>Ga0209023_10002696_pt1 | contig 21806 bp, 24 predicted proteins | sample LakOneMetagenome_FD_187468 | JGI IMG/M metagenome (GOLD analysis project Ga0209023, IMG submission 187468) | Freshwater and sediment microbial communities from Lake Erie, Canada (SPAdes) (version 2) | ecosystem: Environmental > Aquatic > Freshwater > Lentic | place: Lake Erie, Canada...
ATCTGGGCGTGGGATTGTCGAGGCAGGCGATCACTCCGGCGATGATGTCGTCGATATAGGTGAAGTCGCGGTACATCTCGCCGTTGTTGAACACCGGGATCGGCTGGCCGGCCAGGATCGCCTTGGTGAAGATCCACATCATCATGTCGGGCCGGCCCCAGGGGCCATAGACGGTGAAGAAGCGCAAGCCGGTCAGCGGCAGGCGGAACAGGTGGGCGTAAGTTTCGCTCATCAACTCGTCGGCGCGCTTGGTCGCGGCATAGAGCGAGACCGGGTGGTCAACCCGGTCCTCGACCGCGAAGGGCAGCTTGGTGTTGCCGCCATAGACCGAGCTTGAGCTGGCATAGACCATGTGCTCGACCTGGCGGTGCCGGGCCAATTCGAGCATGTTGACGTGGCCGGCCAGGTTCGAGCTAACATAGGCCTGCGGGTTCTCGAGGCTGTAGCGCACTCCGGCCTGGGCGCCGAGATGGACGATCCGGTCGATCTGCTGCCCTTCGAGCGCCTTGTTCAGTGCTGCCATGTCGGAAAAGTCGATCTCGTGGCAGGTGAAGCGGTTGCCGCCCTGCTGGGCCAGCGCAACCAGCCGGTCGCGCTTGAGCGAGACCTGGTAATAGTCGTTGACGCAATCGACCCCGATCACCACGTCGCCGCGCGCGAGCAGCTTCTGGGCCAGGGAAAATCCGATAAAGCCGGCCACGCCGGTAACAAGAACACGCATTATTTGACTTTCCAAGCATCCGTTCGTCCTGAGGAGCGGCTGAGCGCAGCGAAGACGCGTCTCGAAAGGACCAGCGTGCGCACGCTGTGGTTCGAGACGGGCCTTCGCCAAGCTCAGTCCCTCCTCACCACGAACGGGATTGGGGGAAGGCTTAGACGACAGGCTCTTATTTCATGGTTAACCCGTCGATGGTAGGGCCTTTTCCCATGACTGAACCGGCAAAGATCATGGTGGTGTTCGGGACCCGTCCCGAAGCGATCAAATTGTTTCCCGTGGTGGCGGCGCTGAAGGCCGATCCGCGCTTTACTCCCGTGGTTTGCGTGTCCGCGCAGCACCGCCAGATGCTCGACCAGGTGCTGGAAATCGCCGGGATCGTGCCGGACTTCGATCTTGACCTGATGAAGCCCGACCAGACGCTCGACGGCCTGACCGCCGCCTTGCTGACCGAACTTGGCAAGGCGATGGACGCCGTACAGCCCGCCCGGGTGATCGTCCAGGGCGATACCGCCACCGCGATGGCGGGGGCCCTGGCGGCCTATTATCGCAAGATTCCGGTCGACCATGTCGAGGCGGGACTGCGATCGGGAAACATCTATCACCCCTGGCCCGAAGAGGTGAACCGCAAGATCATCGGCACCATCGCCAGCCTGCATTTCGCTCCGACCGAAGTCTCGGCCAAGGCGTTGACCGACGAACAGGTCGATCCGGCGCGGGTGCTGGTCACCGGTAATACGGTGATCGATGCGCTGCATTGGGTGACTGCGCGGATCGAGGCTGACCCGTCGCTCGCCGCTGGCCTGGCCGATCTGGAAGCACGGTTCGCGGGCAAGCGGATCATCGGCGTTACCACGCATCGGCGCGAGAATTTTGGCGGCGGCATGGAAAACATTGCCGAGGCAATCCGCCAGATTGCCGCACGCCCGGATGTGGCGGTGATCTTCCCGGTCCACCTCAACCCCAATGTCCGCGCGGTGATGAATTCGGCGCTGGCCGGGCTCGACAATGTCGCGATGATCGAACCGCTCGACTATCCGCACTTTGCCCGACTGCTCTCGATTGCCGAGATCATGCTGACCGACAGCGGCGGGGTGCAGGAAGAAGCGCCTGCGCTGGGCAAGCCGGTGCTGGTGATGCGCGAGACCACCGAGCGCCCCGAAGGCGTCACCGCCGGAACCGCGAAACTGGTCGGCACCGAAACCGCGAATATCGTTACCGAAATTTTCACCTTGCTCGACGATAACGGCGCGTACGAGGCCATGGCGCGCGCCCACAACCCCTTCGGGGACGGGCAGACCGCGCGCCGTATCGTGGAGCGACTTGGGAATGAAATCGGACGTTAAGCCCTCAGTTTGCGTTGTAGGACTGGGTTACATCGGCCTGCCGACTGCGGCGATCGTGGCCCGCTCAGGCTGTCAGGTGCTTGGCATCGATGTCTCGCAGCACGTGGTCGACACGATCAATCGCGGCGAAATCCACATCGAGGAAGTCGATCTGGATGGCCTGGTCCACGGCGTGGTGGCGCGCGGGTTGCTCAACGCCTCAACCGACATGGCCCCCGCCGATGTCTTCGTGATCGCGGTGCCGACCCCTTTCGACCACAACCATGCGCCTGACATTTCCTATGTCCTCGCCGCCGGTGAAGCAGTCGCCAAGGTGCTCAAGGCCGGGGACACGGTGATCCTTGAATCGACTTCGCCGGTTGGCACCACCGAACAGCTGCGCGATCTGATCGCCAGGCTGCGCCCCGACCTGAAGTGCCCCGGCCTGACCAGCGAAACGCCTGACCTCTCGATCGCCTATTGTCCCGAGCGCGTACTGCCCGGCAAGATCCTGGAAGAGCTGACCAACAACGATCGCTCGATTGGCGGGATCACCCCGCGCTGTGCTCGGAAGGCGCTGAGCTTCTACAAGTTGTTCGTGCGCGGTGAATGTGTCGTCACCGACAGCCGCAGCGCCGAAATGACCAAGCTGGTCGAAAACGCCTACCGCGACGTCAACATCGCTTTCGCCAACGAGCTGTCGATCGTGGCCGACACGATGGGCCTCGACGTCTGGGAAGTGATCCGCCTCGCCAACCGCCACCCGCGGGTCAATATCCTGACCCCGGGACCGGGCGTGGGCGGGCACTGCATTGCGGTCGATCCGTGGTTCATCGTTCACGGTGCGCCCGAACAGACCCCGCTGATCCGCACCGCACGCGGCGTCAACGATGGCAAGATCCATCACGTCATCGCCCGCGCCGAGGCGCTGATCGCGGCGCATCCGGACAAGCAGGTCGCCTGCCTGGGCCTGGCTTTCAAGGCCAATATCGACGACTTCCGCGAAAGCCCGGCGCGGCTGGTCGCGGTCTCGCTGGCGCGCAAGTTCGGCAGCCGGATCAAGGTTGTCGAACCCTATGCCAGCGAGCTGCCGCGTGAGTTTGACGGGACCAGCGCCGCGCTGGTCGATATCGATACCGCGCTGGAGCAGAGCCAGATCCTGATCGTGCTGGTCGATCATGACCAGTTCAAGGCGGTGCCGCTGGCCGAACGCGCCCGACACCTGGTCTATGACACCCGCGGCATCTGGCTCGACCAGCCCGCCCCGGCTGCGGCCCCTGCCAAAGGTCTGCGCCTCGCCAGTTGAGGACGTGGAACACTACTTCCTCTTCGCCGGGATTGCGCTTGCGGTCTTCAGCCTGTGGGTGATTGGCCGCAAGGATTGGGTCCGCCTGACCACGATCGGACGAAGCGTCGATGCCGAAGTGATTGGCCACAGCCTCTCCTGCGACAACGATGGTACCAGCTACGCCGCGATCTATCGATTCAGGGCCGAGGGCAAGGCCCACGAAGTTACTGACCAGCTGCTCAATTCCAGACCCAAACCGCCGATTGGCACCCGAGTCACGCTCAGCTATCCAATTGGCCGTCCGGAGCTGGCCCGGGTTCCGCGCCCCTGGACCTGGCTGTTCGTCTATGGCGTACTGCTGTTCCTGTTCGGTATGCTGGTTGCCCGGTTGCTGGGCTGGCTACCGCCACCCATTCCCGGCTGATCACTCGGCCGAGCGCCAGGTCCCTTGCGCTGATGGTAGCGCAGTGGCAAGCGCAGCGCGTTCGGCGGACGATGGCGCCAGCCCATTGACCAGTTCCAGCCGTTCAAGCCCCTGCAACCCAAAAAGTGGCCCAAAACCGCCGTTAAGCGGCTCGATTCCAACCAACGCGAGCATCTTCAATCCAGTCAGCTCACCCAGCGGCGCCAGGCTGTCCAATTTGAGCCGTCGCCGCGCATCCCAGCTGGGCGGAGTCGAAATCGCCAGCCATTCGAGTGCCGCCAGTGTCGCAAGCGGGCCAAGATCGGCCAACCTGGGTGCGTGCCATACCGCTAGCTGTCGGAGGGATGCCTGCCGCTCGATGCCTGCCAGGTTTTCGCCTTTGAACACGTCGAGTTTGAGCGCCTTCAGTCGCGGCAAGGCCGGCAGCTCGGCCAGCCCATCCTTGCCCAGGTGGCGCAGTTCAAGCTGCTCGATCCCCGTCGCGGCGCCGATCGCGGCCAGCTGGCCCTTGCGGGTCGGGCAGGCGGCAAGGCGGGTCAGCCGAGTGAACCGTGCCAGCGGCGTCCAGTCACGAACCGCGTCGCCGTGCAGCCACAATGCTTCTGCTTCGGCGGGAACAGAGGCCCAATCCGCGACAGTCAGCACTTCGCCCAATGGCGGATAGGCGGCATAGATTGCGCTCAGGACACTTGCAGTCATTGGCACCTCCTGCTGCGCGGCATTGTGCCAGTCGTCGAACGCAAGGGGAAGGCTGAAGGCCCTGCGAAAGGTGCTTAAACACCCGGTAACCCTTGCCCGCGATAATCGCGCCCCGGCCGGACCGGAGGCTATCGTGCGTCCGGGGCCAGCAAAGGGTCATGCCGCGATGCAGACCAAGACCGAAGCAGAGCGCGCCGCCGGGCGCCGCGACACCGATCGCCGCAAAGCGCAAGTCCAGCCGCTGCCTTTCCCCGATCGCCGCCAGAGTGAACGCCGCAGCGGTGCCGACCGGCGCGGCGTACCCAGAGTAGGCTGAGCGGCTACTTCTTGGCCGGGCTCGCTGCCGGACTGGCCTCGGCCGCCGGCGCATTGGTCATTTGCGTTTTCGGCAGGTTGACCGGCACGGCCGGGTCGGTCGGGTTTTGCGCAGTCCATTCGGTCGATTCGGCGGTTGGCTCGTCCGAAGCAACCGCCTGGGCGGTATCGGCCTTGGGTCCGCAGGCAGCCAGCGCCAGCAGCGGCAACAGGGCTAACGGCAGGATCGATGGTCTGGTCATGGCAAGCACTCCGTCTCTATACGCCCCCACAGCTTGATAGCCCGTCCGCGGCGGGCTGGGAATGATGTGGATCAAGGCAGGCAGCGCGCGGCTAAAGCCCCTGGGTAATGAAAACCCGGTAATCCGCCCCGGCAAAGCGGTGCGCACGGGCCGCCTGGTAGGCATCGGACTGGTACCAGGCGCGAGCTTCCTCCATGGTCGGGAACTCGATGATCACGCTGCCTTGCGCCTCGGGCCCTTCGAGTGTTTCGATTGCCCCGTAATAGGCCAGCGGCTTGGCGGTGTGGCCGCCCAGCGTCGGTCCGGCGGCGGCCGAATAGGTCGCCATCTGCCCGGCATCGTGTTCGCGTTCCTTGATGAAGACGATGTAGGCGGACATGGGCTTGGCTCCTGGGTGTGGTTGCAGTTTCGGGCGCACGATGGGGCAGCGCCGCGCGGCTGGCAATGGGGCAAACGACGTTCAGGCGGTCCACCAGATCCACGATCCCAGCACACCAAGCTGCAGCACGGCAATGGCAAAGAGCAGCCCAGAAAACGGCTGCTTGCGGGTCTTGTGGCGGAAGGCCTTGCGCCCGGCGTATGCGCCAAGCGTGCCGCCGATCAACGCCAGCCCCAGCAGCGTCGACTCCTTGATCCGCCACATGCCCCGCTCAGCGCGGGACTTGTCGATCCCGAAGGCAGCGAATGCGGCAAAGTTGATCGCGGCCAGCGCGGCGGCGAGGTTGGCGGGGCTTGGCTCGATCGGCATGGGCCGACGCGCTATTCCCTGTTGGCGAACGAGGCGCAAGCCCCCGGGGTTGCGGTCACCGCCGCCGCCGTGCCGCCGTGGGGCAGGGCGAAGCGGACGGAGACCGTCACTTTGTTGCGATTGAGGTCTCCGGCGAGATATTCCGGGCAGACCGTGCGCAGCAGTTTGGTCTGGCTCAGGCTGGAAAAGTCGATCTCTTCGTCCTCGTCGTTCTGGACATTGACCAGGATCTCGATCCGCCGCCGCTCGATATCGACCTTGCGCGAACCCATCTGCATATAGACCCCGCCCGCGCCGTGCGGGATCGAGTGTTCGAGCCCGTCATAGAGCCCCTGTGAGGCCTGGTCGAAGAACTTCGCGCGCTCGGCCTCGCTGGCCTGGTCATAGTCGAACGGCTTGGAACAGGCCCCCAGGCCTGCCAGCGCCGACACCGCGATCACCCCGTGCACCCAATTCATCGCTCCGCCCCCTTGCGCAGCACCCGCATGCGCAGCGGGCTTTAGGCGGGGAGTTTGACCGAGCTTGGTTAAGATCGGGTTTTGCAAGGGGCACGCACCGCCGTGACAAGCGCGGCCACAGCGGGCATGATCCGCGCCATGACAAGCGCTCGCCCCATACTGCTGGCCGCCTCGGCCTATTGGGCCACGGTCTTCGCCTTTGCCTTCATGCTGGGGATCGTCCGCACGCTGTGGCTGGCGCCGCGGCTGGGAGATTTGGCGGCGCTTGCCTGCGAGCTGCCGCTGGTCCTCACCGCCAGCTGGCTCGCCGCGCGGCGCGTGACCCGCCGCTTTGGGGTTGGCACACCGGGGGAGGCGCTGGCCATGGGGCTGATCGCTTTCGCGCTGCTGATGCTGGCCGAGCTGGCGCTCGCGCGGGTGCTGGCCGGGCAATCGGTGCGGCAATGGGCTGCGGGGCTGGCGACGCCCGCCGGCGCGCTGGGGCTGGCGGGGCAGGCGGGCTTTGCGCTGATGCCGTGGGGAGTGCGGGGGCGTTAGGCGCGGTTCGCCATCCCCCGTTGCACCTATTCCGTCATCCCGGACTTGATCCGGGATCCCGCTTTTCTTTTTTGGTTCACACAAAGACACAAAGACACCAAGAGGCCGCGCGCGGGGCGGGGGTGAGGTGTCGTTCGGATGCAGCGCGAAAGGGCGATGCCAAAAGCAGAGGCGGCTGCGCCGCAGGCTGTCATTGCCTGCCTTCACTGCTGAGGCTGGAAGCGAGACACGGCGGCGCGATCAAGCGCGGCATCTTGGCGCCTTTGCGTCTTCGCGTGATGTTTTGGAGGGTGCGGTTTGGGGTGGGTTTGGGGGTTGTTGCAACTGCCACCGTAATTCCTACCGCAAATTCAATGTGTGGGATTTTCGGACGAGGTCCTAAGTGATTAAGTCCAAGGGTAGATCCGAAATATCGCGCAATCTCTTACCTGATACCATTGTTTCAAACGTTTCGAGACGATCTTGGTCGCCATCCTCTTGGAGTGCTTTGCGGAGCTCATAGAGAGCGAAATGATAAACGCAATCGATGTCTCCGGTTCCTAGTGCCAAAGATGCGATCCTACTTGGCATTGGTTCGCCAGTGATAACGCCAATATGTGGTAGTCGACCTTTGCGATTTCGAACGAGATTTAGACCTTCTGATCGTGCGTTCTGCGCTCGGTCACTACGAAGGGTCCATTTGCAACTGACGGAAGCGTGCAGAATAGGTTGATCTTGGTTTGCTTTGCGAATGCTCGCGAGATTTGCACTTTGCTCGTCAACTAGCGGAGCGATTGCATTCAATGCATCTTCTGACTCGGGATTTCTACCAACGACGATGTCGGGCTTAATCAAGTAGTCGGAACCAAGAGCTGTGGCGATTGCCGGGTTCGAACGTGCAATCTTATCAAGTTCAGCGAGATGTGCATATTGGTCAAACCTTGCGATCCCCCCACCTTTCTCAACGAAGAAGTCACCAGGGCGCAAATGCGTAACCTTCTGAAAACAAAAACGAATATATGTCGCGCAGACCTCCTCGAAATCTGCCCCAGCTGTTTGACCCGGCAGCTTGGCTGCAGTCGTTGCTTCACCAAGCTGGTCGAGAATTGAATTGGCCAACCGGACGCTTACGTCATTCCCCTTGTCAGCATTGCTTGGAATTCCCTTGTCGCTACGAGTAAGAATACCGCCAAGCAAGGTTGCATGGAATTCACGACGGGCTTCTGAGATTCCCGCAATCGGCATTATGCTACAGCCCTCGTTGCGAAGACTTTTTGCACTGAAAGCGCCACCCGCAAGTTCTGAGCAACTGCACGCGCCACTGGCGGCGGGAACGCGTTCCCAACCTGGCGATATGCCGTTGTCTTGCGGCCATAGAATTGCCAGTTGTCGGGGAAGCCTTGGATGCGGGCAACCATTCGTACGGTCAGTCGCGGCATTCCGCAGAAATCGGCCTGTGGAGCTTCTTCAGCTATTGATCTGCCTTCAACTCCCAAAGCTGCCCAGGCTTTCCTCGCACGTGTTGGCCCCAGATCGGGGCCGCCATGCTTTTTGGATCCGCCAACAATGGTTGGAGCAATGTCGTTCGCCAATTCTGCCCAGCGTTTGACGCCCGGCCAGCCGTTTGCGCCCATCAGATCTCGAAGTGTTTCTCCGACAGTCGGTGGATTGTGCGGCAAAACGTCAGGCCAGTCGAACGCATCGACAAGGTCATTGCGCAAAGCAACAATCACAACGCGCGGGCGTAGTTGCGGGACGCCGAAGTCGGACGAGTTCAACAGCCGCCAGTCGATTGTGTAGCCGAGCTTTCTGAATTCCGATTTGAGGAACAACCGGTAGTCTTCAAAGACAGGAGACAGGAATCCTCTGACGTTCTCGATCATCACAGCTTTGGGACGAATTTCGTCGATCAGGCGAATGGCGGCGGGGAAGAGATTACGCTCGTCCTTTTCACCAAGCTGCCGGCCTGCAACCGAAAACGGAGGGCAGGGCAGGCCGCCAGTGAGAATGTCGACGCCCTTAAAAGGCCGACCATCGAACTCGTTCATGTCTGCCGTTCGGACATCCCATTGGGGTCGGTTGAGCTGAAGGGTCTTGGCGAAATCAGGCTCGATCTCAACCAGCGCAGTGTGGTGGAATCCCGCCTGCTCAAGCCCGAGAGCCTGACCGCCGGCACCTGCGCAGAATTCAATCGAATGCATCATTCGCTCCTTTGAGCGACAAGAATATGTTCTTTATCTGTTCTAGTCAATCACTCCGCCGCGTTCACGCCCCCAGCAAACATATCCGGCTCACTCCCGGCCTCAACCTCCAGGTCATTCGCTCCGGCGATGTCGCTCTTGGCTTTGCGTCGTGAGTCAAAGCTTGACCACACGTCGTTCCAGTTCCCGCGGGTCGCGGCCTTCGAATACTCCGTCGCGCGGGTTTCGAAGAAGTTGGCGTGTTCTACGCCATTCAGCAAAGGTGCCAGCCAGGGCAGCGGGTGGTCTTCGATCATGTAGATCGCGGGCAGGCCCAGCTGGCTGAGCCGCCAGTCGGCGATGTAGCGGATGTAGCGCTTGATTTCCTTGGGGCTCATGCCGGGTACGGGGCCGAGTTCGAAGGCGAGGTCGATGAAGTTGTCTTCCAGCCGCACGGTCTTCTGGCAGCAGTCGATGATGTCTTCCTTGACGCTCTTGGTCAGGCACTGGCGTTCGGCGCAGAAGGCGTGGAACAGCTTGATGATGCCTTCGCAGTGGAGGCTTTCATCGCGCACCGACCATGAGACGATCTGGCCCATGCCCTTCATCTTGTTGAAGCGCGGGAAGTTCATCAGCATGGCGAAGCTGGCGAACAGCTGCATGCCTTCGGTGAAGCCGCCGAACATCGCGAGCGTGCGGGCGATATCCTCGTCAGAATCGACCCCGAAGGTGTGCATGTAGCTGCACTTTTCGGCCATTTCGCTGTATTCGAGGAAGGCGCTGTATTCGCTTTCGGGCATGCCGATGGTGTCAAGCAAATGGGAGTACGCCGCGATGTGGACCGTCTCCATGTTGCTGAACGCGGCCAGCATCATCTTGACCTCGGTCGGCTTGAACACCCGGCCGTACTGCTCGTGATAGCAGTTCTGCACCTCGATATCGGCCTGGGTGAAGAAGCGGAAGATCTGGGTGAGCAGGTTCTTCTCATGCTCGGACAGCTTCTGCGCCCAGTCGCGGCAATCCTCGCCCAAGGGAACTTCCTCGGGCATCCAGTGGACCTGCTGCTGGCGCTTCCAGAACTCGTAAGCCCAGGGGTATTCGAACGGCTTGTAGCTTTTGCGGGCTTCGAGGAGGGACATCAGAACGACTCCGGATTGGAACGGTTGCAAGGGGTAGCCCAGATCACCGGGCGGCGCGAATGCAGCGAGGGCGATTGGCTGGGGATTGGGTGGGATTGTTGGGGTTCACACGAAGACACGAAGGACACGAAGAAGTCGCGCATGCGGCGCAGCCGCTTCAATCCTGCAATGCTTGCGTCAAACGGACGGTCACGTGATTTGAAGGGCCTTACGGCCACGCGCAGCCTCTTCGTGTCCTTCGTGTCTTCGTGTGAACCCAATTGCGCGATGCTCATTTCCAGAACCACCCCGGCTTGTGCGCATTGCTACGCCGGTGCGACCACATGCGCAGGTACATCCACAGGCCTGAGAAGGCGAAGAACACGAGTGCCAGTCCCGAGAGGATCGAGATAGCGGTGCCGACCGGGCCAAACTCCTCGCCCGAATGCAGGTGATGGAGATAGCCGACCCAGGCCCGTGCGCCGTTCGGATCGGGCTTGGGCCGGCAGATCATGTCAGCGGGGCAAACGAAGGCCTTGGGCGCGACCACAACCTCATCCTCATGCGCGCGCGCCGCCGGGACAATCGCCTGGCCGGTCGCCACCGCCTGCTTCACCACCGGCGAGCGCTCGCCCTCGGCAACGATGTCCGCAAACTGGCTCATCACGCCGGTCACCGCGATCCACAGCAGGAACACGCCGAACAGGACCGAAAGCCAACGGTGCCACTTACGCATTGTCTGAAGCCTTCCGGGTCACTGGCAGCTCAGACACTCGTCATAGTCGGTGGTCGGCAGCTCGTAAGTGGCGGGTTCGGCGGTGTTGTCCGCCTCGACCCCGCCGGCAAAGCCCGCGCGCTGGACCGACTTCGAGCGCAGGTAGTAGAGGCTCTTGATCCCCTTCTCCCAGGCCTGGAAGTGCAGCATGGCCAGATCCCACTTGTCGACGTCGGCCGGGATATAGAGGTTCAGCGACTGCGCCTGGTCGATATAGGGCGTGCGGTCGGCCGCGAATTCGAGCAGCCAGCGCTGGTCGATTTCGAAGCTGGTCTTGTAGACCGCCTTTTCCTCAGGGCTGAGGAAGTCGAGGTGCTGGACCGAACCGCCGTGTTCGAGGATCGAGTTCCACACCGCGGTCGAATCCTTGCTCTTGGCCTGCAGCAGGCCCTCAAGGTAGGGGTTCTTGACCACGAAGCTGCCCGACAGGGTCTTGTGGGTGTAGATGTTGGCCGGGATCGGCTCAATGCAGGCCGAAGTGCCGCCGCAGATGATGCTGATCGAGGCGGTCGGCGCGATCGCCATCTTGCAGCTGAAGCGCTGCATCACGCCCATGTCGGCCGCATCGGGGCAGGCTCCGCGTTCCTGTGCGAGCATCAGGCTGGCCTCGTCGGCCTTGGCGGCGACGTGGCGGAACATCTTCATGTTCCAGGCCTTGGCCATCGCGGTTTCGAAGCCAATGCCCTTCTTCTGCAGGAACGAGTGGAAGCCCATCACCCCCATGCCGACCGAGCGTTCGCGCATCGCGGAGTACTTGGCGCGGGCCATCTCTTCGGGGGCGCGGTCGATATAGTCCTGCAGCACGTTGTCGAGGAAGCGCAGCACGTCTTCGACGAACAGGTCTTCGCCCTGCCATTCGTCCCAGGTTTCGAGGTTGAGGCTGGAGAGGCAGCAGACCGCAGTGCGATCGTTGCCGAGGTGGTCCTTGCCGGTCGGCAGCGTGATTTCCGAGCACAGGTTCGAGGTCGAGACCTTGAGCCCCAGGTCGCGGTGATGCTTGGGCATCATCCGGTTCACCGTGTCGGAGAAGACGATGTAGGGCTCACCCGTGGCGAGGCGGGTCTCGACCAGCTTCTGGAACAATGAGCGCGCATCGACCGTGGCGCGGATCGACTGGTCCTTGGGCGAACGCAGGTGGAATTCGGCACCATCGCGCACGGCTTCCATGAATTCGTCGGTCAAGAGCACGCCGTGGTGCAGGTTGAGCGCCTTGCGGTTGAAATCGCCCGAAGGCTTGCGGATCTCAAGGAACTCCTCGATCTCGGGGTGCGAGACGTCGAGGTAGCAGGCGGCCGAACCGCGCCGCAGCGAGCCCTGGCTGATCGCCAGCGTCAGGCTGTCCATCACGCGGACGAAGGGAATGATCCCGCTGGTCTTGCCGTTGAGGCCGACAGGCTCACCGATCCCGCGGACATTGCCCCAATAGGTCCCGATCCCGCCGCCGCGCGAGGCGAGCCAGACGTTCTCGTTCCAGGTCCCGACGATGCCTTCCAGACTGTCGCTGACCGAGTTGAGGTAGCAGCTGATCGGCAGCCCGCGATTGGTGCCGCCGTTCGACAGCACCGGGGTCGCCGGCATGAACCACAGGCGGCTGATGTAGTCATAGAGCCGCTGGGCGTGGGCCTCGTCATCGGCATAGGCCGCCGCAACGCGCGCGAACAGGTCCTGATAGCGTTCGCCCGGGAGCAGGTAACGGTCGTCGAGCGTGTCCTTGCCGAAGTCGGTCAGCAGCGCATCGCGGGCGTGATCGACCTCGATCGCGAAGCGGCGTTCGTGGATTGCCTTGCTGTCGTCCACCTGCGGAGCAGCGGCAGCCGCCACCGCCCCGGCCAGCGCTTCCGCGCCCAGCTTGGCCACCAGCATTTCGCTGCCTGCATCGCTCTTCTCGGTCATCGCCACGGCCGGTGCCGCCTCCTTGCTCTTGCGAACCCTGGCCTTCACGTCGCCCGACGCGAGCGCTGCTTCTACTTCAGCCATGCCTGGCTCGTCTCCGTTCCTGAATTCCACCCTTCGCCCCCAAAATCCCGATGCCGCCGCGGCGACTGTCAATGTTCCACATTCGTTCGAATCGGCGAGCGAGCGCCAATCCTATCAGACCAGAGGAACGAAACGAGAAAAAGTTATCCCGTTTTATTCCCCAGCTCCGGCATTCCTTCGGCTTTCCGTTGCCCCTGCCAGGCCCGAATCTGCCCCCGTCGCGCAAGATGCACGCAAGCGGCTGAATCTAGGTCTAGTAGGTCCCCCCGGATGCCGGACCACTATCCATAGTGCCAAAGAGTGAGTCGTGCGCAAGAGGGTAAATGTGTTGTTCACCGTCTTGGGGCGGCGCTGACTCGTCTGCGAGTCATGCCGCGTCGCAGCGACGCGCGGGAAAAGCGTCACTGGCGCGATGCGCAAGAGTCAAAATCAAAATCGAAAATATTTTTCTCCACGCCAAAGCGTTTTCACGCGTTGACACGGATAGAATCGAGCGGCGCAATCTTGTTGCTTTTGCTGGACGGAATTGCAGGATTGTTACGCACCGCTCGGGACGTGATCGGGCCGGTCGTGAATCGCTTCAGCCAGGCTTGAAATCGCGGCTCAGTGTATTAGAATTACAAAACACCTGGGCGGAGTCTTGACTATCATGTTCAACCTGATTGGCGCGATCCTGTCCGGATTTTTCGTCGGGCTCGCCGCGCGTGCGCTCTATTGGGGGTCGGACCCGATGGGGTTCTGGATGACCTCGTTTCTGGGGATCGGCGGCTCGCTGCTGGCCGGGCTGATTGCCGGGCGCGGGTCCTATGGCGAAGGGTTCCAGCGGGCGGGCTGCTTCGCCTCGATCCTGGGCGCGGTGGCGCTGATCTTCATCGGCCACCGCCTGGGCTGGCATTTCTGAGTCTGGCTTCAGATCCAGCCGAGAATTGTTGCCAGCATCACCCCCTGGCAGCCCACACCGCCCAGGAATAGCACGGTTCGCGCGAGCGGCAGACCCAGGGTGTAGATCGTGAAGTGCGCGGCGCGGATGAAGAAGTAGGCCATGGCAGCCCAGGCGGTAACCGTGCTGTCGAGTTTCAGGGCACAGACAATCAGCGTCAACGGGGCAAAAATCACCAGGTTTTCGACCGCATTGTAATGCGCCTTCTTGGCCCGCCTGGCCCAGGTATGATTGTCGGGTTCGGCGCCGCCGCCCTCCATCAGCGCGACGACCGGGCCCAGCGTCTTGAGCAGGTAGCCGATATAAGGGATCCACAGCAGACCGGTCATCGCGATGGTCCAGACCAGCCAGTGGAGCGTCGGGGTAAGGGCAAGCTGCATGGAAATCTCCTTTGCAGCGTTTATCGTTCAATATATGCCTATTGGAAAGTAGGCAGTAACAACGCATATAGGTATACATTGTATACTAATGGAGTGATCGATGCGGAAGCAGCGCCATGGCGAGAACGCGCGGATCGACTGTCCGATGGAATACACGCTCGATCTGATTGGCGGGAAATGGAAGGGCGCGATCCTTTATCGCCTGCTCGAAGGGACCAAGCGCTATGGCGAGCTGCGCCGCCTGCTGTGCCGCATCACCCAGCGCTCGCTGACCCAGCAGTTGCGCGAGCTTGAGGATGACGGGTTGGTCCGGCGTGAGATTTTCGCCGAAGTACCGCCACGGGTCGAATACAGCCTGACCGACAAGGGCCGCACTCTGGCTCCTGTGCTCAATGCCCTGCTGGGCTGGGGAACGAGCCAGATTGGCCAGCCCTAGCGCGCATGCTCGGCAATCTTGCCGACGTCTTGTCACCCGGTTCCAGCGGCTCGGCCTTGTCGCGACCGGGGAATGGGACGTTTCGTTCGGCGGACCGCACTTCTGGTCGATGTGGTGAGAAAATCCCTCTGATGTCCGAAATTCGACGCTTGTACCGAACAGAGAACCCAGTCAGACTGACATAAGGGCGGCCAAGCGTTCCCAACCCAGCGACCGCGCCAACATGATCGGGGTCATCCCGTCACGGCCTGGTAAGTTGGGATCAGCCCCTGCCGAAAGGAAAGCCGCGGCCACGTCAAAGCTTCCAGCCAATGCATAATGGTGCAGATGGGACCAGCCCTTCAAGTCGTCTGGAAGAGCGCCGTGCGGGCCGGCCTTGATCTGGTCGGCAAATTTGCTTGCGAAATTGGCGCTCATTGGATGTTCGCCGATCGAAGTAATCGATTCGGCAAAGACACCCGGTACAATCTGAACCTTTGCAGGGTCACCGAATGCAATGCCCCATCCTTGATCGTATTCTGTTCGTTCGCGCTCGCTCATTGCAGAGCGGACATGCTGGACCGAAAATCCGCCGAATGCCTCCCCCAATTGAACATAGAGCCAATCACTCAAGGCCTCGAGCGGCACTGCAATTGCGTCGCCTTGTTGATAGCCACGTAAATGCGCCGGTGCATTGAGGAGGACTCCCGAGATCAATTGCCCATCGAAATTCACGTCGCCGACCCACATATGCTCAATTTGTGGGCTGCCATGTTGGCCACCATCGCTTCCGTGAAAGGCGATTTTGGCCGCAGCAAGATCAAGGCCGGGCACGATCCGTTGACGCTCCCAGAACACTTCGCGCCAAAAAAAGCCGAATGTTGCCCGGGCCAGCTCCTGGACAGCCATCAAAGCTGGATCGGCGCTATCCACGTAGCGGATAAACTCGGACTCTTCATTCTCAGCCACGCGCATGCTCGGCAATCTTGCCGACGATCTCGTCGACCAGTTCGAGCGGCAGGTCGTGACCCATGCCGGGGATTTCGTGCAGCTTGGCTCCCGGGATGTGCGCCGCGGTATCGCGGCCGCCTTCGACCGGGACCAGCGGATCGTCCACGCCGTGGATTACCAGTGTCGGCGCGGTCACGCTTTTCAGGCGCGCCCGGCGATCCCCATCGTCGATGATCGCGCAGAGCTGGCGCGCGGCGCCTTCGGGGAAGAAGCTGCGGTGGTAGTCGTGGGTGATATTGGCGCGCAGGCGCTCTTCCGCGCTCGGATAGGCTGGGCTGCCGATCGCACGGGCGACATTGATTCCGAACGGGATGACCTGTTCCAGCGTTGCACCTGCCGGTGCCCGGTTGAGCAGCGCATCCATCGCTGCCTTCTTGGGCGGCGGCAGGCGGCGATTGCCGGTGGTTGAGAAGATCGAGGTCAGGGTGCGGACCTTGTGTGGGTGGTCAATCGCCAGTAGCTGCGCGATCATCCCGCCCATCGACCCGCCAACGATGTGCGCGTGTTCGATCCCCAGTTCGTCCAGCAGCGCGGCGGCATCCTGGGCCATATCGCTCAGGCGATAGGGCAGCTTGGGCCGCAACCCGAACATCCGCATCAGTGCCACGCGCTTGAAATTGGGCACGCCAGCTTGCGAGAATTTCTGGCTGAGCCCGATGTCGCGATTGTCGTGCCGGATCACGTAATAGCCCTTGGCCACCAGCGCCTCGACCAGTTCGATCGGCCACAAGGTCAGTTGTGCGCCCAGCCCCATGATGAGGAGCAAGGGCGGGTGCGCGGGATCGCCATAGGTTTCGTATTCGAGACTGATTCCGTTGGCGGTGATTTGCGGCATGGTGGCTCCCTGGGTTTCTGGTTTGGCGGGAGGATTAGCGCGGCGGTTACAAAGCGCAACCATACCCATACCCAAACCCGTCACCCTGAACTTGTTTGACCTTTGGTCACAGCGTTCCAGGGTCCATCGTGCCAACAAGCCGGAGCGCTGAATCCAATGCCAACCGCTCAGTCAGCTCAATTCAGGCGACCACCGGGCAAAACGATGGATGGACCCTGGAACGCAGTGACCAAAGGTCAAACAAGTCCAGGGTGACGAAAGAAGAGGAAGAGGAGGGGCAGTGCTGCCTTCCCTCAATCGTCCCGGCCGCCGCTCCAGCCGTATTCGCCGCGTTCGTGGATCACGTTGGCGCGGCCGACGATCAGGTCGTCGACCAGGCCGATCCGCCCCGCGTCCTTGTCCTTATAGGGCAGCGAGTGGAGGACATAGCGCATCGCGTTGAGCCGGGCGCGCTTTTTGTCGTCGCTTTTGACCACGGTCCAGGGGCTGTCGGCGGTATCGGTGGCGAAAAACATCGCCTCCTTGGCCTTGGTGTAATCGTCCCACTTGTCGAGGCTGGCGAGGTCGACCGGCGAGAGCTTCCACTGCTTGAGTGGGTGGACCTTGCGTTCCTTGAAGCGGCGGCGCTGTTCGGCCTGACTGACCGAGAACCAGAACTTGATCAGGTGGATCCCGCTGCGCACCAGATTGCGTTCAAACTCAGGCGCCTGGCGCAGGAATTCCTTGTATTCGTCTTCCGAGCAGAACCCCATCACCCGTTCGACCCCGGCGCGGTTGTACCATGAACGGTCGAACAGCACGATTTCGCCGCGGGTCGGCAAGTGCTCGACATAGCGCTGGAAATACCATTGGCCGCGCTCGACCTCGCTGGGCTTTTCAAGCGCCACCACGCGCGCGCCGCGCGGGTTGAGGTGCTCCATCATCCGCTTGATCGTGCCGCCCTTGCCGGCCGCGTCACGTCCTTCGAACAGGATCACCACGCGCTGGCCGTTCTCCTTGGCCCATTGCTGGAGCTTCAGAAGCTCGGTCTGAAGGATGAATTTTTCGCGCTCGTAATCCTTGCGCAGCATCTTGTATTTGTAAGGGTAACCGCCCTTGCGCCAGTCGTCGGCCAGCTCGTCGCTGGTCTTGCGCGGCTTGCCGCCGGGCTTGGGCAGCCCAAGATGGTCGCGCATCCGCGCCGCATCGTCGGGCGAGGCGCCATCGATGATTGCGGCAACGCCTTCGCTGGTCGGCCCGCCGCTGGCTGCGGCCACGGCATCGAGCGCGGCTTCTTCGGCCTCAAGCGCCGCTTCGCCGCGTTCGTCGGCCAGGCTCTGTTCGACCTCGGCGGTCATCGCGGCATCGTTGGCGGCGGGTACCGAAGCCTTGGGCGCGGGGGAACGACTCATCGCTTTCTCCTTTTCGCCACCGATTATGGCAGCGAATCCCTGCGAAAGCTTTGATCCAATTCAAACACTGCGTTGGTCAGACGGAGCGAGGCAACCTTGGTACGCGCTCACCGCGCTCGCGGATCACATTGGCGCGGCCAACCAGCAGAGGATCAACCGGGCCGATCACCGCATCGTCGCGCCCGTCATAGTCGAACGCGCGCAGGACATAACGCATGGCATTGAGCCGGGCGCGCTTCTTGTCGTCGCTCTTGATCACGATCCACGGGCACTCTTCGGTATCGGTCGCAGCGAACATCGCCTCCTTGGCCTTGGTATATTCGTCCCACTTGTCGAGGCTGGCCATGTCGATCGGCGAGAGCTTCCACTGCTTGAGCGGGTGGACCTTGCGTTCGGTGAAGCGGCGCAGCTGTTCCTCGCGGCTGACCGAGAACCAGAACTTGATCAGGTGGATCCCGCCGCGCTTCAGGTTGCGCTCGAACTCCGGGGCCTCGCGCAGGAACACGCGATATTCCTCGGGCTCGCAGAAACCCATTACCTGTTCGACCCCGGCGCGGTTGTACCAGCTGCGGTCGAACAGCACGATCTCGCCCTTGGTCGGCAGGTGCGCGGCATAGCGCTGGAAATACCATTGCCCGCGTTCGACATCGTTGGGCTTTTCCAGCGCGACGACGCGCGCGCCGCGCGGGTTGAGGTGTTCCATGAAGCGCTTGATCGTCCCGCCTTTGCCGGCCGCATCGCGTCCTTCGAACAGGATCACCACCCGCGCGCCGGTGTCCTTGATCCAGGTCTGGAACTTGAGCAGTTCAGCCTGCAGCAGGAACTTGTCGGTCTCATAGTCCTTGCGCAGCATCTTGTACTTGTAAGGGTACCCGCCGCGCTTCCAGCCGGGGGCGAGTTCGTCGCTGGTCTGGCGCTGCGGAACGGTCTGCGCCGGCATGGCCAGCAGTTCGCGCAGCCGTGCCGCGTCGTCGGGGGCGGCGATCGCGATCAGCGCCTCGAGATCCTGCAAGTTCCCGCGCCGGGCCAGCACTTGCGCAGCGGCCAGCGCGGCTTGCTGCGCGGCGACAAGGCGTTCCTCGGCTATGCTCTGGCCGATTGCCCTGAACGGAATGCCCCCCGCCTGATCCTGAGAATCATCATCTGCCACTGCGCGCCAAGGCTGGGCGCTGAATGTTGCGGATTTGTTGCAGTTTTACGGCACAAGCACCGTATCTTTGGCCTCGGCAATCGTTTCGGGATGGTCGAGCGTATGGTGCAGCCCTCAGCTTTCGCTCCGCTCCTATTCGATCATCGCCTCGATCGTCTCATGCGGATACATCACAAACTCCCGGTACAGCCTGAAGTGCTCGGTTTCCTCAAGGGTCGTTGGCTGCAGGCCGAACCGGCTTACCTGCCAAAGCGCGGCGTCAGGCAAGCCCATCAGAATTGGTGAATGTGTCGCCATGATAACCTGGGTACGGTTCTCGCGCTGCATTCGGCGAAGGATTTTGAGGAATTCAAACTGCTTTGCCGGCGAAAGAGCGGACTCAGGCTCGTCGAAGAAATAGATGCCCTGCATGCTCAGCCGTTCCTCGAAGAAGCTCAAGAAACCCTCGCCATGTGAGGCGGAGAGAAAATCCGCCTGCAGCGAACCCGCTTCGTCAAGATATCGCGCCACCGAGAAAAAGGTCTCGGCCCGGAAGAACCAGCCACGCTTGATCTGCGGTAGCCATGAAGCCTTCAGGACCGCGCCAAGTGCGCCGCCATCCTCGCCAGAGGCAAAAGAGTCTGAAACTGCAGACATACCAGCTGCACCGCCCTTGTCGCTGAACCCGCAGGCTTTGGCCAGAGCCTCCAGCAGCGTCGACTTGCCTGCGCCATTCTCCCCAACCAGAATGGTAACGGCACGATCAAAGCGGAAATCGAGACCCGCATTCTGGATCAACGCAAGGTTGAATGGGTATTGATCCAAGTCGACCCATTCTGGCCATTCCTGCTCGTCCCTTTCGGGCAGCCAGATGCGCTTGAGAAATGGCGGCGGCAGCGAAGTTTCCTTGCGCTGGCGTGCCATCAGGGAACCAGCACAGTATCTTTCGCCTCTTTCAAGGTCTTGGGATAATCCAGGGTATAGTGCAGCCCGCGGCTTTCGTGGCGGGCCAGCGCCGAACGGACGATCAGTTCGGCGCATTGCAGCAGGTTGCGCAGTTCGATCAGGTCGGTCGAGACGCGGAAGTGGGCGTAGTATTCCTCGGTCTCGTCCGTCAGCATCGCGATCCGGTGCTTGGCGCGTTCGAGCCGCTTGGTGGTGCGCACGATCCCGACATAGTTCCACATGAAGCGGCGGATCTCGGTCCAGTTCTGTTTGATCACCACTTCCTCGTCGCTGTCGGTGACCCGGCTTTCGTCCCAGGCGCGGACCGGGGGCGGGGCGTCGAACTCATCCCAGCGCTGGAGGATGTCGCTGGCCGCGGCCTCGCCGAAAACGAAGCATTCGAGCAGCGAATTGGAGGCGAGGCGGTTGGCCCCGTGCAATCCGCTTTCAGTGCATTCGCCGGCGGCATAGAGCCCGGGCAGGTCGGTGCGGCCATTGAGGTCGATTACGATCCCGCCGCAGGTGTAATGTTGCGCCGGGACCACCGGAATCGGCCCCTTGGTCATGTCGATGCCGAGACCAATCAGCTTTTCGTAGATATTGGGAAAATGCTCGCGGACGAAGGTGCTCGGCTGGTGGCTGATGTCGAGATGGACGAAATCGAGCCCGTCGCGTTTGATCTCGGCATCGTTGGCGCGGGCAACCACGTCGCGCGGGGCCAATTCGGCGCGTTCGTCATAATCGGGCATGTAGCGGTGCCCGGTCTTGGGGTTGTAGAGCCGCCCGCCTTCGCCGCGTACCGCTTCGGTGATCAGGAAGTTCTTGACCTCAAGGTTATAGAGGCAGGTCGGGTGGAACTGCATCATTTCCATATTGCCGACGCGGCAGCCCGCGCGCCAGGCCATCGCGATTCCGTCACCGGTCGCGCCGCGCGGGGCGGTGCTGAACTGATAGACCCGGCCGGCCCCGCCGCTGGCGAGCACCGTGGCGCGCGCGGTGTGCGCTTCGACCTTGCCGGTCTGCTCGTTGAGGGCATAGACCCCCCAGACCCGGCCCGAGCCCGAGTAACGTTCCTCGTGTTTGCCGGTAATCAGGTCGATACAGGCCTGGTGTGCCAATAGAGTGATATTGGGGTGCGCATTGGCAGCCTTCAGCAGGGCCTCTTGCACCGCCCAGCCGGTCGCATCGGCAACGTGGACGATCCGCCGGTGCGAATGCCCGCCCTCGCGGGTCAGGTGCAGGTGTTCGCCGTCAGTGTTGAACGGCACCCCCAGCTCGACCAGCCGGTCGATCGCATGCGGCGCCCGCTCGATCACGAATTCGACCGTTTCGAGCCGGTTGAGCCCGGCCCCGGCGACCATGGTATCGCGGATATGGTTCTCGAAGGTATCCCCGGCATCGAGCACTGCCGCGATCCCGCCTTGTGCCCAGGCGGTCGATCCGCCGGTCAGCTCACCCTTGGCCAACACCAGCACCTTGAGCTTGTCGGCCAGCGCGAGGGCGGCGGTTAGACCGGCTGCACCCGATCCGACGACGATGACGTCATGGGTCATATACCCCCCTCCCGCTTGCGGGAGGGGTTGGGGGTGGGCCAGTCAGCCAGTGCACGCTTGATTTCGATTACCACGCCTTCGACATTGCCCAGCACATCCATGTTTGTGAAGTGCAATACATGGAATCCTTGCTCTGTCAGGTAGCGGTCGCGGTAGACGTCGCGCTTTGGTTGGACATCATGCGAGAACCCGTCGAGTTCGATAATCAGTCTTCGCTCACGGCAGAGGAAATCGGCGAAGAACGGACCTACAGGCATCTGGCGACTGAACTTTGTGCCAAGCTGCGATTTGGAAAGATATTGCCAGAGCAGTCGTTCAGCCGGTGTTGCGGAGTTGCGCAATTCACGGGCGCGGTTGGTGTCCCGTTCGCGGAAATTGCCTTGATTCCTCACTGACCCACCCCCGGCCCCTCCCGCAAGCGGGAGGG
>Ga0209023_10002697_pt1 | contig 21802 bp, 15 predicted proteins | sample LakOneMetagenome_FD_187468 | JGI IMG/M metagenome (GOLD analysis project Ga0209023, IMG submission 187468) | Freshwater and sediment microbial communities from Lake Erie, Canada (SPAdes) (version 2) | ecosystem: Environmental > Aquatic > Freshwater > Lentic | place: Lake Erie, Canada...
ACGTCCCGCCGACGCTGTCCCGTCATCCTTGTCGGCGCGGACCCGTGGCTGCTGGAAGCCAACGCCAATCGGTGGTTGCGAAGCGCCTGCGCGAGGCACGGGTCGCGGCCGGCCTGTCACAGCGCGAGCTGGGTGTGCGGGCAGGCATGGACCCTTCCGTGGCCTCGCCCCGGATCAACCAGTACGAGCGCGCCAAGCACCTGCCGGACCCACAGACGCTGGAACGCCTCGGCGTCGTGCTCGGCCGGCCGCTGCCCTTCTTCTATGCGGCCGATGAGGACCTGGCCTTCCTGATCACCGCCTTTCATCACGCCCGTGCCGTGCAACGCCGGCAATGGCTAGCGGACGTTCGCCGGAGTATCGAACGCGCGAGCAAGTGAACGATTGGCCGGTTTTCCGGTCCGAGTGCGCTACGCCGGTCTAGGGCGTAAGCTGATTCCCGTCCGAACGGTCTATTACTGGCCTATCTGATCAACCGATGCCATTTCGACGCCGCCATCGCCGCTGGATTGCGCTCCTGGCGCTACTCGGCCTGCTGTTCCAGCAGCTGGCCATGGCGTCCTATGTCTGTCCGATGGAAAGCGGAACCCCGACGGCCGTGATGACCCTGGCCAAGGTCCCGCCGTGCCACACCGGCGCGAGCACCACCGACAAGGCGCGTTGCCAGCAGCACTGCTTCCCCCAGCCGCCGTCCCCTGATCACCCGCCGATGCCGACGGTGCCGGCCATGCTGCCGGCGACCACCTGGCTGCCGGTGTCCGACGATCGCCTCCTTCAAACGCATGGCATGAGCGCTTCGCGTCTTGTTGCCAAGGCGACCGCACCTCCGCTGACCATTCAGCACTGCACGTTCCAGATTTAGGCCCCAACCGCGAGTTCGTGGCGCCGCGTCTTGCGCGGCTCGTCTGCGTTTGCTGTTGGAGGCTCTATGTTGTCGTATTCGATTGCGCGCACGCTCGGTTGTGGCGTTCGTCATGCGTGGCCCACGTGGGCGCGCCTTGTTGTTCTTGCACTTTCACTGGGTATCGCTCGACTCGCATCCGCTGGCGAGGCCGATACACGTCCCTTGTCGCTCGAAGAGGCTGTGCGACTCGCCGAAGCGGACTCCCCTGCGATCGAGGCGCGCAAGGCGGCCGTCACCTCGGCGGAAGACGCGGTCGCACCCGCGGGCGCACTGCCTGATCCCCAACTGGTCGCCGGCATCGACAATCTGCCCGTCACGACTGGCGACGCCTACAGTCTGAACCGCGACTTCATGACGATGCGCAAGGTCGGCGTCATGCAGACCTTCCCACAAGGCGAGAAGCGCCGCTCGCGCACCGAGCGAGCGCAAGCGATGGCTGCCCGGGAACGTGCACTGCTGACGAATGAGCGCCTTTCCGTCCGGGAGAGCGTCGCACGGGCCTGGATCGCCCGGGCCACGGCCGAACGCCGGCTTGAGTTCGTACGGACGCTGCAACCGCGCGCCGATGCACAACTGGCCGCGGCCACTGCCGCCCTGAGTGCGGGTCGAAGTTCGGCGGCCGACGCGATCGCCGCGAAGTCGGCGCAGGCCGTATTGGCCGACCGTCTCAATCAGCTTGAACGCGAAGTCGATGATGCCCGTGCGGACTTCACGCGCTGGTTGCCCGGCGTGGCCGAACGCCCTCTGGGCGATGCGCCGGATTGGTTGAACCTGGGCATCGATCCCGACGCGCTGATCACCCATATCGCAAACCATCGTGAGTTGCTCACGTACGACGCGTCCGAACAGGCGGCACAGGCCGACATTGCGCTCGCCCGCGCGGACAAGCACCCCGACTGGTCGGTCGAACTTGACTACGCGCAACGCGGCCCGCGGTATTCGAACATGATCTCGCTGGAGTTCCGCGTCGATCTGCCGATTTTCGGAACGCACCGCCAGGACCCGCTGATCGCATCCAAGGTGGCGGCCGCCGAACAGATCGCCGCGGAACGCGACGACGCGCTGCGCATGCACACGGCCGAGTTGCGCAAGGCGTTGACCGCTTGGCGCAATGCTGGCCAGCGCGTGCAGCGCTACGAACACGATCTGATTCCGTTAGCCGACGATCGTGCCGATGCCGCGCTGGCGGCCTACCGCGGCGGACGCGGCGATCTGCAGGCGTCGTTGACTGCGCTCGACGATGCCATCGAGCAACGCGTCACCTACACCGAACTGCAAAACACGCTCGGCCAGGCCTGGGCGACGCTCCATTTCGCATTTCCGGAGGAGCGTTGATATGCGCCCGATTCCACTGATCATTGTTGCTGCCGCCGGTCTTTCGATCGGCATCATCTCTACCTGGTTCGTCATGCGTCGGCACGAAGCGGCCCCGCAGGCGGCCGCCTCAGCGCCGGCTGAAAAGAAAACGCTCTACTGGTACGACCCAATGGTTCCGGACCAGCACTTCGACCATCCGGGCAAGTCGCCGTTCATGGACATGCAGCTCGTGCCGAAACTCGCTGGGGATGCAGGCGATAGTACTGGCGATGTCGTCAGCATCGATCCGCGTCAGGTGCAAAACCTCGGCCTGCGCACGGCTCGCGCGGAGCGTGGCCAGCTGGTCTCGAGCGTGCGCGCCAGCGGCTCGGTCGCTTTCGACGAACGTGCCGTGACCGTTGTGCAAGCGCGGACGGCCGGCATCGTCGAACGCCTCGATGTGCGCGCACCGCTGACCGCGGTGAAGCAAGGCCAGTCGCTGCTCACCGTGCTCGCACCGGACTGGACCGCTGCGCAGGCCGAGTATCTGTCGTTGCGGCACAGCCGCTCCCCCGGACTCGAAGGCGTGCGCAGCGCTGCACGGGAACGCTTGCTGCTGCTCGGCATGAGCGAAGGACAAATCCGGTCCATCGAGCAGCGTGGTCTCGCGCAAGCGCGGATCACGATTGCCGCGCCACGTGATGGCGTCATCGGAGAACTTTCGGTTCGCGAAGGCGCCACAGTGGTCGCCGGTACGCCACTGCTGCGCATCAACGGCCTCGACACCGTGTGGGTCAATGCGGCCATTCCGGAAGCACAGATCCATCGCGTGACACCTGCGTCGCCGGTTGAAGCCGAGTTTCCTGCCTATCCGGGAGAACGCTTCACCGGCGAAGTGGAAACGCTGCTGCCGGATGTCGATGCGACAACACGCACACAGACGGCGCGCATCGTTCTCAAGAACCCCGGCCATCGGATCGCACCTGGGATGTTTGCGCGACTCACGTTCACGGGGGCCGCCCAAGAAACCTCCGGCGTCTTAGTGCCGAGCGAAGCGGTGATCGCGACCGGCACGCGTTCGGTCGTGATCGTCGCTGAGGGCGACGGGCATTTCCGACCGCAGGAAGTTCGCCTTGGCGACGAAGCCGGCGGGAAGACCAATGTGATCGAAGGCCTGAAGGACGGTGAAACCGTCGTGTTGTCGGGTCAGTTCCTGATTGACTCCGAAGCCAGCCTGACTGGCACGCTGGCGCGACTCGGCGGCGGCAACGAGGTACCGACCGGAGCGAACGATGCGGTCATGCCGAGCGAAGACGCGCGTCCCATGCACATGGCAAGCGGAACGGTTGAACGGATCGAGGGCGATCACTGGACCATCGCGGCCGACGCGATCGCGTCGCTCGACATGGGCGCGATGACGATGACATTCATCAAACCCGCGTCACTGGAGGTCGTCTCCATCCAGTCGGGTCAACGGGTGACCTTTTCGTTCGTACGCACAGCCGATGGCACGTTCGAGATCAAGAAGATCGCGCTCGATCGCACGGGGGCCACGCCATGATCGCCCGCCTGATTCGTTGGTCGATCGAGCAGCGTTTCCTGGTGCTGATCGCTGCCTTGTTTCTCGCTGCCTGGGGCGTCTACGCATTGCGACAGACGCCGGTCGATGCGCTGCCCGATCTCTCCGATGTACAGGTGATCATTCGCACGACTTGGGCGGGGCAGTCGCCGCAGATCATCGAGGATCAGGTCACGTATCCGCTGACCACGACGATGCTCTCGGTGCCCGGCGCAAAGACCGTACGTGGTTATTCGTTTTTCGGCGACTCCTACGTCTACGTGTTGTTCGACGATGGCACGGATCTGTATTGGGCGCGTTCGCGTGTACTGGAGTATTTGAACCAGGTGCAAGCGCGATTGCCTGCAGCTGCGCGCGCAACGTTGGGACCGGACGCCACGGGCGTCGGCTGGATCTACGAATATGCGCTGGTCGATCGCAGCGGACAGCACGACCTGTCAGAGCTGCGAGCGCTGCAGGACTGGGTCCTGAAATACGAGTTGAAGACCGTACCCGACGTGGCCGAGGTCGCGACCGTCGGCGGCATGGTCCGCGAATATCAGATCGTGCTCGACCCGGACCGCTTGCGCGCCTACGGCATCACGCACAACCAGGTCGTCGAAGCCGTGCAGCGCGCCAATGGCGAGGCTGGCGGCTCCGTACTGGAACTGGCCGAGGCGGAATACGCCGTACGTGCGAGCGGCTATGTGAAATCGCTCGATGATCTGCGTGTGGTGCCGTTGAAGACCGGCGCCGGCGGCGTACCGGTCTTGCTTGGCGACGTCGCGCGCTTGCAGCTCGGCCCCGACATGCGCCGCGGCATCGCCGAACTCAATGGCGAAGGTGAAGTCGTCGGCGGCGTCATCGTGATGCGTTCGGGCAAGAACGCCCAAGCGACCATCGATGCGGTGAAGACGAAACTGACGACGCTGAAGGCCAGCTTGCCATCCGGTGTCGAGATCGTTGGAACCTACGACCGTTCGCAACTGATCGGACGCGCGATCGACAACCTGCGCGGCAAGCTGCTCGAGGAGTTCCTCGTCGTCGCACTCGTCTGTGTCGCATTCCTGTTCCACCTGCGCTCCGCGCTCGTTGCGATCGTCGCCTTGCCGCTGGGTGTGCTGGTGGCATTGATCGTGATGCACGCGCAGGGCATCAACGCGAACATCATGTCGCTGGGCGGCATCGCGATCGCGATCGGTGCGATGGTCGACGCCGCCGTCGTCATGATCGAGAACGCGCACAAGCATCTGGAAGCCTGGCAGCACGCGCATCCCGATCAGACGCTGGGCACTGACGAACGCTGGCGACTGATCGGCGACGCTGCAGCAGAGGTCGGACCTGCGTTGTTCTTCAGCCTGCTCGTGATCACCTTGTCGTTCGTACCTGTGTTCACGCTGGAAGCACAGGAGGGGCGGCTGTTCGCGCCACTCGCATTCACCAAGACCTACGCGATGGCTGCCGCGGCCGGTCTGTCGGTCACCCTGATCCCGGTCCTCATGGGCTATTGGATCCGCGGTCGCATTCCCGACGAACAGGCGAACCCGCTATCGCGGGCACTGATCGCGCTGTACCGCCCGATCCTCGACGCAGTGCTTCGTTGGCCGAAAGCGACGCTTGCACTGGCCGCGGTGTTGCTGCTCGCCACGCTTTGGCCCATCAGCCGGCTCGGTGGTGAATTCCTACCCCCGCTGGATGAGGGTGACGTGCTCTACATGCCGACGGCCTTGCCCGGTCTGTCGTCTGGCAAGGCGGCGCAGATCCTCCAGCAGACCGACAAGATGATCCGGACCGTGCCCGAAGTCGCCAGCGTGTTCGGCAAGGCCGGTCGCGCGGAGACCGCGACCGATCCGGCGCCGATCGAGATGCAGGAAACGACGGTGCGGCTGAAGCCACGCGAACAATGGCGACCCGGCATGACGCCGGAGAAGTTGATCGAGGAACTGGACCGAAGCGTGCGCATGCCAGGCCTCACCAACCTGTGGGTACCGCCGATCCGCAATCGACTCGACATGCTGGCCACCGGCATCAAGAGCGCGATCGGAATCAAGGTCAACGGTACGGACCTGATAACCATCGATCACGTCGCCACCGAGATCGAGCACGCGGTCAAGGACGTGCCCGGCGTCACCTCCGCGTTGGCGGAGCGACTGACCGGCGGGCGCTACATCGACGTCGACATCGATCGCGCCGCTGCAGCGCGTTACGGACTCAACATCGCCGATGTGCAGAGCATCGTCTCGGCCGCGATCGGCGGCGAAACGATCGGCGAGACGATAGAAGGCCGCCGCCGCTTTCCGATCAGCGTGCGCTATCCGCGCGAGTTGCGCGACAGCGTGCAGAAGCTGCGCGACCTGCCGATCTTGACGCCGGCCGGCGCTCAATTACCACTCAGCAGCGTGGCGCATATCGAACTCGCCGACGGCCCGCCAATGATCCGCAGCGAAAACGGACGCCTGTCCGGCTGGATCTATGTCGATGCGCGCGGGCGCGACCTTGCCTCCGTCGTGCATGACCTGCGTGAACGCGTCGGGCACATGGTCACTCTACCGGCGGGCTATTCGATCACCTGGTCGGGCCAGTTCGAGTACCTGGAGCGCGCGGCCGCCAAGTTGAAAGTCGTCATTCCGGCAACCCTGGCGATCATCTTCGTACTCTTGTATCTCACGTTCGGCCGTGTCGACGAGGCGTTGCTGATCTTGGCCAGCGTGCCGTTTGCCCTGATCGGCGGGTTCTGGTTCATGCTGCTGCTCGGACACGCGATGTCGGTCGCAACGGCGGTCGGGTTCATCGCGCTCGCCGGTGTGTCCGCCGAGTTCGGCGTGATCATGCTGCTCTATCTGAAGCACGCCTGGGAGCGGCGCCTTGCGGCAGGCGAGCCCATGGACGCAACGACATTGATCGCAGCCATTCGTGAAGGTGCCGTGCAGCGCGTACGCCCGAAGGCGATGACCGTTGCCGTGATTCTCGCCGGCTTGTTGCCGATCATGTTGGGACATGGGGCCGGCTCGGAAATCATGCAGCGTATCGCCGCACCGATGGTCGGCGGCATGGTCACGGCGCCGTTGTTGTCGATGCTGGTGATTCCTGTTGTGTACTGGCTGGTCCGCAGCCGTGAGCTCAAACGCGCGCCTTCGCACTCGCGCTTGATTGCCCAGGCAACGCCGACGAGGGTTGCGCCTATTGACTCTGGACCCTAGTCAAGGGTTTAGCCTTGACGTCGAAGATTGACGGAGAACGGTTCCATGTCCAGTTTCACCATCGGCGAAGTCGCCAAGCGCGCTGGGGTCGGGATCGACACGGTGCGGTACTACGAGCGAAGCCATCTGTTGCCCACACCGGAGCGCCGTCCTTCCGGCTACCGCCAATATGACGGTACCGATGTGCAGCGCTTGAGCTTTATCCGCCATGCGAAAGAACTCGGGTTCACGCTGGACGAGATCCGTGAGCTGTTGGCGCTCTCAACCGACCGCGAGCGCGGCGTACGGGGCATCAAGGCGCGCGCCGAGGAGCGTCTGGCAGAGCTCGATGCACGCATCCGCGAAATGCAGCGGATTCGTCGCGGGCTGCAAGTTCTGATTGAAGCCTGTCCTGGCCACGGGAAGCTGGAGACGTGCCCGATTCTCGGTGCACTCACACGGAAGGAAAACGCATGACCACACATAGCCATCATGGGCATCATCCAGAGCAGCCCACACCGACCGGCCCATCGATCGAGGCGAAGCCGAAGTCATGTTGTGGGCCTTCGACGCCCGATAGCGCAGACACGTCGATCGTGCCCGCCGCGACGAATCCCGTCCCGTCGACGCCTACGAGTTCGTGTTGTGCCAAACCCGGGCAGACCTCGCCAGGTGATGCCCTCGATCCTGTCTGCGGCATGCACGTTGATCCAACGTCCGCCCAGCATCGCGCCGACCACGCCGGCCGCACGTATTACTTTTGCTCGGGTCGATGCCACGAGAAGTTCATCGCAGAGCCGACACGCTATCTCGACAAGAGTGCTTCGGCGAACGAGCCCGCTCCGGAAGGCACGATCTACACCTGCCCGATGCACCCCGAGGTCCAGCAAGTCGGGCCCGGCAGTTGCCCCAAGTGCGGTATGGCGCTGGAACCGATGATGCCGACGGGCACGGAGGATGACAGTGAGCTGCGTGCGGTGCGGAGAAAATTCTTTATCTCGGCTGCATTGGCCATCCCATTGTTGCTGATCGCAATGGGGCCGCATCTGTTTGGCATGCGGGTGAGCGAATCGACGGCGCATCTGCTGCGCTGGGCCGAACTGCTGCTGTCGACGCCGTTGGTCGCTTGGGCGGGCGCCTCGTACTACGTGCGTGGCTGGAAAGGCGTGATCGCGAAGTCGCCCAATATGTACACGCTGATCGGGCTCGGCGTGCTGATGGCATTCGCCTTCAGTCTGGCGGCGACGTTCGCGCCGTCCTGGTTTCCACCGGCAATGCGCGACATGCACGGCATGATTGGGGTGTACTTCGAGGCGGCGGGTGTGATCGTCGCATTGGTGTTGTTCGGTGAATGGCTGGAACTGCGTGCGCGCGGTAAGACCTCGGCTGCGATCCGCCGTCTGCTCGATCTGTCGCCCAAGACCGCACGGCGCATCCTTGCCGATGGGCGTGAAGAAGATATACCGCTCGACCAGGTGCAAAGCGGCGACGTCTTGCGTGTTCGACCCGGCGAGCACGTGCCCGTCGATGGCATCGTTGTCGATGGAGTCAGCAGCATTGACGAGTCCCTGCTGACCGGCGAGCCCATTCCCGTCGAGAAGCATGCCGACGACCGCCTCACCGGTGGCACGCTCAACGGAACCGGCAGTTTGAAGATGCGTGCCGAGCGCGTGGGTCGTGACACCGTGCTGGCCCAGATCGTTGACCTGGTCGCCAAGGCACAGCGCACGAAGGCGCCGCTCCAGCGCCTCGCGGATCGCGTGTCGTTGTTCTTCGTTCCCGCGGTGGTGCTCGTTGCTTTGCTCACGTTCGGGGCGTGGTTGGTATGGGGACCCGAGCCGCGTCTGGCCTATGCGATCGTCAATGCCGTCGCGGTACTCATCATTGCGTGCCCGTGTGCGCTGGGCTTGGCCACCCCGATCTCGATCACAGTCGCCAGCGGACGCGGTGCAGAGGCAGGCGTGCTGTTCCGTGACGCAGCGGCCATCGAGACCTTAGCGCGCGTCGATGTGCTGGTGGTCGACAAGACCGGCACCCTGACCGAGGGCAGGCCCACATTGACCGACGTGCATGCGGCCATCGGATTTACCGAGAGTGACGTGTTGGCGATGGCGGCTGCGCTAGAAGCGCCGAGCGAGCATCCGCTGGCCCGCGCAATCCTCGACGGCGCGAAGGCGCGTCAGATCAAATTTCCGGAGATCACCGACTTTACCGCCGTGACAGGTCAAGGGGTGCGAGGCGCGCTGGCTGGGGTCGTCGTGGCCCTTGGCAATGCCGAGTTGATGCATGCCACTGGAGCCGAGCCGGCGGCGTTGGCCCGGCGGGCGGACGAGCTGCGACGCGACGCCAAGACCGTCATGTTCCTCGCGCGGGACGGACAACTGGCGGGTCTCATCGCCGTGCAGGACCCGATCAAGCGGGATGCAACCAGGATTCTCGCAGCGCTGCATGACGAGAAGCTGCGCATCGTGATGCTCACCGGCGACAACGAAGCGACGGCACAAGCCGTAGCGGCACAACTGCGCATCGACGAAGTTCATGCCGGCCAGACGCCAGCGACGAAAGCCGATTGGATCGCTCGTGCAAAAGCGTCCGGCGCTCGCGTCGCGATGGCAGGCGACGGCGTCAACGACGCCCCAGCGCTTGCCTCCGCCGATGTCGGCATCGCGATGGGCAACGGCTCCGATGTGGCGAAGGAAAGCGCACAGGTGACCCTGGTCAAGGGTGAACTGACTGGCATCCTGCGCGCTCGTCGGCTGTCAAAGGCGACCGTACGCAATATTCATCAGAACCTGGCGTTTGCCTTCCTGTACAACACGCTGGGCATCCCGCTGGCGGCGGGTGTGCTCTATCCCGTGTTCGGACTGCTCTTGAGTCCGATGATCGCGGCGCTCGCGATGAGTCTTTCGTCGGTGTCGGTCATCGCGAACGCGTTACGTCTACACCGCCAGAGCCTGGACGCCCGGGTGGCGATTTCCGCGTCGGTGGCAGAGTGACGGTGCGACTGCGCTAGATGTCGATTCAGGGTCGCTATGGCGGGCGCAATCCGCTTCAGGTCTTTGGGTCGCCGGCCACGTCGATATGCATCATCAATCCGCCACCACCATGCTGCTCGGTATTGTTGTTGGTGGTGTGGTGTGAAATATGGCAATGGATCATCCATTTGCCGGGCTTGAGCGCGGTCCAGATCACGTCGTAGCGTTGGCCGGGACCGACATTGATGGTGTCCGCCCTGAAGCGATCCGACGGCGCGAGCGTCTCGCCGTCGCGCGCAACCACCACGAAGGGTCCGCCGTGGATGTGCATGGGATGGATGAAGCCGCTGCTGGAGCCGATGAAGCGAACCTTGAGGGTTTCGCCTACCTTCATGTGAATCGTGTCGGTGGAGGGGTAAGCACGGCCGTTGATCGTGAAGTAGTTGGGCATGCCTCCTTCCATCGGCATCGCGGGATAGGTCAAACCGTCCCGCACCAGCCACTCCTGCAGCTGGATCGTGTACTCATGGTCTGCCGTGATTTCATCTGCAGGGTTTGCAGGATCAATGATCAGCGCGCCATACAACCCCAGCGCTTGCTGGCGGTCGACGTGATCGTGCGAATGATAGAAATAGGTGCCCGATTGCACGGCCGTAAATTCGTAGTGGTATACGTCGCCGTTTTCGATCGGCGCCTGCGTCACGCTGGCGGGACCATCCATGACGTTGGGCAGGATCAATCCATGCCAATGTGTTGTCGTCGTTTCAGGCAGCCGATTGGTCACGTTGATCCGCACGCGATCGCCTTGGCGGAAACGCAACGTCGGTCCTGGCACTTGACCGTTGAAGGCGTAGGCGTTGACGAAAATGGTCGGCAATATTTGCCAGCGGATGACTGATGTCTCCAAGTCAAATACCTTGATTCCGTTTTCGATGCGCGGGATGAGAGCTTGCGCTCCGTGCTCGTCCAGGCCGTAACTGGCGGTGACATCGCGCGGGTCCACCGCAGCCATATCCCGCATGGCCGCGGCGGGTGTTTCCTGCGTCATGATCATGCCCGGTGGCATGATCAGTTTGCCGACGTCGTGCGCGGACAATCGCAGATTGAAGAAAGCCGCTGGCAAAGTGATACCGGCCATCAGCATGAGCAACGTGAACACCGTGATGGCAACGAGTTGTGGTCGAGTCGCATGGGCCTGCATGCGATGACCGCGACCAGATTTTGAATTTTCCACCGAGTGATCTGCAGACTTGTCGGCGCTCGTCCTGGCTTTCTTCCGGGCATTTTCGGTTGCTGTAGGCTGTTTCATGCGAGCGGCCGACGATTTCGCCATCTTCATGCCGCCATGATCCATGCCGGCCATGTGATCGGAATCAACCGACAAAGCCTCTCGTCGACCAGAATGCGATGACGTGCCGTGGCCTCTACTCGGGTGCGCAGGTGTTGCGCGTTCGGTCATCAGCCCGTGCTTCATTCCACGCGAGACCATCCATATATTGACCGGATAGGCAATCGCGAAACCCGCAATGACGCCAAGCGACATCACCATCCAGAACAACGGCTCACCGGGCCACATCGCGCGCATGTCCCGACCCATCATCAGATTGACCATGACCGGGGCCATCCCCGCCATCATGCAGTTCATCGAAATGAGCTCCGGCAGAAAGCTGCGACGTACGTTCTCTAGGTAGCTGCCGCCCATCATCTTGCGCATGAAGAGCGCTTGAAAGATAAAAAGACCGAAGGCGAAGCCTGCGAGATATTCGATGATGAGATCGAGCCACATCGGCAACCCGATCAGTGAAACGATGACCGCGGCAACGATGATGCCCGTCGCGTCCCCGGCGACGCAGTGAACGGTCGAGCCGACCCCTTGCTTCCACAGCGGCTGCACGAATTCCTCGTGCGCGCCAGGTGCGGGTTCCTTGTCCGCCATTACGTACAGCAACAGACCAATGGGGCCCATGTAAAGCGTGACCAGGACGAAGCCCCACTTCATCACTGCCGGTTCGGGATTGCCGCGGAACTGGTCCCAGGCGACATACGCGGCGCTGAGCACGGCGATGATCAACCAGGCGTAAACGAACACATCGATCGGTTGAATCAGCATGACGGTATCCCAGGTCTTGCAACGAGGCGCCGCAACGAACGGGGCGTCCCATCACCGTGCGACGCAGAGAACGGGTTCAACAGCGACGAACCCCCGCCGGCCCGTGCGACACCGGGCCGGCTCCTGTTTCAACTCTACCCAGACGCCTCCACGAAGGCGCCGTCAATCTTCCTGCTTGGGTTGAGACGACCATTCCACGCGCACGATCACCCAGCCTGATGGTGTCTGCTTCAGTGTCAACAACTCGCGACTCGACAGGGTCATCGGCTTGCCGTCTTTTGTGGTCGCCAACTCGCTTTCGCTGCCGACCATCGTGGTGGTTCCCATCGGCATCGATGCCAGCGAGATTGGTTTGACGTGCGTTGTTTTCAGGAACGCGATGTCCTCGCCAAGATGGCCGCTCGCATACTCTGCGCGTGACTGGGAATGGCCTCCCTCGCTGATCGTGACCTCTGGTGCGAGGAGCGCCAGCACGGCATCGCGATCACCTTTCTGCAGGGCCGCGTGGAACGCCTCTGCGGCGGCTTCGGCTGCGGGCACTGCCCTCGGCTTGAAGTCGTCGAACGACGGCGACGCTTCTCCAGCAGCGACGTGATCCTGCCCGTCGCTCTGCGTCGCCGACGCGTGATGATGGTGATGACCTTCGCTGGCTTCCGTTCCAGCCGGAGCGGCTGCTGCCGCATCGTGGTCGTGACCTTCGTCCGCGGTCTCGCCAGCGTGATGGTGGTGGCCGCCTTCCGCGCCCATGTCCATGTCTTCGTCAGGCGGTGCTTTCGCGACGATCTCCTTGTATTGGGCCGGGGTGAGGTCAGGCAGCTTCTGCAGGAACGCGACCATGCTCCAGATCGTCGCGTCGTCGTGACTCATGCCCCACGCCGGCATCGCACTCATCTTGAGACCGTGCTTGATCACCCAGAAAGCATCCTGCGGATCGATGCGCACTTGAGAGAGATTGGGCGGCTGCGGATACAGCCCCGGCCGGATCTCCGAGTCGTTCATGCCCGGCTTCAGATGGCAATCGGTACACATCGCCGCGTACTGGCCGGCGCCTTTGAGAATCAGGGCTTCGTCGCTGAGGTTGGGTACCGGAATATCTTTCGATCGGGCATGGATCGAACGCTGACGCAGCGTCTCCATCATCGCAAACACCGGTCGAGTGTGATGGTCGTCAGCGCCGACGTTGTAGGCACCGGAGTAGATGAATGCAGCGACGCCGGCCGCGGCGAGAACGCCGAGGATCGCCACTGCCGCCAGGCTTTGAGTCAATCGTTTCATGATGGGTTTCCTTCAGAACCAGAGGCGAACGCCGGCGACGATCTGCCGGTCGAAAACGGGTTGAGAATCTTCGCGCGCAAAGTCCGCCGTCGCACCGACGCGCCGGATCAGGTTCACGCCGACATACGGCGCGAATTGCCGGTTCGCTTCGTAGCGCAGGCGCAGGCCGAACTGCACGTCGGAAAGGCCGCTGCCAATGCGCCGCGCGGGATCGTCCTTGCCGTATAGATTGATCTCGGCTTCCGGCTGCAGGATCAGTCGCTGGGTCAACAGCAACTCGTATTCGGCTCGCAATCGCGCGGCAGTGCGTCCCGATTGGCCGACATACGCGGTCGCTTCGAGTTCGAACCAGTACGGCGACAAGCCTTGCACGCCGAATGCCGCCCACGTGCGCGAGGGCCCTTCACCGAAATCATGGCGGATGCCGAGCTGCGTGCTCCAGAACGTTGCGATGTTGCGGTTCCAGAACGCTTCGAGATCAGCGTCCTCCAGTTTTCCGCCGCTGCGTTCGCCTTCGGTGCGCAGCCACAGTTTGTCGACATCGTTGCCGTACCAGCCTTCCGCTTCCCACGTTTGACCGTTCGCATCCGAGCCGTGAAACGCTTCCAACTGATCAATCAGGAGCATGCCCATGGGTGCGTTGTCGGCCATGTCCATGCCCTTCATCGGCCCGTAGGTCACGCCGTCGGAATAGTCCGGACTGCGCGCGTTTGGCGGCGCCTTGCCCCCTTGCATCGCACCCATGGTCATGCCGGGCATCGCCTCCATTCCCGGCATCGCATCCGGGTTCGTCGCGGACATCGCTCCATGATCCATACCGGGCATCGCGGCGGGCTCGTTGGGCGTTTTCTTCCCCATGCCAGGCATTGAGGAGTGATCCATGCCTTGCATGTCATCGCTTGCTTTCGCGTCCGCTGGAGGCTTCGACGTGACGGGCTTCTTCCTGGACTTCTTTGGGGGCGATGTTGGCTTCGCATCCGACGGCGGGGTCATGCCCGGCATGTTGGTGTGATCCATGCCGGCCATGTCGTGCATCGGGGTCTTTGGTGTATCGGCGGATCCGGTGGTGTCCTGCGCCCGGGCGCCGAACGGGATCGTGAGCAGCAGGGCCGTCAGCAGGGCTGAACGGCGGACGTGGGTGGAACGAGAACGACGGTTCATTTTCATGACACCACCACTTCGCGCATCATGCCGGACTCCATGTGATAGAGCAGATGGCAGTGGTAGGCCCAACGCCCCAGGTTGTCGGCACTGACCTGATAGGTAATGCGTTGCGCCGGTTGCACGTTGATCGTGTGCTTGCGCACCTGGAACTGGCCTTGTGGGTTGTCCAGCTCGCTCCACATGCCGTGCAGATGGATCGGGTGATTCATCATCGTGTCGTTGACCAGCACGACGCGCAGTCGCTCTCCGCTGTTGAAGTGCACGGGGGTGGCGTCGGAGAACTTCACGCCGTCGAACGACCAGACGAAGCGTTCCATGTTGCCGGTCAGGTGCAATTCGATCTCGCGGGACGGTTCTCGCGTATCGATGGGCCCACCGATCGTGTGCAGATCGGCGTACGTCAAAACGCGGCGACCGTTGTCGCGCAAGCCGATGCCCGGGTCGTCGAGATTCGTTCGAGGCATGTCGACGTGCATGTCGACGTTGGGGCCGTATTCGGTACGCGCATGCCGGACCTGCGGTGCCGCGCCCATGGCCATGCCCGGCATCGACCCGTGGTCCATGCCCGCCATGGCATCGCGTGAAGGGGGACTAGGAGAAGCCTTCATGGACGCACCGCAGCCGCCTTCCTGGCCCTTCATGCCAGCCATGCCATGCGAGCTGCCGCCGCTCGATCCACCCATCGCCATCGCGCCCATCATGTCCTGCATGCTGAGCCAAACACGTGCGTCCATCGGTGGAACGTCGGCCTCCATACCCAGACGCGGCGCCAACGTGCCTCGCGCGTAGCCGGTGCGATCGATCGATTGCGCGAATAGCGTGTAGGCGCGCTCATCCTGCGGTTCGACGATCACATCGTAGGTCTCGGCCACCGAGATGCGGAATTCATCGACCGACACGGGCTCGACATCCTGGCCGTCGGCGGAGATCACCGTCATCTTCAGCCCAGGTATCCGCACGTCGAAGATCGTCGACGACGAGCCGTTGATGAAACGCAGCCGGATCTTTTCGCCGGGGCGGAACAGTGCATTCCAGTTGCCCGCCGGCGTCGTGCCATTCATGAGGTAGGTATAGGTGTGGCCCGACACGTCGCTGAGGTCGGTCGGATTCATGCGCATCTGGTTCCACATCTTGCGCATGGCCAATGCCTGGTCCAGCCCCTTGCTGCTGGCATCACGGAAGAAATCGCCGGCCGTCGGCTTGGCGAAGTTGTAGTAGTCGCTCATCTTCTTGAGCTTGGCGTAGATGCGCTCAGGGTCTTCGTCGGTCCAGTCGTTGAGCATGACCACGTAGTCGCGGTCGCTTGGATTGCGTTCTGCTCCGGCCGGCTCGATGATCAGTGCGCCGTAGTGGCCGACTTGCTCCTGGAAGCGGTTGTGCGAGTGGTACCAGTAGGTGCCGGACTGACGCACCTTGAACTGATAAACGAAGGTCTCGCCCGGCGCGATGCCGTCGAAGCTGATGCCCGGTACGCCGTCCATCTGGAACGGAACGACAATGCCGTGCCAGTGAATCGAGGTCGGCATGCGCAGCTTGTTCGCCACGCGCAGGGTGACGGTGGTGCCTTCCTTCCAGCGCAGGATCGGGCCAGGGACGCCGCCGTTGATGGTGGTCGCCATGCGCGCGGCGCCGGTGAAGTTGACCGGTGTCTCGGCAATCTCCAGCGCGAAATCGGTACCGCTGAGGACGGTAGGTTGACCCGGATTGGTCAGGGCCCACGTGGTTGAAGGGCGCAACAGGCCAAGGCCGGCGAGCGAGCCTCCGATCGCCAATCCCTGGACAAAGCGACGGCGCGGCAGGCAAAGCGCCGGCTCTTGGGGTCGAAGTCGTTTCACGATGCATCTCCAGACAAGGGATCCGGTGTTACCGGAGTCCATCAAGATCGCCCACGACGTGCGGAGCACTCAGCATGTGCCGAGTCCGCAACGGGGCGTGCGTCAGAGGGAGAGCGTCAGGCGGCCGGTGGCCGCAGAGGAGGTGCGAAATCCAAACGAGGTACGGTGGCATCGTGCGGAGACCAGCGCATGCCTTCAATGCTCGCGCTCGCGAGCCCACGGAGGGCCGGCAAAGCCAATGCGCTACTGCACGAGGCGCCACAGCCGCACGCCTGTCCGGCACAGCAGTGATCGGTTCCACAACACGATCGATCCGCCTTGACCGGCACCGCGTGGTGACAGTGGTGAGCGGTTTGCATTGATGACGTCGTGTGATCGGCGTGGCCCATGCTGCCGGCCATCCCCGTCGGCATGCCGAAGACCGGCGTGATGACCAAAAGCAGCCACGCCAAAAACGCCATCGCACGAAGGCGTGGGGAGCGGGCGACATGGCGAATCGTTCGGGTCACGACCAAAGCTTAGCCCTTTCGGTCACACGCGCTCAACTCTGGACCCACGTCCAACGTGGGGAAACCGGGGCAATGAGCCCCGGTTTCGACTCGGCATGCGAAGGGCTACTTCTTGCTGAAGCCCATGTGCAAGGTGATCTGGTCGCCGCTCTTGAGATCGGCGACGGACGTCGGCGGAAAGTGCACCTTCAGCGACATGCCGCCCGTGGTGACATCGACGATGCCCGTCTTCGTATCCACTGAATTCACGGTGGCCGGCATTGTGTGCATGCTCGGATTCTTGGCCATCATGTCGTGCGCGGCCATATCCTTCTGGCCCATGCTGCTCATGTCGTGTTCCGGCGGCGCTTTGGCATCTTGGCCGAATGCACCGGTGATGCCGCATGCGAGCGCAAGCGCTACGGTCAAACCTAGGGTCTTCGTTGGGAGTTTCATGGCGAGCCTCTGTCATTTGGACCATGCGCCGCGAGCGTGCGCCGCCAGTTCTGTACACGTGGTTAATGCGCGTCGGCGCGTACGGGATGATTCATCATTCTGTACGAGCGAACCCTTCGTCTCGGCAAGGCGTGACCTCGCAGCGCTTGTTCTCACAACAGTCGCTCATGCGGGCTTTGTTTCGCGCTGAGCCTCACGCGCTTCGCGCAGAATGCCGAACGCTTCCTTGATCACGTAGAGCGCGATTGCCACGCCAATGACCAGATCGGGGGCGGGGCTGTGCAGCCACAACACTAGGAGGCCCGAAATAATCACAGCCAGATTGGCCACGACGTCGACCCGGGTGAAAAGCCACGTCGCTCGCAGATGCACTTCACCGTGACGGAAACGATCGAGTAGTCGCAGCACCGTTGCATTGACCACCAAGGCGACGAAGGCGACGCCCATCATCCAGAGGCCTTCCGGATGACTGCCCATCAAGAGCCGCCATGCCACGCCGAACAAGACCCCGAATCCCAGGATCAACAGCAGCGTGCCACTCAGTTGTGCCGCGGACGCCTTGAAGCTTGCAGTGCGTGCCCATGCCGCCAACGCAATGCCGTAGGCGCACGCATCCGCCAGCATGTCTAGCGAATCGGCGATCAGACCCATCGATTGCGCGATCACACCGGCGATTGCACCGATCACGAACATCGTCGCGTTGAGTCCCAAGGCGAGCCGCAAGATTCTGCGTTCCGCCTCGTTCTTCGCTTCCGCGTGGCAGCCGCAGTCGCTCATTGCATTCTTTCCGCCTGCATCCGATCGACACACCGCGGTCTACGCTGGCACGCCCATCGACTTGCGGCCGCGGACGATATTGAAGGCAAAGCCTGCACCCAGCAGCGCGAGGATCGCAAGCTGCGCCAGCAACGATTGCCACGTCGGAAAGATGCCGAACAGTTCGATATGCGGCGCTCGAGCGACGGTCACGGCGATCCAGCCAGCCTCCTGCAACGCCGCGACGCCTTTGCCCGTGAGCACGATGGCCAGCACGGCGATCAGCACCGAGCTTGCCGAGAAGAACAGGCCGATCGGAAGGCGCCGGCTCGTGCGCAATAGGACCCACGCAATCAAGCCCAATACCGCCACGCCGGCCGCAATGCCGCCGAACAACCACACGGCTTGTCCTTCGTTCCACAACGCGGCGTAGAACAGGATGGTTTCGAACACCTCGCGGTAGACCGAAATGAACGCAAGTCCGAACAGAAACCAGGCCGAGCGCTGGTTGAGCGCGGCGGCCATCTTCTCTTTCAGATAAGCCTGCCAACGGCCACCGATGCTTTTCTGGTGCATCCAGAGCCCGACGCTGAGCAGCACGGCCGCGGCAAACAACGAGGACAGACCCTCGGTCAGTTCACGGCCTGCGCCGCTGATCGACACGGCGTAGGTCGCCACGGCCCAGGTGATGCCGCCTGCGACCAACGCGAGGATCCAGCCCGCGTGCACGACGCGAACCGCCTCGTTGCGTTGGGCTTTGCGCAAGAAGGCCAGAAGAGCAACGACCACCAGCAACGCTTCCAGCCCTTCGCGGACCAAAATCGTGAAGGCGCCAAGGAAAGTGGCTGTCGCGCCGCCCGCGGCGTTTGAAATGACCTCCTGCGCCTGCGCGAGCAGCGCATCGATCTCGGCCGCTTGCCGTGCCACGACATCCGATGCCGCCGCGCTGCCGGACAACGCCGAGCGGTAGGCGCCCATCGCGGTTTCCAGCTTCGCGCGCAGTGCACTGTCGCGGGCATTGAGCTGCGGCTCGATCGGTTCGACGCCGTCGAGGTAGGCCGACAACGCCAGTCGGGTCGCTTCGGTTTTCGCACCGGTGCGGTAGGCGGCAAGACTCGCGGCTACTCGGCCGCGAGCGAGCGGAATGCCTTGCAGCGTCTGGTCTAAAACGCCCGGATGCGCCCGCAGGTAGCCGACGATCGCGCGTGCGCGTTCCGCACCGAGCGTGGCGTCCAGCTGGGCCACGCGTACGCGGGCAAGATCGTTCGGCCCTGCAATCAGTGTTGACGCGGACGCCTCGTGGCGCCACACCTCGGCACCGGTCGCCGCTTCCTTCTGATACGCCAGTGAGCCCGCGTAGTACGCCAGTGCCCACCGATCGTCCGAAGACAGCTGCGCGTAGCTCGCCATCGGCGTGCCCTCGAGCCCTTGGCTGATGACTTCGTACAGCGACAGCACGCTGCGCTGATCCGCCCGTGCCTGGTCGGTGAAATCCACCGGCCGCGGGTTGAGCTGCAATCCAGCCGGCCCATCGCCGTGGCCGGTCGTGCCATGACAGGCCGCGCACTGCGTCTGGAACAGTGCTGCCCCTCGCGCCAGGTCGGGTGTGTGCTCCGGCGCTGTTGGCACTGGGTAGCTCTGCAGCAGCGCATCCGCCAGCGCGTGTGCCTGGCTGCCTACTTCAGACGGTGCGGCCTTGTTGTCGACCGAGGCCACCAAGGCGTCGGCTTGCAGCAGCAAGTCGGGTGTGGCGGCGGTCGGTTTCAACGCGGCAATGCGCGCTCGTGCCGTGGCGGTGAACTCGCGCATCTCGGCGTACTCTGACGTGCTGAGCACCGCACCGTCCTTGACGGCGCCGGCATAGTCGGTGGCCAGGTAGTCGAGCATTTGCCACGTCTGTGGCACGGTAGTGGTGTCCTGCGCCAGGGCTGGCCAGGGCATCAGCATGCACAGCAGTGCAAGGGAGAGATATCGACAGACGAGGTTGCGGATGCGACGCGTTATCATTCACGAAGTGTACCGACTAAGGCCCGTCGCCGCAGCAGGTTTCTCAAAGCCCAGGATCGGCAAGACGGCGCGACGCATGCCCGACAGTCGGCCAGCCCCCGGCGTCCTCAGCGCCTCTATTGCCTTGGAAGGCATTGAAATAGAACGTTTTATCCCGCAAAATATCGAAGTCGTTATTTGCGGGATAAAACCATGTTTGAGTTCCAGCGCTACGACGATGAACGCCTCCGGGTCGCCATCAACCTGCAGGATGCGTACACGGCATGGGTGGAGGTCGAGAGAGATATTCGTGCCCACACCGGTCGCATGGTCTGGAAGCAGATTTCCGGGCGCAGCTATCTCTACCACGTGTACGGCAACGTCGGACATGGACGATCGCTGGGTCCCCACAGCGAAGATACTCAAGCGCGTTACGAGCGCTTCCAGGAAGGCAAGGAGCGCGCGCGCGCGCGCCTCACCGACACCGCCGCGGCGCTCGAAACCCATGCACGCTTGTATCGTGCGCTGCGACTTCCACTCATCAACAGCCAAGCGGCCGCGATCCTGCGCGAAGCCGATGTACAAGCCGTGTTGGGCCGCGACGTGATGGTGGTCGGAACCACGGTGCTGGCGGCGTACCAGTTGGAGGCGACGGCACGCTTTGTCGGCGCACCGGAGTCGACGGCGGACTTTGACCTGGCGTGGACCGCCGAGCACACACCGGATGAACCGGTACTCTGGCCCGTGCTGAAGGCCGTCGATGACACCTTTACGGTGAACACCGAACGCCCGTTCCAAGCCAGAAACAGCAAGTCCGACGAAGTTGAATTGCTCGTCGGGCCTGCTCGCATCGCAACGCTGAGACGCGAGCCCATGCGCCCGGTGAACCTGCGCGAGCAGGATTGGTTGCTCAACGGCCGCACGGTCGACCATGTGGTGTGCGGACTGGATGGCCGGCCTGCGCGAATCGTTGCCCCCGATCCGCGCTGGTTTGCGCTGCAGAAGGCATGGCTCTCGCTGCAGGACAAACGCAGCCCATTGAAACGCCCCAAGGATGCGCGCCAAGCGGCCATTGTCTGGCAAGCCATTCGCGAATTGATGCCGCAGTATCCGATCGATGCGGAATTCGCGGCCGCTGTGTCCGATGAGCTGCACGATGCACACCATCGCGTGCTGGATGAGCACGCGATGGTCGCCGACGCCCCGGACGACGACGCCAAGCCGCATAGAAACGATCCTGGTATGCACTGACGTCCGCGCTGTTGCGCGGGCAGCTGAAAGCGCTGATGGCTCCGCGGGGCCGACCGAACGCTACCGTAACGAGTGCCATTTGGAATTGTCTAACACTGGCGATCTCACCTAGCATCCGCCGCGTGCCCAGAACCCCTTCGCCACTGCTAACCCGTTTGCGCCGCCATCAGGGCGCGTGGGGGCTGTGTGTTTTCGTTCTGCTGTTCAAGCTGGTGACGGGCGCTGTTTGCCTTGCGGACGTCCCGCACACGTCAGCTCCGTCGAAAGCGGATGTGGCGCTGATGCAGGTGAGCGCGGACGTCGCGCAAGACGGCGGCGATTGCCTGCTCGGCGAGGCCGCCGGCTGTCATTGCGCGTGCGCGCATGCCGTGCCTTTGACGGGCTTGGGCACCAGCAATACCGCGGCGCTCAACGGCGGCTTTGAGCCACCCTTCATCTCATCGGGCTACCAGCCGGCTCCGCCCGGCTCGTTGTTGCGCCCACCCATCGCCTGAAACCGTTTGCTTCGCGATGCCCTGCCGAGCGGGGTGTCGTTTCGTGCATTCGTTTTCAGGAGATCCTTCATGCGT
>Ga0209023_10002698_pt1 | contig 21802 bp, 21 predicted proteins | sample LakOneMetagenome_FD_187468 | JGI IMG/M metagenome (GOLD analysis project Ga0209023, IMG submission 187468) | Freshwater and sediment microbial communities from Lake Erie, Canada (SPAdes) (version 2) | ecosystem: Environmental > Aquatic > Freshwater > Lentic | place: Lake Erie, Canada...
CCTGTTCGACCGGCCACGTGACGTGATGTTCGAGCTCGCCGCCAGCGACGTGCTCTGGCACCGCCGGGTGGCCATGGTCGGCAGCCTCGGCCTGATCGCACGCGGCGACGCGAGCACGACGCTGGAGCTGGCGGCGCGACTGCTCACCGATCGAGAACCGCTCATGCACAAGGCCGTGGGCTGGGCGCTGCGCGAGGTCGGCAAACGTATCGACCGGGCGATCCTGCTCGCCTTCCTCGACGAGCACGCACCCGAGATGCCCCGCACCGCGCTGAGCTACGCCACCGAGCATCTCAGCCCCGCGCTGCGGGCGGCCTACCGCACCCGGCGGCGCTGACCGCCGGACTTATCCACAGGCACGTGGCGGTCAAGAGTTATCCACAGATAGTGGTGGAGTTCTCTGGAGCCGTGCGGTCCCGTGGCAATCTCTTCCCCGTTGGCGCTGAGGCATTCTCGGCCCCGTCAGGAGGTCATCATGCCCGTGCCACCGTCTCTCATTCGGGCTTCGGCCGTCGCCGGGTTGCTCGCCCTGAGCGCGGCCCTTCTCAGCGGATGCGTCGGCGCCTCGCCACGCCCCACGGAACAGGCGCCCGCACTCGATTTCGAATCGGAACCCAAACCGCAGTGGACCACGTCGGCGCAGCTTGTGGGCGCTCTTGCCACCGCACCCGGCGTTGTTGTTTCCTATGTCGAAGCCGAAGGCAGCGGACTGGAGATCGTGGCGTGGGATGCGCACACGGGCCTGGAACTGTGGCGCGATGACGCCGTGCCAGGCAACGTGAACCCGGTCGAACAGCTGGATGCCCACATCGTGACAACGTCTGCCGGCGTCTTCGTTCCCTATCTCCGGCTGTCGGCCGACCAACCGCAGGGTGAAACCGGCTGGCAGCAGATTGTCGTTGCCGACGCGACCACGGGAGTGCCGGTGGCAATGGATCCCGTCGTGGTCTCGGCGTTCGAACCGCCGATCGCCTGTCCCGATGGCTACGGAATCTGTTTCGTCGGAGTCACTCTCGCCGCTCGTAACACGGACCAGCGGTCCTTCCGCCTGGACCCGGCTGAGGGCACACTGCAGGCCGACACCGATCTGGCCCTCCCGGTGAATGCTCGATTTCTGGGTGACCGGATTTTCGCTACGAACGATCGCGCTCCCGACGGTGTCGAGACGCTCGGTTACACCGGGTCAGGGGCAACCGAATGGACGGTACCGTACGGCTCGGTTTTCGGGGAGAACGCCACATCGGACAACGGGTGGACCTGGAATGACACGACCACGGGCGGGCTCCTGATCGGGACGGGAGCAACCTACCTGCCCGACCACCCTGACAGCCTCGACTATTCGATCAGCCTCACAAAGGATCGAACAGTAGCTCTGAACCGCGAAACGGGAGCCGTGGTCTGGGCCCTCGATGGGGTGACGAACTGCATCGCAGCCAACATCGAGCGCGCGATTCTGACCGATGTGGTGCCGCTGTGCCGCGTCAACGCGGGAGCCCTCGCCGTGACTGAGAAGGCAGACGGCGGGCGCTCCGACATGAACTACGTCAACCTCGACATTGACCTGGTCGGCGTGAACACGACGTCGGGGGCTGTGGAGTGGACGGTGCCGCTCGGGGGCGATCAATCTGTCTATTCTTCCGGGGACTCGGTGTTCTACAGCCGGTCAGCACCGCGTCCGGTCAGCATCATCGGCGAGGTCACTGTGATCGACGCGGTGACGGGCGCACAGTCGGCGGCCCCGAGGACCGGCACATATGCCTGTTCCCAGAATCGAGCAGACATCACAGTGCATGGCGCGGGGGACGACACGGGGGTGATGTCCCATTACGCAGCCGGCCAGAGCGTTTACCCCTGCGACGTGAATCGGGGCGACCTGCACTCGGCCGTGTTCTCGCCCGGGAGCATGCTGATGGCCGGGATCGATGTCGGTGGCGGAGATTATGTGGTCGGTACGCGCACCAGCCTCAACGGCTATCACCTCGGCGACTCGCCACTTTCTGCCCCTTAACTCGAACACATGGGGCTGATGGTGTCCCCTCGTGACGGGGATAAGTCAGTCCTCGAGCGCCTCGCCCTGTTTCTCGGGCAGGCCGAAGGCGCCCAGGGCGGCGACCACGAAGAATCCGGCAAACACCAGGAATAAGAGGTTCGTTCCGCCGGCATCGCGGAGCAGCGGCACGGCGAGCGGAGCCAGAATGGCCGCGATGCGCCCGATTCCGGCGGCCCATCCGGCTCCGGTGGCCCGGATGCCCGTGGGATAGATCTCCGGAGTCACCGCGTAGAGCGCTCCCCAGGCCCCGAGGTTGAAGAACGAGAGCAGCATGCCGGCGCCGATCACCTGGCTGGCGTCTCCGGCCAGCCCGAACAGCACCGCTGCGACGGCGGAACCGGCCAGGAACACCGCGAGCGTGCGACGGCGACCCCACCGTTCGATCAGGTACGCGGATGCCGCATACCCCGGCAGCTGGGCCACCGTGATGATCAGCGTGTACGCAAACGAACGCACGAGCGAGAACCCCGACGCCACCAGAATGGTCGGCAGCCAGATGAAGGCGCCGTAGTAGGAGAAGTTGACGCAGAACCACACCAGCCAGAGGGCTCCCGTGCGTCGACGGAGTCCGGGGGACCATAGGGATGAGACGCGGGGTTTGCTCGTCGCGGCGAGAACCGGTGGGGTCGTGGGCGCCGCACCGCCGGGAACCGCAAGCCCGGCGGACCGCTCAAAGCGCTGTACGGTGGCTTCCGCCTCGCGGTGGCGCCCCTTCGACTCCAGGAACCGCACGGATTCGGGCAGTCCCAGCCGAATGACGACGGCGTAGACCGCGGGAGCCGCGCCGATCGCCAGCGCCCAGCGCCAGCCATCCGCGGAGGCCGGCACCACGAGAAAACCGATCACGGCGGCGAGCGTCCAACCCACGGCCCAGAACGACTCGAGAATCACGATGATGCGGCCGCGGATGCGCGGGGGCGCGAATTCGCTCACCAGCGTCGAGGCCACCGGCAGCTCCGCGCCGAGGCCGAGGCCCACCACGAACCGCCAGGCGATGAGCACCGCGATCGATCCGGAGAGGGCGGAGGCGCCGGTGGCCAGCCCGTACACGAGCAGGGTGAGCGCGAAGACCTGGCGGCGGCCGATGCGGTCGGCGAGCAGCCCGCCGAGGCCGGCGCCGATGGCCATGCCCACGAAACCCGCGGAGGCGATGAAGGAGAGCTGGGTGCTGGTGGCCTGCCACTGCACGGCCAGCTGGGCGAGCACAAAGGAGATCAGCCCCACGTCCATGGCGTCGAGCGCCCAGCCGGTTCCGGAACCCACGAGCAGCCGGCGGTGTTCGCGGGTGAACGGCAGCGCGTCGAGGCGCGCCAATCGGCCGGTCGAGGTCGTGGTGCTCGCCGCCATGTCTAGGCCGCCATCTTCAGGCCGTGGCGCGGAGGCGCCAGAGTGAGGTGACCTCGGCGGAGCGGGCGGCGTGCAGGGGATCGGACTCGTCGAAGGCGCGCGGGTGTTCCGGTCGGGTGTCCATGCGGGCCAGCACGCTGAGTCCGGCGTCTTCGATCAGGTCGAGCAGCTCACCACGGGAGCGCAGGCCCAGGCGCTCGGCGATGTCCGAGATGATGAGCCAGCCCTCTCCGCCGGGTTCGAGGTGTTCGGCGAGGCCGGACAGGAAGCCTCGCAGCATGCGGCTGTCGGGGTCGTACACGGCGAAGTCGGTCGCGGTGACGGCGGGGGCGGGAATCCACGGGGGATTGCACACCACGAGCTGGGCGCGCCCCTTCGGGAACAGGTCCGCTTCCACAACGTCGACCCGGTCGGCGTACCCGAGCCGGGACACGTTCTCCCGGGCACAGGTGATTGCCCGAGTATCTTGATCGGTGCCCACCACGTGCAGAACGCCGCGCCGGGCCAGAATGGCTGACAGCACGCCGGTCCCGGTTCCGATATCGAAGGCCCGGGCTGTGCCGGGCAGCGGCGCCGTGGCGATGAGGTCGAGATACTCGCCGCGAATGGGGGAGAACACGCCGTAATGCGGGTGGATGCGCTCGCCGAGGGCCGCGATCTCAACGCCTTTGGTGCGCCATTCGTGGGCGCCGATCACGCCCATCAGCTCGCGCAGGGCTACCACCGAGTCGGCGGATGCCGTGCCGTAGGTCTCCCGGCAGGCCTGCCGCACATCGGGGGCCCGGCGGAGGGGCACGGTGAAGTCGGCATCGAGGGGGATCAGCAGCAGCCCGAGCAGGTGCGCGCGCCGCACGGCTTCGGTGCGGTGTCGCCGGAAGGCGGCCGTCAGGTCGCGGTCTCGCGGCCGCTTGCCGCGGTCGATCCGGCGAGCCAGTGCGCTCAACAGCTGGCGGGCGTTATGAAAATCGCCGCGCCACAACATGCCGGTACCGGATGCCGCCAGCCGGTAGGCCGCGTCGGCCGTGAGTCGGTCGTCGGCCAGCACCACGCGCTTCGGCGGTTCCCAGCCGCTTTCCGAGCGCCAGAGCGCCGAGTGCTCGATGCCGTCGTCAAGCCAGTGCATCCGCGGTGTCTCGGCGGGCAGGGCGGGGTTCGTGCTGGGCATTGCGGTGGCTCCTGTTGCTTGGCTTGTGATTCGAGTATCTCACTCGCCGCCCGCTCGAGCGCGTGCCTAGAGCAGGGCCGGAATGACCTCGCGTTCGAAGAGGGTCATGCCGGTGCGGTCATAGGCCGCCTCGGGGAAGTAGTGGATGGCGTAGCCAAGGCCGCGTTCCTTCATGCCGGTGAAGCGCTCCACGATCTGTTCGGGTGTGCCCACGCCCTGGGCGTCGCCGCTGCGGTACTCGGCCATGAACGCTTCAGCGCCCGCCTCACCGAGGTAGGGCGTGACGCGCGCCTGGATCACGTCCAGGCGGTCGGCCACCTCGGCCTCGGTCGCGCCGATCACGGTGTTGTAGTTGGCCGAGCGCACGATCCGGTCGAAGTCGGTTCCCTGGGTCAGGCAGTGCTCGCGCAGCACGTCGCTCTTGTGGGTGAAGCCCTCGGGAGAGCCGTCGAAGTTCGTGTAGTCGGCGTGCTGCGCCGCGATACGCAGCGTGACCTTTTCGCCGCCACCCGCGATCCAGATCGGGATGCCGCCCTCCTGCAGGGGAAGCGGGCGCACGATCGCGCCGTCAACCTGATAGTGCTCGCCGTCGAGGGTCGCCGTTCCGGTGGTCCAGGCCTGCTTCATGATCTGCACGCCCTCATCGAGGCGGGCGAGGCGCTCGCCGGGACGCGGAAATCCGTAGCCGTAGGCGCGCCACTCGTGCTCATACCAGCCGGCGCCGATGCCCATTTCGATCCGGCCGCCGGAGATCAGGTCGGCGGTGGCGGCGATCTTGGCGAGGTACGCCGGATGGCGGTAGCTCATGCAGGTGCACATCTGGCCGAGGCGCACGCGGGTGGTGGTGGCGGCGAAAGCGGCGATCAGCGTCCACGCTTCGTGAGTCGCTTCTTCGCTCGGCACCGGAACGGTGTGGAAGTGGTCGTACACCCAGATCGACTCCCAGGGGCCGGCATCCGCGTGTGCGGCGAGACCGCTCATGGCCGACCATTGCTCGGCTGGCTCGATGCCGACCAGGTCGTGACGCCAGCCCTGGGGTACAAAAAGTCCGAATCGCATGGTTTCAGACTACGGTGCCGACAGTACCGGGAGTGCGGGGCAGCAGACGCTGTTGCCCGGAGCCGATACCATTTAGTAACGGGTACATGACTCACAGGGATATCGATGACGGACGGCGGGCGAGTTGGACGGTAATTCGATGGCCGGCATCATCAGTGAGGTTCTGACGCTCGTCGGGCTGGTCGCCGGCGTTCCGGTCCTCATCATCGGCCTGGTGATGCGTGGGGTCAGCAGTCGATGGGTGAAAACGGATGGCGTGATCGCCGTGTCCAAATCCGGTCCCGTCATCCGCTGGTTCGACGCCGACGGCGAGGTGCACGCGGGCCAGCAGAACACGCACGAGTCACAGCATCTCGTGCCCGGTGACGACATTCCGGTATGGTTTCTGCCGCGCTCACCGGATCGGTGCCGCACCGACGATCCGAGTCACGACGGTCGTGCCCTGCGCCTGACCGGCGTCATCCTCGCTGCCGTCGGCGTGGTGTCGGCCATCGTCGGTTTCGTGCTGATGTTCCTGTAGCGCTTCCCGCTCGGCAGCTTAGTAACTCAGTAGCTCGCCACCTCGTCAGGCCGATCGTGTTGCCGTGACGATGTGCGCAATCCGCTGCGGCACCGTGTCATCCTGCAGCGACGAAATGTCCCCCAGGGCCCGGCCGTCGACGATGTCGCCGAGCAGTCGCCGCATGATCTTGCCGGAACGCGTCTTGGGCAGGTCCGGCACGATGAAGACGTCACGCGGCTTGGCGATGGCACCGATCTCGTGCGTGATGTGCGCGCGGAGCAGGGCGGACAGTTCGTCCCGTGCCGTGAGCCAGGACTGAATCTCCGCAGCATCGTGCGGTTCGATCGCCGGGATCACGAATGCGGCGATGCCCTCGCCGCTGGTCGCGTCGAAAACGCCGACGACTCCGGCCTCGCCCACCGCCGGGTGGGCCACCAGCGCAGACTCGATCTCGATGGTGGACAGCCGGTGACCGGACACGTTGATCACGTCGTCGACCCGGCCGAGCAGCCAGATATCACCGTCGTCGTCGTACTTGGCGCCGTCACCGGAGAAGAAATAGCCCTGTTCGGCGAACCGGGCCCAGTACGAGTCGCGATATCGTTCCGGGTTACCCCACACCGTGCGGGCGAGCCCGGGCCACATGCCGTCGATCACCAGGTAGCCCCCGGACCCTCGGGGTACCTGCTGTCCGGCGTCGTCAACAACCAGGGTGGTCAGTCCCGGGATTGCGCGCAGGGCCGAGCCCGGCTTGAGCGTGCTCACGCCCGGCAATGGCGACATGATGGCGGCTCCCGTTTCGGACTGCCACCAGGTGTCGACGATGGGGGCGCTTCCGGCGCCGAAATTCTGCCTGAACCACACCCAGGCCTCGGGATTGATCGCCTCGCCGACAGTGCCGAGCAGACGGATGCTGGACAGGTCGAATTCACTCGGCAACCCGTTCGGAAACCACGTCATGAACGTGCGAATCAGAGTGGGGGCGGTGTAGTAGGTGGTCACGCCGTAGCGTTCGATGATCTCAAGGTGCCGGGTGGGGGTCGGCGTGTTGGGGGTTCCCTCATAGATCACCGAGGTGGTGCCGTTGGAGAGCGGCCCGTAGTGCACGTAGCTGTGCGCGGTCACCCAGGCGAGGTCGGCGGTGCACCAGTGCACGTCGGTGTCTTTCGCGTCGAAGACCGCCCAGTGGCTCCAACTGGCGTGAACGAGGTAACCGCCGCTCGTGTGCACGAGGCCCTTGGGCTTGCCCGTGGTGCCTGAGGTGTAGATGATGAAGAGCGGCGTTTCGGCGTCGAAATATTCCGGTTCGTGAATATGGGATGCCGGGTCCACCACGTCATGCCACCAAACATCCCGCCCGTCGGTCCATGGGATGTCGGGGGTTGCCTCTCCGGTGCGGCGCACCACGAGCACGTGCTCGATCGAGTCGACACCGGCCACCGCCTCGTCGGCTGCGGCCTTCACCGGTACGGCGGTGCCGCGGCGGTACTGGCCGTCGGTCGTCACGAGCAACTTGGCGCCCGTGTCTTCGACTCGGAACCGCAGCGCCTCGGCCGAGAAACCGCCGAAAACGAGCGAGTGGATGGCTCCGATCCGGGCGATGGCAAGGGTGATCACGATGGTTTCCGGAATGACCGGAAGGTAGAGCACCACGCGGTCACCCTGCACGATGCCCAGGTCGGTGAGTGCGTTCGCGGCCCGGTTCACCTCGCGTTCGAGGTCGGCATAGGTGATTGTGCGCCGGTCTCCGGGCTCGCCTTCGAAGTGGAAGGCCACCTTGTCGCCCTTGCCGGCGGCCACGTGGCGGTCGACGCAGTTCACGGCCACGTTGAGTTTTCCGCCGGCGAACCATTCCGCTTTCGGAATGGACAGAACGCCGTCCGCGTCCGGCAGGGTGGGTTCCCACGTGTGGGCGGTGTGCCAGGGCTCGTGCCAGTCCAGCCGGGCGGCCTGCTCGGTCCAGAACGCGATCGGGTCGGCGGCCGCGCGATCCCACCAGCCGGCGTCGACGTTCGCCTGTGCGGCGAACTCTGGCGGGGCGGGGTAGCTGCGGGTTTCGGTCAGCAGGTTGCGGATCGTGTGCTGCGTGCCGGTCATGGCTTCGTTCACGCCCATTTCTTGTTGGCCCAGGTCTCGAAGAGGCCGACCAGGGCATCCGTCAGTTTGCCGATCACGGCCAGCATGATGATGGCCAGGAAGATGCGGTCGATACGGCCGTTGTTCTGGGAATCGATGAGCAGAAAACCGAGTCCCATCGACGATGCGATGAGTTCGGCGGCCACCAGGAACAGCCAGGCCTGCGCGAGCGCCAGCCGCAGTCCCGACACGACGGAAGGGATAACGGCGGGCAGCTGCACCACGAGGAACAGTTTCAGTCCGTTCAGGCCGAAGGCTCGTCCGGCTTCGACAAGCTGTCGGTCGACATGTCGGAGGGCAGAGGCGACGGTTGTGTACACCGGGAAGAATGCGCCGATGGCGATCAGCGTGATCTTGGAGTCTTCCTGGATGCCGAGCCAGAGCAACAGGAGCGGAATCCACGCCAGCGAGGGAACCGCCCGGATGGCGCCGAGCGTCGGGGCGAAGAGTGCGGCGGAGAGTCGGGAGAGACCCACGAGGGCGCCGAACGCGAGGCCGAGTAGCGAACCGATCGCGAAGCCGATGAGCACGCGCTGGGTGGAGATCGCGGCGTACTGGCCGAGCAGTCCGCGCTGGGCAAGGTCGACCCCGGCCGTCCACACCATTTCCGGGGAGGGGAGCTGGGAGGTGCTGACCAGTTCCAGCGAGGTTGACAGCTGCCAGGCCCCGAGGAGCAGAAGCGGCAGGACCGTGCCGGCCGCCACGCGGAAACCGCGACCCGCGGTGAGCACCGGTCGCCCGGAACGGTTCTGTTCGCGCCGGTCGAACTGCGCCGGACGTGCTGCTACCTCAGGGCGGGCCCGCACGGCCACGGTCGCTCCGACCGGACCGCCCGGCGCACCGAGAAGTCCCCGGCGCACCGATTCGCTCGTGGTGACGGTGTCTCGGTCCGACATAGGGTCCTTTCGGTGCTCGTGGCGGCCGGCTGGCCGGGTGGTGCTACTTGACGATTGTCGGGTCGGCCTTCGTGGCAAACTCGTCGTTGATGATGGTGGACAGGGCCTCATCGACCTTGGCCTGGTTGGGCACATCTCCGATCGCAACGAAGGTGGGGCCGATCTTCTCGAGCACGCTCAGCTGGGCGTCGCCGGGCACGTTGTCCACGTCGAGGTTGCTGCGCTCGGTGATGACCTTGGTGGCGACCGCGATGTCGAGGCCGGCCACGGTGGAGAGGATCTGCGCGGTCTCGTCGGGGTTGTCGAGGGCCCAGGCGCGGGCGTGCTCGTAGACGCTGACCACAGTCTGCGCCACGTCGGGCTTCTCGGAGATGAACGACTCCGTGGCGGCCAGGAAGCCGAAGCTGTTGAAGTCAACGTTCCGGTAGAGGAGCTGCGCTCCAGCTTCTTCGGCACCGGCCATGATCGGGTCGAGTCCGGCCCAGGCATCCACGGCGCCGGTCTGCAGGGCAGCCCAGCCGTCGGCGTGCTGGAGGTTCTGCACGGTGACGTCGTCCTGGGTGAGTCCTTGGGCCTCCAGCGCCTGCAGCAGGAAGAAGTACGGGTCGGTGCCCTTGGTGGCAGCGATCTGCTTGCCCTTGAGGTCGGCCACCGAGGTGATCGGCGAGCCGGCCGGAACGACCAGTGCGGCCCACTCGGGCTGGGAGAAGATGTCGATCACCTGGATCGGCGAGTCGTTGGACCGGTTGAGCAGGGCGGCTGATCCGGCGGTCGAGCCCACATCGACGGCGCCGGCGCGCAGGGCCTCGTTGGCCTTGTTCGATCCGGCGGACTGAACCCAGTTCACCGTGATGTTCTGCGCGGCGAGGGAGTCCTCCAGCCAGCCCTTCTCCTTGATCACCAGGGAGAGCGGGTTGTAGGTGGCGAAGTCGATGTTGAGGGTGCCGCCTTCGGTGACCGCACCGGCGGGCGCGGCTTCGGCGGCCGGAGTGTTTTCACCGGCGACGCAGCCGGTGAGGAGGAGCGCGGCGGCGGTGGCACCGGCGATCAGCGCCGTGCTGACGAGTCGTCGTGTGGTCATAGTGAATCTCCTGGGTGGGGAACGGGACGGACTAGTAAGGAAAGAGGGGGATGGTGCTCGTGGCCGCGATGCCCCGGGCGGCGCCGTGGCGGTCGATGCCGAGCCCGGCGAGCAGGCGGCCGCGCAGCTCGGCGAGTTCCGCGGAACCGCGGTCGCGGGGACGCCCGCCGGGAACAATGAGTTCCTGCACGATCGTGGCGCCGGTGCGACCGCCGGCGTTGTCGTCCACATCGTCGTCGGCGCCGAGCAGGATGATGCGGTCGGCCAGCTGCAGGGCCTCGTCCACGTCGTGGGTCACGAGCAGGATCGTGGTGGGTGCTGCCGCATGCACATCGAGCAGCAGGTCCTGCATCTGCAGGCGGGTGAGGGCGTCGAGGGCGCCGAAGGGCTCGTCGAGGAGCAGCACTCCGGGGTTGCGGGCGAGGGCCCTGGCCAGTGAGGCGCGCTGTGCCATACCGCCCGACACGGCGCGGGGACGGTGGTCCGCGAAGGCGGTGAGCCCGACCAGCTCGAGGAGTTCGCCGACCCGGGCCCGACCCGCAGTCCGCGCCGTGCCGGGTGGCAGGCCGAGCGCGACGTTGTCGGCGATGCTGCGCCAGGGGAGCAGACGAGGTTCCTGAAAGCCGACTGCGCAACGGGCATCGATGCCGTTCACCGTGGTGCCGTCGATCTGCACGGTGCCGAAGCTGGCCGCATCGAGGCCGCCCGCGATGCGCAACAGCGTGGATTTGCCGCATCCGCTCGTTCCAAGGATCGCCACGACCTCGCCCGGCGGCACAGTGAGGGTGACGTCCCGCAGAACGGGGCGGCTTGCGCCGCTCTCGCCCGGCTTCGCCGCCGAGGCGAAAGAGCGACCGACGCCGGTGAATTCCACCGTGAAGGCGGTGTTTGAGGCGGTGTTCGAGGCGCCGTTCGTGCTCGCCGCAGCCCGGGTGCGGGGGACCGGGTTGCGTTGCATGTTCGTGACGCTACGCAATCTGCCGGTCGGCTCGCCGAAAAAAGCGACACCGAACGTAACAGTGCGGCGGCCCAAGACTTGGGATGATGGGTACATGAGTCGAACCGTTGCTGGAGCCCGTGTCTTGATTACCGGAGCAGCCAGGGGCATGGGCCTGTTGTACGCCGAACGTGCCGTGGCCGAGGGCGCCAAGGCCGTCATCCTGTGGGATCGGGATGCGGCGGCGCTGGCCGCCACCGCGTCCGTGCTCACCGAGGTGGCCGATGAGGGCACGCTGATCGCGTCTTTCGTGGTGGATATCGCCGACCTGGGGGCGATCGCCCAGGCTGCCCAGCGCGTGCGCACCGAGGTCGGCGATCCGGACATCGTCATCAACAACGCCGGCATCATCCGCGGCAAGTTCTTCTGGGATCACGACAACGGTGAAGACATCCGTCCCACGATGAAGATCAACGCCCTGGCGCCCATGTACATCGCGCGCGAGTTTCTGCCGCATATGATGACCAACGGAAACCGTGAGTCCCGCATCGTGAACATCGCGTCGGCGGCCGGCACGGTGTCGAATCCGCGGATGAGCGTGTACGCGGCGTCGAAGGCCGCCCTGATCGGCTGGAGCGATTCGCTTCGGCTCGAGCTGGTTCAGCAGGGATTCGGTCAGGTCAAGGTGACGACCGTGTGCCCGAGCTACATCTCCACGGGAATGTTCGACGGCGCCCGCGGCCCGCTGTTCACTCCGGTGATGACGCCGGAATACGTTGTGGATCGGGTGTGGCGGGCCATGCTGGCCGGCAAACCGATGCTGATGATGCCGTGGACCGTGTCGCTCGCGCGAGCCCTTCGCGGAACGCTTCCGCTGCCGCTCTGGGACCTCGTGGCCGGCGGCTTCGGCGTGTATCGGTCGATGGATGACTGGGTGGGGCGCGATGCGTCCGCGTCCCAGAGCGTTCGCCTGGACTGACCCATGAGCCCGAACGAAGGCGCGCCTAGAGCCCGTTTTTGGCCAGCCAGCTCACCAGAACGCGTTGGAATTCGGCCGGATGCTCCACACTCGGCAGGTGTGCCGTGTCGCGGAATGTGCATCCGCTGGCCTGCGGCAGCACCTCAAGCAGAAATTCATACCCCGCCAGTGCGGGAGTGAGATCGTATTCCCCCACCGTGATCAGCGCCGGTACGTCGATTTCGATGACCCGGTCCACGGCCGGCGGGTCGAGCGACACCAGCTGGGGATGTTCCGCGGAGTGGGCCACGTTGTCGAGGTTGAGCGCGTACGCTGTCGCCACGAAGTTCGGATCCAGGTCCTCCTCGCGGCGGAGGGGCCCGATGGCCCACAGCGACACCTCGAGTCGAGCCAATCGTTCCACATCGCGGGCCGTGAAGGCCTCGTCAAGCTCGTCGAACAGGGTGTCTTCGGCCGCGGAGAAGCCCACCTCGAGGAACCCACTGGGGCTCGCGCCGACGGTCACGAGTCCGGCCACTCGTTGCGGGTGCTCCACCGCGATGTCGAGCGCGGTGGTTCCGCCACGTGAACAGCCGATCAGGGTGGCCGATTCCACGCCGAGGTGGTCGAGTACGGCCAGGGCATCGGCCTGGTTGGAAAAGGCCACGTCTTCGGTCTGAGTCTCGCCGCACCCGCGCGCGTCGAAGCGGATGACGTAGTGACGTGCGGCAAGGGCGGCGATCTGCGGATCCCACATGCGCAAATGCGCGATTCCGGCATGAAGCAGCAGTACGGCGGGTGATGACACGTGGCCAGCCGTCTCGTAGTACAGGACTGCGCCGGGAACGTCGAGGTGAGGCATGGTCAGAGAGTACCGGGAGGGACCTGCGGGGTATAGCCCCCACCCGGCTCGCACCGGGGGAGACCGCACCGGGGGAGACCGAGCCGCACGTGTGCCTCTAGGCTCGATGGAATGGGCGGCGTACTCGTAGGGTTCGGAATCATCACATTCGTGATTCTGGTGGGGTACTTTGTGGAGCGCTTCGGGATCGCGGGTCTCGGGGCGGGAACCGTGCTCAACCGGATGGCGTTCTTTGTTGCCACACCGGCGCTGCTTTTCACCGTCTTGTCGCGCGCCGACGTGGGGCTGCTCTTCTCCGCGTTCCTGGTGACCGTCCTCACGACCGTGGCCCTCAGCGTTGTGCTCTATCTCGTGGTGGCACGCTTTCTGTTCCGGGTGTCCGTGCCCGAAACCGTTCTCGGTGTGGCATCGGCCACCTACGTGAATGCCAACAATATCGGTCTGCCCGTGGCCATCTATGTGCTCGGAAGCGCGTCGTACGTCGCTCCCGTGCTCTTGCTGCAGCTGCTCGTACTGGCGCCGATCGTCCTGGCCATCCTCGATGTGTCAACGAGCGGACAGGTGTCCTTTCGGAGCATCCTGACGCAGCCCTTGCGCAATCCCATGATCATCGCGTCGATGGCCGGCATCGCGGTGGCTATTTTCGAGATTGACCTGCCGGCTCCGGTGCTGGCACCGCTCGAACTCATCGGTGGCGCCGCGATACCGATGGTGCTCATGTCGTTCGGCATGTCGTTGTACGGCCAGCGCCTGCTCAGACGGGGAACGGGGCGCAAGCAGGTCATCGTGGCCACCGTGATCAAGGTGGTGCTCATGCCCGCGATCGCCTACGTGCTCGGACGGTTCGTGTTCGGACTCGGATCAACCGAGTTGTTCGCGGTCGTCGCCGTTTCGGCGCTGCCCACGGCGCAGAACATCTTCAATTTCTCGGCCCGGTATGACCGTGCCATGACCGTGACTCGCGACACGGTGCTGCTCACGACGCTGGCGTCGATCCCTGCGTTGCTGGTGATCGCCGCCCTCCTGGCCTGAGGGTTGGATCAGCCTGGGTCGATCAGCGCTGGGCGACGAGTTCGTCGGCGATCGCGCGTCCGATCTCCAGACCGGCGGTGGCCGCCGGTGACGGCGCGTTCAGCACGTGGATCTGCCGCTTCGCCCGTTCGAAGTAGAAATCGTCCACCAGGGTGCCGTCCCGTCGCATGGCCTGGGCGCGAACTCCGGAGTGCGTCGGGATGAGACTGTCTGCCGGCAGCTCGGGCACGAGCTCGCGCAGGCTGGCGAGGAATCTCGGGCGGGACAGGGAACGGGCCACCTCATCGAGCCCGTTTCGCCAGAATTTGCGCCCCAGCTTCCAGAGGCCAGGCCAGCGGGCGCTCTCCCACACGTCGCGGGGGTTGATGTCGAGCCACGTGTAGCCCTCGCGGGCGAGGGCGAATACGGCGTTGGGGCCGGCGTGCACGCCGCCGGTGATCATCCGGGTGAGGTGAACGCCCAAGAAAGGAAAGGCCGGGTCGGGGACCGGATAGATCAGGCCCTTCACCAGCGACGTCGACTCGGGTGTGAGTTCGAAGTACTCGCCTCGGAACGGGATGATGCGCACGTCGGGTTCCAGCCCGGCCAATCGTGCGATCCGGTCGCTGTGCAACCCCGCGCAGTTGACGAACTCGTCTCCCCGGAATTCTCCGTGCGGCGTGGTGACGGTGACGGCATCATCGTTCGTGGCGATGCCCACGATTCGCCGGTTGAACAGCACCTCTCCACCGTGGGCTTCGATCAGGCCCTGCAACGCGGCGCACACACCCCGGTAATCCACGATTCCGGTCGCCTCCACGCGCAGTGCGGCGACGGCATTCACATGCGGCTCGAACTCTCGGGCCTCTTCCGGCGCCACGAGTCGACAGGCGACCCCGTTGGCGATACCCCGCTCGTGCAGACGCTCGAGAGCCGGAACCTGCGCGGGCGTGGTGGCCACGACGAGTTTGCCGCAAATATCCACCGCCACGCCGTTTTCGCGGGCGAAGCGTTCCATCGAAATCGCCCCGGCCTGTCCCAGCGTGGCCTTGAGACTTCCGGGTGTGTAATACAGGCCGGAGTGGATCACGCCCGAGTTGTTACCCGTTTGGTGGGTCGCAACCGCAGCTTCCTTGTCGAGCACCGTGACGCGGTGTCCGCGGCGGGCGAGCTCATACGCGGTGGACAGCCCCACGATGCCCGCCCCGGCCACGATAATGTGAGTCGCCATAACGTTTTCTCCTTCTCTGCACGCACAACGGAAGCCGACCGGGGTCGGTTGCTTGAAACCTAGTCCAGCGTGGAACGGCCAGACTGGGGCTGTACCGAGCACGAAACCGCGCCGCGTTCGAACCAGGACCGACGAATGCCACCAGTTCCGAAAGGACACCATGCTTTCCGCTCCGCTCATGCCGATTCCCGTCAGCCTCCCCATCGGGGGGTCCGACGAACGCTTTTACCTGCGGCGCGTGTACTGCGTTGGACGCAACTACGCCGACCATGCGCGGGAAATGGGAAACGACCCCGATCGGGAGCCGCCGTTCTTCTTCTCCAAGCCGGCCGATGCCGTGTTCGCCGTCGCCGAGGGCGTACCGCTGCGTGGGGTCGCTCCACACGAAGTTCCGTACCCTGCGCAAACAGCGAATCTGCACTTCGAGATGGAACTCGTCGTGGCGATCGGCGTGGCCGGAACGGACATCTCGGCAACGGATGCCCTGGCACACGTCTGGGGGTACGGTGCCGGTGTCGACCTCACCCGGCGTGACCTGCAAGACCAGGCCAAAGCGATGAAGCGGCCATGGGATCTCTCGAAGGGCTTCGATTTCTCGGGCCCCTGTTCCCCGCTCGTGCCGGCGGAGGCCGTCGGGCATCCGTCTCGCGGCGGTATCTGGCTGAGCGTCGACGGTGAAACCCGCCAGCTCGGGGATCTGAGTGATCAGATCTGGGCCGTGAACGACGTGATCGCCGCCCTGTCCCGCTCGGTCACACTGATGCCCGGCGACGTGATCTTTACGGGAACCCCGGCCGGAGTCGGGGCGATCGAGCGGGGAAACCTCGTCGCCGGGGGCATCGCCGGCGTGGGCGAGCTCACCTTCACCATCGTGTGAGCCGGAGCCGGAGCCGGAGCCAGGGCGTCAGGCGGTCGGCTGCTTGTGTAGCCAGGGGCGCAGCATCCGGGTGATCCAGGGCAGAACGACATACGCCATCAACGGGGTGAGCACGAGGGTCGTGAGCAGCACCTTGGCCACAACCCACAGGTCGCTCCATCCCGGCACAAACGTGGTTACCAGCAACATGAATGCGAGATTGAGGGGGAAGAAGCCGAGCCAGATGCTCACGGCCTGTTTCCACCGTGGCGGCGGCAGGATCGCGGTGCCTGGCACGGACTCCTGCGGGGTGTCGAACCACCCTTCCATGCCGGTGCGCTTTTCCTCGCGGGCATCGAGCACGAGGTCGCGCCCCGCGTGCAGCCATTCAGAGCGGTCGATCGAGTTCTCCCAGGCTGCCAGTCGCCGGGCGTCGGAGAACTTGTAGAGCATCTGCCAGCGGCCGGAGTCTTCGCTCGCGCGCACCCAGCCCGAGCCGAGAAAACCGGGGTATTGGTGGGCGAGGTCCATGCCAGCCTGAACCCAGCCGGTCGCCTCCTCGACCCGGCTGGGGTCGACCCAGCGCGAGATGGACACGGTGACGGATTCCGACGACGGCGGGATCCGTTCGGGTGCTGGCATCGAGCGGCCTAGAAGATCATGGGGCGGTCGTCATCTTCGCCCTCGATGTCAAGGTCGACGACCACCGGAACGTGGTCGCTCGGCACTTCGCCCTTGCGCTCATTACGGTGGATGCTGGCCGCAGTCACCTGATCGGCGAAGCTCGGCGAGCCGAGGATGAAGTCGATGCGCATGCCCTCGTTGCGAGGGAAACGCAGCTGCTTGTAGTCCCAGTAGGTGAAGCCCTCCGGTACGAGAGGGCGCACCACGTCGGTGAGGCCGGCGTTCGCGAACGCGGCGAATGCCGCTCGTTCCGGCGGCGAGATGTGGGTGGACACACCGGGAATAAGTGTGGGGTCGCCCACGTCTTCGTCAAACGGTGCCACGTTCCAATCGCCCATCAGGGCGAGGGCGAGTTGGGGCTGGGCCGACAGCTCGGCCTGCGCGTGCCGCTGCAGGGCTGCGAGCCACTCCAACTTGTAGGAATAGTGCGGGTCATCGAGTGCGCGACCGTTGGGCACATAGAGGCTCCACAGTCGCAGGTCATTCACCGTGACGCCGAGCGCCCGGGCTTCGAGAGGCTGGTTGGGGCCGTCCTGGCCCTTCAGGAATCCGGGCATGCCCGGGAAGGAGGTGGCGACATCCGTCATCTCGTGGCGACTCGCGAAGGCGACGCCGTTCCACTGGTTGAGGCCGTGGATGGCCAGTTCGTAGCCGGCATCTTCAAACTGCTGCACCGGGAACTGCTCCGGCTTGCACTTGATCTCCTGCATGGCGAGCACGTCGATGTCTTCACGCACCATCCAATCCACGGTTCGATCGACTCTGGCACGGATGGAGTTGACGTTCCAGGTGGCAATGCGCATGTGATCAGCCTAGGCGGGACGGGTATCGATTTCGGCAACAGCCTGTTGCGCTTTAATGGTGAGGATCACCCCGCGCTCAGGAAGGTCACCATGACGGAATTGCAGATTGGCTACGCGGCCATGTTGGAGCAGTTCGCCCCCGCGGAGGCGGTTTCCCTCTCGGCCTACGCCGAGGAACACGGATTCACCGGTGTGATGGCGGCCGACCACTTTCAGCCGTGGGTGCCGCAGCAGGGGCAGAGCTCCTTCGTGTGGAGCGTTCTGGCCGCGATCGGTGAGCGTACGAAGGGTGACCTCGGGCCCGGTGTGACCGCGCCCACGTTTCGCTGGCATCCCGCCATGGTCGCCCAGGCTTCCGCAACGCTGGCCGCCATGTATCCGGGACGGCACTGGCTCGGCCTCGGTTCCGGCGAGGCTCTGAATGAGCACATCGTGGGTGCCTACTGGCCCGAAGCCCCCGAGCGCATAAACCGCATGTTCGAGGCCATCGAAATCATCTCGAAGCTCTTCACCGCATCGCTCGCCGGCAAGGACGTGAAGCACTCCGGACAGTTCTACAAGCTGGAGTCCACCCGGCTGTGGACCATGCCCGAGGTAGCTCCCGAGATCCTCGTGGCTACCGCCGGACCGGTGACGGCCAAGCGGGCGGGGCGCCACGCTGATGGCCTGATCACCGTGGGCGCACCGCTCGAGAAGATCTCCATGCTGTTCGGCAAGTTCGACGATGGCGCACGCGACGCCGGCAAGGACCCGTCGACGATGCCCAAGGTCTTGCAGTTGCACATGAGCTGGGCGGAGACCGACGAGGAGGCCATGACGAACGCGCTGCTCGAATGGCCGAACGGTGGCATGAAGTTTCCAAAGGGCGACATCCGTTCCCCCTTCGAGTTTGAGCAGATCGCCAAGCTCGTGCGTCCGGAAGATTTTGAGGGTCGCATGATCATTTCGGCCGATCCCGATGAGCACCGCAAGTACATCCAGAAGTTTGTCGACCTTGGGTTCGACCGTATCTACCTGCACAATGTGGGGCGTAATCAACGTCAGTGGATCGACGTGTTCGGCGCTCAGGTGCTGCCGAAGCTGGTTCGCTAAGTGATGATGCGGTCAGGGCTGTCGATCTTCGCGCTCGAGGGCATCGGCGAGATCGTCGCCGGCGATGACCTCGCCGCGATCATCGAGCGTGCGGCGGGATCCGAGCTGGAGGATGGCGATATTCTCGCCGTGACGAGCAAGATCGTGTCCAAGGCCGAGGGGCGGCAGGTGGCCGCCGCGGATCGGGAGCAGGCGATCACCGATGAAACCGTGCGCGTGGTCGCCACCCGGGCGTACCCCGGCGGCGTCACCCGCATCGTCGAGAATCGGCAGGGACTCGTGCTCGCGGCCGCCGGTGTCGACACGAGCAATGCTCCTGAGGGGATCGTGCTGTTGCTGCCGATTGACCCGGATGCCTCGGCCCGCGCCCTGTGTACCCGGTTGCGTGAACGCACGGGACGACTGTTGGGTGTGGTCATCACCGACACGGCCGGGCGGGCCTGGCGTGAGGGGCAGACCGATATCGCGATCGGCGCCGCCGGGCTGGCCGTGCTCGACGACCTCCGCGGCACGACGGATGTCTCCGGTCGCCGGCTCGACGTGACGGTCGCCGCCGTGGCCGACGAGATCGCCGGTGCGGCAGACCTGGTGAAGGGCAAAACGAGCGGCAACCCGGTGGCGGTCGTGCGGGGCCTGGCGCATCTGGTGGGCGATCTCGCGCTCGCCGGGGCATCCGCTTTGCAGCGGCCGAGCGAGAACGACATGTTCCGGCTCGGTTCGGCCGAGGCGCGCGCGGAAGGCTACGCCGAAGGAGTGGCCGAGGGGTACTCCACCGGTTATGACGAAGGGTTCGACGAAGGCTACGGCGAGGGCGCTGCCCGAAACTAGTGGTCTGCGGTCTCGGGCGCTACCTGTTTCAGTCGCTACCGGTTTCGGGACCCGCGCTTGCCTGACGGCCCGTAAACCACGATTGCCGTGATCGGAATGATCAGGAACCACAGCCAGGCGTAAGGCCAGCCGCCCGCGAATCCGGTGATGAAGAACATGATGAGCGCCACGAACGGTGAGAGCGCCACGAAAGTACCGCCCAGCTGGCTGCCGGAGCGGTCAGCCTGAACAACCACACCGGTGGGTGTGGGCAGGTCAGCGAAAAGCGGTGCGATGTCGCCTCTGATCACGGCCGTTCGCACGGCTTGAGAGCGCTCATCGAACTCGCTGTTGGTGAGTCGTCCCTCCGCGAGGTGTGCACGCAGGGTTTCGGTCGCGTCGTCGCGCTCGCTGTTGCTTAGACGCTGCGAGAAGGCGGCGGGATTCGAATAGTCGACCATGTAACCAGTGTGGCGCGAGATCGGCAGGCGGGACAGGTTTCTGGGGCAGGAATTTTGCCCCGCCGAAGGCCGTCGCCTACCATCGGGGCATGGGGACGTGGGGTAACACGGCGGGGGTTCGCTGGAATCGATTGAAGCGATGGTTGAGCGGGGCTCTGGAACGGCGGCCGTGGGCTCACGCGGGAGCCGCCTTCGTGATGGGGGCGGTCTTTTCCTACATCGCGCAGGGTGGATTCGTGGGCGCAGGGTTCGCGGGTGGCAGTGCGCTCCTCACCGTCGTCGCGGTTTACCTCGTTCTGACCGGACTCGCCTTCGTGTTGCTGTCCCGGTTGTTCGGCAAGCGCCGAGGCCATTGGATTGTCGCCCTGACGCCCCTGGCTCTTGTTCCCGTTGTCATCGTGACCACGATCTCGCCCACCGGTGATTACGCCATCGGAAACGCCGCTGCCTACGCCGCGGGTGGTGCCGTTGCCGCGGTCATGGCCTTCCTGACCCACCCGGGCCCCCTGCGCCTGTTCTCCGCTCTGGGCATCACGGCGGCGATCGCGATCGTGGCGGCCACCATCAGCACGAACGTGATGAAAGACGCCGAGGCCGAGGCGCAAGACCATTTCGGCTCCGACATTCGTCCATACGTGTCGACTATTGACGGCTACGCGCCCCGCCGTGAGCCGACCGCCCGCACACCGGATCTGGTCGTGGGAGGCTTCGGCGTCATCGAGCCGGGGCAGATTCAGCCCCAGGGGGATGCGGCTGACTTTGTCATCGCGACGGAGCGGATCGTCCCCTCTGCCGAACGGCTCAGTGCGTGCGGCCCCGAGCTGTTCATCACCACGGATTTTGAGGGCACGGAGGCCGTCGACACCTGCGACAAGCGCGGCGAGCTATGGATGCGCACGAGCGCGTCCGGCCACGAGGTCGCCTGGTTGGTCGACGATCTACTGGTTCGCGTGAGCGCACAGGCGTCGACTCCGCGACGCCTCCTGCAGGAGATCCTGGCGAGCACCCGCCCCATGGCTGATGACTACTACAAGCACCTTCTGTTCGGTGAAGAGGGCCACTACTTTCTGGAGTACGACGGTTACCGCTAGATCGCGCGTCGATAGCGGAACGCGCACCGGCGTTGACGGTTCTCTCCGGTGCGCAGGAGACTGGCGAGAACGGGGGAAGCTTGTGGGGGATGTGCTGGCGTCGGTGCTGCCTTGCGGAGCGTCTCACCTGAACCGAGCTGACTCGCCGGCCGAGGCCGCGCGAGCCGATCTATGCACGGCCCCGAGTACGCCTATTGCCGGTTGGTTAGAAGGGGCTGGGGTCCGCGGGGTTTCTGGTGTCGGGAATGTCGAACCAGTTGGACGGGACCCGTCTGTCGGGAGGGTTCGGTTCTGAATTACTCGGGGGCTTCAACGGTGTGATGCGGGTGGCCGGGTCGGTGGCGTAGTGCTTGCCGGCCGGTGACGTCCAACGCATCACCCCGTCGTCGGTGTGTTTCACCGTCCATGCGGTGTTGTGCTTCAACGCGTGATCCGCCGCGCACAGGTGCGCGAGGTTCCAGCTGGCGGTGGGGCCACCGAACTGCCGATCAATGGTGTGATCGACGTCGCAGAACCGGGCCGCCTTGTTGCACCCCGGCACCCGGCAGGTCTGATCGCGGATCTGCAGGTACTTCTTCAGCGCCCGGGGCACTTTGAACTGCTCGTCACTCACCGACAACGTCACACCGCGGTTGTCGAGCTTGTCGAGACACGGGGTGCACGAGGATGCGGGTGAAGCTCGTCGCCGTTCCGGCTAATCTCCTCGCCGTCTCCGGGTCGATCGGCCCATAGCCTTCGAGCTCACCGGGCTCCTCGCTCTTGCCCATCAGGGT
>Ga0209023_10002699_pt1 | contig 21799 bp, 23 predicted proteins | sample LakOneMetagenome_FD_187468 | JGI IMG/M metagenome (GOLD analysis project Ga0209023, IMG submission 187468) | Freshwater and sediment microbial communities from Lake Erie, Canada (SPAdes) (version 2) | ecosystem: Environmental > Aquatic > Freshwater > Lentic | place: Lake Erie, Canada...
GCCCCGCGAGCACCGGCGTCAGCTCCTCGGAGACATCGCCGAGGGGCACGGCGAGAGCCGCGATCTCCAAGCCGGCGGCCACCTCGAGATCGCGATCGAGATCCGCTCGCCCGCCCACCGGCTTCGCGAGCATCGGGCGCCCGGAGCGGGAGAACGGGACGATCCGCAGGGAGCGGTCGCCGCGGTAGACGAGGCCGCCCCAGTCGCCGGTCGTGAACGTCCCCCCGCGTCCTTCGGTGAGGTCGAGGGCCGCGTCGATGAAGGTCAGCGCGAAACCGCGGATGGCAATCGTCCCCCGAGCCGGAAGCTCGGTGTCCGCGCGCACCCCGCCGGGGCCGAGCGGCTCGTGTCCCGTGGCGAGTAGGACGTGGTCATAGGTCCCGAGGACCTCGCGGCCGGACCCGACCTCCCACCCATCCGCCAGGCGGTGGACGGAGTCGATCCGGTGCCGCCTCGAAGTGATCCGCACGTGCGGCGGAGCGTTCTCGAGAAGCCTGCCGAGGCCGTCGACCAGGTAGCGGCCGACCTCGCCCCGGGGCGCGAAGTCCTCCGCCGCCGAGCCGCGCCATTCCTGGAAGGTCGGGCGCGGCCCCGGCGTGACGGGTCCCTCGCCGCGCCACCACATGTCGACCTTGTCGGACGAGAAGTTCATGATCAGATAGCTCGGCTGACCGGGCTCGTAGACGGGTCCGGCGCCCGGGGAGTGGTGGGGATCGAAGAGGTCGATCTCGATCGGGCCGGTTGCCCCCCGCGTGGCATGGGCCAGCACCCGCTCGAGGGCGAACGTGCCCTTCGGGCCGCATCCGACGATTGCGATCCTCATGCCGTAGGGACGGTCAGGTCCGTGCGTGGACGGTTGCCGACCATGGTCGCGACGGTCCCGGCGTCGTAGCCGAGCTCGCGCGCGACCCAGGCATCGTCGTAGACCGTGTCGAGGTATCCGCCCCCGCCGTCGTGAAAGATCGCCGCGATCCGGCTTCCCGGATCGATCTCGGGGGCGAGGGCGCTGATCGCCGCCGCCACCGCGCCCGCGGAAGCGCCCGCGAACACGGCCTCACGATCGAGCAGCCGGCGGCAGGCGACGACCGAGTCGATGTCGGAGACCCGGATCAGCCGGTCGGGATGGACGGCTTTCGAGGTCGGGCTCTCGACGCTCGCCCCATAGCCGGGGAGCCGTCGTGGCCCGGCCCGGCCGCCGAACAGAGCACTTCCCACCGCGTCCACCGCCACGACCTGCGTCCGGCGCTGCATCCGGTGGAGGTAGTCCATGCAGCCCGCCAGGGTGCCTGTCGTGCTGACCGCGACGAAGAGAAGGTCGATGTCGCCGTCGAGCGCATCGTCGATCTCGCGCATCGTGCCGGCGGAGTGGGAGTCGCCGTTCGACTCGTTCGAGTACTGATCGGGCCAGTAGGAGTCGGGGATCGATTCGAGCAGCCTGGCCACCAGCTTGAGGCGGGCACCGAGCAGGTCGCCGTCCGGATCCGGCTCGGTGACGACCCGGACGTCCGCGCCCATCGCCCGCATGGTCTGCAGATTCACCTCCGTGGTCCGGGTGTCCACGACGCAGATCAGATCGAGCCCGTGGAACCTGCAGACCTGCGCGAGCCCGACGCCGAGGTTGCCCGATGTCGATTCGATGATCGTGGTGTCCGGGCCGATCCGTCCGTCCGCGATCGCGTCTCCGATCATCCGCGCGGCGGGGCGGGCCTTCGCGCTCCCACCCGGGTTGAGCGCCTCGAGCTTGGCCCAGACCCTGATGTCGCGGCGCTCGAGATAGCGCTGCATCTCGACGAGATGCGTGTCGCCGATGGCGGCGAGGATGTTCGGGACGGGCGACGGGGAGGCCATGATCTCCGACTTACCCCGTTCGGAGTTGGCGCAACCCGGGCGGTTCGGAATGTCGATCGCGGGTAGGAGCCGGGAGTGGAATATCTCCACTTCAGTAACGGGGACTCCCGATGAGCTATTCGATCGTCCGAGCCGACGACGTCGAGGACGTCTACGCCGGAAGCGACGTCCCGGGCGAATTCCGGAGCCTCAAGGACGAGCTCGCCTGCGAGCAGGTCGCGGTCACCCTGATCAGGGTGCCGCCCCATTCCGACTTCGAGCAGGGCACCGGGCACAGCCACGAGCGGATCGAGGAGATCTACATCGTCACCCGCGGCGTCCTGACGATGCGCTTCGACGAAGACGTCGAGGAAGTCGAGGCGGGGTCCGTCGTCCGAGTCGGACCGGAAACGGTCCGGTCCCACCGCAACGAGGGAGACGATCCCGTCGAGATCTGGGCGGTCTCGAAGCGGCTCGAATCCGGCGATTCGATCAAGGTCGACGAGTTCTGGGAGCCCGCCTCGCCGGCTGCCTCCCGCAGCCGCAACCGCGCCGATGGCTGATCGCTGCCCCTCCCCTTAGGAGGGATGCGCCTCAGCCGGCGTTGAAGGCCGCGGCCGCGCGGATCAGGTCGCGAAATGCATCCTCGTCGAGCTCGTCGCCCTCCTGGATGTCGAGCGCCCGCCGCGCGTTGCCCTCGAGGCTGGAGTTGAAGATGCCCGTGGGGTCGTCGAGGGAAGCGCCCTTGTCGAAGGTGAGCTTCACCTTGTCCTTGTAGGTCTCACCGGTGCAGATGATCCCGTCCCTCGACCAGACCGGGACGCCGGAGGGATTCGAGGGCTTGCGCCACTTGATCTCCTCGACGACGTCGGGGAGCGCCTGCTTGATCAGGGCGCGGACCTTCGCGAGGGTCTCTCCCCGCCAGTCGCCCAGCTCCGCGATCTTCTGGTCGATCTCCTCCGCCGCGGGTACCGAATCGGTCTCGTCGCTCATGGACGAAAACGATAACGCTCCGTCTCATCGCCAGGCGAAGACCGGCTCCTCGACGTGGTCGACGCGGAAGCCGGTCCGAGCGAGCAGCCCGACCTCGCGGAACTGGAAGAGGATCGCGCCCGTCGGCGCGTGGATCAGGTCGCCGCCGAGGGGGATCTGGACGACGGGCCGGTCGCTCTCGGGTATATCGATGAGCCGCGGGGTGCCGTCGCGGAGGTCGTGGAGGCCGAACCGGTAGGCGGCGTAGACCTCGTCGGGATCGGGAACCAGGACCGGATCGCCGGCGCACCAGAGGACGACGGGGGAGATGACGAATCCCGACCGCGTCGCGTAGTCGTCGAGCCAGCCGACCACATGGTCGGCGCCGAGGGTGAGCCCGAGCTCCTCCTCCAGCTCGCGCAGCGCTGCATCGATGGGCGCCTCACCCGGGTCGAGTCGTCCGCCCGGGAGCGCCCACTGGCCGGGATGCCGTCTCATGCCGAGCGGTCGCTGACACAGCAGAAAGGAGGCTCCGTCAGCCTCGCTCTCGATCACGACGACCGCAACGGCGGCATGACGGCGGCCTTCGAGGGCCAGCTCCCGGCGATCGTGCGCCTCCAGGTTCGCGCCGAGCCGCGCTCGCAACGCCTCGTCGAAGTCGATCGGGGTCGGATCGGTCGTCATTGTTCAGACGGCCAGGAGGCTGACAGCTACGGCGGCGATCAGGAGGCCGGCGAGCTGAGTTCTCCCGATCCGTTCGCCGAGCGCGACGCGTGCCAGGAGGACCGTCGCGGCCGGGTAGAGCGCGGTGATCACGGCGACGACCGCCAGGGATCCCTCACGCACCGCCAGCAGGAACGCGAAGTTGGCCAGCGAGTCGAGCGCTCCAGCCCCCGCCGCGGTGACCCGGTTCGGCCGGACGCTGCCGAGCTTCCCACGTAGGGCGAGCGCCGCCGAGAGGACGATGGCGGAGGAGACCGCGCGCCCGATGAGCAGGGGAGCGATGCCGCTGTCGTCCGGAGCCTGGTCGAGGCAGATGAGCTGGATCGCGATCGCCGCGCCGGCGCCGAAGGCGAGGAGGAGGGCAGTGCGGCTCGGGCGGAGACCGTGGGCATCGAGCCCGCCGCTCACCACGACGACCGCGACGAAGGCCAGCAGGATGCCGGCGACCGCGAGGGCGCCCAGCTCCTCGCCGGTCGCGATCCCGACGCAGACCGGCAGTGCCGCCGAGATCAGCGCCGTCACCGGCGACAGCACGCTCATCGGCCCGATCGCGAGGGTCCGGTAGAGGAGGGCGAACGTCGCGGCGGAGGCGACGCCGGACGCGGCTCCCCATGCGACGGCGGCGGAACTGAACTCCGCGCCGAAGATGGGCCAGAGCAGCAGCTCGACGACGAGGCTGGCCGGGGCTGCGATCGCGACCACCCGGAGGACGTGGGCGCCCCGCGCGGCGACGCCGCCGAGGAAGTCGGCTGAGCCGTAGGCGAAGGAGCTGGCGAGGGCGAGGAGGAGCGAGACGGTCATCGACAGCGCCATTGTCGCGGGGCGTCCGCCGTCCAGCCGCTTGGCGCCCGGATAGGCTCGCCCCGTGCTCGCCCTGACCGAGGCCAATCGCAAGTGGTGGGTGCTCCTCGGGACGAGCGCCGGTCTGTTCCTGCTGATGTTGGACTCGACCGTCGTCGCGCTCGCGCTCCCCTCGGTCCAGGCCGACCTCGACGCCTCCAACGACCAGCTGCAGTGGGTCCTGAACGCGTATCTGCTCGTGGTGGCGGCCCTCGTCGTCACCGCCGGTCGCCTCGGCGACATCTTCGGCCGCAAGCGCGTGTTCGTCGCCGGTTTCGGGGTGTTCGGCGCCGGTTCGCTGATCGCAGCCGTCGCCTGGAACGCCGACGTCCTGATCGCCGGCAGGATCGTGATGGCGGCGGGCGCGGCCTCGATGCTGCCGCTCTCCCTGGCCCTGGTGACGAGCGTGTTCCCGGTCGATGAGCAGCCTCGGGCGATCGGGATCTGGACCGCCGTCTCGGCGATCGCCCTCGGCATCGGGCCGCTGATCGGAGGTGTGCTCTCTGACATCGACTGGCGGCTGATCTTCGTGGTCAACGTGCCGATCGTCATCGGCGCCGTGCTCCTGGTCCGGGCCGCGGCGCCCGAGGTCAGGGACGAGACATCCGAGCGCTCGATCGACTGGCCGGGGCTCGCACTCCTCACCTTCGGGCTCGGCGCGTCGGTCTTCGCCCTCGTCAGCTCCGACGACTGGGGCTGGACTTCGGCGCGCACGCTGATCCTTCTCGCAGCCGGGCTCGCCTCCCTCGTCGGGTTCTGGTTCGTGGAGCACCGGGTGAGCAACCCGATCGTCGAGTTCCCGCTGTTCCGCAACCGCCCCTACCTCGGGGCGACGGTCGCCGCCTTCGGGGTAGTAGCGACGTATTGGACGCTGATGTTCTTCGAGCCCCAGTACCTGCAGAACATCCTCGACTACTCGGCGGTCGAGGCCGGCCTGCTGATCCTGCCGTTGACAGTGCCGATGGTGGTGGTCTCGCCGTTCTCGAGCCGGCTGATATCGAAGTTCGGGGCTCGGGCGACGATGACGCTCGGGATGACCCTGAGTGTGGTCGGGCTCGTGATCCTGACCCAGATCTCCGGCACGACCGGCTACGGCGTGCTGTTCCCGGGGCTGCTCGCCGTCGGCCTGGCATTGGCGCTCGTCTACGCACCGATGTCGACGGCGGCGATGGCGGCGATGCCCAAGGCCAAGGCCGGGATCGCCGCCTCCGTCCTGGCGATGAATCGCGTGATGGCGGGGGCGATCGGTCTTGCGGTCGTCTCGGCGGTGTTCCAGAGCTTGCTGCGCAGCGAGCTCGGGAACGAGCTCGGCCGGCGCGGATTCCACCTCGACGGCCACCAGCGCGAACAGCTCGACGGGTTGCTGGCGGGATCGCAGAAGGCACAGGACGCGGTGGCGAACGACCCGCGCGGCCTGGCCGGGGAGATCCGGGAGATCGCGACGGACGCCTTCTCCTTCGCGCTCGGCAACGCACTCTGGATCCTCGTCGGCGTCGCGGCCGTCTGCACGGTGCTGACGTGGTGGCTGGTCGAGTCGAAGGCGGCCGCGGAGGCCGGGGACGAGCTCGACGCAGCTCCCGCGCCGCCGCACCGCCGCCATCACCATTTCGGCGGTTTCCACATCTGAAAGACGGGAATGACGATGGTGCCGTGGGCGACGATCGAGCAGCATCCACTTCCAAGCAGGCCGAAAGCCGGGACGAGACCGAGGATGAGCGCCGCGACCGCAACCTGAGGGATCTGATGCAGGAGCTCCGGGTCGCCTTCCCGGGAGTGCAGATCCTCCTCGCGTTCCTATTCGTCGTCCCGTTCCAATCCGGGTGGCCGGACGTCACCGATACACAGCGGACGGTCTATTTCGTGACTCTCCTGCTGACCGTCTGTTCGTCGATCTGCTTCATCGCGCCGACTGCCCACCACCGAATCCGCTTCCGCGATCAGGATCTCGAGTGGGTGATCACGAGGTCGAACCGCCTGATGGTGGCCGGCCTGGTCTTCCTCGCCGGGGCGATCACCGGCGGCGTCCTGCTCGTCACGATGGTCGTCTTCAGCACGGCGGCGGCGATCGCCGTGGCGGGAGCGATCGCCGGCCTCATCGCGACCATCTGGTTCGCGATCCCGCTCGCCCGCGAGAGGAAGTTCCGCGACGGCGCGTAAAGCGGGCGGTTACGGCTGGAAGACGACCTTGAAGACGCCGTCCTCCTTCTTCTGGAACTGCTCATAGGCCGAGGGCGCATCGGCCAGGGGGACTCGATGGGTGGCGAAGTTCTCGGTGCCGAGCGGATCGTCGTCGGCCAGAACCAGCGGCATGATGTCGTCGATCCACTTCTTCACGTGGGCCTGGCCCATCCGGACCTGGAGGCCCTTGTCGAAGATCTGCATCATGGGCAGCGGATCCATGGCACCGCCGTAGACGCCGCTGATCGAGACCGTGCCGCCGCGCCGGACGCTCTCGAAGCATCCGTATAGGGCATTCAGCCGGTCGACGCCGGCGTTCTCGGTCAGCGGCTTTGCGATCGCGTCGGGCAACAGGCCCGTCACCTTCTGCGCGAGCTCGGCCACTGGCGCTCCGTGCGCCTCCATACCGACGGCGTCGATCGCCGCATCGGTCCCACGCCCGTCGGTCAGTTCGCGGATCCGCTCTGCGACCTCCTCGTTGCCGAGGTCGGTGTTGTCGATGACCTCGATACCGCGATCCTCGGCCATCCGCAGTCGATCGGCGACGAGGTCGACGGCGATCACGCGATGGCCGCGGTGGGCGGCGATTCGCGCCGCCATCTGACCGATCGGCCCGAGACCGAAGATCGTCACCGACCCACCGGCGGGGATGGCCGCGTACTCGACTGCCTGCCAGGCGGTCGGCAGAACGTCGGAGAGATAGAGGAAGCGGTCGTCAGCCGGTCCCTCGGGGACCTTGATCGGGCCGAACTGCGCCTGCGGGACGCGCAGGTACTCCGCCTGGGCACCCGGCACCTGGCCGTAGAGCTTGGTGTAGCCGAAGAGCGACGCACCCGTTCCCGTGTCGCGGTTCTGGGTCGTCTCGCACTGAGCGAAGAGGTCGCGCTCGCACATCCAGCAGTGACCGCAGGAGATGTTGAAGGGGATGACGACGCGGTCGCCCGGCTTGATCCCGTCGACCTCGGCGCCGACTTCCTCGACGATTCCCATCGGCTCGTGGCCGAGCACGTCCCCGGCATCGAGGTAGGGGCCGAGCACCTTGTAGAGGTGGAGGTCCGAACCGCAGAGGCCCGAGCTGGTCACCCGGATGACCGCGTCCGTCGGTTGCTCGATCGCGGGGTCGGGCACGTCTTCGACCCGTACGTCCTCCACGCCCTGCCAGGTAAGTGCCTTCATCGTCGTCCCTTCGTCGCTTGCCCGGCGGGCTTGCCCGACGGGTCCCCGGCTAACCGGACAGGGCCACCGGTGCGGCCTGCACGCGCGAGCGTTCGACGGCGTCGTGCTGAGCATCGGCGCGAATCACCAGCGAGTCGAGATCGAGGTCTCGGAGCTCGGAGTGCTGCCCGGCCACCGTCTGCAGCGCCACCCAGAGGGAGCGTTTGCCGAGGATCCCCAGCGCAAGCGTCTCGAGCGCCATGAAGTTGCCGTGCTCGGGGTCGCCCGACCCGGCTCCGCTGAACTTGAAGGTGCTCAGCTTCTCCGCGACCCAGCCGCTCGCCTGCTTGACGGGGTTGCGATCGACGTCGAGCGCATCCATCAGCGAGTCCAGCGTCTGCCGGTCCTCCTCGATATCGGCGGCGACGGGGCCCATGATGTCGCCGAGCGGTGTCCCCTCGTTGCGCTCGTGGATCTGCTCGGCGAGGTTCGAACCGAGCGTCGCGCCGCTCATGTGGTCGTTCAGGTAGTGATCGATCGATTCGGTCATGGAGCCTCTCTTCGGGTCGTAGTCGAGGCAGGGTTACCCCCGCTCCGGCCGGCCGAACCCGCGGGCCCCGGCTGGTTCAGGGGCCATGCGGCGGGTAAGGGCGCGATACGGCATGCCGTTCCGCTCTAGACGGAATTCAACGGTGTTCCTGCGGACGGGTCGCACCTCAGAGGCGGCCCGTTCCTCGCATCCCGCGAAAGTGCGACGCGTCCGAACCCGTCCCACTAGAGTTCCCCGCGTGGGGAAGAAGCTGATGGTGGGGACCATTTCCGTGCTGGGCGCGCTCGCGCTCGCATCGCCCGCTGCCCAGGCACGGACCGACACGGTCACTTCGTTCGACGGGACGCAGATCAAGGTCAACTTCTTCCCGACCGATCTGCCGTCCGGCAAACGCGCCCCGACGGTCCTCTTTGGACCGGGCTGGAGCTCGCCCGGGGCGACCGATCCCGAGGGCACGAGTGACCCAACGATTGGCGACGTAGGCGTCGGACCCCTGCGGGCGGCCGGCTACAACGTCCTGACCTGGGATCCGCGCGGCTTCGGCGACTCCGGGGGCACCGTCCAGGTCGACAGCCCCGACGCCGAGGGCCGGGACGTCAGGAAGCTCATCTCCTACGTGGCGAAGCAGCCGGAGGCCAAACTCGACGGCAGGAACGACCCGCGGGTCGGGATGACCGGAGCCTCCTACGGCGGCGGGATCCAGCTCGTCACCGCCGGGATCGACAGGCGCGTCGACGTGATCGTGCCCGACATCGCCTGGCACTCGCTGACGACCAGCCTCTACAAGGACTCGACCTTCAAGGCGGGGTGGGGGACCATCCTCTACTCGCTGGGCTCGGCCCTCGGGACACTCGATCCGCACGTCAACAGCGCCTACACCTCGGGCGCGGCCACCGGGTCGATCTCCTCCGAGGACGAGGAATGGTTCGCCTCCCGCGGCCCCGGAGATCTCGTCAAGCGGATCGAGATCCCGACGATGCTCGTCCAGGGGACCGTCGACACCCTCTTCACGCTCCGCGAGGCGATCGCCAACTACCGGATCCTCCGCCACAACGGGGTACCCTTGAAGATGGTCTGGTTCTGCGGCGGCCACGGCTCGTGCCTGACCGACCAAGGGAACACCGGCCGGGTGCAGCGGGAGACGATCGCGTGGCTCGACCGCTGGCTGTCCCGTGACCGCTCGGTCAAGACCGGACCGGGGTTCGACTGGATCAACCAGGACGGCGAGCGGTTCACCGCGAAGCGCTATCCGGCTCATCACCGCACGATCGCCGCGAGCGGCTCGGGCTCGCTCCCGATCACCCAGCTGGGCGGTTCGGGACCGTCGGGACCCGGGCCGGGCGCCGTCGGCACGATCGCCGGGCCGACGAACGGGACGAAGGCCACCAATGCCGTCAACGTCGAGGTGCCCGGCGGTCGCTCGGATCGCCAACTCGTCGGAGTGCCGAAGCTGAAGCTCTCCTACTCCGGGACCGCCACGCAGTCCGACGTCCGCGTCTTCGCCCAACTGGTCGACGACGACACCGGCATCGTCCTCGGCAATCAGGTCACGCCGATCCCGCTTGACCTCGACGGCGGTGAGCACACCCTCTCGCGACCTCTCGAGGCGATCGCCCACACCCTTCGCCCGGGCTCCGGCGTGACCCTCCAAATCACTGCCAGCGCGACTAACTACGGTCCGCAGCGGGCAACGGGCCTGGCCGATCTCGACGAGGTCGACCTGAAGCTGCCGGTCGTCAAGGGTCACCGGGCCCGCTAGCCGTCCGACGATCCGGCCCGGCGAGCCCAGCCCATCCGGCTCGCAGCCGCGTGACGGCTCCCGCGCCGCTCTCGACAGCCGACTCGACGTCGCCGCGCGGGTTGTCCCGGAACCACCTGCCGTAGCGATCGGCGAGCGGCGCCGCCGTCAGGCCGTGGGCGAACACCGACAGACCGACCGTCGCGTACACCGCGAGGACGAGCAGGTGCTCGTGCGGGAGTTGAGATTCCTCGACGAGGATCACGGCGAAGACGATGGAGGCGAGGCCGCGCGGCCCGAACCAGCCGAGGAAGCCGACCGTCGGCAGGCGAGCATGCGAGCCGAGCATCGCGATTGCGACCGGGAGCATCCGGATCAGCGTGAGGCTGAGGACGGCATACAGCACCAACTGCCAGGTCAGCTCGCCGAGCGCCGGACCGAGGAGGATCGCCCCGAAGAAGATGAACGTGACGCCGTTGAGGACGTTGCCGACCTCGTCGGTCAGCTCGTTGAGCTCGTCGGGGTCGCGTCGGAGCAAGGCGCGGAAGACCATCCCGGCGGCGAACGCCGCGATGAAGCCCGAGCCGCCGAGCCCGGACGCCAGCCCGTACGCGAGGGCGGCGCCCGATGCGGGAACTACCTGCTTCCAGGGACCGGTGATCAGGTCCCGTCGCCCCGCATAGACGACGATCGCCGCGATCGCCGCACCCGCGACGACACCGCCCACGATCCCGTATCCGATCTCCTCGAAGAGGAGTGTCAGGGCGTTTCGGCCCTCGGAGATCTGCGACTCGACGTCGGCCGCCGCCACTGCCGCGAACAGCAGCGGCACGCAGATCCCGTCGTTCAGCCCGCTCTCGACATTGAGGCCCTGGCGGACTCTTCCCGGCACGGTCGGCTGGGTCACAACCGCCTGTCCGAGGGCCGCATCGGTCGGGGCCAGGACGACGCCGAGGATGATCGCCTCCCAGATCGTGATCTCCCCGAACAGGAGGGCAGCGGCCACCGCGCCGAGGAGGATCGTCATCGGCAGGCCGAGTCCGAGCAGCCGGCCCGGGACGCTCGCCTCGCGGCGCAGTTCGGCGAGGTCGATTCGCGAGGCGTCGGAGAAGAGAACGAGGGCGAGAGTCGCCTCGGCGAGCGTCCGGACGATCGAGCTGGAGCTCTCGAGATCGACCCCCGAGATCACCCGGGGGCCGACCAGCAGACCAAAGGCAACGAACGCCATGGCCGCGGTGACGGGCGTGCCCGAGAGGCGCCGCGAGACGGCGGCGACACCGAGCATTCCCGCCGCGACGATCGCCAGCGTCCATTCCATGCCCGAACCGTGACAGCCCACGGCGTCGCGTGCATCGGGGGGTCCCCACGAGTCGGCGTGGTGAAATGGAGGGGATGCGGTGGACGGCGGCGATCTGGGCGAAGGGGTTGATGAGCGCAGCGGCGCTCGCTTGCGTCCTGTTCTTCGCGACCGCGGCACAGGCGGCGGTCACCCAGCCGCCGCAGCCGAAGTCCGGCCCCGGGGGCAGCGACTACCCCCACGCCGGGATGCGGGTGAGCTCCGGCGGGTCCGGCAGCGACGCCTGGTACGTCTTCCAGCCGAAGGGACCGCGACCCGAGCGGGCACCGCTCGCGATCGTGATGCACGGCTACTACGAGTTCGCCGGCTACGACTCGATGGAGGCCTTCATCGAGCACACGGTGCGGCAGGGGAGTGTCGTCATCTACCCGCGCTGGCAGACCGGGATCGCGGAGCCCTGCCCGGGCCCCTATTACATAGAGCCCTGCCTCGACTCGGCCGTGAACGGCATCCACGGCGCGATGGGGTACCTGAGCTCGAAGCCGAACGCGGTGCGGCCGGAGCGCCGCAGGACCAGCTACTTCGGCTTCTCGTTCGGCGGGATCATCACCGCGAACCTCGCCAACCGCTACCGCGATCTCGGCCTGCCGAAGCCGCGAGCGATCTTCCTCGACGATCCCCACGACGGCGGACTGAACGGTCCCGGCGAGCCGGCGCTCGACGACACGCTGGGGGGCATCCCGAAGAGCGTCAAGCTCGAATGCCACTCGGGGGCCGAGGGCGTCATCTCCGAGCCGGGCAAGGAGGGCTCGAGTTGCAACGCGGTCTTCTCACTTCTCGGCGGGATCCCGGACCGCAACAAGGACCTGGTGATGACCCGCACCGACGACCACGGCGAGCCGGCCCTTTCCTCCGCGCACGGCGTCTGCGCGGGCGGCGACCCCGCGGCGACGCCGTTCGGCGCCCCGAACGCCTACGACTGGAACTTCTGCTGGAAGGTCTGGGACGCGCTTCGCAGCTGCGCCTACTCCGGGACCGACTGCGGATACGCCCTGAGCGACACCCGCAGGCATCGGTCAATGGGTCGGTGGAGCGACGGCCGGCGGGTGAAGCCTCTGACGATCCAGGACGACCCGCCGCTCAGGCCGCCTTCAATGAACAGAAGTGGAACGACGCCGTAACCGGTATCAGTCGGCCCACGGACCGACCCCGCCGATCCGCTCGACCTCGATCCGCATCCTGACGCCGGGAGGTGGGTCGTCCATCGGCGGGAACTTGACGTCGGGGCCGAGGTGGACGCGCGCGAGCTCCTGGAGGAGCTCGGCCGCGCCGCCCTCCTCGATCGTGGCGCGGCCGCGGACGACCAGGTACTGGCGAAGTCCCGGAGGCTGGATCTCGGTGCCCTCGAAGGACAGCGCAACCCGTGAGTCGCGCCTGACGTTCGCGAGCTTCTGCTGCGTCACGCTGAGGTGAGCCGTGAGGAGGTCGCCGCCGTCCACGGCGACCCAGACGCAGGTGACCTGCGGGGCACCGTCGGGACCGACCGTGACGAGGTGGCCGAGCGCACCCGACCGGATCAGATCCTTCGCGCTCTCCGGCAGTTCGATCGGCATGCTCACACCGTATCCCGCTCGACGCGGATCGAGAAGCCGGCCGTGTAGCTCTCGCCCGGGGCGATCACCTTCAGGGCATCGCCGCTGATGAGCGCGTTGGTCGGGGCCGTCATCGGCTCCCAGGCGAGGAGCTCCTCGCCGGGCGGGGCGTAGAGCTGCGCGAAGGGAAAGCCGCCGTCGAAGCGGACTTCGACTCGCCGTCCACCTCCCGAGAGCCGGAACGGTTCGCCGCCCGAGGGGGCGAGGAAGGCGTCGTCGAAGGTCCTGCCGGCGAGAGCGCCCGCGATCGGCGTCGCCGGCGTGCGTTCCCCCGTCGGCAATCCGCGGCCGTCGAGCTCGATCCTCGTTCGCACCGGTGCAGACACGAGCCACTCGTCGCGGGGAATCCCGGGAAGCGCGAAGTAGGGATGGAAGCCGAACGCGATCGGCACCGGGCTGCCGGCGTCGGCCTCGACCGTCAGCTCGATCCGCAGTTCCTTCGCCCGGACCGTCGCGACGAGCAGAACCGTGTGAGGGAACGGGAAGCCGGTCGCCAGGGTGCCATCGAACCGGAATCGGGCGGCCATGCGCCCGTCGGCGGGCGGCTCGATCACATCCCAGCCGGGAGCCGCCGTCAGCAGGCCGTGGATCGGCAAGCCGTTGGCGTCGAGCTTCGGCGGCGGCTCGGACGCGCTCACGTCCGCTGCGCGCCCGGCCGCCTCGAACTGCGGGTCGCTCAGCCGATTGGCCCACGGATAGAGAAGTGGGATCCCCATCGTCGAGCGCTTGCCGATGTATGCGCCGAGGCCGCCGCGCAGGCCCAGTACCTGCTCCCCGTCGTGCGTGAGCGAGCAGCAGACCATCCCGGCCTCGGGCGCGAACGACGCGACCAGTCCCTCGTCGGAGGCGAGGTCGACGATGGGGATCCCGGGGGTCGCCATGTGCTCACTCTATGGCCGGGCTGGACCTCGCGAGCACCGGGAAAGACTCAGCGGGTAGCCTGCTTGGAGCACCCTGGCAAGCACGAGGAGAGAGACAAGATGAGCAGCTACGCAGTCGTCAACCCGGCCACCGGCGAGAAGGTCGAGGAGTACCCCGAGATTTCAGACGCGGACCTCTCCGCGGCGATCGCGAAGGCCGACGAGGCCCACCGGACCTGGGCCGCCAGCACCACCGTCGCCGAGCGTGCCGCGATGGTCCAGAAGGTCGCCGACCTCCACATCGAGCGTCGCGAGGAGCTTGCCGCTATCGCCGTCCGCGAGATGGGCAAGCCCATGGAGCAGGCGCTCGCCGAGGTCGACTTCTGCGGCGACATCTACGGCTACTACGCCGAGCGCGGCGAGGAGTTCCTCGCCGACGAGCCGATCGACCTGCTCGCGGGTGAGGGCACGGCGCTGATCCGGCGGACGTCGATCGGGCCGCTGCTGGGGATCATGCCCTGGAACTTCCCCTACTACCAGGTGGCTCGTTTTGCGGGCCCGAACCTGATCGTCGGCAACACGATCCTGCTCAAGCCGGCGCCGCAGTGCCCGGAGTCCGCCGAGGCGATCCAGCAGATGTACCGCGACGCCGGTTTCCCCGACGGCGCCTACGAGACGATCCTGGCCACGAACGACCAGATCGCCGAGGTGATCGCCGATCCCCGCGTTCGCGCCGTGTCGCTGACCGGCTCGGAGCGGGCCGGCGCGGCCGTCGCCGAGATCGCCGGGCGCAACCTCAAGAAGGTCGTGCTCGAGCTCGGCGGCTCGGATCCGTTCATCCTGCTCAGCGCATCGGACCTCGACGAGGCAGTCGAAGCAGCTGTGGGCGCCCGCCTGGACAACACCGGTCAGTCGTGCAACGCCGCGAAGCGGTTCATCGTCGCCGAGGGGCTCTACGACGACTTCCTGTCGAAGTTCACGGAGCAGATGAAGGCGACCGAGCCGGGCGATCCGACCGCGGACGGCACCGAGATCGGGCCGCTGTCCTCGTCGACCGCCGCCGAGCGGCTGCAGGATCAGCTCGACCGGGCGACCGCACAGGGCGCGCAGGTCGTCACGGGAGGGGAGCGGAAGGACAACTTCTTCCCGAGCACCGTGCTGACCGGCATCACCCCCGAGAACGACGCCTACCGCGAGGAGTTCTTCGGGCCGGTGGCCAGCGTCTACAAGGTGAGCTCCGAGGAGGAGGCGATCGAGGTGGCGAACGACACTCCGTTCGGACTCGGTTCCTACGTCTTCACGGACGATCCCGAGCAGGCGATCCGCGTGGCCGACAGCCTCGACACCGGGATGGTCTTCGTCAACGGCGTCGGCCTCGACGGGGCCGAGCTGCCGTTCGGGGGCGTCAAGCGCTCCGGCTTCGGCCGCGAGATGGGCAAGTACGGCATGGACGAGTTCGTTAACAAGAAGCTGATCCGCGTCGCCAAGTAAGGCGACGCGGCGGGGCGGCCGCTCAGTCCGGGCGGCCGGTCCTCACGGTGCGATACCGGGGAAGGTCGTGCTGGCGGCACCGCACTTGGTGCCGTCCGGTGCCTTCGACTTCCTGAGCTTGACCGTGAACTCGGCCGTGCTCTTGGACTCCTTGCGCGTGAGGTGCAGCGCCCAGGTGCCGTTGTGGGAGGTCTTGCCGTGGTCGAACAGGTCGCCGTCTCCGTAGAGCGAGATCTTGCGGCCGCCGAAGCACTTCGCCGGGGGCATTCCGCCCTTCAGCTTGGAGATGCCCGACTGGAGCAGAATCAGGCCGGCGAACGCCCCGTCCTTCTTCTTTCCGTTGACCGCGAGAGTTGCGATAACGGAGTTGGCGGTCGCTCGTGTGGTGGGCCTCTCCGGATTCGGCGCCGCCATCACGCGCACCGAGGCGCCCGCGCACTTCCGCGTGGCGGGGACCACGAACTCGAGCTTCGCGCCCGCGACGCGGCTCTTCAGGTAGCCACCCGAGATCGCGCCCTCGGCGGTCGTCACACCGGAGTCGAGCAACTTCGGCTTGCCGCCCTGTTTGGTGGCGACGAGCTTCACCTTTCGACTGGCCGAGCACGACGCCTTCGACGAGAAGACCTGCCCGAACGCGACGTGGAAACCGGTGCCACCGAACTCGACGTCGTCATAGGACGAAACGCTCGTCTGCGTGGCGGCCTGGGCGCTGCCCCCGAAGGTCAGCGCGGATACCACCGCAACTCCGATGATCGCGATCTTTCTCATGATTCCTCCCTGAAGGTTCCCTGCTCGACACGCTTGTTATACCTCCACCTCGATGCGGCTGCGCAACGAGGTTGTTCTCACGCTCGTAGTGATCCTCGTCTGTGGCATCGCCGGTGAGGCCGTCGCCTCCTGGGCGGTCCCGTCCGGCCATCAGGACCGCCACCCGGTTGGGAAGCAGAACCCATGCGCGGTGCCGAAGATCAGGAAGGAGCGGGGGCTGCTCTGCCCCGACCTGACGATCTCGCAGCCGTATGAGCTCCATGGCGGCGGCGGCGGCCATCGGCGGATCCTGCGGGCGACCAGCTCGGTCAACAGCGTCGGTCGGGGGCCCGCCGAGCTGCACGGCCGTCGCAACGGCTGGCACACGATGCAGGCGTCGCAGCGCGTCCGCAAGAAGGGCGGCGGGTTCGCCCGCTTCCACACGAAGGCGAAGCTCCATTTCAAGCAGATCCCGGGGCAGGGTCGTTACTGGAAATTTCACAACGCCGCCCGGTTCGAACTCTGGAGCCTCGACCGCCACGGCAAGCGCAAGCGCCGGGTCGCCGTCGGCCCGAAGGTCGACTACTGCCTACGCGACCTCGAGCACACCGGGCCGGGCCGCCCGCATTCGCCCGGAGGCCCCGTTTACCCCGGGTGCAGCCAGAATCCGAACCGCGACAGCGTCACGCTCGGCACCAGCGTCGGCTGGTCCGATATCTACCCGTCCACCTACCACGAGCAGTTCATCCGGACGAAGAACGTCAGCCACGCCGGCTGCTACTCGTTCGTGATGATCGTCGACCCGACGAACAAGATCCTCGAGCTGAACGAGCGGAACAACGCGTCGTCGAAGAAGGTCTTCCTGACCGCGGGCGGGCGCTATCGCCCCGGCCGCTGCTGACTGGCGGAATCCTCTCGCGAGCCCGCGCTCAGGCGGGGTTCGACTTCGCCCAGGCGACGATCTTGCCGGTGCCCGAGACGACGTCGCCGTCGTCGAGCACGAGGATCGGGACGTCGCTCTGACCGCTCAGCTCCCTGATCTTGTCCCGGGCGTCGCCGCTCCGGGTCCACGGCATCAGCTTGTAGCCGGCCACCGTCTCGATCTCGTATTCGTAACCGGCATCGTCGAGGGCTTTCGCCGCCCGACCGCACGGATGCATCGCGGGAACGGACTTCTTCTTGTTACAGGTGTAGAGAAGCATCGGCTGATCCTCCCATGCCGACGACGGTCGGCGCTCAGACCGCGAGCGGGCCGGGCCTGTGGGTCGCGGGATCGTGGGTCGGTACGACGACCTTGCCGCTGTCGCGGAGTGCGGCCAGCCGCTCGGCGGAGCGCCCCTGAGCGTCGAGATCGTCTCCGAAAAGCGGAAAGCGGTGATCGTCGAGCCCAGGGGAGTAGTGGACGACGTCGCCGGCCAGGATCAGGTTGCCGGCCTGGACCGATTGGTGGCCGGGAGTATGCCCCGGGGTGAACAGGAGCATCACCGAGCCGTCCCCGAGCAGGTCGTGGTCGCCGTCGACCTCGACGACGGGCCGATCGGTGCCCGAGTAGTCGGAGGGCTGGAAGAAGTTCCTCTGGACCGCGGCCTCGTCCCCGCCGGCTTGCCATTCGACGCGCTGGATGACGAGCGGAACGCTCTCGGGAATGAGCCGAAGGCCGCCGACGTGGTCCCAGTGCATGTGCGTGAGAACGACCTTCGTCAGCGTCGAGGTGTCGATCTGGTCGGCGATGCTCTGTTCCTGTTCGAGCGAGAATGGCCCGACGGCGTGCTCCATCCCGTAGAAGCCGTCGGCGTCTGCCACCGCTTCCGGGTGGAGTCCGGTGTCGACGAGGATCCGCTCGTCGCCGGTCTCGATCACGAACGCCGACACCGGCAGCCGGACCGGCTCCTCCATGTCCTCGCCCGCCCGGATCAGGCCGCCGGAGACGTTCAGCCACCCGACGTTGAACATCTCGACTTGCAACGGAGGCTCCCTTCGTCTGGTGACCGGCGTCCGGACAGTCTATGCGCCGATTCGCCCTCGGCCCGGCGGCGAACGCGGATTAACCTGCACGGGATGAGGGACGAGATCGGAGCTTCGCTGCGCGCCGCGGGCATGACCGTGTTCCTCGGCGGCCTGATCTGGCTGCTGGCCGACCCGCCCTCGTGGGCTGGGGTCACGGGCCTCATGAAGATCCTGATCGGCGCCGCGATCATCATCCTCGTCACCGCCTGGCTGACGGTGCGGCTCACCGGGGATGAGATGCCAGAGCCCGAGTTCCGGCGGCTGATGGATCGCAGCGACGCCTTGGCCAGCCTCCCGGTGCCCGATCGGCCGCCGAGCGAGTTCGACGAGCTCGTCATCGAGGCCCTCGACGAGCTTCCGCAGGAGTTCCGCGACCTCCTTCAGACGCTGCCGGTGACCGTCTCCAACCAGGGCCACGAGCACCACGCCTACGGCCGATACGTCGGCGCCACCATCGCCCGCGACGTCTATCCCGATCACATCGTCGTTTACCAGGACACCCTCGAGCGCGACTTCGGCTACGACCCGCAGCTGCTGAGGGCCCAGGTCCAGCGGACCGTCCGCCACGAGATCGCCCACCACCTCGGCTGGGACGAGCGCGGCGTGCGAGACCTCGGCCTCTGATGAGGAGCCGGTCGACCGCCACCTACGTGCTGATCGCGATGACGCTCGCGAACGCGATGATCCTCGTCGACCAAACGGCCGTGCCGCTCGCGCTGCCGGACATCATGAAGACGTTCGACACCGGCTCCAAGCAGGTCCAGTGGGTCCTCAACTGCAGCCTCCTCCCGCTCGCCGGCCTGCTCGTCTTCGCCGGCCGGCTCGGCGACCTGGTCGGGCTCCGCAAGGTCTTCCTCACCGGCTCGGTCCTGTTCATCGGTGGCTCGGTGATCGCCGGTGCGGCGCCTTCGCTGGAGGTCCTGCTCGCCGCCCGCGTCGTCCAGGGCACGGGAGGGGCGCTGATGCTGCCGCTGACGATCGCGATCGTCAGCGCCGCGTTCCCGGCTTCCGAGAGCGGCAAGGCGCTCGGCACGATGGGCGGCACGGCGGCGGTCTTCGCCGCCCTCGGGCCGACGATCGGCGGGGTCCTGACCGAGACGTTCAGCTGGAGGGCCGTCCTGCTCGTCAACGTCCCTCTCGCCGCGGCGACGATATGGATGACGCTCCGGTTCGTCGAGGACCATCGCCCGACCAAGGACGACAGCGCCCACATCGATCTGGAGGGGACCGTCCTGCTCTCGATCACCCTGGTCGGTCTGGTCTTCGGGCTGTCCCAGTCGGCGATCTGGGGGTGGGGGAGCCCGGGGGTGATCGGCCCGCTGACGGCCTCGGTCCTGGCCGGCGTCCTCTTCGTGTTCCACGAGCGCCGTGCGGCCTCACCGCTCGTCGACTTCGGGCTGCTCCGGGAGCGCAATTACCTCGGCGCGTCGGTCAGCCAGTTCCTCTCCGGCATGGCCGAGATCGGCCTCGGCGTGATCTTCCCACTGCTGCTGATCCTCAACCTCGAGATGAACCCGGCGCTCGCCGGGCTCGCATTGATCCCGACCACGTTGCCGATGATCGTCGTGGCCCCGTACGCGGGCCGTTGGTACGACCGCGTCGGGGGTCGCCCCCCGCTCGTCACCGGATTCCTCCTCCTTGCTGTCGCCGGAGGGCTGCTTGCCCTCGGCGTCGCCGACGACCGGTTCCTGAGCCTGCTGCCTGGCCTGCTCGTTTATGGGATCGGGCTGTCACTGGTGCTCAGCGTCAACGACCCGGTCAGCCTCGATCAGATCGCACCGCCCGACCACGGACAGGCATCGGGCGTCTCGGCGACGGCAGAGCAGTTCGGGGGCGCGGTCGGGATAGCCGTCCTCTACTCGATCTTCCACGGCGCCTATCTCAACGACCTCGAGGCCAGGATCGATAGGAGCTCGTTGCCCGACCTGACCGCGACGACGGGAGCCGCGCTGCGAAACGCTTTCGACGCGGCGGAGGCGACGGGCCTGCGCCCGGGAACCTTCAACCCGAAGGTGCGGGAGTACATCGCGGCGGCGGAGCAGGCCTCCAACCACGGCTACGTAATCGTCTTCGCAGTGGTCGCCGCCCTCTCGCTGATTGCCGCCGGAATCGTCGCGTGGCTGGTCAGGAAGCCGGCCGGTCAGCCGGCTCCCAGCTAGGAAGCGGGGTCCCTACCGGCCGATCCGGTAGCGCAGGTGGACCGTGCCGCTCGCGAAGCGTCGCTCGTCGAGCAGCTCGAGATCGAGGCGGAAGTCGCTCGGCAGGGCGGGGTTGCCGCTGCCGACGATCACCGGCGCGAGGTCGAGGCGCAGCTCGTCGACCAGGCCGGCGCGCAGAGCCTGGGCCGCCAATTCCGGGCCGCCGATCGAGATGTCCGAGTCGCTCGCCTCCTTCAACTCGGCGACCGCCTTCGGGTCGAACGTGCTCTCGATCCGCGTCCTCTCGGTGGTGGGTCGATCGAGGGTCCGCGAGTAGACGACCTTGTCGGCCGCCCTCCAGATCTCGGCGTAGTCGCGGATGTGGGCGGGCTGCTCGGGCTCGTCGCCGTTGCTCTCCCAGTAGGCCATCGTCTCGTACATGCGCCGACCGTAGAGATAGGTGCCGATCGGGCGCTCGAGGTCGTTGACGAAGGCGTGGACCTCCTCGTCGGGGACCGACCAGCCGAAGTCCCCGTTCTCGTCGGCGACGAAGCCGTCCAGAGAGGCGATGGCCGAGTAGATCAGCTTCACAAGGCCGTCAGCTCAAGCTGCCCGCCGGGGGGCAGGCTTATCCCTCCGCGAACACGTCGCTGCCTCCGGCGCACTTCGACGTCGCCTTCACCGACACCTTCAGGGTGATGATGCTGTCGGACTCGTGTGCGGTGAGGTGCAGTGCCCAGGCTCCACGCTTCGAAGTCGTCCCGGTGTCCAGGGTCTTCCCGCCGGAGATCATCTTGACCTTGCGATTCGCCAGGCACTTGCCGCTGTCCGCTGTGACGACCCCTGCGAATGCACCGTCCTTACCGGACCCGTCGACACCCACGATCTGGACGTCGCTCTTCGCCGGCTTGGCCCGGGCCACCACCGGGTCGAGGGGATCACCGGCGCCCCCGCACTTCGAGGTCTTGGGAGTGATGAGGGCGAGAGTGGTCCCCGGCCCCACCTCGCTCAGCTTCACGACGCCCGCGATGCTGCCCTCCTTGCTCGCCCTGCCCGTATCGACGACAGTGGGCTTGGCCCTTCGCGTCGTGCCGATATCCGCGAAGGCGACGAGCTTGTACTTGCGCCCGGAGACGCACGAAGCCTTGTCGGAGAAGACCTGACCCCAGACGATGCCGCGCGTCGCGCTGAACTCCTGTCCGCGGTAGGTGGACACTTCGGTGGGGGCCGCCCCCCGCGCCTCCGCGCTCGAGGCCAGCGCAAGCGCCGCCAATCCCACGATCGTCAGAGCAACGAGCTTCTTCATTCGGGTTCCCTCTCAGTTGGAGTCTGCCTGCTGAACTCCGGAGATCGACGCCTCCCTGCGTTCAACGCCGTTTATATCCGATCGGCCCGTCGTTTCCCACCGGAACGGGGGCGAGGCCGGGAGGTTTGTCCGCCGACCCGGCGAATGCAGGCTGGATGGATGAGGCACCGCAGTCCCACGCTCACAACCTGATCGAACGGCGAATCGAGAAGAAGGGGCTGAAGCCGCGCGTCGCCGCCTCGATAATCGCGGTCCTCTGGCTGGGCGCCATCGTCGCCTTCGGAATCGCCGAGCGGTTGGTCGACCCCGACAGCTTCT
>Ga0209023_10002700_pt1 | contig 21796 bp, 19 predicted proteins | sample LakOneMetagenome_FD_187468 | JGI IMG/M metagenome (GOLD analysis project Ga0209023, IMG submission 187468) | Freshwater and sediment microbial communities from Lake Erie, Canada (SPAdes) (version 2) | ecosystem: Environmental > Aquatic > Freshwater > Lentic | place: Lake Erie, Canada...
CGGGCATCGCACGGGACCAGGCGGGTGAGGCAGGATGCCGAACGTCTGCGCACCATGGATGGTTGCTACGCGAGTTCCGTTGTTTTCAGTTCAAGTCGGCAGCGCGTCCCTCCCCGCGCCGCCGCTTGTGGGCGCCGGCCATTCGTGGCCGGCGCCAATCTTCCAAGGAGCACGGCATGACCCTCGAACAGATCCGCGACCAGTTGCCCGACTACGCCAAGGACCTTCGCCTCAACCTCGACTCGGTGCTCGGCGAGGCCGGATCGCCGGGGCTGTCCGCCAAGCAGATCGCGATCGTCGCGATCGCCAGCGCGATCTCGGCGCGCCACGATCCGCTGACACGCGCGATCGCCGGAAGGTTTTCCGGTTCGCTCAGTGAAGCGGAAGCGAACGGCGCGCGCGCCGCCGCCTCGATCATGGCAATGAACAACATCTACTATCGCTTCACCCATCTCGTCGGCAACGAGGAATATGCCAAGCTGCGCGCAGGCCTGCGAATGAACGTGATGGCGAACCCGGGTTGCGACAAGATCGATTTCGAACTCGCCTCGCTCGCGGTATCGGCGGTGAACGGTTGCGGCATGTGCATGGAGTCGCATGAGAAGACCCTGCAGAAGCACGGCATCACCGCGCCGGCGATCCAGAGCGCAGTGCGTATCGCGGCGGTGCTGCACGCGGTCGCGGTGACGGCGGAACAGGCGGTCGCGGCTGCGCCAGCGCTCGCCGCGGCGGCTTGATCGGACGGAATGATCCTGTAGGGCCGGGCTTGCTCGGCTCATGACGCGCAAGCGCAGCAGGCAAGCTGCGCTTCGCGGGCCCGGGGGCCACGTCGGGATCGCCGACGTGGCATGACCTCCAGCCCATGCGGCGACCGGTTGGCCGTGGTCTTTTTGGCGATTCCGACATGGCCACGGTTTGCACATGCGTCGCATCGCCCTGCTTTCGCTCCTCATCGCGACCTGTGCCCAGGCTGCGCCCGCCGTCGTTCCGGCCGCCAAGCTGCCGGGCGACGCCACGCCGCAGCGCTATGCCCTGCACCTGACCATCGACCCGCGCCGCGACCGCTTCGACGGCGAAGCGAAGATCCAGGTCAAGCTCGCGCAGAAGACCGACCGCGTCTGGCTGCACGCGCAGCAGATCGCGATTGCGACGACCCGCGTGACCGGCGCCGACGGCAAGCCCGTCGATGCGCAGGCGATCACGCACGGCGACAGCGGCGTGCTCGAAGTGCGCTTCGCGCACGCGCTCGCTCCGCAGCAGGTCGAACTGTCGTTCGTCTACGATGCGCCGTTCAACCACCAGCTCGAAGGCGTGTACAAGGTCAAGGTCGGCGACGACGCTTACGCGGTCACGCAGATGGAGCCGGTCAGCGCGCGCTTCGCGTTTCCCGGCTTCGACGAACCTCGTTTCAAGGTTCCGTTCGACCTGAAGCTGACCGTGCCGAAGGAGGACGTCGCGGTCGCGAACACGAGGCAGCTGCGCGAGGAACCATCGGCGGACGCGCAATGGAAGACGCTGACGTTCGCGACCACCAGGCCGCTGCCGACCTATCTCGTCGCGTTCGCGGTCGGTCCGTGGGATGTCGCCGAGGCGGCGCCGATTCCCGCCAACGAGGTGCGCAAGACGGCGCTGCCGCTGCGCGCGTTCGGGCCGCGCGGCAGCAAGGCCAAGCTCGCATGGGCGCTCGAAGTCGCGCCGCCGATCGTCAAGTTCTACGAGGACTACACCGCGCAGCCGTATCCGTTCGACAAGCTCGACCTGCTCGGCGCGCCCGATTTCGCCGCCGGCGCGATGGAGAACGCGGGGCTGATCATCTATCGCGACGCGTACCTGCTGACCGACGCGCATTCGGCCGCTGACCACTATCGCAGCGTGTTCAACATCGAGGCGCACGAGATCGCGCACCAGTGGTACGGCGACCTCGTCACCGTGCCGTGGTGGGACGACATCTGGCTCAACGAGTCGTACGCGACCTGGGGCCAGGCGAAAGGCACCGCCGCGTTGCGTCCGGAATACCACGCCGACCTTGAAGCGCTCGAGCGGCGCCTGTACGCGATGGCCAGCGACAGCCTGCTCAGCACGCGCAAGGTGCGCCAGCCGATCGAAGGCCGCGGCGATATCGAGACCGCGTTCGACGGCATCACCTACCAGAAGGGGGCTGCCGTCCTCGCGATGTTCGAACGCTGGGTTGGCGAGGACGCGTTCCGCAAGGGCATGCGCGAATACCTCGCGAGCCACGCGTTCGGCAGTGGCAGTTCGAACGACCTTATCGCATCGCTGACGAAGGCGAGCGGCAAGGGTGAGGCGTTCGCGAAAGGCATGCGCAGCTTCCTCGACCAGCCCGGCGTGCCGCTCGTGCACAGCGAACTCGCCTGCGAAAGCGGCAAGGCGACGCTGACGCTGGAGCAGTCGCGCTACCTGCCGTACGGCGTGCTCGCCAAGGACGAGCCGCGCTGGGGCGTGCCGGTGTGCACACGCTTCGGTCGCGGCGGCGCGTCGGACAGCGAATGCTTCCTGCTCGAAGGCCGGAAGCAGTCGTTCGACGTCGCCGGCGCATGCCCTGACTGGTACCTGCCGAACGCGGATGCGCGTGGCTACTACCGTTTCGACCTCGCTGCAGCCGACCTCGCGAAGCTCGGTGCCGCCGCCGCCAGGCTGTCGTCGCCCGAACAGGTGGTATATGCCGATGCCATCGACAGCGCGTTCCGCCGCGGCACGCTGCCCGCTTCCGCCGTGCTCGACGCGATGCCCGCGCTTGCCTCGGCGCCGATGCCGCAGGTCGCGACCGCCTTGCTCGACCGCTACCAGTGGATTCGCGAGCATCTTGCCGATGCCGCGACGCAGCCCGTGCTCGATGCGTGGGTCACGCGCCTGTACGCGCCGCGCCTGCAGCAACTCGGGTTCCACCGGCGCGACAAGGAGCCGGGCACCGACACTGCGCTGCGCACGCGCATCGCCGAATTCCTCGCGATGGTCGTGCGCGATCCGGCCACGCGCGCGGAACTCGCAAAACAAGGACGCGCCGCGCTCGGCCTCGACGGCGCCGGCAAGCCGGATCTCACGCGCGCGGATGCGGACCTGCTCGTGACCGCGCTCAAGGTCGCGGTGCAGGACGGCGGCAAGGACACATTCGACGCCGCGCAGCGCGCGTTCGAGGCGAACCGCGACACCACGCAGCGTTACGCCCTGCTCGCGGGCCTCGGTGCGACGCGCGATGCCGCGCTCGCTGAACGCGCGCGCGACTATGGGCTCGGTGCGTCGGTGCAGATCGGCGAGATGTCACGGCTGTATGAAGCGCAGATCGCGGAGCCGGAGAACCGTGCGGCGATGTGGCAGTGGCTGATGAAGAACTTCGACGCCTACCGCGTGCGCCTGCCCGCCTTCGCGCAGGCGTACTTGCCGAAGACGTTCGACTACGGTCGCTGCGGCAGCGCCACTGCGGACGAGATGTCCGGGTTCCTCGCCCCGCGCGTGAAGGATTTGATTGGCGGTGAACGCGGCCTCGGCCAGACGCTCGAAGGCATCCGCCAGTGCGGTGCGCTGCGCGGGCACGTCGATCGCAAGGCGCTCGCCGAGTGGAGTGCCGCACACTCTCTGTAAGGGCGGAACTTGCGCCGCCGCCCTCGCGCTCGGCGTGATCCGAACCGGGCACGCTCGGTTGTGCAAGGGCGCGCTTTCTACTGGGCCGCGCAATCGAACGGCAGCAGCCCGTGCAGCCAGGGCGCGTGCATGCCGAGCCACGGGCCGGCGAGCGTGAGCACCGCGCTGGCGAGCAGGGCGACGGCGGCGATGCGGCGGTTGCCGGTCCGTGCGCCGAAACGCGCGAAGCGCTCAGCGCCGAATGCAGCCGCAAGCAGCGCAGGTGCGGTGCCGAGTCCGAACATCGCCATCGTCGCCGCACCGTGTATGGCGTCCAGCTGCAGCGCCGCGATCAGCAGCACCGTGTAGACGAAACCGCACGGCATCCAGCCCCACACCATGCCGAACGCGAACGCACGCGGCACGTTCGAGACCGGCAGCAGGCGCCGGCCGAGCGGCGCGAGATGCGGCCATACGCGCCGACCGATGCCGAAGCCGGGGTCGCGCAGGCGGCCCGAAGCGACGAGTGCGCCGAGCAGCAAGGCCGCGGCGCTCAAGGCGCGCAACGCGCGGCGCACGGATTCGATGTCCAACAGTGCGATCAGGCCGCCGAGCGCGCCACCGAGCAGCAGTCCTGCAAGCACGTACGATGCGATGCGGCCGCACTGGTAGGCGACCAGCAGGTCCGCTCGCGCGCGACCGTCGGTGCGCTTCGCGGTTGCCATTCCGAGCGCGGCGGAAATGCCGCCGCACATGACCAGGCAATGGCCGCTTGCGGCGAGGCCAAGGAGCAGCGCGGCGAACAGGGTCGGCACGTTTGAGATCACCGGCGCCGCTTCCGTTCGGAATCCGTGGGGCGCTTCGAATCGGCGTCGGCCTGACGGGCGTCGACGTTCGTTGCCGTCGTGGTATCGCGAACCTCATTGTCGCGGTTGCTGGTGTCGTCCTGCCTGTTGGGGCGCGGATCGTCGAGCAACGGCAGCAGCTTCGGCGTATCCATATCGTCGAACTGGTCGTGGTCGACCGCCCAGAAGAACGCGATCACGGCGCCAAGGGCGAGCAGTACCGACAGCGGGATCAGCACGAGCAGGATGTTCATGCGATCGCCACTCCCGCCGGGGGTGCGGATGCAGGCGCCGGTGCGCGGCGGCGACCGATGCGCATCGCGTTCAGCACGACCACGAGCGAGCTCGCCGACATGCCGAGCGCGGCGAGCCACGGCGGGACGAAGCCGAGTGCGCCGAACGGCACCGCGACGAGGTTGTAGGCGAGTGCCCAACGATGGTTCTGGCGCAGAACAGCCATCGTTTCGCGCGCGAGTGCGATCGCCTGCGGCAACGCGCCGAGTTCGGCACGCGCAAGCACGACGTCGCTCGACGCCTGCGCGAGATCGCTGCCGCCGCCGATCGCGACCGCGACATCGGCGCCGGCGAGCACGGGTGCATCGTTGACGCCGTCGCCCACCGCGATCACGCGGGCGCCGCCGGCGCGCAGCGCATCGAGGCGCGCGAGCTTGTCCGAAGGAGTCTGGCGCGCGCGCCACTGAGTGACACCGAGGCGTTGCGCAAGCGCTGCGACTTTGGCGCCGGCGTCGCCGCTGACGACTTCGACTGCGAGGCCGTGATCGGCAAGCGCATCGAGCGCGCCGCGCGCCCCCGCACGCACCTGTTCGCCGATGTGGAACGCGGCGATCAGGCCGTCGTCGTCGGCGAGCACGACGGCGTCGTCGAGCGTCGTGTCGGATTCTCCGCAAAAAGCGCTGGATCCCGGCGTTTGCGGCAGTGAATTTCCGGTTGACGCATGCGCGTCCTTCCACACGAACGCGGGTTGGCCGAGGCGCAGCGTGCGACCGCCGATGCGTCCGCGCAGGCCGTGGCCCGCGATTTCCTCGACCTGTTCGGCGACGGGCGGCACGACGCTGGTGTCCGCGTTGGCGATCGCACGCGAGAGCGGATGGCGGCTGCCGCGCGCGAGCGCGGCAGCGAGCGCGAGCGCATCGCGCGTCTCGCCACGCAGGCAGTCGATGCGCTCGATGCCGGACTGCGGTTCGGTCAATGTTCCGGTCTTGTCGAACACGACATGGGTCGCGCCCGCGAGCGTCTCGATCGCATCGGCGTGCACGACCAGCACGCCGCGTCGGGCGAGCAGCGCGAGCGCGCGCGTCAGCGCCGCCGGCACCGCGAGCGCGAACGCGCACGGGCAGGACACGACGAGTACGGCGAGCGTCGCCGCGAACGCGCGCGACGGATCGACCAGGCTCCAGGCGATTGCGGTCAGGGCGGCGAGCGCGAGCACGCGCGCGACGAAGCGCGCGGCGGCGCGTTCGCCGGCTTGTGCGAGGCGCGGGCGCTCCGCCTGCGCGCGCGAGACCAGCGCGACGATGCCGGCAAGCGCGGTGTCGGCGCCGACGCGTTCGACCCGCAGCGTCGCCGGACCATCGACGACCAGGCTGCCCGCAACGAGCGCGTCGCCGCGGCGTTTCATCACGGGCGCGGATTCGCCGGACAGCAGTGCCTCGTCCACGCGGCAGTGTTCGCCGTCGAAGCGGCCATCGGCCGGTACCGACGCGCCGGTTGCAACCGAGACGCGATCGCCGGCGACGAGTTCCAGCGCGCCGACGCGTTCGATAGACCCATCCTCGCGGATGCGCTCGGCGAATGCCGGGGTCAGGCGTGCGAGCGCGTCGCCGAGGTCGCCGGCGCGATGACGGGCGCGCATCTCGAGCTGGCGGCCGAGCAGGAGCAGGAACACGAACATGCTGACCGAGTCGAAATAGACCTCGCTTCCGCCGCGGACTGCTTCGAACACGCTCGCCGCGTAGATCAGTGCGATCGCCAGCGCCACCGGCACGTCCATCGCGAGGCGGCGCGCACGCAGCGCGCGCAGCGCGCCGGCAAAGAACGGACGTGCCGCGTACAGCACGACCGGCGAGGCGACCAGCAGGCCGAGCCAGCGGAACAGGTCGCGCGTGCTCGTGTCGGAGCCGTCGAACGCGCCGAGGTAGAGCGCGCTCGCGTACATCATCGCCTGCATCGCGCCAAAGCCGGCGACGGCGAGACGCTTCAGTGCGGCGCGCGATTCGCTGCGGCGGCTGTCGTCGAGCGCGGCGGCGTCGAGCGGCAGCGCGCGGTAGCCGGCGCGCTCGAATGCTTCGACGATGCGCGCGATGTCGCATTGCGCTTCGTCCCAGACGATGCGCGCGCGTCGCGCGGCGGCGTTGACCTGCACGCGTTCGACGCCGGGCAGGGCGTCGAGCATGCGTTCGATCAGCCACACGCAGGCGGCGCAGCGCACGCCGTCGACGAGCACGATCGCCTCACGGCGACCATCGCCGGCATCGCGCACGACGTGGCGTGCGAGATCCGCGCGTCGCCATGCGGTCCCGTCGCCTGCCACGCCTTGCGGGCGCTGCGCGGGCTCGCTGCGCAAGCGGTAGTAGTCGGCTAGGCCGAGCTGGTCGATCCATTCGACCGCGGCGCGGCAGCCTTGGCAGCAGACGGGATGGACGGCGCCGGCAGCGGTCGCCTGCAACGTCACGCCGGCCGGCAGCGCTTCGCCGCAATGCCAGCAGGCCGCGTTCACGGCACCGCCTGCACCGGCGCGGGCGGTGGTGGCCGCGCCAGCGGCATCTTCATGATCTCGCCGCCGGCGGTCGGCAGCGGTACGTCCGCATGGCGCGAGCCGAGCACGATCATCAGCACGCAGCCGGCGAGCGAGGCGGTGAACAGCAGCGCGCCCAGCCAGAGCACCGGCTGGCGATACCACGCCGAGCGGGAGGCGTCAGCGTGCGGTGGCAGCGTGCGAGGTTGCATACACCCACGCCGCGATGAGGCGTGTTTCGGTGTCGTCGAGGCGCGTGCGCCAAGCCGGCATGACGCCACCGCGACCGTCCCGGATGGTTTTTTCGATCGTCGCGAGATCGCCGTCGTACAGCCACACTTCGTCGGTGAGGTTCGGTGCGCCGAGGGCCTGGTTGCCCTTGCCGGTCGGGCCATGGCAGGCGGAACACACCGCGAACGCGGCCTGGCCCGCCGCGGCCTTCGCCGGCGAATGGTCGGCGCCCGACAGGCTGCGCACGTAGTTGGCCAGGTTCTCTGTCGTGGCCGCGTCGAACGAGCCGCCGAACGGCGGCATGACGCCGTGGCGACCGTCCTGGATGCTGGCGAGGATCGCAGTGCCGTCGCCAGCGTAGAGCCAGTCGCGGTCGACCAGGTTCGGCGCGCCGATCAGATGGTTGCCTTGTCCGTCGCGACCGTGGCAAGCGGCGCAGTTGTCGATGAACAGGCGCTGGCCCATGCGCGTCGCTTCGGCATCGCCGGCGATCTTCTCGACCGGCTGCCCGGCGGAGCGCTGCAGCAGCGGATCGAGCTTGGCGCGGTTGGCGGCGACGTCCGCGGCGAGTTCGCCGTGCGCGGTCCAGCCGAGCGTGCCCTTCCACGAGCCGAAGCCGGGATAGAGCACGAGGTAGGAGAAGCCGACCGCGAACATCGCGGCCGACATCAGCACCCACCACAGCGGCAACTTGCGCACGCCTTCGCGCAACACGCCGTGCGCCCACACATGGCCGCTGGTGCCGTCCGGCTGCACCGGAATCTTCACGCGCTGTCCCCACAGGAACAGGAACAGCGTGATGCCGAGGTTCAGCACCACGAGGAACATGATCCAGCCCGACCAGAACGAACTCATGGCGATTCCTCGTCATTCATCGGCAGGCGCGCAAGCTCGTCGTACTTCGGTTTGTGGCGTGCCTGCCAGACCCAGATCCAGATGCCGATGAAGCTCAGCATCGTCGCCAGCGTGACGACGCCCGCGAGGTGTCCCCAGAACGGCGCGATCGTCATGGCGCGGCCTCCGGCGTTGCAGGTGTGCCCGCATCGGCGGTCTTCGGCATGTTGGCGACGCCGAGGCCCTGCAGGTAGGCGATCAGCGCTTCCATTTCGGTGTGCCCGCTGACCGCTGCCTGCGCACCCGCGATGTCGGCGTCGGTGTACGGGTCGCCGAGCGTGCGCAGGGTGCGCATGCGCGCCTCGATGTCGGCAGGATCGAGCATCGCCTGCGACAGCCATGCATAGGCGGGCATGTTCGACTCCGGCACCAGCGAGCGCGGATCGCGCAGGTGCAGGCGCTGCCATTCGTCGGAGTACTTGCCGCCGACGCGTGCGAGATCGGGACCGGTGCGCTTGGAGCCCCACTGGAACGGGCGATCGTAGACCGAGTCCTCGGCGACCGAATACGGCCCGTAGCGTTCGGTCTCGGCGCGCAATGCACGGATCTGCTGCGAATGGCACAGGTAGCAGCCTTCGCGCACGTAGATGTCCTTGCCGGCCAGGCGCAGCGCACCGTACGGCTTGACGCCTTCGGCGGGCTTGACCGTGTGCGCGGCCATGAACAGCGGCGTGATCTCGGCGAGCCCGCCGATCGAGACCATGATCGCGGTCAGGATGCCGAGCAATCCGGCATGCTTCTCGACCGCCTCAAAGTATTTGTAACCTCCGGCCATTGTCTTCTCCTCAACCCATCGCCGGCAGGGGCTCGGGCACTTGCCGTGGTTCCGGCTCCGGGATCGGCACCGGGATCGGCGTGATCAGGTGCGCACGCGCATTCGCCGCGGTGTGCCAGAGATTCCAGGCCATCACGACCATGCCGCTGAGCACGAACATGCCGCCGAGCCAGCGCACCGCGTAGAACGGCTTGATCGCGATCAGGCTGTCGATGAAGGCGTAGGTGAGCGAGCCGTCCGCATTGGTCGCGCGCCACATCAGGCCTTCGGTCACGCCAGCGGCCCACATCGCGATGATGTAGAGCAGCAAGCCGATCGTGTGCAGCCAGAAGTGCAGCTCCATCGCCGGCACGGAATGCATCTGCGGACGGTCGAGCGCGCGCGGCGCCATTGCATAGAGCGAGCCGATCGTGATCATCGCGACCCAGCCGATCGAGCCGGAATGCACGTGCGCGACGGTCCAGTCGGTGTAGTGCGAGAGCGAGTTGACGGTCTTGATCGCCATCATCGAGCCCTCGAACGTCGAGGCGGCGTAGAACACCAGCGCGAGCACCATGAACTTGGCAGCCGGGTCGGTCTTCAGCCTGTGCCACGAGCCGTTGAACGTGAGCAGGCCGTTTGCGGCCGAACCCCAGCTCGGCATCAGCAGGATCAGCGAGAACGCCATGCCGACCGACTGCACCCAGTCCGGCAGCGCGGTGTATATGAGGTGGTGCGAGCCGGCCCACATGTAGACCGAGATCAGCGCCCAGAAATTGACGATCGAGAAGCGATAGCTCCACAGCGGCTGCTGCGCCTGGCGCGGCACGAAGTAGTACATCATGCCGAGGAAGCCGGCGGTCAGGAAGAACGCGACGGCGTTATGGCCGTACCACCACTGCACCATCGCATCGACGACGCCGGAGTAGACCGGATACGACTTCCACATCGACACCGGCAGCGCGATGTTGTTGACGATGTGCAGCAGGCCGACCGCGATGATGAAGGCGCCGTAGTACCAGTTCGCGACGTAGATGTGGCGGATGCGCCGGCGCGCGAGCGTAGCGAAGAACACCACCCCGAACGAGACCCAGACGACCGCGATCAGGATGTCGATGAACCATTCCGGCTCGGCGTACTCCTTGCTCTGGGTGATGCCGAGCGGCATCGTCACCATCGCCAGCACGCAGATCAGCTGCCAGCCCCAGAACGTGAAATTGGCGAGCTTGCCGAGCGCGAGGCGCGTGTGGCCGGTGCGTTGCACGACGTAGTAGCAGGTACCCATGAGCGCCGAGCCGCCGAACGCGAAGATCACGCCAAAGGTATGGTCGGGCCGCAGCCGACTGAAGGTCAGGAACGGAACGTCGAAGTTCCAGAATGGCCACGCGAGTTCGGCCGCGATCCAAACGCCGACCGACATTCCGACGATGCCCCAGACGGCGGCGGCGAGCAGGAACAGCCGCACGACCTGATCGTTGTAGGTTTCAGTCCGGGGCATGTGCGCTCAGCCTCCCAAAAAGGTGATTGTCGACCACAATCTGGATCTGCGGACTGACGTGCGTCAAGACGCCGCGCCGCATTCGTGCGGCAATCGGTCGCAGCCGTTTCAGCGCGGGGCGAGCGCGCGTCTCACCGCTGCGACGAATTCCGGGTCGGCGGCGCCGAGCTGGTCGCTGCGCGCGACGATGCGGCCGTCCGCATCGAGCAGCACGAGCGCACTCGAATGACTGAATTCCTTGTTCTCGATCTGCTTGTACTGGATGCCGAGCACGGCCGCTAGACGGCGCACGCCGGGCTTTTCCGTGCGCGCGAGGCGCCAGCGCGAGCTGTCCAGGTGGCGCTTGTCGGCGACGCGCTTGAGCGCGTCGGGCGTGTCGTTGTCGGGGTCGAGGCTGACCAGCCACACGTCGAGCGCGGCTTTCTGCTCCGGCGCGAGCTCGCGTTCGGTCTTCAGCAACGTGTCGATGATGAGCGGGCAGACGTAATTGCAGGAGGTGTAGAACATGCTGACGATGCGCACGCGGCCGCGTCCGTCGGCATAGGCGAACGCCTTGCCATCCTGGTCGACCAGCGGCAATGCGAGGTGGTAGGTCGAATCGCGGGGCAACTCGCCGGCCTGCGCGCGCGTCAGCAATGATCCGCCAACGAGCAGCACGGCGAACAGGACCATGCCGATCCGGCGCAGCAGGCGCGATCGCGGTACCCGTTGCGTGTCGCAATGGGCGATGGCATGGCCGCAGCACAGGCAGGGCAGGGCGTCGCGTTCAGTGGCCGTCGCGGATTCATGCAGCGTGTTCATGGTGTCACCGTGGCATCGGAAGGTCTCGCACAGCGGAAGCCGAGGTTTGCGGTCGTGTCGACGGCCTGCAGCGACGACAGCAGCGCGATGCGCATCAGCAACGCGTAGTTGTCGCGGTCGCGCAGGCTGAGCGCGGCCGAGCCACAGAATTTCAAGCGGTCCGGATCGTTCTGGTCGCGGCTGTCCGAGGTGACCATCATGGCCGCGTAGTCGTCGACCCATTCCCACACCAGGCCATGCAGGTCGCGCGCACCGTACAGGTTTGGCGTGCCGCCGACTGCCGCCAGCGGTGCATTCGACGGCCTCGCGTACCAGTCGAGCAGTTGTTTGCGCCAGGCCGGATCGCTGCGCGCATCGGGGACGAGCGTGCTTGCCGCTGCCGCGCGTTCCCATTCGATCCACTGTGGCAGGCGTGCCTGTTCGGACTCGCAATACGCCTGCGCGGCGAACCAGCTCACTTGCGTTACCGGCTGCGCCGGCAACGCCTTGTCGCCGAGCGTGTCGGCCGCCGACCAGTGCAGCAGGTAGCGCGCATCGGCGAATACCGACGGCACGCGATCGCGCCGCCACTCCGGATGCGCGGTCACGAACGCAAGGAATTCAGCGTTCGTGACCGGCTCCGTGCGCAGGGCGAACGCCGGCACTTGTACCGGCTTCGCCTTTGCGTCGGTTTCGATGACGCTCAGGAACGGGCCCGCCGGGATCGACACATAGGCCGGGCGCTGCGCCGGCTGCGCGGATGCGCTGCCGGCGAGCACGAGCAGGGCGAATGCGAACCGGCGCATGTGCATCGGTCAATGCCTCAGTGCGCCGCCGGCGCCGCGGCCGGAGCGGCGGCACGCGCCTTCGCGGCCTCTTCCTTGCTGACCTGGCCGCCCGGATTGCCCCAGCTGTTGAGCACGTAGGTCGCGATGTTGGCGACTTCATCGTCGGTGAGCTGGGTCATCGGCGGCATCACCGAGTTGTACTCGGTGCCATTCACCGTCACCTTGCCGGTGAGGCCATGCAGCATGATCTCGACGATGCGCTTCGGTTCCGCGGCGATGAAGCTCGACTTCGCCAGCGGCGGGAACACGTTGGCCAGGCCCTGGCCATTCGCCTGGTGGCAGACCGAGCAGGTACCGGTGAACAGCACCTGGCCGGCGGCGATCTGCTCTTCCTTGGTCAGTGTCCCGGCGGCGTGCGCCTTGGCCGCCGTACTTACCGCGGTCAGGTTCGGCTCCGAGCGGTCGCCGAGATAGACCGAGTCGACTTCCTTGCCCGAGTAGATCGACTTGTTCTCCGGACCGTCGACCTTGAGGATCGCCAGTGCGCCCTTGTTGAACGCGCGGAAGATCGAGTGGTCGACCATCACGTAGCTGCCCGGCACTTCGGTGTGGAATTCGACAATTGCGGCACCGCCGGCCGGGATCAGCGTGGTCTGCACGTTTTCCTGCGGATGGGTGCCGCCTTCCGGCTGCACGCGGTCGAAGATCTCGCCGATCACATGGAAGCTCGACACGAGGTTCGGCCCGCCGTTGCCGACGAACAGGCGCACGCTCTCGTTGGTCTTCGCGGTGAGCGCCTTGTCGCCGGTGAGCGCGCCTTCGTGGCCATTGAACAGCACGTAGGTCGGCGACTCGTCGATCGCCTTCTCCATGTCGAACGGCTGGTGGCCCTTCTCGCGATACTTGCCGGTGGTGTAGAAGTCGCCCTGCATCACGTAGTACTCGTGATCGACCTTCGACAGACCCTCGGGTGGCTCGATCAGGATCAGGCCGTACATGCCGTTCGCAACATGCATGCCGACAGGCGCGGTCGCGCAGTGGTAGACGTAGATGCCCTGATTGAGCGCCTTGAACGTGAACTGCGACTCATGGCCGGGTGCCGTGAAGCTCGAAGCAGCACCACCGCCCGGACCCGTCACGCCATGCAGGTCGATGTTGTGCGGCATCTTGCTGTCGGGGGAATTCTTCAAGTGGAATTCCACCGTGTCGCCCTGGCGCACGCGTATGAAGCTGCCGGGCACGGTGCCACCGAAGGTCCAGAACGTGTAGTTGACACCTTCGGAGATCGGCATCTCCTTCTCGACCACTTCCAGTTCGACGATCACCTTCGCCGGATAGTTGCGGTTCACCGCCGGCGGAACCTGCGGCGGGCTGGTCAGCACGGCGTGGATCGGCTCTCCCTGCGGCGGGCCGAAATCGCCCTTGGCGGAGCCGCCGGTGGTAAGCGTTGCAGGAGCGTTCGCGGCGACCGCTTCATTGGTACCGGTCGAGCGACCGGTACAACCGGCCAGCGCAACGGCGCTGATGGCGACGGCGAGCAGCAAGCGTTTCATCGGAGACCCCTCGTTCGAATGACGGAAATTCGGCGCAACAAGCTTCTCCCGCCCGGATCTCGCGCACCTTGATCCGGATCAAGCCTGGGCGCGCTTCAAGCGTACTGGACCTGCGGCCGAACGTCGCAGTCCGCGAGCGCTTCGGTACGGGCCTTGCCACGGGATCGTCGCTTGACTGGCACTTCGCGCGCTCGCTCCCGGCCGGCTACGTCGTTCGCTCCGCCCGCAATCCGGGGATGACAGGACTAGCGAAACAATGCAAACGCGAGCAGCAAGGCGGCGTCGATCGCAAGCACGCCGATGGCGAGCGGCCGGGCGAACGCCGCGCCACCCGCGGCGAACGCGGCGACGCATTTGACGAACGAGTTGGCGACGAATGCCAGCGTGACGCCGAGGGCCGCCTGCGACAGCGGCAGGGTCGCCGTCGCGGCGAGCTGGCCGAGCGACACCGCTGCGGCATGCACGTCCGCAAGGGCTGCAGCGATTGCGGCGAGCAGTGCGCCGCGATCGCCGACCCATGCGTGCAGTGCCGCCGAAAGCAGCAGAGCGGCGGCGATGATCGCAGCGAACAGCAATGCATGGCGCAGGTCGAACGGCCTCGACGAGGCGGCGGCCGGCGCCTCGTGTTCGGCTCCGCGTGCGCGCACGACGTACACCGCGGCGAGCGCGGCGGCCACCAGGCCGGCGGCGACCAGCGCAGGCACGAGCGCGGCCAGCAGCGGCGGCGACAGCGCCGCGAGGATCACGCCGATCTGCAGCACCGTCGGGATATTGGACAACAGCGCCGCCGCAACCGCCGAGCCGCGCGCCTGCGGCATCGCCGCCGCGCGCTGACCCATGCTCGCGATCGTCGCGGTGCTCGACACGAAGCCGCCGAGGAAGCCGGCGAGCAACAGGCCGCGGCGTGGGCCGAGCGCGCGCAGCGCGACGTACCCGGCGGCATTGATCGCCATCACGAGCACGACCAGCAGCCACAGCTTGCGCGGATTGAGCACGCCGAACGGGTCGATCGCGCGGTCGGGCAGCAGCGGCAAGACGATCAGGGCCGAGGCGGCCAGCAACAGCAGGTCGTCGAGTTCGACCTCGCTCAGCGATTGCAACGTGAAGCGATGCAGCCAGGGCTTGCTGGCGAGCACGATCGCGGTGAGCACGTACAGGCCAGCGGCAAGCTGCGCCTGGGTCGCCGCGAGCGCGCCGAGCAGGTAGACGAGGACAAACGCGACTTCGCTGGTCAATCCGGGATCGCGCGAGCGCGAATGCCGGTAGGCGAGGGCTGCCAGCACGACGGTCGCGGCGCCGCCGAGTGCGAGCGCGACTTGGCCGAGCAGCGCGCACACCATCCCGGCGAGCGCGGCGAGCATGCAGGTGCGTGCGCCGATTGCGCCGCGATCCGGGCCGCTGCCCTTGCTGCGCTCGCGTTCGATGCCGACGATCAGGCCGCCGCCAAGCGCCGCGAGAAATCCGTACAGCAGCGTGGATTCCGGCATGGCCAATGTTCAGTGGATGAATCGGCCCAGTATGCCCCACGCATCGTGCGCGCGCGCGATCGTCACGATGAAGGCGAACACGAACAGCGCGGTGAAATAGCATCCGACCTGCACGCGGCGCGTGCGGCCGCGCTTGAGCGCGAACGTGCCGAGCACGATGTAGACGACGAGCAGCAGCACCTTCGCGGTGAGCCAGCCCTGCACGAACGGATACTGGTGCAGGATGGTCACCAGCATCAACGCCGCGGTAAGCAATGTCGTGTCGATCGCGTACGAGAGCCAGCGCAACGCGGCATGGTTGGTCCAGCGCGAGCGTGCGAGCATCAGCAGCCCGCGCAGCATGAACAGGCTGCCGGAGAGGATCACGGCGGCGATGTGGACGGCCTTGATTTGCGGATAAAATTCGATCATGGGTTCGAGGGCTTGCATTGTGGGACCCGCACTGTGCGCTCGATCCGCGCTGCGGCGCGACCGCTACATTCGAGCCACGCAGGGCGGTACGCGCATCGCGCATGCCGCCATCATGGCACGCGCGCAGCGTCAACCGGGCCTACCGTCCACGCGCGGCGTCACGAAGGTCCACAGCGACCGCAGCACCCACGGCAGGAACGCGAGCAGCCAGCCGAACGCCGCGACCACCAGCCAGCGCGGCATGTCGGCGGAGAATTCCGCGTACAGGCGCACGATCACCACGACCTGCAGCAGGCAGAACGTCAGCCAGGGAATTCGGCCCATCTCGAGCGGCCGGCCCGAATGGCCCTGCGTCACGCGCGTGACCATCGCGACCAGCATCGAGCCGAAGAAGCCGACGGTCAACGCATGCGCCGGTGCGCGCGCGAACAGGAAGCCGTGGTCGGTGAACGCGAGCAGGCTCTGTGCCGCATACAACGCGAATGCGATCCACAACCACGCGCCGGCAAGATGCAGCACCGCGAGCAGGCCGGGCCGCAGGCACTTCCACGGCTGCCAACCGAGCCAGTGCGCGAGGAAGAACGCCGCCAGCGGCAGGTCGGCGAGCCAGAGCCAGTCCTGGTGATGGCTTACGTCGAGCACGAGATGCACGAGCAGCAATGCCCACAGCAGCGGCAGGCTCCACGCCGGCTTGAACATCCGGTAGCGCGCGCCGACGACGCTGCCGCTGAAGAACGGGATCATGCGGTGGCAGACCGTGAAGTACACCGGCAGCAGCAGTGCGAACGTGCCGAGGCGGATCGACACGTAGGCGAACTGCCACGGCGCGCCGAGCACGAACGCGCCGAACGCGGCAAGGCCGCAGGCGCCTAGCACGAGCGCGAGGTAGCACGACAGCGCATGCCGGTCCTTCGCGCCGTTGCGCAGGAGCACGCCGCCAAGCGCGACGAGCCCGGCGATCCAGCCGAGGAGCTGGAGGGCAAGGCCGGCGGCGAGCAGCGCGCTCGAGCCGAGCAGGCCGATGTGCGCGAGCAGGTAGCCGCCGAACACTCCTGCGAACACCGGCACGTAGTGACGCCGCGTCAGCGCCGGTTGCGCCATCCAGCGCGAAAATACGGTCAACAGGAATCCGAACATGAAGGGCGGCAACATGCCGTACTGCGTGAACACCGCATGCGCCCAGCCGGGTGGCACCGGTGCGACCGGGAACGCGTGTCCGAAATACCCTGCGCCGAGGAAACACGCCCACCACAGCATCGACACGATCACCGCACTGGCGCCGGCGAAGAACATCAGCCGATGCGGCGCGCTCGCGAGCAGGGCGGGCAGCGCCGCGAGTCCCTCGCGCAATCCCCGATCCCGTGCATCGTCATTCGCGGAGGCCGCCGCTTCGACGCGCAGTTGGATGTCGCGCAAGGTCGTGCCTACGTTGTCATTCATGCCGCGACTGTGAAGCATTCTCGTCTCGCTCGCCTTGATCCAGGTCAGCGCATCGTCGTTTCCGGCGCCGTGTGATCCGCTGCCGCGTGCCGCACGCGAGGCGCATCGCGGCGACCCCCGCAGTCCTGTCGCTGCGGCGATTGCGGTCGAGGCGATGCAGTGCGCAGATTGGTGCGCATAGTCGGCAACTCCGTGCGTTGCAGTACGGTCGTGGTGGCTTGACCTGCATCAAGGTGACGAGGCGCGCGGGTCGGGACACTTGCCCGGTTCCCCTCACCGGCACGCCTCGCAATGTCACGACAGTCCTCGCTGGATCACGAGCAACTGCTTTCCTGCGCACGCGGCGACCTGTTCGGTGTCGCCAACGCGCGCCTGCCGTCGCCACCGATGCTGATGTTCGACCGCGTCACCGGCATCTCCGAGCATGGTGGCGTGCACGGCAAGGGTTGCCTCGAAGCCGAGCTCGACATCCGTCCCGACCTATGGTTCTTCGGTTGCCACTTCGACGGCGATCCAGTCATGCCCGGGTGCCTGGGTCTCGATGCGATGTGGCAGCTCGCGGGCTTCTTCCTGCCCTGGCTCGGTGAACCCGGTCGCGGTCGTGCGCTGGGCGTCGGCGAGGTCAAGTTCACCGGCCAGGTGCTGCGCGAGTCGCGGCTCGTGCGTTATGTCATCGACGTAACGCGCGTCGTCCGCGGTCGCTTGCGCATGGTCGTCGCCGATGGCCGCACCTTCGTCGACGATCGCCTCATCTACGTCGCGAAGGACCTGCGCGTGGGCCTGTTCCAGTCGACGGAGGGGTTCTGATGCGCCGGGTCGTCGTCACCGGCATGGGCATCGTGTCGTGCCTCGGTCGCGCCGCAACCGACGTTGCGCGCGCGCTGCGCGACGGCATCAGCGGCTTCCGTGCGATGCCGGACTATGCCGCGCTCGGCCTGCGCAGCCAGGTCGCCGGCGCGCCGGTGATCGATCTCGACGCGGCGATCGAGCGCAAGCCACGCCGTTTCATGGGCGACGCGGCTGCCTATTCGTGGGTCGCAATGAGCGACGCCGTCGCCGATGCCGGTCTCGCGCTCGAGCGCATCCGAGATCCGCGCATCGGCGTCATTGCCGGCTCCGGCGGCGGCTCGGCCGAGTGGCAGATCGAAGCGGGCGACCTGCTGCGTGCGAAGGGCGTGCGCCGCGTCGGCCCGTACATGGTGCCGCGCACGATGTGCTCGACGGTATCGGCGACGCTGGCGACCGCGTTCGGCATCCTTGGCGTCAGCTATTCGATCGCGGCCGCGTGCGCGACGTCGGCGCATTGCATCGGCGCCGCACGGACCTGATCCGCCACGGTGCCCAGGACATCGTGTTCGCGGGGGGCGGCGAGGAACTGCACTGGGGCATGACCGCGCAATTCGATGCGATGGGCGCGCTGTCGAGCGCGTGGAACGCGACGCCGGAAGCGGCATCGCGCCCCTACGACAGCGGTCGCGACGGCTTCGTGATCGCCGGCGGTGGCGGAATGCTCGTGCTGGAAGAGTACGAGCACGCGCGCGCACGCGGTGCGCGCATCCATGCCGAACTGGTCGGCTACGGCGTGACCTCGGACGGCGCCGACATGGTGGCTCCATCCGGCGAGGGCGCGGTGCGCTGCATGCGCATGGCGCTCGCCGGGACGCGCGCGCCGGTCGACTACCTCAATACGCACGGTACCGCGACGCCGCTCGGCGATCTGGTCGAACTCTACGCGGTGCGCGACGTGTTCGGCGCCGAGGTGCCGCCGCTTTCGTCGACCAAGGCGTTGACCGGTCATGCGCTCGGCGCCGCCAGCGTGCACGAGGCGATCTACAGCCTCCTCATGCTCCGGGACGGATTCATGGCCGGCTCGGCCAACATCGATTCGATCGATGCGCGCGCGCAGGGCTTGCCGATCCTGCGTGAATCGCGCGAGGCGCCGCTGCGCACGGTGATGTCGAACAGCTTCGGCTTCGGCGGCACCAATGCGAGTCTGGTATTTTCCCGCGCGTGAATGGACGCCGCGGCGGCACCCGTTCCGACACCGGAGGCTGCGATGAACACTGACGTCCGTCCCGAACGCTACAACGGCGCGACGATCGCGATGCACTGGCTTATGCTGCTGCTGGCGGCGGTATACGCGTGCATCGAGCTGCGCGGCTACTGGCCGCGTGGCAGCGACGTGCGCGAGGGACTCAAGACCTGGCATTTCATGCTCGGACTCGGCGTGTTCGTGCTGGTGTTCATGCGCCTCGCGCTGCGCTGGACCGCGCCCTCGCCGGCCCCGCATGGCGCTGCGTGGCAACGCCTGCTCGCGCAGCTGGGGCATGGCCTGCTGTACCTGTTCATGATCGCGATGCCGCTGCTCGGCTGGTTGGCGCTGAGCGCCGCAGGCAAGCCGATTCCGTTCTTCGGACTGGACCTGCCGGCGCTGACCGGACCGGACAAGGACTTCGCGCACTCGGTCGAGGAAATCCACGAGACGATCGGCACCGTCGGCTACTACCTGATCGGCCTGCACGCCGCGGCGGCGCTGTTCCACCATTACTTCCTGCGTGACGACACCCTGCTGCGCATGCTGCCGCGGCGTCGGGGCTGAAGAACGTCCGCGGCGACTTCGCGCGCCGCAGTGAAAGGTGGTGCTGCGGAGTCGGATTCGTCGTCCCGACGAAAGTCGGGCCATGCGACTTCGTCAAGCGCGCCGCGTTGCGAGCCCGCGCAGCAGTGCGAGCCAGGCGACCATCGCGCACGCGATCGCCAGCGCCGCTGCCGCGGTGGTCGCGTGCGGCACTGCCAGTCGCATCACCTCGCGCAGGAACGGCACGCCAAGCACCAGCGCGAGGACCAGCATCATGCCGATGGCCATGCGCGGCAGCCATGGATTGGCGGGTGCGTCGCCCAGCCGGCGCCAACGGGTTCGGCCGCGATTGGCGAGAATCAGCAACATCACGCCTGCGACAAGTGCGATGAATACCGCCGTTCGACCCTGCGTTGCGTCGAAGCCCACGCCCGCCAACAGCCCGTGGCCGAGCAGCAGCATCATCGCGATGCCGAGTCCCTGCACCACGGACTCGACAAGGACGGAGGCAGCGAACGGCGTGGCGCTCGTCGTGCGCGGCGGCCGGCGCATGATGTCCTCCGCTTCGGGTTCGGCCTCGAACACGATCGAACAGGCGGGATCGATCAGCAGTTCCAGCAGGACGATGTGCACCGGCATCAGCAACGCGGGCCAGTGCAACAGGGTCGGTGCCAGCGTCAGGGCGATGATCGGCATGTGCACCGCGAAAACGAAGCGCGTCGCGTTGCCGATGTTGTCGTAGATGCGCCGGCCCTGGCGGATCGCCGCGACGATGCTGGCAAAGCTGTCGTCGAGCAGCACCAGCGCAGCGGCTTCGCGCGCGACGTCGGTGCCGCGCTCGCCCATCGCGATGCCGACGTCGGCGGCTTTCAGCGCAGGTGCGTCATTGACGCCGTCGCCGGTCATCGCGACCACCTCGCCGGCGGCGCGCAGAACCTGCACAAGGCGCAGCTTCTGCGCCGGTTGCAGGCGCGCGCACAGGTCGGCGCGGCGCAGGCGTTCGCGCAGCTGCACGTCGTCGAGCGCGTCGATGTCGGCGCCGGTGACGACCTCGGCGCGCTCACTCAGGCCGACCATGCGCGCGATCGCGCGCGCGGTGGCCGGGTGGTCGCCGGTCATCATGATGACGCGAATGCCGGCGGCGCGGCATTCGGCGATCGCCGCCGGCACCTCCGGCCGCGGCGGATCGACGAAGCCGATCAGGCCGAGGAAGCCGAAGTCGAAATCGTGCTGGCTGCGCGGCGGCTGCGTGCCCTGCCAATCGCCGCGCGCGACGCCGAGCACGCGCAGGCCGCGTTCTGCCATGCGCTCTACCTGCGCGAGGATGCGCGCGTGCTCCTGCGCCGGCAGGTGGCACAGGTCGATCACCGCTTCCGGCGCGCCCTTGGTCGCCAGCACGTAGCGGCGTTGCGTGTCGCCGCGATAGGCCAGGGTCATCGCGAGGATGTCCGGCGACAGCGCATACTCGAATTCCGGCGACCACTGCGCGTGCACGTGCTCGGTGCCGTCGAGCCAGTGCACGCCGAACGACTGGATCGCCTTTTCCATCGGATCGAACGGATCGGCTGGCGTCGCCAGCATCGCGAACTCGACCAGTGCGTGGAATGGTTCGGCGAGTTCCGTCGCGCCTTCGTCGCGGAATTCGCCGTCGGCGATCGCGAGCTCCGCCACCTGCATGCGGTTGCGGGTCAGCGTGCCGGTCTTGTCGACCGCCAGCACCGAGATCGCGCCGAGCGCCTCGACCGCCGGCACGCGTCGCGTCAGCACCTTGCGTTGCGAGATGCGCCAGGCGCCAAGGGCGAGGAACACGGTCAGGATCACCGGGATTTCCTCCGGCATGATCGCCATCGTCAGCGCGATGCCGGCGAGCAGGCTTTCGAGCAGGGTGCGTCCGTCCCACAACCAGTTCAGCAGGCAATACGTGGCCGCCAGCAGCAGGCCGCCGATGCTGAGATTGCGGATCAGGCGGCGCGAAGCGCGTTGCAGCCCGGACGGCACTTCGACCGTCGATGCGAGAGCCTGGCCGATGCGGCCGACCGCGGTGTCGGCGCCGATCGCGTCGACCTCGGCCATGCCGACGCCCTTGGTGACGACGGTGCTCGCGCACAGTCGCGCCGATGGCGTGCCGGGCAATCGCGTCACCGCGACGGACTCGCCGGTCAACAGCGACTCGTCGACGTCGACGCAGCCATCCAGCAGCATC
>Ga0209023_10002701_pt1 | contig 21794 bp, 14 predicted proteins | sample LakOneMetagenome_FD_187468 | JGI IMG/M metagenome (GOLD analysis project Ga0209023, IMG submission 187468) | Freshwater and sediment microbial communities from Lake Erie, Canada (SPAdes) (version 2) | ecosystem: Environmental > Aquatic > Freshwater > Lentic | place: Lake Erie, Canada...
CGCGCGTGTTCCTCGCGCGTGACGACGCAAGCGAGCGCGAACTCGGGCAGACGCTCGGGCGACACGGCACCGTCAATCAATGCACGCACGAGCTTGGCGCGTTCGTGCACGTGTTCGTGCGCCAGCGATCGGCGCGCGCACCGCAGCGCCGTCGCGGAGACGAAGCGCGTCGCGTACTTGTCGGGCGGTTCGGCCAGCGAAAGCTTCCACAGGCATACACCCAGCAATTCGCGCCGGTGGGCCGGCAGAAGGTCTGCCACCAACAGTGCGCGTACCGCATTCAACGCGCTCGCGATGCGTGCATCAGCGTCGATCCTTCGCACGTATGGCGCGAAAGAAGGCAGCGCGAGGCGCTCCATGGGACAGTCCAACCGCGCAGCGATCAGGCGGCCACTTCGGCCGCGCAGGGTTCGAGGATGTCGGCATGCACGGTGCCGGGTTCGATCTCGACCTCGAGCGCATGGATGCCGAGGCGCGCGAACAGCGCCTGGTCATGCTCGACATCGGGGTTGCCGGTCGTGAGCAGCTTCTCGCCGTAGAAGATCGAGTTCGCGCCGGCGAGGAAGCACAGTGCCTGCAACTCGTCGCTCATCTCGGCGCGCCCGGCCGACAGGCGCACCATCGACTTCGGCATCGCGATGCGTGCGGCCGCGATCGTGCGCACGAACTCGAACGGATCGAGTTCCCTCGTTCCCGCCAGCGGCGTGCCAGCGACTTGCACGAGGCGATTGATCGGCACCGAATCAGGATGCGCGGGCAAGCTTGCGAGCGCATGCAGCAGGCCGGCACGCTGCGCGCGCGATTCGCCCATGCCGACGATGCCGCCGCAACAGGTCTTGAGGCCGGCGTCGCGCACGCTTTCGAGCGTATCGAGGCGATCCTGGTATTCGCGCGTGTGGATGATCTCGTTGTAGAACTCCGGCGCGCTGTCGAGGTTGTGGTTGTAGTAGTCGAGGCCGGCAACCTTCAGCGCATGCGCCTGGCCGTCGCTCAGCATGCCGAGCGTGGCGCAGGTCTCCATGCCGAGCGATTTCACCGCGCCGATCATGGCGGCGACCTTCGGGATGTCGCGGTCCTTCGGCGAGCGCCATGCCGCGCCCATGCAGAAGCGCGTCGCACCGGCCGCCTTCGCGACCTGCGCCTTCGCCAGCACCGCGTCGAGGCTCATGAGCTTTTCCGCCTCGACCCCGGTCGCGTAGCGCGCCGCCTGCGGGCAGTAGGCGCAGTCCTCCGGACAGCCACCGGTCTTTATCGAGAGCAGGGTCGACACCTGCACCGCGTTCGGGTCATGGTGTTCGCGATGCACCGCTTGCGCCCGCGCGATCAGGTCGGCGAACGGCAGGTCGAGCAGCGCGAGCAGTTCGTCGCGGGTCCAGTCGTGGCGGAGGGCGGTCATGGCAGGTGGATTCGCTTAAAGTGGGTCGAGTTGCGGACGCAGGGTCGTGTTCGGTGGAAGTCTCGGGGCGGCGACGGAGGCTGTCAACTTGAAAGGGACGTCTCTGGTTGACGGATGGCCGGCACGCGCGCTGCGTGTGCTGCTGCCGGCGCGTTGCCTGCTGTGCGGAGCGCGCGGTGCCGAAGGCCGCGACCTGTGCAGCGCTTGCGCGGCGGATCTCGCCCTCAACCAGGCTGCCTGCGCACGCTGCGCCCTGCCGCTCGCGGTGACAGCGCCGCTGTGCGCCGCCTGCATCAAGGTGCCGCCGCCGTTCGCCGCGGCCTGGGCACCATTCCGCTACGGACACCCGCTCGATCTGCTCGAAGCGCGCTTCAAGTTCCGCGCCGACCTCGCCGCCGGCCGCGTGCTCTCGCATCTGCTGGTCGAACGCGCGGGCATCGACGCGCCCACCCTGCCCGATGCAATCGTGCCGATTCCGCTGCACCGCGCCCGCCTGCGCACGCGCGGCTACAACCAGGCGCTCGAACTCGCGCGGCCGCTGGCCGCCGCACTCGGCCTCCCGTTGCGGCACGACCTGCTGGTGCGCGCGCGCGCGACGGATGCGCAGAGTGCGCTCGACGCGAAAGCGCGCCGGCGCAATGTGCGCGGCGCATTCGCGCTCTCCGACGATGCGGCGTTGCCGGCGCACGTCGCGTTGTTCGACGACGTCATGACCACCGGCGCGACCCTGCGCGAAGCCGCGCTCACATTGCGCCGCGCCGGCGTCGCGCGCGTCGACGTGTGGGCCCTTGCGCGGGCGCCGTGAGGCGCGCGCAGCAAAAGCGCGATGCGGCCTGCTGTGGAACCGGCGACCGCAAGGGTGCTTGTGGGAGCGGCGGAAGCCGCGATGCTTCAACCCCGTTTCCCGGAAAGCATCGCGGCTTCCGCCGCTCCTGCACCGCAACCGCACGGCTGAGCTGCTCCTCACCACAGCCCATTACCGGCGGCCAGCGCCCTCGATCGCCCGCACCTGCGCGCGAGCGCGACGCGTGAAGGGACTCGCCGCGCCCCATTTGCGTTCGAGCTGCTCGGCGAGCGCTGCGGCGGCGCCTTTGGCGACTGCCGTGCCGGCCATCGCCTGACAATACGCCTGCGTCAGTTTCGCTTGCGCCGCATACCACGGTGCGATGTCCGCGTGTTCGGCGCTGACCGTGACCGCGCTTGCGGCGAGTTCGGCGCCACGCGCGGTGTCACTGCCGCTGCAGGCGAGATCCGCGAGCGTCGATAGGATCGGACCGTGCATGCGGTGGTGGCTCCTGTCGGCGATTGGCGCCGCCTCTTCGAGCAGCCGCTTCGCCTCGTCGCGGTCGCCCTGCGCGTAGCGCGCCGCGGCCAGGTTGAACAGCGGGTACGCGAGGTCATCGAAATTCTCGCTCATGTACTTGCGATCACTCGCGAGTGCGTCGCGCAGCATGGGTTCGGCGCCGGCCGCATCCCCTGTTTCGAGCAACAGGCGGCCGAGGTTGCTCTCGATGCTGGCGATGACCGGGCTGCCCGCGTCATACACGGACTGAGCTGCGCGGAGGCAGCGTTCGAACTCGATTCGAGCTCGTGCCAGATCACCCTTCAGGTAGGCATTCGATCCGAGCGCGAGGATCGCGTTAATCGTGTCGGGTTGCTTCTCGCCGACGGCGGACTCGAGCAGAGCAACCACCGAAGCATAGCCGCTCATGGCGCTGTCGTAGTCGCCGCCGAACTGCGCCAGCAAGGCGAAGCCTGCCAGGCCGCGACTGCGCGCGAGGACGCCATCGCGCGACGCGATTGCGCCGGTGGGCACGCTGTCTAGTGCAGCCTGATAGGCGATACGGGCGTCAGCGTCCTTTTCCGAATATGCGAGCACGTCACCGCGAACGTTGCCGAGGCGAGCGCGTTGTTGCCAACTCATGCGCTCGCCCGCGTCTGCCTTTTGCAGAGCAGCGAGGGCCTCATCATACTCGCCCATGCTGTAGAGCAGATCGGCCAACTCCAGCCCGCTGTCGATACGCTGTGCGAGCAGCTCCGGATCGCTGGCGGGAGCGTCCTCAATCGATTGGCGCAGCAGCGCCGTGCCGCGATGCGTCAGGCCGAGACTCGCATAGGCCTGTCCCATGGTGGCGAGAAAGCGCGCGCGGACGGCCTTGCGCGCAAACGCGGTGCTATCGATCCTTGCGACGGCGCGGTCCAGCACTTCGCGAACGGTGACATTGTTGCCGCGCGCTTCGCTCGCGTCCGAAAGCCGGAACACCGACAACAGGAACTCGCGCGTCTGTTGTTCGGACGTCAGCTCCAGTTCGGCGCGCGCCTGGGCTTCGCGCGCGACATTCCTTGCCCGCATGGCTTGCACCGCGAGCACGGCGAAGACCGCGGCGAGCAACGAGGCCAGCGCAGCAACCACCGTCCAGCGACGTTGCCGCCGGCGCTGTTCGCGTTGACGCAACTGGTCATAGCGAAGGCCAAGCAACCCGGCGACGAGCTTGAGGAAGGCCTGCGAGAAGCCATCGCCCTGCGCGCGCGCATCGGCGGCGATCGGTTCGCCGAGTGGACCGGTCGCGTCGTCGACGTCGGCCAGGGCGAGATTCGCCGGAAATGCCGCGCGCATGGGATCCGTTCGCGGATCGAGTCCGGGGTCGCCATCGCCCACGAAAGCGAAAACAGGTCGCTCGGGATGTCGTCGTCGATAGTAGGCGATCTCCTCGCCGACCCAGCGCGAAGCGACAGCAGCCGGCGAACAGATGACGATCAGTGCAGCCGAATCGTCGAGCGCCTGCTCGATGCTGCGGCTCAGGCTGCCAGCCGAGGCAAGCTCGTCGCGGTCGCGGAAGATCGCGCCGATGCGCGCATCGATCCGCGTTCCATCCGGCCGTGCTCCGCGCAAGGCACGCGGAACGGAAAAGGTCTCCAGTCGGCGATGCAGCTTCTGCGCCAGTTTGCCGTCGCGGTGGCTGTAGCTGATGAACGCGCGGTAGCGCGCATGCCCGCTGTTCACGCGCCCGCCGCGTCAGGAATCGAAACCATTCTCGAAGATCGTGTCGGAGAAGGCCTGCAGGCAGGCCGAGCCGGTGTCGGTCAACTCGCCATTCCAGCTGCCGATGTAGGCATTCGCACGAAAGCAGAAGTATTGTCCGTCGTAGCCCTGACTGCCCTTCCAGACGAACGCCGTGCCGGCCTTGATGTATGACGTGTCGTCGAGCGTCGTCGCTTCGAGGCCATACAAGCCGACCACGGTTACCCCGTTGGGAAAAGAGTAGAACGCCCACTGGAACCCGGTCGCGGTGAAGTCGAAGCGCGGCTGGTCGAGCATCGAGTAGCGGATGCCGGTGATCGCACCGCCGGGGTTGTCGCCGAACAGGCTCGCAAGCCCCTGTTCGTCGGCATAGAAATAGCCCGTCTGGGTCAGCGCGCTCGGCTGTGCGACCTGGCAGTAGTCGTCGACGAGAAATGCAGTGCTGGCAAGCCCCGAAAACGTGTAGCCGATTCTCTGGATCAGCGTATCGGTGGCGTTGCCGCCGGCGGTCGTGCCGGGACAGCCGGCGGTCCCGACGGCGAACTTGTCCCAGTCTCCGAAGCCGTCGATGCGGGTCCCGCGCCGAGCCGCTCCTGCATCGAACGCAACGCTGCCCAGCGCCGCGAACAGAAGGCAACGAAAGGCCCGATGCGACATGATCTACCCCCGCTACGCGCGAAATCGCTACACGCTTTTCCTATGGCCGACAGGTGACCAGTGCGCCCGCCTCCGCAGCGCGAGCGTCGCGCAGACGACCAGCAGGGTGATCAGCAGCCAGCGTGCGAGTTCACCCAGTGTCGGCGCGGCGGTCGCGCCGCCACCACCGATGGGTGCATCGTCATCGAGGATGGTCAAGGTCGCGCTCGCCGGCGCGCCGAGCGTGGCACCGCCAGTCGCCGCTGACAGCGTGAGCGCCACGGTTTCATTGCCTTCGGGCGCGGTGTCATTGGTGATCGCGACGGTGAAGCTCTTGGCCGCGCCATCACCCGCAGCCCAGGACAGGTTGCCGCTGGTCGCGGTGTAGTCGCTGCCGGCCGTGGCCGTGCCGTCGGTGGTCGCATAGGTCACGCCGACCGCGCCGTCGCTGCCGCCCGTGCGCGTGACCGTGATGGTCGCCGTGCCCGCGCCCTCGCCGACGCTGTAGCTGGCGGTGGAGAACTGGAGTGCACCGGGCGCGGCGGGGGCTTGCAACGCCTGCAGGCAGGGCGAGGCGGTGTCGCTCAACAGGCCGTTCCACGCGCCGATGTACTGGTTGGGACGGAAACAGAAATACTCGCCGTTGTAGCCAGCGGCCCCGTTCCAGACGGCGACGGGGCCGTTGATGTACGAGGTCGCATCGAGGGTCTGGGTCTCGAAGCCGTACAGCGATGCGACCGTGACGCCATTGGGAAACGTATAGAACGCCCATTGGAAACCGGTTGGCGTGCCGCCGAAAGGGTCGTCATCGAAAAACCCATAGCGGATGCCGGTCACCGCGTTGGGATCGTTGCCGAACAGCGACGCGAGGTCTGCTTCGTCGGGATACGTGTAGTTGGCCTGGATGAGGGCGCCGGGACTGGCGGTCTGGCAATAGGTGAACGCGGTGTGCGCGGCGTTCTCCCGCCCGGAAAACGTGAAGCCGAGGCGCTGGACCAGCGTGTCCGCAGCAGTCACGCCGGCGGTCGTGCCTGGACAATCCACCGAGCCGATGGCCAGTTGGTTGGACCAGAAGCCGCCGAAGCCGTCAATGCGCGTGCCGCGACGCGCTGCGGACGCATCCATCGCCACACTGGCAAACAACGCAGCCAGCAAGTATCCAAAGGTACGCGTCGACATGACCACACCCTCCCCGATGCGACCCGGTCTAGACTACTCCCGTCACTTCCGTTTGCAACGAGCGAGTGCATGACGTCCGCGAGCCTGCACGAGATCCTCGATTCCTGGCAGGCGGCCGAAGCGGATCCGGCCCGCCGCGCGCGTCTGGACCGGCTCGGCTTCGCGCGCGCGGCGCTGTCGCTCGGTCATGCCACGCTGGCGAGCGAAATCCTGCGCGAACCGGTCGCGCTTGGCGCGGCCAATGTCGAAATGCGCTACGTCGCGGCGCTCGCCGCGGCACGGATCGGTGCGCTCCGCCAGGCGCAGGCGCTGGTGGAAGGCGTGCTGCACGACGGCGTCGATGGCGACCTGCGCATCGATGCGCTGTCGCTCGCGGGCCGGATCGCCAAGGACCGCTGGGCGCGCCTGCGCGACGGGCCGCCGCGCGACGAAGCCGGTCGCGAGGCGGTAGCGCGCTATCGCGAGGCATGGAGCGTGTCGCGCAATCCGTTTCCCGGCATCAACGCGGCGACGATGTTGCGTCTGGTCGGCGGTGCGGACGAAGCGAGCCGTGCGGTCGCGCATGATGTGCGCGCGGTCGCGCGCGTCGACGCGACGATCCCGCTGCATTGGCGCGAAGCGACGCTCGGCGAGGCGGCGCTGCTGCTCGGCGACGGGGAAGCCGCGGCGGTCCACTACGCCGCTGCGGTCGCGGCCGCGCGCCCGCGCATCGGCGACATCGCGAGCATGCGTCGGCAGCTGCGCCTGCTCGGACTGCGCATGGCGATTCCGGCCGCCGTGCGCGAGGCGCTGGCGATCCCGCGCGTCGCCGCGTTCACCGGCCACATGTTCGATGCGCCCGGTCGTACGCCGCCGCGCTTTCCGCTGTCACTGGAGGAAGTCGTCGCGGGCGAACTCGCCGCGCGCATCGAGGCGGCCAACATCGGCTTCGCGCACTGCTCGGCTGCCTGCGGCGGCGACCTGCTGTTCATCGAGGCGCTGCTCGCGCGCGGCGCCGAGGTGCATGTGGTGTTGCCGTTCGAGCGCGACGACTTCGTCGCGACCAGCGTCGCGTTTGCCGGCGAACGATGGACCGCGCGGTTCGATCGCGCGCTCGCACGCGTCGCCAGCGTCGGCTACGGCGTGCGCGAACATTATCTCGGCGACGATTCGCTATTCGCCTACGCGGGCGCGCTCGTGCATGGCGCGGCGGTGTTGCACGCACGCGAGCTGGAGTCCGAACCGGTGCTGGTCGCGCTCGTCGACGAGGCCTCCGAGCGGCGCTCCGGCGGCTCGGTCGACCTGTTGTCGGAATGGCGCGCGCGCGGACGCGAGGTCGAATGCATCGACCTGTCGGTGCTGCGTGGGCGCGGTGGGGTTGCGGCCGCCGCCGAGGTTGCGACGTCGCCCCCTGCGCCCGCCAGCACGCCGAACGAACCGAAACTGCAACGCGAAGTGCGCACCATGCTGTTCGCCGACATGGTCGGCTACAGCCGCCTCGCCGAGCAGGACACGCCCGCGTTCATGACCCATTTCCTGGGCACCATCGCCGGCATCATCGAGCACTCCGCCTCGCCGCCGGGATTCGTCAACACGTGGGGCGACGGCCTGTTCATGGAGTTCGACGACGTCGCCGCCGGTGCGCGCTTCGCGCTGCTGCTGCGCGATGCGGTGGCGCGCAGCGACTGGACCGCGCGCGGCCTGCCGCAAGCTACCGCGATCCGCATCGGCATGCACACGGGACCGGTGTTCCGTGCGTTCGATCCATTGATCGGGCGCGAAAACTATTTCGGCTCGCACGTGATCCGCGCGGCGCGGATCGAGCCGGTCGCCCCGCCCGGCTCGATCTACGTCAGCGCGGAACTCGCCTCCGTGCTAGCCGCCCACGGCGTGGACGAATTCGCCGCCGACTTCCTCGGCACGCTGCCGCTCGCCAAGAGCTACGGCAGCGAACGGCTCTATCGCCTGCGCAACGCGCACGAGGCGGAGTAGGGCGGTAGGCGCCATGCGCGTGCCGCCGGCTGGCGCGGAGCGTTCGGCCGGACTCGCGCTCCACGCGCTCGACCCGCCCTACCGGTACCGCACAGGCGCAAGTGCGCCTTCGGACCGTAACCGGCGCTGACGCCGCCGCTGCCGCCCTCGGCGAATGTGTAGGGTGAGGCGATCCTGGCGAGTCAGCGGATCGCCAGCGCGAACAGCAGGCCGAGCCAGAGCACGAGGCCGACGAGATTGTTGTTGCGGAATGCGGCGAAGCAGGCGTCGCGCGCACGTTCGCGGATGAGCCATTGTTGCCAGCCGAACAGGCCGGCGGCGATGGCAAGTCCGACGAAGTACGGCCAGTGCAGCGCGGACCGCGTGCCGGCGAGCAGCATCGCGAGCAGGAACGTCGCCATCAGCACGCCGAGGATGGTCCGGTCGGCGTCGCCGAACAGGATCGCAGTCGATTTGGCGCCGACGCGCAGGTCTTCGTCGCGATCGACCATCGCGTACTCGGTGTCGTAGACGACCGAGAACAGCACGTTGGCGAGGAACAGCAGCCAGCACAATGGAGGCAGCGAGTTCGTGACGGCGGCGAACGCCATCGGGATCGACCAGCCGAACGCGGCGCCGAGCACTACCTGGGCCAGATGCGTCACGCGCTTCGAGAACGGGTAGACCGCCGCGAGCGCGGCGCCGACGAACGACAGCTTGATCGTCAGCGCATTGGTGAACAGCACCAGCACGAACGCGAACGCAAGCAGTCCGCCGAACAGGAGCAGCGCTTCCTTCTTCGTCACGCGCCCGGCCGCCATCGGCCGCCCGCGCGTGCGTTCCACGTTGGCGTCGAGCCAGCCGTGATCGGCGTAGTCGTTGATGACGCAGCCGGCGCTGCGCATGACGAACACGCCGAGTGTGAAGATCACCAGCGGGCCGAGCGGCGGGAAGTCGTTCGCCGCGAACCACAGCGCCCACCAGGTCGGCCACAGCAGCAGCAACGCGCCGACCGGCCGGTCCATGCGCATCAGGACCAGGTATTCGCGCACGCGCGCATGTTGCGCCGGCGGCAGGTACTCGAGCAGCCATTCGATCGCGCGCAGCGAGCGCGCCGAAGTGTCAGCCGGTCGCGCCGAAGCGGCCTTCGGCGCGACCGGCGCCGGCTTGCGCGCGAACGAAGGAATCATCGCGGGTCCGGGTGGCGGTGCGGGTTGCGCGCCAGCCGTTTCGCCGTGTGCCGATGGGGTGGCCGCTCGCTCGCTGTTCGACGGCGCTCCTGCCGGCGACATGGATTCGGCGAGCGGCGGCTTGCGCGCGCGCGGCCGCGGCGGCGTGCGCGGCGTCACCGGTGGCGGCGGCGTCGAGCCGGCGTCGGTTTCTGTGCGAGCGGGCGCGCGCCGCGTGCGCGGCTTCGGTGGTTCCGCGCCGGGAGTCGCCGCATCCGCCGGCTCGGCGGGTGGCTTGCGGCGGCGGGGTGGTTTCGGGCGCTCGGTTTCGTCCATCCGCCAAGTCTAGTGTGCTGAACCGCAAATGCCATCGAACCATTCCGGCATCCACAGCCGCGCCGTCATCCCTCGGCTATGCTCGCATCCCGTGCGAGCGTTCGCGCGAACCGATTCGGAGTGGCGATGGACAACTGGCTGCCTTCGCGCTACCTCGCCTTTCTCGCCTGCCTGCTCGCCTGCACGCTCGCGGTGGCGGGCTGGAACCACGGTCTCGGCGTCAAGTTGCTCGCGATCACCAGCGGCATCCTCGTCGCGGTCGGCTTCGTCGATCTGCTGCAACGGCGCTCGACCCTGCGTCGCAACTATCCGCTGATCTGCCATGTACGCTTCTTCTTCGAATACGTGCGGCCGATGCTGCGCCAGTACGTGGTCGAATCGGACAACGAGGAAGTGCCGTTCTCGCACGTGCAGCGAGCGGTGGTGAAGCAGCGGTCGAAGAACGCCGCGGATGTGCGTCCGTTCGGCAGCGAACTCGACATGTATGCCGAGCGTTACGAGTGGGTCAACCATTCGATCCGGCCGAGCCTGATCGCCGACCATGACTTCCGCCTCGTGGTCGGCGGGCCGCAGTGTGCGAAACCCTACTCGGCCAGCGTGTTCAACATATCGGCGATGAGCTTCGGCGCGATCTCGCCGAACGCGATCCGCGCCTTGAACGAAGGTGCGCGGCGCGGCCGTTTCTACCATGACACCGGCGAAGGGTCGCTGTCGGCCTACCATCGCGAGAATGGTGGCGACATCGTGTGGGAACTTGGATCGGGCTACTTCGGCGCGTGCGAGCGCGCCGGCGTGTTCAGCGAGGCGCGCTTCGCCGAAAGGGCCGTGCTCGAACAGGTGAAGATGATCGAGGTAAAGCTGTCGCAGGGCGCCAAGCCGGGCCACGGCGGCGTGCTGCCGGCGCCGAAGGTGAGCGCGGAAATCTCGGCCACGCGCGGCGTGCCGATGGGCGAGGACTGCGTCTCGCCGTCGCGCCATTCCGCGTTTGACACGCCCGAAGGCCTGCTGCGTTTCGTCGCGCGCCTGCGCGAACTTTCGGGCGGAAAACCGACCGGCTTCAAGCTCGCGGTCGGTCATCCATGGGAATGGTTCGGCATTGCCAAGGCGATGACCACGACCGGAATCCTGCCGGATTTCATCGTCGTCGATGGCGGCGAAGGCGGCACCGGCGCTGCGCCGCTCGAATTCACCGACCACGTCGGCGCTCCGCTGCGCGAGGCGCTGATGCTGGTGCACAACACGCTGGTCGGCCTCAACCTGCGCGAACACGTCCGCATCGGCGCGAGCGGCAAGGTGATCACCGCGGTCGATCTCGCGCGCACGCTCAGCATCGGCGCCGACTGGTGCAATGCCGCGCGCGGCTTCATGTTTGCGCTCGGTTGCATCCAGTCGCAGAGTTGCCATACCGATCGCTGCCCGACCGGCGTCGCGACGCAGGATCCGGGACGCTGGAAGAAGCTCGACGTACCGGACAAGGCCGCTCGCGTCGCGAGTTTCCACGCCAACACCCTGCGCGCGCTGCAGGACCTGCTGCAGGCGGCCGGCCTCGCTCATCCGTCCGAACTCGGGCCCGAGCACATCATCCGTCGCGTGTCGGCGAACGAGGTGCGTTCGCTGGCGAGCCTTTACCGTTTCCTCGAACCCGGCGAACTGCTCGCGGGCGTACCCGAGCACGCGGTGTTCCAGCGCTTCTGGGCGATCGCGCGGCCGGATACCTTCGCTCCGCCGGAGGAACTCAGCGCGCGACGGGCGACCAAGCTGCGTTGAGCGCGCGTCGCGGGAAGCCCGCGCAACGCGGGCTTCCCGGCAGGTCAATGGCGCCCGCGCATCAACGCTGCGTTCGACGCTGGCAACGCTCGAGCGAACGATCGTTGATGCGCCACACCTTGTCCTGCGCGCACATCGCCACATCACGCACGATGCATTCGCTGTTGTCCTCGTCGACCAGCTTGACGTCGTACTTGTCGCAGCGGATGCCGGTGAGGGTGAACGAGTCGTCGGGACGGATGCTGCGGCTGATCTGGTTCGGTCCCCAGTGGTCGCTGCCGACCGGCGCCAGATACAGCTCGCGCAAGTCCCAGTTGGAATTGTTGCGCAGCTCCACCTGCGAATCAGAGGCACGCTCGACCGGCTTCATCTGCGCCTCGAGATCCTGTTGCGCCAGCGCGGGGCCGGCGACTAGGGCAAGGCAGAGGGCGGTCGACTTGAGCATGTGGGTCGGGAAGGTTCGCATGGGATGTCTCCTGCATTGACGTCGCGTGGCACGACCCGCCGATTCGATAACGGAGCCGCGACACTGGCAAGAAACGCCCGCTGAATGTTCAGCGCGCGTCCAGTGGGTGGCGATTCAGGCACACTGCGCAAGGCGCTGGCGAAGGACGATCGGGTGCGCATGTTGCGATGCGGATGGCTCTCCCTGCTGCTCGTCACCGGCGCTTCCACCGCAGCGCCGGTCGCCTCGCCCATGCAACCGGCGACGACGCTCGAGTGGCGCGCATTCCGCAGCTTCACGAGCGCCGATGGACTGCCGCAGAACAGCGTGCTCGCACTGCTGCAGGATCGCGACGGTTACATCCATGCCGGCACCAACCACGGGCTCGCCCGCTACGATGGCCGCGAATGGCGCGCCACCGAATTGCCGACCGGCGAACGCGGCTATGCAGTCGGCGCGCTGGCCCAGGCGCGCGATGGCGCGCTGTGGATCGGTACCGATGCGGTCGGCGCGTGGCGCGTTGACGGTGCGCGGCAGGAAGCGCTCGCGTTGCCGGGAGCCGAAGAGATCAATGCGTTCTGGGAAGCGCCCGACGGCCGCATGTGGGTAGCCGGTTCCGGCGGGCTGTTTCGTTGCGCGCTGACCGCGTGCGAGCGCATCGGTGCGCTCGGCGATGCCGGTGCGCGCAGCCTGTTCGGCGAATCAATCGAAGGCGCCTGGCGCCTGTGGGTGGGCACCAATACCGAGGGTGTGATCCAGCTTGCCGACATCGACGCGGCCGTGCCGCGACGCACCGCAACCGCGATCACGCGCGAGCAGGGCCTGCCGAACAACGTTGGCTTGTCGATGACGCGGTACCAGGGCGATCTGTGGATCGGCAGCGGGCGCGGACTCGCTCGATACGATGGCAAGCACGTCGAATCATGGACGGCTTCGCGCGGCCTGCCGAACGCGATGGTGTTCGCGCTGCAGGCGGATGTCGATGCCGACGGCCGACCCGTCCTGTTCGTCGCGTTGCGACCCGGCGGCCTGCTCGAGATCCAGGCCGACGGCGAGTGGCGCCTGATCGACAGCCGCCACGGCCTGCCGTCGAATGCGGTGCACAGCCTGCTGCGCGAACGCCATCGCGGTGCGCTGTGGGTCGGCACGATGACCGCCGGTGTCGCGCGCGTCGAACGCCAGCGCTGGGCACTGTTCGACGAGCGCATGGGTTTGCCCGACCGGATCGTGCTCGGTGTCGGCTGGTCCGCGCCCACGCGCACGCTGTGGTCCGGCACCGCCAGCGGTGCGGCGCGCTGGGATGATGGCCGCTTCGTGCCGCTGCTGCCCGGCAGCTACAACGCGCAGCTCGTCTACGACCTCGTCGATGCGCCCGACGGCAGTCGCTGGATCGCGCATCGCAGCGGTTTGCAACGCTGGCGTGGCGACGCGCTGGAGCTCGACCTGAGCGCCGACAATTCGCGCCTGCCGGCCGTATCCGTCGACCAGCTCGCACTGCGTCGCGTCGGGGACGGGACCTACGAGTTGTACGCAGCGAGCGGCCACGGGCTGGCGCGCTGGACCGCACGCGATGGCCTCGTCCGCGTGGAGAACGTCGCCGGGATCGCGGCCGGAGTCGGCGTGCCAAGCCTGGCGGTGGCCGCCGTGCCGGATGCCTGGGAACAGGACAACCTATGGGCTTCGACCGAGAGCGGCCTCGTCCGGTTCGACGGCAGCGGTTGGCGCGAAATCGCCGTCCCGTGCCTCGTCGGACTGGCGCCATTCGCGCTGGATGCCGAGACGACCGCGCACGACAATCGGGTATGGATTGCTTCGCGCAACGGCTTGCGGCGGCTCGAAGACGACGGCACCTGCATCGACTATCCGGCGGCGCGCTCGCTCGGCGCACTGACCCGGGTACGGGTGGTCGGCAACGATGTGTACGTGTTCGGATCGCGCGGCGTAATGCGGTTGATGCGCGAAGGCGATGGCGACCAGGCCGGTCAGGTCTACGGCGCCGAGTCCGGATTGCTCAGCCCGGAGATCGGAGCGGTCGCGGTCGACGATCGTGGCCGCCTGTTCGGCGCGAGCGCGGCCGGTCTCGCGGCGTTGCAGCCGGAGCGCTCGACACAGGTCGGTGCACCCGCGCCCCTGCGCCTGCTCGCGGCACGCTACGGCAATGCGCTGCAGCCACTTGCGATGGATGCGGAACTGCCGCCCGACGACAGCAGCGTGCGCTTCGAATACAGCCTGTTCGCCTTCGATCGCGAGTACGCGAGCCGCTATCGCGTGCGCCTGCTCGGCCTGGAGCGCGAATTCGGGCCATGGGGCAGCGATGCCGCTGCGGTCTATCCGCGTCTCCCGCCCGGGCACTACCAGTTGCAGGTGCAGGCACGCGACGCCGATGGAATCGACGCCGCGGCGCCTCTGGAATTCCGTTTCGTGGTGGCTGCGCACTGGTGGCAGCGGGCGTGGGCGCAAGTCGCCATCGTGTTGCTGCTGCTCGCGACCGGCCTCGCCATCGGCCGCTGGCGCTTGCAGATCGCGAGCCGGCGCGCGCTCGAACTGCAGGCGGAAGTGGCGTTGCGCACGCGCGAACTCGCTGCCGCGAATGCGAGCCTGGAACAGGCTGCGGTGACCGATCCGCTGACCGGGCTGAAGAACCGGCGCTACTTCGCGCTGGCCGCGCCGGCGGAAGCGCAACGCGCGCGCCGCGCGCCGCCGGGCCAGGCCCTGCTCGTCGTGCTGCTCGATATCGACCATTTCAAGCACATCAATGACGAGTGCGGCCACGACGCCGGCGATGCGGTACTGCGCGAAACCGCGCGGCGCCTGCAGGGCATCGCGCGCGCCGGCGACATCGTGTTGCGATGGGGCGGTGAGGAGTTCCTGCTGCTGTTGCGCGATGTCGAGCGCGCCCGCGCCGCCGAGCTGCTCGCGCGCCTGCTGCAGGAACTCTCCGGCAAGCCGGTGCAGACGGCTGGCGCATCGCGCATGGTCACTTCCTCGATCGGCGCGATCGCCTATCCGGTGCTACCGGACGACGGTGGCGATCTCGAGCACGCGATTGCGCGCGCCGACGCGGCGCTCTACCGGGCCAAGCGCGAGGGACGGGACCGGGCGATGCTGGTGGAGATCGAGGCGGGCGGCGACCCGCCGTGCCGCACGATCGAGCGGGCCGCGTGCACGTGAGCGGTCTGCCCCGCGCCCGCGGATCGCGCGCCATCTGCCCCGATGACGATTCCTGAAAACCGCCAGGCCGGTGGAATCGCCTCGCACGACGGGCAGGACGACGACCACGCAGCGATCCGGGCGCAGGCTGACCTCGAACGCACGCTGGGCTCGTCGGTCGCGGGCCACCCGCCGCCGTCTCCACTCGATGACGGCGGCGCCTTCCAGCCGGAGTTGGCCCGTCTTGCTGCACTGCGCAGGGTTGCGATGCGTGCTGCGGCTATGATCGACGCTTCCGTCCAGGGGAATTCCGCATGAGCCTGCTCGCGCAACTGACGCGTCACAAGCCGATCGAACAACTGCAGGCCGAACTCGGTTCGCGTCGCGACTTCCGCCGCGTGCTCGGCGTGTGGCAGCTCACCGCGATCGGCCTCGGCGGCATCATCGGCGTCGGCATCTTCGTGCTCGCCGGACAGCAGGCCGCGCTCAATGCGGGTCCGGCGGTCGCGCTGTCGTTCATCATCGCCGGCATCGCCAGCGCCGCCGCGGCACTGTGCTACGCCGAATTCGCGGGTCTGATTCCGGTCACTGGCAGTGCCTATACCTACAGCTACGCGACGCTCGGCGAACTCATCGCCTGGCTGATCGGCTGGGACCTGCTGCTCGAATACGCGCTGATCGTCGCCGCGGTCGCGAGCGGCTGGTCCGGCTACGTGCTGAATCTGCTCGACGTGATCGGCGTGCACCTGCCGGTCGCGCTGCAGGGAGCCCCCGATTCCGGCGAAGGTCGTGTGTTCAACCTGATCGCCGCACTGGTTGCCATGGGCGTCGCGGTGCTGCTGACCCTGCGCACCGAATGGGGCGCGCGTGCGAACACGCTGATCGTGGCAGTCAAGGTCGTCGCGGTGGTGATCGTGATCGCGGTCGGCGCGTTCCATGTCGACCCGGCCAATTGGCATCCGTTCGTGCCCGAGCGCATCGTCGGCGCCGATGGTGTCGGCCACTACGGCTGGCAGGGTGTCGTCACTGCGGCGGCGGTGGTGTTCTTCGCGGTGTTCGGCTACGACACGCTGACCACTGCAGCGGAAGAAGCGAAGGACCCGCAGCGCGACCTGCCGCGCGCGATCCTGCTCTCGCTCGGCGTGTCGATGGCCCTCTACATAACGATCACGCTGGTGCTGACCGGCATGGTGTCGTACACGCAGCTCGGCAACGACGCGCCGGTCGCGCAGGCGTTCCAGGCGCTCGGCATGAAGTGGATCGGCGCGGCGATCTCCGCCACCGCGGTGGCGAGCATCCTCAGCGTGATCTTCGCGTTCATGCTCGCCGCATCGCGCATCTGGTTCGCCCTGTCGCGCGACGGCCTGCTGCCGGGCTGGTTCGCCAACGTGCACCCGCGCTACGGCACACCGCACCGGCCGACCCTCGCGCTCGGCGTGTTCACCGCGCTGGTGGCCGGCTTCTTCCCGCTCGGCGAAGTGGCCAAGCTGGTCAACATCGGCGTACTGAGCGCGTTCATCGTGATCTGCGGCGCGGTGCTGATCCTGCGCCGGCGCAAGCCGGACCTGCCGCGCGCGTTCCGCACGCCGTGGGTGCCGGTGGTACCGGTGATCGGCATCGTGTTCTCGATCTGGCTCCTGTCCGAGCTTGCGGCGATCACCTGGATGGTGTTCCTCGCCTGGGTCGGACTCGGCCTGCTGGTCTATTTCGGCTACGGCATGCGCAACAGCAAACTCGCTGGCGGTGCGCGCGGCGGGTGAAATCGCGATGCATGTACAATCGGCATCACGCGCTCGTAGCTCAGCTGGATAGAGTACCGCCCTCCGAAGGCGGTGGTCGGAGGTTCGAATCCTCTCGAGCGCGCCAACTGATTGGCCCTGTTCGGCCCAGCCGCGGAGCTGCCCGTGGCGGCGACCACTCCGCGCCGCTTCCCGCGGCGGTGGCGGCGCCGCTATAATCGCGGGACTTTTTTGTGTGTCCGGCGGGCTGCGGCCCGTATGGACGCGCCCGTCGAGGTGGTTCCGTGACCAATCCCGTTTCCAAGACCGATGCGGTTTTCCTCAAGCACTTTGCGCAGCTGATCGCGTTCCTGATGGCGGTCGCCGTGGTGCTGATCGCGCTCGGCGCCTACATCTATTCCAAGCATCCGCCGGAAGGAAACCCGGACGCCGCAAAGGTGCTGGCCGAACGAATCGCCCCGGTCGGCGGCGTTTATGCCGGCGACACCGGGCGCGCCGCGATGCAGGCGGCGCAGGAAGCGGCCGCCAAGGCCGCCGCTGCGCAGGTCGCCTACGGCGGCAGCACCGACGGCAAGACCATCTACGGCAACCTCTGCCACAGCTGCCATGACACCGGCGCCGGCGGCGCACCCAAGGTCAGCGACAAGGCCGCCTGGGCGCCACGTCTCGCGCAGGGCATCGACATCCTCATCAAGCACGCGACCGAAGGCTACACCGGCAAGGCCGGCCTGATGCCGGCGCGTGGCGGCAATCCCGCCCTCAATGACGCGCAGGTCAAGGCGACCGTCGAGTGGATTGCCGGGCAGGTCAAGTAGAGCGCGCCAGCGTGATCGCCTCGCGCGTCGCGCAGTAGGAGTGCAACGAAAGCCGCCCGAGGGCGGCGTTTTCCGTAATGGCGACTTCACGTGGCGGCGCCGAGCCGCGCACGTTCTCGCTGCGCGTGCGCCCGCAAATCGGGGAAAAACGCCTCGAAATGCCGCCGGATCGGCGCCGCATGTGCGTCGATCACGGGCAGGGCATGCGCCAGCGGATTGTTGCGCGACAGGCGTTGCGACAGGCCGCGCAGCACATCCTCGATCATCGCTCGCTCGCGATACGCCTCCGGCAGATCGTTGCGGTGCAGGTACGCGGCGAAGCCGTGCATGCGCGATGGCAATTGTGCGGCACGCCGTTGCAACAGCGCCCGTACCTCGCGCGAGAATTCATCCAGCGAGCCGTCGACGTGGTGCGACCAGTCGCGCGCGAGCAGGTGGTCGAACCAGACATCGAGCAGGATGCCGGCGTAGCGGCGAAACGGCGGCTCGAACAGCGCGCGCGCGGCAACCACCTCGGCATGCGCATCGGTGTACGCATCGACCGCGCGATGCAAAGCGATGCCCCCGCGCACGCCGTCCGGCAGCGCCGGATCGATCGCGCCGCGCACGAAGTCGCCGATCATGCTGCCGAATCGGACATCGTCGTCGTCGCCGGCGAGCAGCGAATGCGCGAGCAGGTTCATGCCGCGATCCTCGGTGCAGCGCGTGCTGCGGTCAATCCGCCATTACGGGGAAGCAGGCGAGCGATGCTGGCCGGCCTTCGCCGGTCAGGGCAGGGCGTCGCCGAGGAATGCGAGCAGCGCAGCGTCATCGACATCGCCGGGATCGGCGAGGTCGTGGCCGACAAGCGCTGCCGGGACCAGCGGTCGCGCGAAGCGGAACCAGTCGAACGTCGCGCGCAGATCGGGGTCGCCCGGTGTCCCTGCGTCGTTCCATGCATGCACGATGTGGGTGCGGTTGTGCTCGAAATAGGGGTACGTCGATGCGATCGCCCAGTCGGTGTAGACGGTCATGCCGACCTGCAGCGCGAGAGGAAGATCGTCGCGCCGGTAGCGTCGTTGCACGCGCCATGCGTCGCCGGGTTCGCGCACGAGCAGCAGCATGGCACCGCCGATGCGCGCGACCCGCAGTTCCGCCTCGTCGCCTTGCGCGACCGCGAGTTCGAGGTTGGAAACGCTGTGCGTTTCCGGCGCGACCGCCGCGCGCGTCGTCTTCGCTTCGAGCTGGTAGCTGCCCGGCTGGTCGGCGGCACCGAACGAGAGGAACACGTAGCGCTCGCCACCGGCCTGCCACCACGACGGATCGCAGCAGGCGACGTCGGCGCGCGGCGCGCGAACCAGGATGCCGGCGAGCGAGAATTCCGACCCGACGCTGCCGCCATGGGTCGAACCGGGCGCGCCGGCGCCGTCACGCGCGCGGGCACGCACGCGCGTGCTGGCGACGAAATCGCCGGCCACGGTCTTGAATGCAAGTTCGCCGACGTAGTCCTCGTACCACGTGCTGGTGGCGGGAACGAACGTGATCCAGCCATCGAGCGTCGCGCTGATGTCGAGTGCGTCGAGCGGATCGCGCAACCAGTACTCTTCGCGCCAGAGACGGCGCCAGTCGCCGAGCGTCGCCGCATTCGCAAACTCGTCGGACAATCGGCGGATGTCCGCCGACTCGGGACGCTCGAAGCCGTCGCGCAGCACGAGGTCGGGCAGTGGCGCGTCGCCAGCGCTGGCCGCGCCTGCCAGCGCGATGCCGACGAGCGCGAACAGGGTGCGCGCAATGGGGTGGCGACGTTGCAGCATCGTCATCGTGAACCTCCGGATGGGAGTGCGCGTTGCACGCGCAGGATCGACAGCCCACGCATCGCATGCGCGGGCGCCGCGTCGCCGCGCGCCAGGGCGATCGCCTCGAACAGGCGATGGCCCGGTTCGAGTTGCGCGCTCGCCTGCGCCTGCGCTTCGGCGAGCAACGCGTCGGCTCGAGCCGCATTGCCGAGGCGTGCCGCGAGGAGTGCTTCGCCGATGGCCGCCTCGATGCGGCGTGGATGACCGAGCGGCTGGATCGCGTCGAACACGCGCCGCGCGCGCCTGAACTGTGCGTCGGCGGCTTCCAGCGCGCCGCTCGCGAGCGCGACGAAGCCGCTGTCGAGCGAAACGTAGCCGTTGATCAGATGGTGCTCGGGGAGTCGTCCGCGCTGGCCGGCATCGATCCTGCGCAGGCGCCGTTCCGCGGCGTCGAGGTCTCCGCGCGCCTCTTCCAGCTCGGCCACGACGCGATCCCAGTAGGCGGTGGCGGGTGAATCGGCGCCGGACGCCCGCGCGTACAACGCGAACGCCGGCTCGATCTGCGCCGCCGCATCGTCGTAGCGCCCGACATCCAGCAGCAGGCGGCCGTAGCCGAGGCGGGTCCCGATCGTGTTCTGGTGCGTCTCTCCGGGCGAGACCCCCTGTATCGCTATCGCCTCGCGGTAGAGCGCTTCGGCTTCGTCGTAGCGGCCGGCGTCGCGGAGCACGTCGGCGAGGTTGCGCGCAATGGCCGGAGCCAGCGGGTCGGTCGCGCCGAACGTGTCGATCGCGCCGTCCCTCGCGCGCGTCAGTTGCGCGATCGCCTCGCTGTAGCGGCCGCGGCTGTGCAGCAGGTCCCCGAAGTACTGTCGCGTCGACAGCGTCCAGCGAGCCGTTTCGCCGATCGCCTCGACGCGCGCATCGAGCGCTTCCCGGAACAGGGCCTCCGCCTCGCCGTACCGGCCGCTGAAATGCAGCAGCGTCGCCAGGCTGGCGGTGCTCGCGCCGCGCCATTCCGGTGCCAGGTCGGGGAGTGCGCCGTACAACGCGTGTGCCTCGCGGATCACCGGTTCGGCCCGCGCGTACTCGCCGCGCGCCATGTAGACCTCGCCGATGAGCCCGGTGACCGCAGCCTGCAACTCCGGCTCCGACGCGAGATCGCGGCGCGCATTCACCAGTCCCGCGGCAAGCATGGCGCTGGCGCGCGGGTCGCTCGACGCCGTATCTCCGGGGTCCGCGCTCTGGAACCAGCGGACGAGGTAGTCGCGCAGGGTGCGGTTGAGTGCGGCTTCCTGTTGCAGCCGCTGCGACTGCACGACCAGCGCCCGCAGCCAGCCGGCGCCCAGCAGTGCGAGGGCCAGCACGCCGAGCGCGAGCCAGCGATGGCGGTGCAACGCCTTGCGGATACGCTGCAACAGGCTGGTGCGGCGCGCCCGCACCGGTCGCGCGGCACGCCAGTTGGCCACGTCGGCGCGCAACGCATCGACGCTCACGTAGCGCTGCGCCGGCGCCTTGGCCAGCGCGCAACAGACGATCGCGTCGAAGTCGCCGCGCAGGCGGCGTGCGAGCGCCGCCGGAGTGGTCGATCGCCGCGCCGCTCGTTGCGCGGCATCGTCGCCGCGCGCGGCCAGCTGTGACGCCGCGGGCGCGATGTCCTCGCAGATGCGCCGCTCGCACTCCACCGGCGTCGCGGCCGCGCGGAACGGCTGCACGCCGGTCGCCAGTTCGAGCAGCAGCAGGCCGAGCTGGTACACGTCGCTCGCGGTCGTGACCGCCTCGCCGCGCAATTGCTCCGGGCTCGCGTACACGCGCGTCAGTGCTCGGCCGTCGCGCAGCGTCGCCGGTGCTGCGTGCGGGAAACCGTCCGGGTCGATCAGCTTGGCGACGCCGAAGTCGAGCAGCTTGACCGCACCGTCGCGCCGGACCATCACGTTTGCCGGTTTCAGGTCGCGGTGCACGACGAGCTGGCGGTGCGCGGACGACACCGCGGCGGCGACTTCGTCCCACAATGCAAGGCGCGTGTCGAGATCGAGCCGCGTGCCGTCGCAGTAGGCGTCGATGACTTCGCCGTCGACGAATTCCAGTGCCAGCCACGGCACGCCGTCGCGCCGAACGCCGCCGTCGAGCAGGCGCGCGATGCGCGGGTCCTCCAGCCGCGCGAGGATTTGCCGCTCCTGCTCGAAGCGTGCCACCAGGTCCGGCGCAGCAAGGCCCGGCCAGAGGCATTTGATCGCCGCCGCCTGTTCGTAGCCGCCGTCCGCGCGTTCGGCATGCAGCACGCGCGCCATGCCGCCGTGGGCAAGGGTGGCGCGCGCGCGCCACGCGCCGAATCGCTGCCCGCGCGCGTCGTCGTCCGCGAGTCCGGCCCACAGTTCGCCGTCGAGCAGACCGGACAGCGCATCGTTGCCTTCGTCG
>Ga0209023_10002702_pt1 | contig 21790 bp, 17 predicted proteins | sample LakOneMetagenome_FD_187468 | JGI IMG/M metagenome (GOLD analysis project Ga0209023, IMG submission 187468) | Freshwater and sediment microbial communities from Lake Erie, Canada (SPAdes) (version 2) | ecosystem: Environmental > Aquatic > Freshwater > Lentic | place: Lake Erie, Canada...
CCAGTAGCGCATCGACTCCTCGTCCGGAGGGAGCCCTGCCTCGTGATGGCAGCAGCCGTCGAGCGTGACGTTGATCGCGTATCGAAGTGGTCTCATCTGTCGCTTGCTCTCCCATTGATGCGCTGCTCCAACGACCAGTCGAAGCCCAACGCGATCGCGTCGACCGGCATCCGTGCCATCCCGGCGTACTCGCCGGGGCGCACTCTCTGTGCACCCCAGATTGCCGGTTGAAACCGTCACCCGCAAGCGATCGCATCCATCCGATCGGCGATCCGCCCGGTCAGAAGAGCGCGACGCCGCTGCCGGGCAGCCCGATCAGATCGAACTTCCGCTCCACGGGCGGCAGGCGCCCGCTGACCTCCCACGATTCGTACTGCTCGTCGGGTGCGACACGGATGGCCCGGCCGTCGGCGAACCGCAGCACCAGGTGACCATCCTTGATCGCGTACGCCTCGGCGATGACGGCCTTGTGCAGGCCGACGAGCGAGCCGAGATCCGCAGTCTGCTCGGGATCGATCACCGTCACGACGCCGGATTCCTCGTACTCGAATCTGGTGTTGATGCGCACATGGGTTGACGCGCGCTGCTCGCCGTAGGTTTCGATCGCCAGGCCGAACGAGTGGTCGATCAATACCTGGGTCACTTCGCCTTCGGCCATCGGGAGGATCCATCGCCCGCGATGACTCACGAGTCCGTTCTTGGCGTCCGTCACGTGTGCAGAGTGTCGGAAGTGACCGGCGTTGTCCAGCGAACTGTGCGTCCAGCGGACCGCGCGGACGTGGTTCGGCGTCAACGAGGCGTGAAGAGTTGCCAGTGCCCCTCGGAGACCACGTGGACGACACCGTCGTCGGTGACGGCGAGGGCGGTCTCGTCGTCGATGGCATAGGTCGGGACGGGGAGTTCTGCTGCCCACTGCTCGGCGTTCGCGAGGGAGGCGTCCGGGTGGTCTTCGTTGTCCAGATGCGGGATCACGGCGAAGTCGACCAGCCCCGCTCCCTCTGCCGTGAGCAGGGTCCGCTCGATATCGCCCTCGGTCGTCGTGAACACGACTGGCCTGGATGTCAGCGGGCTGCCGCTGGCGGTGCGCGGTTCCGTGTACGTCTCGCCGAACACTCGTACAGCCGCCATCGAGCCGGCACTGACGCCGACGTAGACCGTGTCGCCCAGCGTGGGCAGAAGGTCTGCCAGCCCGGACGCTCGGATCCAGTGGCTGAGGTAGAGCGGATCGCCGCCCCAGAACAGCAGCGCGTCGGCCGCTCGAACCGTCGCCGCCCACACCTCCTGGTCGATGCTGGGGAGGGCGGTGAGCTCCAGCACTCCGACCGACGCCCACCCCAGCTCGGTCAACGGCGTCGAGACTTCTCCCCGGATGAGGCGACCTGCCATCTCAGGGCCTGACGAGAACGGGTAGATCGCGGTGGGGACGACGAGCGCGCTGGACGCTGAGATGGGCTTGCCGAGCAGCTCGATCAGTGCGTCGCGAATGCTGGTGTTGCTGATGCCGGACGAGGTCAACAAGAGTCTCACGCCGCTCACTTTGCCAGACAGCCCGGCCACGAAATGGGCGGACCTTGGGCCAGCCGGGCCAGAGGTCAACTGAGGACGCGTCGGGCGCACGCGTACGATCCCCTGATGGTCGGGATCTTCTCTGACAGGCCCGGAGGCGCCAGCTGGCTCTTCTTCGCGATCGTGGTGCTGCTGGCGGCGATTCGTGCGGTTCTCTGGCTACGAAGTCGAAAGAGGTCGACGGATGAGAGTTGGCGGGATCGTTGAAGAGACCTCGGCGTAGCTCAGCCCGAACGGGTTCCGTCCCGCCCGCAACGGCAGCTCTGCTCGGTTCAAGGTTCCGCAACCGCTCCTCATCCGGAGCTGGTCGGCGTTGTCCAGCGAGCAGAGCGGCAGTCGGTGCGGGCTGACGCGCTCAGAAGCATCGGATGGTGCCGACCTGATCGGGTTGAAGCGTCTCGGGTGCTGAGGTGGTGCACAACGTCTTCGTTTGCCCGTCCGGTGTGACCCAGTACTGCACGTAGCGACCGGCACCGTCGGTGGCCCAGCACATGGTCGCTGTGTCCGACGGCTCGTGATCTGGCAGGACGACTGAAGTTGGCGACGCCGGCAGGGTGCCGACGACAACGGCGCGGATCTCTGCGACGGTCACGTCTTCGGACGTGAAGTACTTCGAGTAGCTCGCAGGCGCGACGCTCTCACACGTCGTCGCGGCGGCGTCGATGGGTGCGGTGGACAAGGCCGCAGACGTAGTCGTAGTACGAATCGATGGCGGCGAACTGCTCGACGAGCCCGAGCACGCGGCAAGGACAGCGCAACTCAGGACGAGTGCGAGCGGCCATGACAATGTCCCGCTCCTGGGCAGCGTCGCTCTCGTCGCCATGGAGCGCAGAATGCGCCCGACGGTGCCGAATGTCCAGCGCTCCGTCCGAGCCGCAGCTCTGCGCTACCGGGTCGAGTCGCGAGGCGCGACCGCCGAGGCGGGACGCAGGCGCAGATCGCCCTTCTCGCGCCCGGCGCGTTCGAGACCGGAGGTACCTTTGGATCACGAGACAGCGACGTCAAGGGTCAGGCCGCGAAGGTAGACCGCGGTCACATCAGACGCACAGTCGGCACGCAGATCGGTGGCGAGGAGCCGCAGGTCGGTAGCTAGGGGCCGGTGATTGCCAGCACGACTGCAGTCGCGACGACACGACTTCCCTCTCCACCCTCAAGCGCGTCGCCCACCTCGACGAGACCGCGCCAACACGAGGGGACAGAGAGTGTCAGGGTCGCCTCCGTCGTAGCGCCCGGATCCAGCCTCTTATCGTCGAACTCCACCTTGGCGTCGTTCCACTCTGGCTTGCGAGTACACCGCCACTGGCACCGATATCCCGAGAAGACGGGCCTGCTGCGACCGCCCAACTCCGTGGAGAGCAGCGTGAGGTGCACCCGCAGGCGATGTGGTTCCACCAGCACAGACTGCCCGAACCGCATTGCGGTGTCCACGCGCCCAAGCGACGGCTACGAGCCAGGAGCGCCTGGCAAGTAGGCATCGAACACGAGGGGTGTGCGTACACTCGCCGGGCGTTCCTTGAAAGGCGGCATCCGATGATTGCTCAGCGTCTTGTCCTCATCCTGGCGGCGGCACTGACCGTTGCCGGCTGTGGGAGCGACTCGTCCAGCAGTCCTGACCGCAGCATCATCCCGAGCACTTCCGCGAGTGGTTCGGGTGAGCAGGCGATCTCGACATCGGTCGCCCGCGCCCGCCTCGACGAGCTGGCCGCTGCATGGCAGGCCCAGCAGCAGCCGGGCCAGGATCCGCGCGAGCGTTTGGAGTCGTGTCCGCTTCTGGATGTGACGTCGTTCGCGGCCGTGGCCCCGGCATCGGTGGGTGACACCGCCGGCTGGGTTGCAGGCGGTGGCATCGACAAGGACGGGCTCGGCGTGGTTTGCCAGGTCGGCGGCGATGACGTTGCGGTGATCGTGGCTGTCGAGGATGCTCCGACCGGCGCGTTCGCTGATCATGTCGTGAACGACATCCTCGGCGGGAACACAGATGATCAGGTCACGCTTGATGGCACGACCGAGTTCGCGGGTGGAGTCCTCAACCCGTTCACGTATGTCGAGGATGGTGCACCGAGCCGGGCGGTGTCCTGGATCAACGCCGATCTGGAAGTGGTCCTCGTCATCCCGTCAGAGACGGCGAGCACCGCCGACGCAACGAGCTGGCTCACCGCTGTCCTTGCTGATGTGATCAGGCGGGTGGAGCAGCTCACGCTGGCGGTGCTGCCGGCGCCGAGCGAAAGCTGAACACCGGTCCTCGACGGTCATGTCGGCGGATCTGTAGGTGGCAGCAGCCGCTCGATCAGCCGCCCTCGGTCCGCTGCTCTCTGGTCCGACGAACAGAATCGCCTTGACTTCAGCTGCGACCGTTGGAGACACCCCCGCAGAATGCCTGAAGTGGAGCCGGCCGTCCAGCGAACAGATCGGCAGGTCTGCGCTCCTTGCGTTCCGGGGCAGGTGTCGACGAAGCTCACCAACCATGGGTATGTACTGCCGTTTCGTTGCGGTCTCCGGAGACGCGCCAGCCGAGCTTTCCAGTTGGTCCGACGACCAGCTCGTGGCGCTGTTCGGAGGCCCGGAAGCGGTCAACATCAACAAGGCGTGGGAGGCCGTGTTTCCACTCGTCGGTTCGATCGCGGGCACCGGCGGGATGATGGTGGACGAACCGATCCCAATCGGAGGCGACTTGGCCTACGGGCCAGCGATGTTCATCGAACCAGAGCAAGTCCGGGCCATCGCCGGCAAGCTCGCAAGCGCTGACGACGCTACGGTCGAAGCACACTGGACGACGCTCGACAGTCCTTTCATGCAGCCCGGCCTTTATGACGATGACTTGGGCAAGGAATTTGCGATGGAGGCGTACCGTGAGACGGTGACGCTGTTCGTCTCCGCCGCCGCCAAGTCTCAAGGTGTGCTGTTCGCAATTATGTGAGTTCCAGCCATACACCCGAGTTGGAGAGGGCGGCTGCGTAATTCGGAGCGGCAGCTAGGTGCTTGCTCTCAGACGTTGGCGCTCACCCATGCGATTTCCGGAGGAAGAGCGGCAGGTCGGACACACCCAAGTTGTCAATGCCTCGCACCTGCCGCTCGTTGCCCTGGATTCGTCTCAGCGAGACGGGCTCAGATACAGAGACGAGACCTCGGGGAACTCTGCGTCGTCCAGGCAGAGGCGCGCCCGGTATGTGCCGGGCGAGAGTGCGACTTCATCGACACGCTCCATCGCGGCGTCGCTCAGCGCCAATCGGCCGCTCATCAGCTCGAACGTCGCGTCGTACACGCAGAGGGACGATGTCGGTGGCTCACCCAGCCACAGTTCCGCCGTCGCCGGTCCGTCGATTTCGTGCAAGATCGGACCGACGATCACGGTTTCGGCCGCCGCCACCCCTCGCTCGTCGAAGCTCTCAGGCGGCGGTTCGCTGCTCTCAATGTCGCTCCACATCGCGAGCCCCCACGGCCATTCACGTGTCACGCGTACCACGAGGTGAGCCGGATCAGTGGAGTCAGCCACATCTGCAACGTAGCTGCGGAACGGCGACCACAGCGGCAGGTCCGGCGGGTCAACCATTGACCACTCCTGCTGCGCCGACAACGATGGCCACGATGAAACGCGCTGCCCTCGTGATGGCCGTTGCGCTGGTCGGTGCAGCGTGTTCGAGCGACGACCGTGATGACGCTCTGCCCGCTCCCTCCACAGCGCTTGTGTCCACCACAGCGTCCGTGCTGGAGGGGGCGGAGATCACGATGCCGAATCAACCGGCCGACGTGAAGCCCCTCGTCGAAGCATGCCTCGCCGAGGCGACCAGCGTCGGCCCGTCACCGAACTTCAGCGAGGGGTGCAACGAGGCAGTGCTGGCCGCGGACTACGCAGGGCTGGCAGAAATCGCAGCCGACCTCCGGGAGATGATGACGACTGCCGATGCTGAGGCTCTCCAAGTGATCATCACACGAATCGAGCGCGCCATCGCGAGACTGTGATCCCGTCCAGATCGACAGATCTGCATGGTCAGTAGGTCATCCGGGCTGAACTACTCGACTCTAATCTCGCGGCGAATCTGGTACGTGGCCTTAGGCGCCGCATCCAAGCGTTCGGTCGCCGATGCGCCTGAGCGCTCGGTCGCCTTGATCGTGTCGGCAGCGTTGAGAAGCCTCTGCTCCAAGTCTTCACCTGCGTAGGCCATGCTGGCCGCAAAGCACAGTCGAGCGATCCAGACGTCAGCGGATTGTTGGCGGCCTCCGAACTGCTGGTCGTAGAGATCATCGAGGGGCGTCGTACAGGTCGCTCACCAGACGCTCGCGTTGAGTCTTGTCCATATGTGGCGCATAGTGCCCCGTCGCGGCCGGCGTTGTCCAGCGAGCGCAGATCTGTGCGCCCTGCGCTGACTATCTGGTGACCTGCTTGCAGCCTGGCCATCGCTGGGCATGCGGACCTCGGCCGTGAGGGCTTGACCCTGGTCTACTTCGACCTGTTGTAGCTGACGCGGCTCAACAGACTGTCGATGGCTTCGGGTGGCACGTCGGGATGGGCGGCAATGACTCGCTGCCGTGCGAGCGCTGGACCGTCCGCCGCACGCGCCTGTCCCTGCCATTCAGGCCCCTCGTACAGCTCGGCGCTCAACCTTCGCATCAATGATGTGAGGTAGTCGCCACGCGTCCGCCCGAACTCCTCACGGATCTGCTCCAGATTGGCAAGTGGGCGACCGTAGACCAGCGCCGCACGAATGAGCTCATTCGCGGTGGCGGGAGGCTCGGCCGCGTAGTTCAACGCGAGGAACTCCAGCACAAGTTCGAACATCGCTTCCCGGACCTGGTCGTTGGTGATCTCGTCGAGGTCGTACTTCTCCGGCCAGGAACCGACGTGGCCGCCGAACGACCTGACTAGGGCGTCTTGCCAGTTCGTCACGAGATCACAACCGAGACGCTGCCTCGCCCACTTGTCGAAACCCCGGAGAGGCTGATCCGGATCGCGATGAGCCGCTCCCATCACGAATGCAAGCGCCGTCGCCCAGCGACCGTCAGCGATCCACAACCCCAATGCGGCGCGAACCCGCAGGACGAACTCTTCGAACATGTCAAGCCCCTGTGTCTTGGTTGGCTCCAGTTACGAGGTGAGGCGACCCGACCGGTCAGCCTGTCGGCGGGTCGCCCACGCAGAATGGCCGATGTGGCTCGGCAGTGCAAGGCGCTGCGCTCGGCTGATCAGGTCCGACGGTGCCTCTCGCCACTGCGTCGCGCTCGACGAGCCCCGCACGGTGGGAGGGTCGCCCGCTGCGGTCGCTCGCTACGCCGCCGACCTGTACACCGTGTCGCTGCCCAAGAGGCGGCCTGCATTTGAGGTGGGAGCCGTCGCCTGCCCGACTTCTGCATCCTGATCGCGCCAACGCCGCGCCCGGGTCGGACGTTCGTCGGACGGAGGGTTTCTACCGTCCGTCACGACCTGAGCAGAGGAGTGCGCCCGTGAGGACCGAAACCGAATCCACACCCCGAACCGACCGAGTATCCCGCGGTCGGCGATTCGTCGCCCGGCTCGTTGCCGTGGCAGCAGCGATCACCGGGCTGGCGCTCACTGGCGCGACGCCTGCGCATGCGGCGCTCGCATGCGGGGTGAACGAACTGGACCAGAACGTGTTCCTCGTCAACGACGGGTTCTGGAACAACCCGGTCAACTGGTCGCGATCTCACGTGCCCGCCGGCGGCGAGGCCGTGTGCGTGCCGGGTGGCATTGTCGCCCGAGTGAACAGCTCGACGACCGGCCTGCTGGGCGCTTCGGGCGGGTCGACCACGACCCTGCGCGTGGAAGGCACGGTACGCATCGAGAGCGGCACGACCGTCGGCCTGGCGACCGCCATCTACGGCGCGAGCAACCTGATCAACGGTGGCGTGATCCAGGTGCTCGGCAACTCGACCTTCGACATGAACGCCGACCAGGCCGGCGCAGCTGCGTTCCAGAACGCGGTGGGCGGCAGCCTGATCCAGGTCCAGAGCGGATCGACGATCCTGCTGCGTCGCGGTTTCGTCAATGCCGGCACGATCAATCTCACCGGTGGTGGGGCGTTCGTCCTCGACAGCGCGGCATCGGCCTACAGCACCACGAATGACGGAGCGATCATCGGCGGCAAGCTGCGCCTCCGGGCCGGCACCGTCACCTACGGCAACAACGGCGCGCTGGCGGTCTTGGCGTCGGGTGGCAGCCTCCGCGGCACGATCGGCAGCGCACAGTCGGCGGAGGTCGCGTGCGAGACGTTCAGCGGCGCCGTCGACATCAGCCAGGGCATCGTGAACAACGGTTCCTTCACCTTCAGCCCGCCGCTCGCCGGCGACTGCGAAGTGTCGTACACCCTGCCCGGCGGCCAGACGCTCACCAACAACGGCACGCTCACGTTCGGGACCCCCGGCATGGGCAGCAGTTCCATCCGCTTCTCGTCGTTCTTCTACAGCTCCGGCGGCACCATCGTGAACGGGCCGACGGGTTCACTCACCGTCAACGGCTCGTGGCTCAGCGACGACTACATCACGAACAACGGCACGCTCACGATCGCCACCGGTGCCCGCCTCGAACAGCGCTTCTACCCGATGATCAACAACGGCACCATCGTCAACCGCGCCAGCTGTGACCTGAAGACGCTGCAGCAGACCGGCACGCTCGAACTGGTCAACGACTGCCTCGTCCGCCAGGTCGCCACGCTCTCGTCGACGTCGACCCTGCGCACCACGTGGACTGCGGCAGCGACGGCGAAGTTGACCGTCGGTTCGGCGTCGACGCTCGCCGGCACCATCGATGTCGTCACCGTCGGCGGTGCACCAGCGGCCGGCACCACACGCGACTTGATCACCGGCCCCGTGTCCGGCGAGGCGTCGACCGTCACCAGTCAGTCCCCCTCCGTGGGCTACACGGCGTACTACCCGAGCGGCGCGGTGCAGCTGCGTGCTGGTGCACCCGGTGCCGGGGGTATCAATGCGATCGCGCCGGCCCGACTGCTCGACACGAGATCGAACGGCACCACCGTCGACGGTCTCGGTGCGGGTGCGGGCATGCAGGTGGCGGGCGCGACGGTCCAGGTGCAAGTGACCGGGCGCGGCAACGTGCCGGTCGATGCCACGGCGGCGGTGCTCAACGTCACGATCACGGGCGCTCAGGGCTCCGGCTACGCGACCGTGTACCCGTGCGGCAGCACGCGGCCGACCGCATCGAACCTCAATTTCCGTGCCGGCGTGACCGTGGCGAACGGAGTGATCGCAAAGGTCGGCACCGGCGGCAAGGTGTGCATCTACGTCGACAATGCCACCAACCTCCTGGCCGACGTCAGCGGCTTCTTCACCTCGGCATCGCCGTATGTGCCGCTGACGCCGGCCCGACTGCTGGACACCCGGGCCAATGGCACCACCATCGACGGGGTGGCCCAGGCAGGCGGGTTGGTGCCGGCGGGCGGGGTCGTGGAGTTGCTGGTCGGCGGCCGCGGCTCGGTGCCCGCCACCGCTGCGGGCGCCGCACTGAACGTCACCATCGTCGGCGCACAAGCCTCCGGCTTCGCGACCATCTTTCCGTGTGGCAGCAGCCAGCCGACCGCGTCGAACCTCAACTTCAACGCCGGTATCACGGTCGCCAACAACGTGATGGCCAAACTCGGCACGGGCGGGAAGGTCTGCATCTCCGTCTCGAAGGCCACACAACTGATCGCCGATGTCAGCGGCTACTTCGTCGCCAGTAGCGGCTATCGGCCGATCACACCCGCCCGCTTGCTCGACAGCCGCTCCAACGGGGTCACGGTGGATGGCGTGGGCCAAGGGGGCGGGCCTGTCACCGGCGGCACCGTCGTCGAAGTGCAGGTGACCGGCCGCGCCGGCGTGCCCACCACCGCAGTGGCAGCCGTGCTGAACATCACGGCCACGCAGGGGGCCGGTACGGGGTACGTCACGGCGTACCCGTGCGGCACCACACCACCGACCTCGTCGAGCCTCAACTTCACGATCGGCGCGACCGTGCCGAACGGCGTCATCGCCAAGATCGGTACGAACGGCAGGGTGTGTCTGTTCGTCTCCAACGGCACTCAACTGATCGCCGACCTGAATGGATGGTTCGCCGGCTGACACAGCGAGGCCGCTCGTGCCGAACATCCGTGCCAGTGTTCGGAACCAGGCCAGGTTCGGCGACGTCCAACGGTCACGCGGCTGTGCCGCGTGTTCGGGAGGGTGAACGATGCAGCAGCGACGTAGGGCACGTCTGACGGCAGTGGCCGTCGTACTCGGTCTGGTGATGGCCGCATGCGACAGCGGGGGTGGCGCGAGCCCGACCACCAGCCCGACCACGGTCCCGACCGTCGGGACCGGCGGCGGCAAGGTCAACGCGGCTGCGCCGCGCACGTTCGGATTGCGGTTGTCGGAGGGCCAGTCGTTGGCCGCGGCGGTACAGGCCGCTCCGGTCGTGCCCGGCGACGAGTTGACCCCGCAGCGCATCGACGAGATCAAGAGCCGGCTACCGGAGTGGACCGACAACACCAACCAGCACCAGTCGTTCCGTTGGCCGGTCCAGTCGTCACCCCCGCCGCGCACGGGCAACACGATCGACGAGCCGTTCCCCCCGAAGGACACCACGCCGCCGCCGACCGTCGACAACGGCCCGCTCACCGTGCTGCGCCATCAGCCCGACGGCGACACACCGATCGCGCCGTACGTCGCGATCACGTTCAACCAGCCGATGGTCGCGGTCGGCACGGTCGGCCAGGTGAACAGCAGCGACGTACCCGTCACGATCACGCCGGCCGTCACCGGGCACTGGCAGTGGATCGGTACCCGAACCCTGCGCTTCGACGCGGACAGCACCACCGTCGACCGCCTGCCGATGGCCACCACGTTCACCGTGAGCGTGCCCGCGGGCACGAAGTCCGCCGCCGGCGGATCACTCGCCGACGCACTCACCTGGACGTTCACCACGCCCCCTCCGACGGTCCAGACGTTCGCCCCGGACGACAGTGATGCACTCCGCCTCGACCAGTTGTTCGTGGCCACCTTCGATCAGCGCATCGACGCCACGGCGGTGCTCGCCACGATCCACCTGAAGGCCGGCGACCACGAGGTCCCGGTGCGTCTCGCCACCGCCGCGGAGATCGCCGCCGACGACGCGGCCCGCCAGACCACCGAGGGCGCGGACGACGGTCGCTGGATCGTGTTCCGTGCCGCCGACCCGCTGCCCACCGACACCGCGATCAAGGTCGCGATCGGCCCCGACACTCCCTCCGCCGAAGGCCCCGGCGTGTCCACGGCTGCCAGCAGCCACAGCGGCCACACCTACGCGCCGTTGCACGTGAAGACGTCAGGCTGCCAGTGGGGCGACCCGTGCCAACCCGGCAGCCCACTCGGCATCCAGTTCAACAACCAGCTGGACTCCGAAGCCGACCTGAGCGGCATCACCGTCTCGCCCGCACTCGCGGGACAGTACGTCTCGGTGCAGTACGACACGATCACGATCACCGGCGCGACGGTCGCCCGCACCGACTACACGGTCACCATTCCTGCCGGACTGAAGGACGTGTTCGGGCAGACCCTGGCGAAGGACGCGGTCGTCACGATCAAGATCGGCGAGGCGCAGCCCTCGATCAACGACCTGTCGATGATCACCACGCTCGACCCGTTCGCCAAGGGCCAGGACCTGTCCGTGTTCTCGGTGAACCATCAGCAACTACGCGTGCGGGTGTTCGCCGCCGACCCTGCCAGGTTCGCGGAGTTCGAGCGCTACTGGTGGAACCGCGACAACGCAGACGTCACCCTGCCGGCGTGGTCCGTGCTGTCCGACGACACGATCACCCTCAAGGACACCGCGGATGGCACGGTCGAGACACCGGTCGACCTGAGTGGCGTGTTGCAGGGCAAGCCCGGTCAGGTCATCGTGCTGGTCGAGCCCGTGCCGGCGGTCCCGCCGAGCTCCAACGACTACTACCAGAACCGCCCGGCGCTCTCGTGGGTGCAGAGCACACAGCTGGGTGTCGACGCGACGATGGACGCCACGAATGCGTCAGTGTGGGTGACGGACCTGCGCACCGGTGCTCCCGCCGCCGGCGTGTCGTTGACCATGCTCGGCGGCGACGCCGGCTCGACCAACGGCGACGGTGTGGCCACGCTCCACCTGCCCACGCTCGCCGACAACTCGGCAGCGGTGATCGCCACCAAGGGCGACGACACCGCCATCCTGCAGCTGCAGAACTTCAAGGTCGACGTGGTCGACGACGTGCGCTGGTACGTGATCGACGACCGTCAGATCTACCGACCGGGCGAGACGATGCACGTCAAGGGTTGGGTGCGCCGCGCGAACCTCAGCAGCGACGGCAGCCTTGCGGCCATCGCCTCCGGCACCGCCGTTCACTACACGATCAACGACTCCTACGGCAACGAGGTGGCGAAGGGTGACACGACGCTCGGTGCGCTCGGTGGCTTCGACCTCACGGTCGTCGTGCCCGAGACGGCCAACGTCGGCCCGGCCACGCTGAACCTGACGCTGGCCGCGAACGACGGTCTGCTCGACACGAGCACCAACCACTCGTTCCGGATCGAGGAGTACCGCCGGCCGGAGTTCGAGGTGACCACGCGGCCCGAGAGCCAGGGGCCGTATGTCAGCACCAGCCCCGCCACGGTCGCGGCCACGGGCGCGTACTACGCCGGCGGCCCGCTGCCGCAGGCGCCGGTCGACTGGTCGGTCACCACGACCCCGACCACCTATGCGCCGCCCGGGTGGGACGGCTTCACGTTCGGCATCTGGACACCGTGGTGGATCAGCGACAGCCGCGGCGGCTTCGGCGACTTCTACGTTGCCGACGGTCCGTGCTGCGGGCCCAACGTCAACCCCGATGCGACGACCGCGACCTATCACGGCACCACCGACTCGAACGGCACGCACTACCTCCAGCTCGGCTTCGAGGGCAAGGACGGCACCTTGCCGGACCTGCCGGTCGCAGTGAGCGCGCAGGCCACGATCACCGACGTCAACCGGCAGGCATGGTCGTCGACCACCGACCTGATCGTGCACGCGGCGGATCGGTACGTGGGCCTGCGGACCACGCGCACGTTCGTCCGTCAAGGTGATCCACTCGGCGTCGAGGCGATCGTCACCGGGATCGACGGCAAGGTCCTCCCCGGCGTCACGCTCGACCTCGTCGCCGGCCGGGTCGAGTCGCGGATGGTCAAGGGCAGCTGGACCGAGGTCGTGGTCGACCCGCAGACGTGCACCGTCACTTCCGGTCAGGACCCGGCGTCGTGCACGTTCGACACCGCGATCGGCGGTCAGTACAAGGTGACCGCCGTCGTCACCGACGAGCACGGCGGGCACAACCGCACCGAGCTGACCACGTGGGTCAGCGGCGCGCAGAGTGCACCCAGCCGAGGCGTGACCCAGCAGCAGCTGACGGTCGTGCCCGACAAGGCCACCTACGCCGCGGGCGACACCGCCCAGCTGCTGGTGCAGGCGCCGTTCGCCACTGGCGAAGGTCTGATCACCATCGCCCACAACGGCATCCGTTCGACCGTTCGCTTCACGCTCGCTGGTGGCAGCGCCGTTGTCGAGTTGCCGATCACCGAGGCCGACGTGCCCGAGCTTGCACTCGACCTGGAGGTCGTGGGTGCGGCGGCACGCACCGCCGACGACGGGTCCGCGCTGCCTGACGCGCCGCAGCAACCGGTGTACGCCGTCGGCACGATGACGCTGTCCGTGCCGCCGGTGTCGCGCACGCTGACGGTGAAGGCAACGCCGCGCGACACGGAGCTGGTGCCGGGCGGCTCGACGACGATCGATGTGAAGGTCGACGACGCCGCCGGCAAGCCGGTGCAAGGCGCCGAGTTCGCAGTGGTCGTCGTGGACGAAGCCGTGCTCGCGTTGTCCGATTATCAACTGACCGACCCGCTGAGCGTGTTCTATGCGGCGGGCAACAACTACCTGTCGACCGCGTACAGCCATGACCAGATCCAGCTGGCCAACCCGTTGACCGTCAGCGGCGGAGGCGGAGACAGCGGCGGAACCACTGCGCCGCCCGCCCCCGACACCACCGCCAGCTCCTCGAGCAACGACTTCACCTCGTCGGTCGCCGGCGGCCAGCGGGAGAGCGCCGACGGCCTCAAGGCCATGCCGGGAGCCTCCGGCAGTGGCACCACACCGATCGACGTGCGCTCCAACTTCGACGCGCTGGCGCTGTTCCAGCCGTCGGTGACGACCGACGCGGACGGTACGGCGCACATCGACGTCACCGTGCCCGACAACCTCACCCGCTACCGCGTGATGGTGGTTGCGGTCAGCGGCACGGACCGCTTCGGTTCGACGGAGAGCAACATCACCGCTCGCCTGCCATTGAGCGTGCGCCCGTCGGCACCGCGCTTCGCCAACTTCGGCGACAGCTTCGAGCTGCCGGTCGTCGTGCAGAACCAGGGCGACACGGCGATGGACGTCGATGTGCTGCTGCAGACCTCGAACCTGACCTCCACCGGTCCCGTCGGCAAGAAGGTCAGCGTGCCGGCACACGATCGTGTCGAGGTCCGCTTCCCGGTCACCACCGTCGACGCGGGCACCGCCGGTTTCCGCGTCACTGCGATCAGCGGCGACATGGCGGACTCTGCAACGGTGACCATCCCGGTCTACACGCCGGCGACGGCGGAGGCATTCGCCACCTACGGCGTGATCGACAACGGGGCGCTCGACCAGCCGGTGCTCGCGCCCACCGACGTGATCCCCGGCTTCGGTGGCCTGTCGATCACCACGTCGAGCACGTCGCTGCAGGCGCTGACCGACGCCGTGCTCTACCTCGTGCAGAACCCGTACGACAGCGCCGACGCTCGGGCTTCACGCATCATCGCGATCGCCGCCCTGGCCGACGTGCTCGATGCGTTCCAGGCCGACGGCGTGCCCAGCAAGGACGCGCTCGATGCCTCGGTGAAGGCCGACATCGCAGCGCTCGCCGCGCTGCAGAACGGCGACGGCGGCTTCCCGTGGTTCCGTCAGGGTGACGACGACGAACCGTTCATCTCCGTCGAGGTGGCGCACTCGCTCGTCCTCGCGAAGGCCCGCGGGTACGCGGTTCCCGACGTCACGCTGTCGGCGGCCTTGCAGTACCTGGCCGACATCGAGGCGCACATCCCGAGCGAGTACGGGCAGCAGCAGCGCGACATGATCAGCGCGTACGCGCTGTGGGTACGCGACCTGGCCGGCCAGGGCGATGCGGCGAAGGCGATCGCGTTGTACCGCTCGCACCCGCAGGACCTGACGGTCGACGCACTCGCCTGGCTGTGGACCGCGACGCACGACACGTCGATCGGCAGCGAGATCGAGCGGACGCTGAACAATCGTGTCGTCGAGACGGCCGGCGCCGCCAACTTCACCACCGACTACGGCGACAGTGCGTACCTCGTGATGCACAGTGATCGCCGCACCGACGGCATCGTGCTCGACGCGCTCATCGCCAACGCACCCGACAGCGACCTGATCCCGAAGGTCGTCACCGGTCTGCTCGCGAACAAGGTGAAGGGCCGCTGGGACAACATGCAGGAGAACTCGTTCATCCTGCTCGCCCTGCGGTCGTACTTCGACACGTTCGAGGCGCAGACCCCGGACTTCGTCGCGAAGGTGTGGCTCGGTCAGCAGTTCGCCGGCGACCACACGTTCCAGGGTCGGCAGACGGACCGCTCGAACATCACCATCCCGACGGCCGATGTGATCGCCGCCGGCAACAGCGACCTCGTGCTGTCGAAGGACGGCAACGGCCGGCTGTACTACCGCATCGGCCTGACGTACGCCCCGGCGGATCTCCACCTGGACGCGTTGGACCGTGGCTTCGTGGTGGACCGCGTGTACGAAGCGGTCGACGACCCGGCCGACGTCACCCGCGATGCGGACGGTACGTGGCACATCAAGGCCGGTGCCCGCGTGCGGGTGAAGCTGACGATGGTGGCCGAGAGCCAGCGGACGCACGTCGCCTTGATCGACCCGCTGCCCGCCGGCCTGGAGAGCCTGAACCCGTCGCTGGCCGTGACGCAGACGGCTCCGCCGTCGACCGATGGTGACGGCGCCTCGCCGATCACGGACGAGCTGATGTGGAGCTGGTGGGGTCAGTGGTACCAGCACGAGCAGTTGCGCGACGACCGGACGGAGGCGTTCACCACCTTCCTGCCGGCCGGCACGTACACGTACTCGTACGTCGCGCGGGCCACCACGCCGGGCACGTTCGTGGTGCCGCCCACCCGTGCGGAGGAGATGTACTCACCCGAGACGTTCGGCCGCACCGCCACCGACAAGGTCGTCATCTCCTAAGCGATCGGCTCGCTCCGGCTGTTCTGCGGCACGACTCCGGCCCACTCTCGCGTTCATGTCATGCCCCGACTGCGGCAAGCCCAGTCGGGGCATGACATGCCACGGGGTGGAAGGGGTACGGTGACGAGCGTGACTTGGGAACAACTCGTGGAGGGGGTGGAGCTGCCGTTCCACCCGGACCTGAAGGTGCCGGCGCTGAGTGAAGTGCGTTTGCCCGTACCCCAACCCGACCCGGTGCAGGACGTTGCGGCCACCGCTCACGCCGACGTGGTGGCCCGCTTGGCCGGCCACGTGACGCCTGGCATGACGGTTGCCGTCGGCGGCGGCAGCCGCGGCCTCACCGACCGAGTCGCACTGCTGCGTGGCACGATCAGCGGCTTGCGCGCGCTCGGCGCCGAGCCGTTCGTGGTGCCCGCCATGGGCAGCCACGGCGGGGCGAAGGCCGAGGGGCAGCGCAAGATGCTGGAGAGCCTCGGGATGACGGAAGAGGCCATCGGCGCCGAGATCCGCGCCACGATGGAAACGGTCGAGGTCGCACGCACGGACGACGGGATGCCGCTGTACCTGGATCGCAACGCGGCCGGCGCCGACCGCATCTTCCCGGTCAACCGGATCAAGCCGCACACCTGCTTCAAGGGCCCGATCGAATCGGGCGTCACCAAGATGGCCGTCGTCGGTTTCGGCAAGCAGCCGGGCGCCGCGCAGATCCACGCGTGCGGCCCGGTCGAGATGCGAAATCGCATCCTCAACGGCATCGCCGCGCTGCGCGCCACAGGCCGCATCCTCGGTGGCGTCGCGTCGATCGAATCCGCCAGCGGCGAGGTCGTGCGCATCGCTGCCCTCACCTCGGACGAAGTCGGTGGGCAGGCGGAGATCGAACTGACCGACTACGCGCGCACGCTCGTGCCCGCGCTGCCGTTCCCGCAGATCGACGTGTTGATCGTGGACAAGGGCGGCAAGGACATCAGCGGCACGACGATGGACCCGAACGTCACCGGCCGCTTCTGGGTGCACGGTCTCGCCGACCTGGAGGAGCCCGATGTCAGCACGATCGTGCTGCTCGACATCACGCCGGTGTCCGCCGGCAATGCGCTGGGCATCGGCTTCGCCGACTTCATTCCGGTGTCGGTCGCGCAGCAGATCGACTGGCAGAAGACGTATGTGAACTGCTTCACCGCCGGCATCGCCGGTGTGCGCCGCAGCCGCATGCCGATGGTGCTGCCGACTGACGACGACTGCATCAAGGCCGCGCTCAGCATGTGCGGTCGTGCCTTCGATCAGCCGAAGCGGGTCGTGCGCATCGAGAGCACGCTGCACATGACGCGCTGCTGGGTCAGTGACCCGCTGCTGCGCGAGTTGCCGGCCGGCGCCGAGATCGTCGCGTGAGCCGCCGGTGACGGTGCAGGCGGGCCTGGCTGCCGATCTGCGGGCGATCGTCGGGGCCGACCACGTACTGACCGACGCGGACCTGCGCGCCACCTACGAGACGGACTGGTTGCGGCAGTGGCACGGCACCACGCCGGCAGTGGTGCGGCCGAGCAGCGCCGAGGAAGTGTCCGCCGTGCTGCGCATGTGTGCCGCGTCCGGCCTCGCGGTGGTGCCACAGGGCGGCAACACCGGGCTCGTTGGGGCGAGCGTGCCGCGTGACGGCGCGGTCCTGCTGTCCATGCAGCGGTTCACCTCGCTGGGCCCGGTCGACCCGTTGTCGATGCAGGTGACGGCGGGCGCCGGCGTGACCATCGAGGCGCTGCAGCAGCACGCTCGCGCGGCCGACACGGACTTCGCCGTCGACTGGGGCGCGCGTGCGACGGCGACCGTTGGCGGCGCCGTCAACACGAACGCGGGCGGTTCACGCGTGGTTCGCTTCGGCACGATGCGCGCGCAGGTGATGGGCCTGCAGGCCGTCTTCGCCGACGGGTCGATCGTCACGCAGCTCGACGGGCTGGCGAAGGAGACCGCCGGCCCGCACCTGCCGAGCCTGCTCGTCGGCAGCGAGGGCACGCTCGCCGTGGTCACCGCTGCCCGTCTGCGCCTGGTGCCGTGGTACCGCGAGACAGCGGCGGCGTTGATCGCGTGCCACTCGCTGGTGCATGCGGTGTCACTGCTGCCCGCCTTGCGCGCACTGCCGTCGCTCGACGCTGTCGAGCTGCTGATGCCCGAGGCGTTGGCGTTGAGTTGCAAGTTCTTGGGCATCACGCCGCCGATCGACCCCGCAACCGCCGGCGCGTTCGTGATGGTCGATTGTGCCGCCCATCGCGACCCGGCCGATGACCTGCTCGGGCTGCTCTCGTCGGCGACCGGTGTGCTCGCTGTCGGCCCGCAGCGCGAGCAGCTGTACCGCATCCGCGATCACATCACGATCGCATTGGGAGCGGCCGGCGTGCCGTTGAAGCTGGACGTGGCAGTGCCGGTGCAACAGCTCGACCGCCTGGTGCGGAAGGTGCGCGCAGCATTGCCGCCAGCAGCGCGCTTGATCATCTTCGGTCACCTCGCCGAGGGCAACCTCCACGTCAATGTCCTCGACGCCGGTGAGGCGGCGCCCGGCGTTCGCGAGGCCGTGCTGACCGCCGCGATCGAGCTCGGTGGCACGATCAGCGCCGAGCACGGCATCGGCGTGGCCAAGGCCGACTGGCTGGAACGGCTGAAGGGCCCTGCGGCGTATGCCGCGCTGCGGGCGATCAAGGTCGCGCTCGACCCCACGAACCTGCTCAACCCCGGCGTGCTGTTCCAGCGCTGAACCGCGCCGGAGGCCGGGCGCGGTCAGGCGTGGCGCGGTCAGGCGGGTCGGCGGGCCTCGGCGGCGTCGAGCTGGGCGCGGGTCAGCAGAGCGTGCATCTGCAGGCCGGCGGCGGTCAGCGCCGCGCCACCATCGGGGCTGCGATCGATCGCGCAGACCACGTGCTCCACGATCGCGCCCAACGCACGCAGGTCGTTGGTGCTGATGACGACCTGGCCGCCGGTGGTGATCACATCTTCGATGACGGTCACCCGCTTGCCCTCGATGTCGAAACCTTCGGCCAGCCGGGCGGTGCCGTACTTCTTCGCTTCCTTGCGCACGAATGCGGCGGGCAGGCCGGTGTGCAGCGACAACGCTGTGGCGATCGGGATACCACCCATCTCCAGACCGGCCAGCACTTCGGTCCCGGCCGGGATCAGCGGTGCCATTGCCGCGGCGAGCTTGGCCAGCAGTGCCGGCTGCGCTTCGAAGCGGTACTTGTCGAAGTACTCGGTGGCGATCTGACCCGACCGCAGGGTGAACGTGCCCGTCAGGCGGGCAATGGCGTTGACCTCGTCGGCCAAGCCGTCGACCGCGGGTGCGTCGCCAGGTGCGTCGCCAGGTGCGTCGAAGGGTGCAGCGTGGGGTGCGGTGTCGTCGGCGGGCATGGTCGTCAGTCTTGCCGCTGTCGGGTGTCGCGCATCAATACTTCCTGTGCAACGGTCGCCACATGTCTGCCGTCGGGCGTGAAGACGTGGCCGATCCCCAGGCCGCGGCCGCCGGTGTACCCGTGGCAACTGAAGTCGTACAGGTGCCATTGGTCGGCGCGGAACGGCCGGTGGAACCAGATGGTGTGATCGAGGCTGGCGGTGTACGTGACGCCCTCGGTGTCGCGGAAGTCCGGGTGGGCGCTGCGGACGGTGTCGGCGGGCATGTCGTCGCTCATGTACGCGAGCCAGCAGCGGTGCAGCAGTTGGTCGTCCGTCGAGGTCGCAGAAAGGTCGGCGGTGACGCGCATCCAGGCCGCACTCCGCCCGGCGCCCGTGCGCACGTCGTCGACGAGCAGCTCCTTGGGCACACTGCGGCGGTCGAACGCCGTGCTCCAGGCGTCGCTGTCCAGCGTGTCGGGGCCGGGGATGCGAGTGTCCATCGGCACCGTCTGTACGTCGGTTGCGGCCTCGGGAGCCTGGAATGATGCCTCCAGGTTGAGGATCGCACCGATCGCCTGGCGGGCCACGACGCGTCGGGTGGAGAAACTGCGTCCGTTGCGGATGCGGTCGACTTCGAAACGAATCGGCTCTGTATGGTCGCCGCGTCGGATGAAATAGGCACGCAACGAGTGGACGTGTTGGTCAGAATCAACAGTTGTGGCGGCAGCGCGTAGGGCTTGCGCCACGATCTGTCCACCAAACAGCCCGCCCCATGGGTAACGGGGGCCAATACCGACGAAAGTGTCGGGGCCATGGGGCTCCAGGTCAAAGAGTCTGCTCAGTTCCATTGAACTTGATTCCTTCAAATGGTGGACGATTTCATGCTTGCTCACTACCATGTCGCCCATGGCAAAACGTGGTCCGAAGAATCCAATGTCAGATGCTCATAAGGCTGCACTCGCCACCGGCAGAGTCGAAGGCAAGGCAGTTCGTGAGTACCTCGAGGCGTTGCGCGCCAACAAGCCGGCCCGCGGTCGTAAGCGTACGCCCGATTCCATTGCCAAGCGCCTGGTCGCCATCGATGGCGAAATTGCAGCGGCCGACGCCGTGAAGGAACTGCGTCTCGTGCAGGAGCGGCTCGATCTCGAGGCCGAATTGGCCACCATGGGCAGCACCGTCGACATCACTGCCCTCGAGGCCGATTTCGTGAAGGTGGCCGGCTCCTACAGTGAGCGCAACGGCGTGTCGTACGCCGCCTGGCGTGCAGTCGGCGTCGCTCCCGCGGTGCTGAAGGCTGCCGGTATCGGCCGCGGCGCCTGAGGTATTGTTCGCCGCAATGGCGGCAAGCAATCCGGTGATCGTGGCATCCACCAGTCGGGCGATCAGCCAGCTGGTGGTGCTGGGCGTTCTGCCCATCATCGCAGTCCTGATCGGGTTGGCGTGGCTGCTCGCCAAGCCGCTCAGCGGCCGGTTGCAGCGGCCGCGCCGGCAGGTCTTCGTGTGCCTCGCGGTGGCCGCACCGATCCCGGTGGTCACGCTCATGCGGTACGGGTGGCCCCACGGCTTCGCCGACGACCTCGGCCTCGCGGTCGGCTGGTGGCTGCATGGCTGGGGAAAGGTGGCCAACGACCTGGCCACAGACTCCGAGGCCTTCCTCAACGTGGTGCTGTTCGTGCCCGCGGGTCTGGCGTGGGCAGCGACCACACGCCGCTACGGCCGCACGCTGGTGGTGCTGGCATTGGCCTCGTTCCTGATCGAGACCTTGCAGGCATTGTTCGGCCTGGGTGCCGCGGACACCACCGATCTGGTTGCCAACACGCTCGGCGCAGGCATCGGTGTCGGTCTGGCCGCTGTTGGTCTGGTCGTGTGGCGGCGCACGAAGTGGTCGATGGTCGAACCGAGCAACCAGCGCCTGTCGCGCTGGGCACGAGTGGCGGTCGCGGCCGGTGTGGTGGTGGCAGTGATTGGCGCCGTGCTGTTCGTGCAATGGCGTGCCGATGTGGCCGCCGCCGACCTCCTGACGGAGCTGCATCGCACCTATGACGGCACGACGCTGCACGACATGGACCCCGTCTTCCAGGACGTCGATGGCGGGTATCAGGCCTTCCTCGACCGCAACTCGGTACGACCGGATTCGCAGCGAGTGGGCGCGTCACCGGCGCGAGTAGAGGTGCGCTATCCGCTGATGTACTTCGGGCTCAGCCGCTGCGTGTTCGTGACATGGACCGATGACGCGGTGGCGTTCCACACGGACGAGGGTGATGTCTGCACTCGCTCTCTGGGAGATCACTTGGATTGATCTTTCCGGCACTCGGGCGCATCGCGACAGCTCGATGATTTCAAGTGAAAGTGGTGTCAATTCTGCCCGGAGTTGGACGATCCAGCCACAGAAGCTCTGCTGGGTGCCCGTGCTGTGACGGTCGCGTGACTCAGCCGAAGCTCAGCGCGTCGAGCGCGTCGACGCCGCGGCCCGCATGGCGTACCGCGCGGCCGAGGTCGAACGCGTCGTCGAGCACGGTCGCGGGCACGGTGACCCGCGGATCCGCCTCCAGCAGTTCGCGGAAGGAGCGGCCTTCGTCCCACGAGCGGGCGGCG
>Ga0209023_10002704_pt1 | contig 21782 bp, 16 predicted proteins | sample LakOneMetagenome_FD_187468 | JGI IMG/M metagenome (GOLD analysis project Ga0209023, IMG submission 187468) | Freshwater and sediment microbial communities from Lake Erie, Canada (SPAdes) (version 2) | ecosystem: Environmental > Aquatic > Freshwater > Lentic | place: Lake Erie, Canada...
CTCAAGCCGCTGCAGCTGGGCGCGAAGAGCGTGCTCCCCGTGATCCAGGGCGGCATGGGGATCGGCGTCTCCGCCCATCGGTTGGCCGGTGCGGTGGCGGCCCAGGGCGGCGTCGGCACGCTCAGCTCCGTGGACCTGCGGCGCCAGCACGCGGACCTGATGGAACGCACCCGCGGGCTCGGGGTCGGGCCTGATGCCAAAGCGCGCATCGACGCGGCGAACCTGGAAGCGCTGGGACGCGAGGTCCGGCAGGCGCGCGCACACAGCGGCGGAATGGGATTGCTCGCCATGAACATCATGCGCGCCGTCGGCGAGTACGTCGCCTACGTGCGCCGTTCGCTCGACGAAGGGATCGATGCGCTGGTGGTGGGTGCGGGACTGCCGCTGGACCTCCCCGAGCTGGCGGCCGATCACCCGAAGACAGCGCTGGTCCCGATCCTGTCCGACGCGCGCGGGGTCCATCTCGTCGTCCGCAAATGGGAACGCAAGAAGCGCATGCCCGATGCCGTCGTCCTGGAGCATCCGGGCTGGGCCGGCGGCCACCTCGGCGCGGCCAAGGTCGAAGACCTGAACGACCCCCGCTTCGACTTCGAGCGCTCGATCCCGGACACGCTGGCGATCCTGCGCGCCGCGGGCATCGAGAGCACCACGCCGATCATCGCGGCCGGCGGCATCCGCACGCTGGAGGACGTCAAGCGCGTGATCGACCTGGGTGCCGGGGGCGTGCAACTCGGCACGCCCTTCGCGGTGACGACCGAGAGCGACGCCCATCCGGAGTTCAAGCGCGTGCTCGCCGAAGCGACCGATGCGGACAAGGTCGAGTTCATGAGCGTGGCGGGCCTGCCCGCACGCGCGGTGCTGACGCCGTGGTTGAAGGCCTATCTGCGCGCCGAACCGCGCCTGCAGGCGGTGGCGCACAAGAAGCTGCGGTGCACCAAGGTGTTCGATTGCCTGGCGCAGTGCGGGCTGCGCGATGGCAACGTCGGGTGGGGCCAGTTCTGCATTGACCAGCAACTGGCGGCTGCGCTGCACGGTGACGTCAAGCGAGGGCTGTTCTTCACCGGCCGTGGCGAGCTGCCGTTCGGTGCCCAGATCAGGACGGTGCGTGAACTGATCGTCCGGGTCCTCGGTGGCGACGCGCCGCAGCTGGCCTTGCCTTGATGAACCGCAAGGCGCTCGGCACGGTTCGGGGCGACGATGCGCCGATGAATACTTCATCCGCCTTCGAGCAGCTCGTCGCCGCCGCCCGCGAACAGTCGCAACCTCAGGTGCTGCTGTTCGTCTTCGCCGGCGCCGAGCTTCCCGCCAACCCGTCGGCCGCCCAGCGGGCGAGCTTTCACGCCGGCGCGGGGGGCGAGTTGACGCCGCTGATGTGTGTCGAGAAGACGCTCGAGGAGCTCTCGACCTTCGAGACGCTGCTCGAGGAGTCGCGTGCGGTGGGCCCGCCGTGGCAAGTGCTGTTCGCGGCCGGACTGGGCGGCACGGACGGCCTTGCGCCGACGCCCGCGGCGACGGACTCGGCGTTGAAGACGATGGTCGAGCGCGTCAAGAACGGCGCGGTCGACGGGTTCCTCGCGCTCTCCGCGCAGGGCGAACCGCTCCGTTTCGTCTGACCACGACACGCGCATCACCATGTCCGAGACCAGCGTCTTGCCCGACAAGGCCGCCCTCGTCGACCTCAAGGTCGCCTGCTCGACGTGCAGCCTGCGCGAACTGTGTCTTCCGGTCGGCATCAACGCGTCCGAGATCGAGCGCCTGGACCAGCTGGTGGAGCGACGCGTCGCCGTCCCCCGCGGCGCCTGCTTGTACCAGCGCGGTGAGCCGTTCCAGGCGCTCTTCGCCGTGAAGGCGGGGTTCTTCAAGACGCGCGCCTCGTCCGGCGGGCGCGAACACGTCACCGGGTTCCAGATGGCGGGCGAAGTGCTCGGGCTGGACGGCATCGGCACCGAGCGGCACACCTGCGACGCCGTCGCCCTCGAAGACTCCCAGGTCTGTCGCATCGAGTTCGACCAGCTTGCGGAACTGTCCCGCCGCATTGCGCCCTTGCAGCGCCACCTCCATCGCCTGATCGGCCGCGAGGTCGTTCGCGACCAGCGCGTGATGATGCTGCTGGGCACGATGCGCGCCGAGCAGCGACTGGCGGCCTTCCTGCTGAACCTGTCGCAGCGTTTCGCGATCCGTGGCTTCTCGGCGTCCGCGATGCTGCTGCGCATGACCCGCGAGGAGATGGGCTCCTACCTCGGCTTGAAACTGGAGACGGTCAGTCGCTGTCTGTCCAAGTTCGCCGACGACGGCGTGCTTGCCGTGCACAACCGCGATGTCCGGATCCTGAATCCGCAGGTGCTCGAGGAGATCGTCGAGGCGGCCACCATCTGACCGCTGGCGCCGGAGCGCGCGAGTCAGGCGGCCCGCAGGACGAACGAGATGAACATGCGCTTCAACGTCTCGATCGTCTCGGCCGCGTAAGTTCCCGGCGCGCTCGGCGCACCCCCGGGTCCCACCGGGCGCGCCAGCTGGACGGCGTAGTTCCGAACCCCGCGCACCGCGAGTTCGCGACCGAGCTGCAGCAGCGCCGCATCGTTCAGGTAGGCAGGCGCCGCCGTGGTGCGGCACTCGAAGTCGACGCCCGCGGCGATCACGAGGTCGAGGCTGTCGGCCACCGCCGCCGAGGTGCCGCGCACGCCGACGATGGCCTCCTGCAGCGCGGCACACGCCAGCGGGGCCTTCACGTCGAAGCCGACCCAGTCCACGAGGGGCAGGACCTCGCGCAGCCGCCGTGGATAGATGCCCGCGGTGTGCAACCCCACCGAAAAGTCCAGCGCTCTCACGTCCTCGATCGCCGCGATGAGACCTCGGTCGATCGTGGGCTCCCCGCCGCTAAACACGACGGCATCGATCAGGCCGCGCCGGCTGCGCAGCCAGTCGACGACATCCGGCCACTCGTGCGGCGCCGTCGCCGCGCCGTGATGGCGCGGCTGCAGATGAGGGTTGTGGCAATACGTGCATCGCCACGGACACCCCTGGACGAAGACCACCACCGCAAGGTTGCCCGGAAAGTCGATCGACGTGAACGGGGTCACCCCGCCCACGTTGAGCATCGACGCGACTGCGCCGCGTGCGGGCGCCCGGCCCGCCCGGTCAGTCCGTCGCTGCGGCTGCATCGCAGCGCCTCTCCTCGAAGCAGACGCGCTCGTTGAACTCGCCCTTCTTGCCGGTGTTGAAGGAGGACACGGGGCGGTGATAGCCCATCACGCGGGTCCAGACCTCGCAACGCTGGCGTTCGCTGTCGGTCAGCATGATGGAGGGTTGGCTGCATTGGGTCTGGAGGGCTTCGGTGGTCGTGTTCATTCGATCGTTCCTCGGGTTGTCGGTTCGGGCGTGAAGGTTCAGGCCGTGGTGGCGAGCTTGCGGGCCAGGCGTTCCTCGTCGCATCGGGGGCAGAACTCGTGGCGGCCGCCAAGGTAGCCGTGCGACGGGCAGATCGAGAACGTCGGCGTCACGGTGATGTAGGGCAACCGGAATCGGGACAGCGCGCGCTGCACGAGGCGGCGACAGGCGTCGGCGCTGCTCAGCGGCTCGCTCATGTAGAGGTGCAGCACGGTGCCGCCGGTGTACTTGAGCGAGAGATCGTCCTGCCGCTGCAGGGCTTCGAACGGGTCGTCCGTGAAGCCCACCGGCAGCTGGCTGGAGTTCGTGTAGTAGGGCTGCTCGGTCGTTCCCGCCTGAAGAATGCCCGCGTAGCGCTTTCGATCCTCCTTGGCGAAGCGGTAGGTGGTGCCTTCGGCCGGCGTGGCCTCCAGGTTGTACATGTGACCGGTGCGCTCCTGAAACTCCACCATGCGCTCACGCACGCGGTCGAGCAGCCGCAGCGCGAAGTCGTGGCCCCATGCGGTCGTGATGTCGTGGGCGTCGCCGGTGAAGTTGCGGATCATCTCGTTGATGCCGTTCACGCCGAGCGTGGAGAAATGGTTGCGCAGCGTTCCGAGGTAGCGCTTGGTGTACGGAAACAAGCCGCGATCCATGTGCCGCTGGATGACCTTGCGCTTGATCTCCAGGCTCTCCATGCCGAGCGCGAGCAGATCGTCCAGGCGCGCGAACAACGAACCTTCGTCGCCGGCGTGCAAGTAGCCCAGACGCGCGCAGTTCACGGTGACGACGCCCAGCGAACCGGTCTGTTCCGCCGACCCGAACAGCCCGTTGCCGCGCTTGAGCAGTTCCCTCACATCGAGCTGCAGCCGGCAGCACATGGAACGCACCATGTTCGGCGTCAGGTCCGAATTGACGAAGTTCTGGAAGTACGGCAACCCGTACTTCGCGGTCATCTCGAACAGCCGTTCGGCGTTCGGGCTGTGCCAGTCGAAATCCGTCGTGATGTTGTAGGTGGGGATCGGAAACGTGAACACCCTGCCCTTGGCGTCGCCGGCCATCATCACGTCGATGTAGGCGCGGTTGATCATGTCCATCTCGGCCTGCAACACGCCGTAGGGGAACGGCATCTCCACGCCGCCGATGCATGGGACTTGCTCGCGCAGATCCTCGGGGCAGGTCCAATCAAAGGTCAGGTTCGTGAACGGCGTCTGCGTGCCCCAACGCGACGGCACGTTCAGGTTGTAGACCAGCTCCTGGATGCATTGACGCACCTGCTCGTACGACAGCCGATCCTTGCGCACGAACGGCGCAAGGTAGGTGTCGAAGGAGCTGAAGGCCTGTGCGCCCGCCCATTCGTTCTGCAACGTCCCGAGGAAATTGACGATCTGACCCACCGCGCTCGACAGGTGCTTGGGCGGGCCGGATTCGACCTTGCCGGGTACGCCGTTCAGGCCCTCGTGCAGGAGTGTGCGCAGCGACCATCCGGCGCAATAGCCGCTGAGCATGTCCAGGTCGTGGATGTGCAGGTCGGCGTCGCGATGCGCCTGGCCGACCGCAGGCGGATAGACGTGGTCGAGCCAGTAGTTGGCGATGACCTTGCCCGAGACGTTGAGGATGAGCCCGCCGAGCGAGTACCCCTGGTTGGCATTCGCGTTCACGCGCCAGTCCAGTCGTTCGAGGTACTCGTTCATCGAGTCCTCGACGTCCACCAGACTGCGCCGGGCCAGTCTCAGCTTGCGGTGCTGCTCTCGATGCACGATGTAGGCGCGCAGCGTCGCGCGATACGGTGCGTCGAAGAGGACGCGTTCGACGATGTCCTGAATCTGCTCGATGCCGGGCACGTCCGGAACGAGCGCCCGAACGAGTGGAAGCACACGATGCTCCGCCAATTGCGCCGCCACGATCGCGTCGAACTCCGAGCTGGCGCGGCCCGCGCGCTCCAGGGCGCTCGTGATCTTGGCCAGGTCGAATGCCCGGATGCTTCCGTCACGCTTGAGGACGTGCGTGGGACCGCTCAGTGCTGCCATGCTTTTCGTGCCACCCAGCGTTGACGCTAGATATGGTGTTGGTTTTGGGTGCGCACACTATAGGTAGTGTTCGGACCCCGCACGAACAAGTAGGGTTGACTCAAGTCAACGGACCGGGAAGTTTCGTGGACCGATGCGGCCGATCGATCGCTCGGCCGTCGAGTCGGTGGCTGGCCAGCCCGGAGGGACTCGAACCCCCGACATCCGACTTAGAAGGTCGGTGCTCTATCCAGTTGAGCTACGGGCTGCGCGGCCCGCAATTGTATCGGCGCTCAATCCAGGCCCGGCGGCAGCACGTAGCCGCCCTTGCGTCGCCGATGGGCCGCGATCGCCAGCTTGCCGATCGGCACCTTCAGCAGGTCCAGCCACGCATGGCGGCGCGGCGGGGTCGGCTCAAGGCCCAGGCGTCGCAGCATCCAGTTGGCCTGGTGCACCAGCGCATGACGGCGCGTGACGTTGGTGTAGAAGTTGACGCCGATCGAGATTGCCACGCCGTCGCCGGGTCGCACCCAGTCGGTGTCCGACACCGTCATGTGCGGCGTCGTCGACGGGAAGTAAAGGCCCTCGCCCGGGCCGCGATCGAGTTCGCGGCCGCGTGCGCGGGCGTCGTCCTTCAGCCGCACCTTGTCGAGCGAGCGCCATACGATGAAGTCGTCGACGTCGGCAGCGGCCACCGTGTGACGATCCTCCCGGTCCCAGGTCGTGATCGTCTTGTGGCCTCTCAACTGCAGCCAGAAGTTGTTCTCCCGGTCGATGTGGAACGGCGTGACGGAGGGCGGCGCCGAGATGAAGATGAAGCCGGTCATCTTGATGATGTCGCGCTGCTCGCGTTCGATGTGCGGGCGAACCGTCGCGATGATCTCTTCGAGCAGCGCGAGGTAGCGTGGAATCGTCTCGATGTTGTACAGCGCGATCCAAGTGCCCGGTTCTTCGATGCGTCGGAAGACCTCGTCGAGGTCGCGCTTCAAGGGGCTGCGCGGGCTGTGGGTGAACTCCGACGCGACCGTCGTCCCTGGTGCCAGAAAGCGGCACTTCGAATCGAGCATCAGTTCCTTCGCGAGCAGCTCGAGTTGCGGCAACTGCAGCATCGGGTGCTCGTGGAAATTGTGGCGCAACGTCGCGACGCGATTCGGCGAGAACGCGGTCGTGTCATCGGGGACGATGGCGAACGGGACAGGCCGCGCCGCGGACGGTGCCGCGGCAGACGCGTGCTCGGGCGTCGATGATGGGTATGCTGTCGTCGATGCCGAAACGGGGCTCATGACATCCTCCGGTGGAGCTGGTGAACGCTGCGAAATTGCCGACGCAACATAGCAAGCGGTGGCCGCATTCCGAATCCCGCGTTCCGGGGACTTGCCCGGCGCATGGAGGGATGGTCGGGGCGGCGGGATTCGAACTCGCGACCTACTGCTCCCAAAGCAGTTGCGCTACCAGGCTGCGCTACGCCCCGAACAACGGGGCATTGTACCCAGCGCCGCGCTTCAGGCCGCCGCGACGGTCGGCGCGGGCAGCATCAACTGGCGCGAGATCGACGCGCATTGCTGGATGTGCTGCTCGCAGACGTACTTCAGCGCCGAGTAGGTCAGCGCCGCCGACACCGCCTGCCCGGCAATCGGCACGTACTTGGCGGCCTGCTGCGTGGTCAGCCGCACACCGACCATGCCGAGAACCTTGGTGATCAGCTCACGCGTGACGATGCGGCCGACCAGCATGCCGCTGCCGGCCGAGATCGCCTTGTAGACGACCACCCGTCGATCGGGCGCCAGTCGCTCGACCTGCTCCGGCGTCAGACCGAACGCACGGTTGATCTCGGGAATCAGCTTGAGCAGCACCGCGACGTCGGTGATCCAGTCGACACCGGGCAGCGGCACGGCGGCGACACCGGCCGCCACCAGCGCGCGCTTGGTGACCAGGCGGCGGCACAGGTGCACCACGGCCTCGATCTGCGCCGGCGAGTCCGGCACCACGACCCATTCGGACGCCACGGGCGTGCCCATCGTTGCCGTCGCTCAGCTGGACTTGCCCTTGACCAATCCGACGATCAGCAACAACACGATGGCACCGACCACCGACGCGATGAAACCGGCCGTGGCGCCAGGGGCATACCAACCGAGCGCTTGTCCGACGAAGCCGGCGAGGAACGATCCGGCGATCCCCAGCACCGCCGTCAAGATGATGCCCAGGCTTTGCGTGCCCGGCAGGATCGCCCTGGCGATCAGGCCGACGATGAATCCGATCACCGCCATCCAAACGTAATGCATGCTTCTAGCTCCTCGTGCTGGGTAAGTAAGTGGACAGATCGCGATGCGGATCGATCGCCGCAACAATGTAGCGCAACGTCGCGCCGCGCAGCGCCGCTTTACCCGGCCGACGGTCGGGTCGGTCAGCTCGCAAGTTGCGCCCAGGCCTTCTCGAGTCGCTTCACGCTGACCGGCTGCGGCGTGCGCAGTTCCTGCGCATAGAAGCTGACGCGCAGTTCTTCCAGCAGCCAGCGGAATTCATCCAGACGCGCGTCGACGACACCCTTGCGCTCCGCGAGGTGACGGACGTAGCGCTGCTCCAGCGGGCGCAGCTCGGCCATGCGTTGCGCGTCGCGCGCCGGGTCGCCCCGCAACTTGTCGAGCCGCAGCGTGATCGCCTTCAGGTAGCGCGGCAGGTGTGCGAGCTGGACCCACGGCGTCGCCGCCACGAACTGCTTCGGCACGAGGCGCGCGAGTTGCGTCGCGATGTCGTCGGCGACCTCCTTCGGCGCGCGGGCGTCCTTGAGCTTGCGCGCGGCGGCGGCGTAGTCGGTCAGGATCGCCGCGGCACAGCGCGCCACCTCGCTGGCGATCAGCGTGAGCCGGCCGCGGCCTTCGTCGATGCGGCGGGCGAACGCCGCGGCATCGGTCGGCAGCGGGTCGCCCAGGAATGCGCGGTCCAGCGCGACCTCGACGATCTGCGCGCGCAACTCCTCGCTCGTCCCGAGCGGCATGTAGGCCGCGGCCATCTTCTGCAGCTCCGGAATGTTCTTCTCGAGGTATTTGAGGGCGTCCCGGATCTGCAGCGCGATCAAGCGCCGGAGCCCGGCGCGGTGCTTGCGGGCCGCCACGTCGGGCTCGTCGAAGACTTCGATCTCGACGTGGTCGTCCTTGTCGATCAGCGCCGGGAAGCCGACCAGCGTCTGGCCGCTCTTGCGGACTTCGAGCAGTTCCGGCAGCTCGCCGAAGGTCCATGAGGTGTAGCGCTCGGCAGGCGCGTCGGCAGGCGCCGGGCGCGTCGCCACGGCGGCCGCCGCGGATCGTCGCGACGCAGGCGCCGCGACCACCGGCGCCGACGGCGCCGTCGTCGCGACCTTCAACCCGGCAAGTGCCTGGAACGCGGAGCGCGCCTGACCGCCCAACTCAGCTTTCAGCGCCGCCAGGTTGCGGCCCATGCCGAGCTGCCGCCCGTGCTCGTCGACGACTCGAAAATTCATCAGCAGGTGCGCCGGCAGTTGTTCGAGCTTGAAGTCGTTGCGCTTGACGTCGAGCTGGGTCGTCGCCCGCACGTTCTTCAGCAGCGCGTCGATCAGGCTGCCGGCGCCGAACTCGGTGCCGTCGGCGAAGCTCTGCGCGTAGTCCGGCAGCGGCACGAGGCGCGACCGGGGGCGCTGATGCAGCGTCTTGACGAGCGCGAGCACCTTGTCCTTCAGCATCCCGGGCACGAGCCACTCGCAGCGCTCGTCGCCGACCTGGTTCAACGCGTAGATCGGCACCGTGACCGTGACACCGTCCTTCGCGTCGCCGGGTTCGTGCAGATAGCTCGCGCTGCAGTCGACGCCGCCCAGGCGCAGCGTCTTCGGGAACGCCGCCGTCGTAATGCCCGCCGCCTCGTGACGCATCAGCTCCTCGCGGGTCAGCATCAGCAGGCGTGGCTGGCGTTTGGCCTCATCGCGGTACCAGCGCTCCAGCGACACGCCGCTGCACACCTCGGCCGGCAGTTGAGCGTCGTAGAACGCGTGGATCAGTTCATCGTCGACGAGCACGTCCTGCCGGCGCGACTTGTGCTCGAGTTCCTCGACCTGCTCGACCAGCTTGCGGTTGGCCGCGAGGAACGGCAGCTTGGTGTCCCACTCGCCCGCCACCAGTGCCTCGCGGATGAAGATCTCGCGCGCGGCCGCCGGATCGATGTGGCCGAAGTTCACGCGCCGGTTGCTGTAGATCACGATGCCGTAGAGGGTCGCGCGTTCGAGCGCGATCACCTCGGCCGCCTTCTTCTCCCAGTGCGGCTCGAGCAACTGGGTCTTGATCACGTGGCCGGCGATGCGCGGCAGCCATTGCGGCTCGATCGCGGCGATGCCGCGGCCGAACAGGCGCGTCGTCTCGACCAGTTCCGCCGCGACGATCCAGCGGCCCGGCTTCTTCGACAGGTTCGCACCCGGATGCTTGTAGAAGCGGATGCCGCGCGCGCCGAGGTACCAGTCGTCCTCGTCGCTCTTCAGGCCGATGTTGCCGAGCAGGCCGGCAAGCATCGCCAGGTGGATCTGCTCGTAGGTCGCCGGCGACGCATTGAGCCGCCACTTGTGCTCGGCCACCACGGTGTGCAGCTGCGAATAGATGTCGCGCCATTCGCGCACGCGGCGCGGCGAGATGAAGTTGTCGCGCAGCAGTTGCTCCTGCTTGCGCACGGAAACCTTGTGTTCGCCTCGACCTCCCCGCGCATCCTCCAGCCACTTCCACAGCTTCAGATCGCCGATGAATTCGCTCTTCTCGTCGTCGAACTTCTTGTGCGCGGCGTCCGCCGCCGCCTGCTGCTCGAGCGGCCGATCGCGAACGTCCTGCACGCTGAAGGCCGCGGCGATGATTAGCACCTCGGTCAGTGCGTCGCGTGTGCGTGCCTCGAGGATCATGCGGCCGACGCGCGGATCGAGCGGCAGGCGCGAGAGCTCGCGGCCGATCGCCGTCAACTCGTTGGACTCGTCCACCGCGCCGAGCTCGGCCAGCAACTGATAGCCGTCGGCGATCGCGCGGCGTGGCGGCGGCTCGAGGAACGGAAAGTCCTCGACCGTGCCCAGGCCGAGCGACTTCATCCGCAGGATCACGCCGGCCAGCGACGAGCGCAGGATTTCCGGATCGCTGAACGGCGGCCGGCCCGCGTAGTCCTTCTCGTCGTAGAGCCGGATGCAGATGCCGTCGCTGACGCGGCCGCAACGGCCGGCCCGCTGATTCGCGGCGGCCTGGCTGGTCGGCTCGACCAGCAGCTGTTCGACCTTGTTGCGATAGCTGTAGCGCTTCACGCGCGCGGTGCCGGCGTCGACGACGTACTGGATGCCCGGCACGGTCAGCGACGTCTCCGCGACATTGGTGGCGAGCACGATGCGGCGCGCGCTGTGCGGCTCGAAGATGCGGTCCTGCTCCTGCTGGCTCAGCCGCGCGAACAGCGGCACGACTTCGACACCCGGCGGGTGATGCTTGCGAAGATGCTCGGCGGCTTCCCGGATCTCGCGCTCGCCGGGCAGGAACACCAGCACGTCGCCCGAGCCTTCGCGCCAAAGCTCGTCGACCGCCGCGCCGATCGCGTCGTTGACGTCGAACTCGCGCGACTCCTCGAACGGTCGCCAGCGCACCTCGACCGGAAACAACCGGCCCGACACCTGGATCACCGGCGCCGGCAAGTCGCCGGTTGCGAAGTGGCGCGCGAAGCGGTCCGCGTCGATCGTGGCCGACGTCACGACGACCTTGAGATCCGGTCGACGCGGCAGGATCTGCCGCAGATGCCCGAGCAGGAAGTCGATGTTCAGGCTGCGCTCGTGCGCCTCGTCGATGATGATCGTGTCGTAGGCGCGAAGCAGCGGATCGCTCTGCGTCTCGGCCAGCAGGATGCCGTCGGTCATCAGTTTGACGCTCGCGCCGGGCGCGAGCCGGTCCTGGAAGCGCACCTTGAAGCCGACGACCTCGCCCAGCGGCGTGTTCAGCTCCTGCGCGATCCGCTTGGCCACGCTCGATGCGGCGATGCGCCGCGGCTGCGTGTGGCCGATCAGCTTGCCGCCACCGTCGGCTGACCCGGCCTTGCCGCGGCCGAGCTGCAGCGCGATCTTCGGCAACTGCGTCGTCTTGCCCGAGCCGGTCTCGCCGCAGACGATCACCACCTGGTGCGTGCGCATCGCCTGCGCGATCTCGTCGCGGCGCGCGGAAACCGGCAACGACTCAGGGAACGTGATGGGAGGCAGCGGCGACATCGACATGAGGGGCGGGATTATCCCCGCGCTCCCGAGGCGGGGCGGCGCGGCCGGGGTTCCCCTAGTTGCTGCGGCCATCCGGACGCCACACAGTCCGGGCGGCCGACTGACAAACCAAGTCAGTCGTCGGCCGCTCTCTGACCATTTTCATCACCTACGGAGTCGTCATGGCGAAGAAGCCCGTGTCCCCTGTTGCCTCCACGTCTGCTGCCGCTGCACCGCGGCGCCGCTTCCTGCGCAACGCGGCCGTCGCCGCGGGCTCGGCCGGTGCGATGGCGGCACCGCTCGTCTCGCGCGCCCAGACCGCGAGCTTCCGGTTTCAGAGCACATGGCCGGCCAAGGACATCTTCCACGAGTACGCCAACGACTTCGCGAAGAAGGTCAACGACATGGCGGGCGGCCGCCTGAAGGTCGAGGTGCTGCCCGCGGGCGCGGTCGTGCCGGCGTTCCAGTTGCTGGAGGCGGTCAACAAGGGCACGCTCGATGGCGGCCACGGCGTCGTCGCCTACCACTACGGCAAGAACTCCGCACTCGCGCTGTGGGGCTCGGGCCCGGGCTACGGCATGGACCCGAACATGCTGCTGTCGTGGCACCACTACGGCGGCGGTGAGGCGCTGTTGGAGGAGATCTACAAGGCGATCAACATGGACGTCGTCTCGTATCTCTACGGGCCGATGCCGACGCAGCCGTTCGGCTGGTTCAAGAAGCCGGTCGCCAAGCTCGAGGACATGAAGGGCATCAAGTTCCGCACCGTCGGCCTCGCGGTCGACCTGTACACGGAGCAAGGCGCTGCGGTCAACCCGCTGCCCGGTGGCGAGATCGTGCCCGCGCTCGATCGCGGGTTGATCGACGCCGCCGAGTTCAACAACGCGAGTTCTGACCGCGTGCTCGGGTTCGCCGACGTCGCGAAGAACTGCATGCTGCAGAGCTTCCACCAGAGCACCGAGCAGTTCGAGATCCTGTTCAACAAGACGAAGTACAACACCCTGGCGCCGGAGCTGAAGAAGATCATCGACTACGCGGTGCAGGCCTCGTCGGCCGACATGAGCTGGAAAGCCGTCGACCGCAATTCGAAGGACTACATCGAGCTCAAGAAGGCCGGCGTCAGCTTCTACAAGACGCCGGATGCGATCCTGCGCAACCAGCTCGAGTCGTGGGACAAGGTGTGCGCGAAGAAGTCGGGCGAGAACCCGCTGTTCAAGAAGGTGCTCGACAGCCAGAAGGCGTTCGCGCAGCGCGCCGGCGCCTGGCAGAACGACTACCTGGTCGACTTCAAGATGGCCTACAACCACTACTTCGGCAAGAAGTGATGCGGGTCGCGGCCCACGCGACCTCGCGATGAACGTCCGAACGCTGCTGCACACCGTCGACCGCATCAGCACCTGGATCGGCAAGGCCTTCGCCTGGCTGATCGTGGCGCTGATGCTGGTCGTCGTTGCCGAGGTCTTCAAGCGCTACGCGCTGAACGCGCCGACCGCATGGATCTACGACGTCAACAACATGATGTACGGCACGCTGTTCATGCTGTGCGGCGCCTACACGCTCGCGCACGACGGCCACGTGCGCGGCGACTTCTTCTACGGCAGCATGAAGCCGCGCACGCAGGCCTGGCTCGATCTCGTGCTGTACATCTGCTTCTTCCTGCCTGGCATCGGCGCGCTGACCTGGGCCGGCTGGTCGTACTTCGGTGAGTCGCTCGCGATGAACGAGCACACCTTCAACGCGACGCCGCTGCCGCTGTATCCGTTCAAGTTCGTGATCCCAGTCGCCGGCGCGGTCGTGATGCTGCAGGGCCTGGCCGAGATCGTGCGTGCGATCGTGTGCATCCGCACCGGCGAGTGGACGCCGCGCCTGAAGGACGCGCAGGAGATGGACGTCGTCGAGCAGCAGCTCGCCAAGAGCGAGTACGTCGACGACGCAGCGCGGCGCGAGGTGATCGAGCGCGCCAAGGACATCGACGAGGCGGCGCACCATCGTGGCGCCGCCGGCAAGGAGTTGACGTGAGCGATCCGGCATTGGGGCTGCTGATGCTCGGCCTGATCGTCGTCGTCATCATGCTCGGCTTCCCGACGGCGTTCACGCTGATGGGGCTCGGCATGCTGTTCGGCTATGTCGCATTCCACGACGCGGCGGTGCCGTGGTTCGACAACCGCATCTTCGACCTGATGGTGCAGCGCGCGTTCGGGGCGATGACGAACGAGACGCTGCTGTCGATTCCGCTGTTCGTGCTGATGGGCTACGTGATGGAGCGCGGTGCGCTCGTCGACAAGATGTTCCACAGCGTGCAGCTCGCGTTCCGCCGCGTGCCGGGCTCGCTCGCGGTCACGACGCTGATCGTTTGCACGTTCTGGGGCATCGCCAGCGGCCTGGTCGGCGCGGTCGTCGTGTTGATGGGCGTGATCGCGATGCGGCCGATGCTCAACGCCGGCTACGACACGCGGCTGGCGTCCGGCGTGATCACGGCCGGCGGCACGCTCGGCATCCTGATCCCGCCCTCGGTGATGATCATCGTCTACGCCGCGGTCGCCGGGCAGTCGGTCGTGAAGCTGTATGCCGCGGCGATGTTTCCCGGCTTCTTCCTCGCGTTCCTGTACTTGCTGTACGTGATCGGCTGGGCGCTGCTGAACCCCAAGGTCGCGCCGAAGCTGCCCCCCGAACAGCAGCGCGCGCCGGTCACCGCGCCGATCGCGCACCTCGCGTCGCACTACTCGACCCGGCTGTTGCCGGCGCTCGCGACGGCCGTCGTCGCGCCGGCGCGCGCGCTCGCCGGCGGCGTCGGGCTGACTTGGAGCCGGCTCGTCAAGCACCTGTTCATCGCGCTCGTCCCGGTCTGGCTTGCGCTGGTGACGCTCGGTTCGGTGTGGTGGTACGTGACGATCTACTCGCAGAAGGACGCACAGCCCGCGGTCGCGGCGAAGGCGGCCGCTCCGGGCGCGGGCGTGCAGGAGCCGGCCGGCAGCGCCGGCGGCCTGAAGGAGCCGCCGAGCGCGGGCGGCGGACTCCAGGAGCCGCCGGGCAGCGGCAGCGGTCTGCAGGAACCGCCCGGCTCAGGTGGCGGCCTGAGCGAGCCGCCGGGCGCGGAGAAACACAGCGCGCCGGCCGAAGAAGGCGGACTTCAGAAGCTGGGCGAAGGCGCCGAACAGCACGTCGCCGCGGTGCCGCCGGCGTTCTACAGCGGCTTCTGGTCGACCTGCGCGTTCACGCTCGTGCTGCTCGGCTGGTACTACTGGCGCATGGACGCGGAGCAGTTCGAGATCCTGCGCATGCTGGTCTCCTCGGTGATGCCGCTCGCGACATTGACGCTGATCGTGCTCGGCGTGATCCTGTTCGGCATCACGACGGCGACCGAATCGGCCGCGGTCGGCGCGGCCGGCGCGTTCCTGATGGCGTTCCATGCGCGCACCTTGAACTGGCAGCGCATCAAGGAGGCGGTCTTCCTGACCGCGAAGACGACCGCGATGGTCTGCTGGCTGTTCGTCGGCTCGGCGCTGTTCTCGGCGGTGTTCGCGCTGCTCGGCGGTCAGCGGCTGGTCGAGGAATGGGTGATGGGGATGAACCTCACGCCGCTGCAGTTCCTGATCCTCGCGCAGGCGATCATCTTCATCCTCGGCTGGCCGCTCGAATGGACCGAGATCATCGTGATCTTCGTGCCGATCTTCCTGCCGCTGCTGACGCACTTCCAGATCGATCCGCTGCTGTTCGGCACGCTGGTCTTCGTGAACCTGCAGGCGGCGTTCCTGTCCCCGCCGGTGGCGATGTCGGCCTTCTATCTGAAGGGCGTGTCGCCGCCGCACGTGACGCTGAACCAGATCTTCGCCGGGATGATGCCGTACATGCTGATCGTCATCCTGTGCATGGTGCTGATGTACCTGTGGCCGAGCCTGACGCTGTGGCTGCCGAACTACCTGTACGGCTGAACCGAGGCGGCTGACGCGGCGCTCTCAGAACGACGTCCAGCCGTTCGTCACCGCGATCTTCAGCAGCTCGCTCGCCGAGTCGACGCCGAGCTTGCGCCGCAGACTCAGCCGATGCGTCTCGACGGTGCGCACGCTGATGTCGAGCTGCTTGGCCACCGCCTTGTTGCTGCGCCCGTGCGCGAGCAGCAGCAGCACCTCGTGCTCGCGCGCGGTCAGCGTCGGCGGCGCACCGCCGACCAGACTCGCCAGATCCGACAGGTGCGCGCTGAAGTAGCTGCCGCCGGCCGAAACCGCGGCGATCGCAGCGAGGATCTCCTCGGTCGGCGACTCCTTCAGCACATAGCCACGCGCGCCGGCGCGAATCGCGCTGAGCACGTACTCGCGGTTGTCATACATGCTCAGCATCAGCACCCGGATCGACGGATGGCGCTGGCGCAGCAGCGTCGCGAGCTCGATGCCGTTCATGCCGCGCATGCCGACGTCGACGAGCATCAGGTCGGGCGGATCGGCCTCCGCGAGCGCGAGTGCCTCCGGACCGGTGGCCGCCTCGCCGGTCACGCGCACGCCGGGCACGACCGAGAGCCGCGCGCGCAGCCCGTCGCGCACCAGCGCGTGGTCGTCGACGATGATCAGCCGCACCGGCACGGCGGGCGCTGGCGACGTCATGCCGGGACGAGCGGGAAGGTCGCGGTCACCGACGTCTGCCCCGGCTGCGAGGCAAGCGCGAAGGTGCCGCCGTTGCGCTCGACGCGCTCGCGCATGTTGCTCAGGCCGATGCCGCGGTCCTTGCTCGACTCGATGTGCCTCACGTCGAAGCCGACGCCGTCGTCGGTGATGCGCAGCATCAGCTTGTCGTCGTCGTCGTCGAGCAGGATGTCGATGCGATGGGCCTGCGCATGGCGCTCGACGTTGCGCAGCGCCTCCTGCGCGACCCGGAACAGGCTCACCGCCTGCAACTCCGGCAGCCGCTCTTCGTGCACCCGCGGCGAGACGTGCACCTCCAGCCCGCTGCGCGCGGCCAGCTCGTTGCCGATGTGCTCGAGCGCAGCCGGCAGCCCGAGGTCGTCGAGCAACGCCGGCCGCAGGTCGTGCGAGATGCGGCGCACCTCGGCGATCGCCTTGGACAGCGCGGCGATCTCCTTGTCGATCGCGGTCACCGGCTGCTCGCCCGGGTGGGCGAGCCGGTGGCCGACAAGCTCGAACTGGTACTTGATCGAGACCAGCAGCTGGCAGATGTGGTCGTGCAGCTCACGCGACACGCGCGCGCGCTCGTCCTCCTGCGAGCTCACCACGCGATGGGCGAGCGCCTTGAGCTTGCGGTCCGCCTGGCGCTGCTCGCTGATGTTCAGCGCCAATCCGCCCGCGAACACCGCGAGCGCCGCGATCACAGCGACGGTGGCCAGGCCGAGCAAGGTCTGGCGCACGCTGTCCAGCAGATTGCCGCGCAGCCGCGACGCCGCGGCGTCGACGTCGTCCAGGTAGATGCCGGTGCCCAGCATCCAGCCCCAGCGCGGCAGCGCGACCGCGTAGCCGAGCTTGCGCTCGATGCGGCCGGTCGACGGCTTCGGCCACAGGTAGCGCTGGTAGCCGCCGCCCTCCCTCGCCCGTGCGATCAGTTCGCGGATGACCCAGGTGCCGTCGGCATCGCGCATGTTCCACAGGTTGGTGCCGACGAGTTCCGGCTGGCGCGGGTGCACGATGTTCAAGCCGTCGAAGGCGTAGACGTAGAAGTAGCCGTCGCTGCCGAAGGTCATGTTCGACAGGATCGCGCGCGCCTGCTCCTTGGCCGGCTCGTCGTCGCGGCCGGCGCCGTACAGGTGGTCGATCGAAGTCAGCGCCAGCGCGATGTAGCTGTGCAGCTCGTCGCGCTTGGTGCTCAGCAGCGCATCCTCCAGCACCTGGGCCTGGCGCTGCTGCAGCCGCTCGGTCTCGACCACCAGCAGCCCGCCGATCAGCGCGACCGCGAGCAGCAGCGGGGCCACCGCGAGCATCAGGATTTTCGCCTTCAGCTTCATGCCGTCATTGTGCGGTGCGGCGTTCGTGCCCGTGCGGCTCGCGTTTTCCCTTATGCAGAACTACGCAGCCGACGCACGCAATGATGCGCATAGCCGGCGCCCGAGCGGCGCACCACAATGCCCGCGGCCCTTGCTGCCCCGACCAACGTCTACGACTGGAGACACCTCGATGATTCGATATTCGAAGCTTGCCGCGGCCGCGGCCCTTGCCCTGCTCGGTACCGTCGCACTCGCCGCCGACCCGATCAAGATCGGCGTGGCCGGGCCGTTCACCGGCGGCTCGTCCTCGATGGGCGTCAGCATGCGCGACGGCGTGCGCCTGGCGATCGACGAGATCAACAAGAGCGGCGGCGTGCTCGGGCGTCAACTGGTCGCGGTCGAGCGCGACGACGAAGCGAAGAACGAGCGCGGCGTGCAGATCGCGCAGGAGCTGATCAACAAGGAGAAGGTCGCCGCCACCGTCGGCTACATCAACACCGGCGTCGCGCTCGCGTCGCAGCGCTTCTTCCAGGAAGCCAAGATCCCGGTGATGAACAACGTCGCCACCGGCTCGATCATCACGCACCAGTTCGACAAGGAGCCGGAGAACTACGTCTTCCGCAACGCGGCGCACGACAGCATCCAGGCGCCGATGATCGTCGAGGAGGCGATCACGCGCCGCGGCTTCAAGAAGGTCGCGATCCTGGCCGACTCGACCAACTACGGCCAGCTCGGCCGCGAGGACCTGGAGAAGGCGCTGGCCACCAAGGGCATCAAGCCGGTCGCGGTCGAGAAGTTCAACATCAAGGACGTCGACATGACGGCCCAGTTGCTCAAGGCCAAGGAGGCCGGCGCCGAGGCGGTGCTGACCTACGGCATCGGGCCCGAGCTGGCGCAGATCGCCAACGGCATGACCAAGCTGGGCTGGAAGGTGCCGCTGATCGGCTCGTGGACGCTGTCGATGGCCAACTACATCGACAACGCCGGCCCGGGCGGTGAAGGCGCGCGCATGCCGCAGACCTTCATCCAGGAGCCGACGAATCCGAAGCGCCAGGCCTTCATCATCAGCTACCTGAAGAACTTCAACCCGAAGAACGCGCGCATGGACTCGCCGGTCTCGGCCGCGCAGGGCTACGACTCCATCTACCTGCTCGCCGCCGCGATCAAGCAAGCCGGCAGCACCGAGGGCCCGAAGATCAAGGCCGCGCTCGAGGACTTGAAGACGCCGATCGAAGGCGTGGTCACGACCTACAACAAGCCGTTCTCCAAGACCGACCACGACGCGATCACCGCCAACATCCCGGTGTTCGGCGAGGTCAAGGGCGGCAAGGTCGTCTATGCGTACCCGGAGGATCAGAAAAAGGCCTCCGTCGTCCAGGTGAAGAAGTAAGCTGTCGCCTTGCCGGCGCCGCCCCGGGCTGTGTGCTCGCGGCGGCGCCTTCGTGTGTGCTTCCTAAGCATCGCTGACGGGAACGACCATGCAGATCCTGACCCAATTGATCTTCAGCGGCATCGCGCTGGGAATGATCTACGCCGTGATCGCGTTCGGCTATCAACTGACGTTCGCGACCTCCGACACGCTGAACTTCGGCCAGGGTGACGCGCTGATGCTCGGCGCGCTCGTCGGCCTGACGCTCGTCGGCCTGGGCCTGAACTACTGGCTGATGATCCCGCTGGTGTGCCTGTTCGGCGCGTTCCAGGGCGCGGTGGTCGAGCGCATCGGCGTGCGACCGGCGATCAAGATCAAGAGCGAGTTCGGCTGGATCATGTCGACGATCGCGCTGGGCATCATCTTCAAGAACGTTGCGGAGAACGTCTGGGGCCGGGACGACTTGAAGTTCCCCTCCCCGCTGCCCGAATCCCCGCTCAAGTTCCTCGGCGCCAACGTGCTGCCGATGGAGATCCTGGTCGTCGTCGGCGCGATCCTGATGATGCTCGCGGTCGAGTTCTTCAACCGCAAGACGATCTACGGCAAGGCAGTGGTCGCGACCTTCAACGACCGCGACGCCGCCAAGCTGATGGGCATCAACACCGGGCTGGTGATCACGTTCTCGTACGCGCTGTCGTCGCTGACCGCGGCCTTCGCCGGCGTGCTGATCGCGCCGCTGACGCTGACCGGCGCGACGATGGGCGCGGTGCTGGGCCTGAAGGCCTTCGCGGTGGCGATCATCGGCGGGCTGACGAGCGGCCTCGGGATCGTGGTCGGCGGCATCATCCTCGGCATCGCCGAGACGACGACGGGCTTCTACCTCAGCACCGGCTACAAGGACGTGCCCGGGCTGGTGCTGCTGCTGATCGTGCTCGCGGTGCGACCGCAGGGCCTGTTCGGCAAGAGCCTGATCAAGAAGGTCTGACGCCATGAAACGCAGCCACCTTCTGCTCGCCGTGATCGGCTTCGCCGCGCTGCTGCTGTTCCCGCTCGGCATCGCCAACCCGTACTACATCCACCTGGTCGAGACGATCATGATCTACGCGATCGTGCTGTTCGGCCTGGACATCGTCGTCGGCTACACCGGTCAGGTCTCGCTCGGGCATGCCGGGCTGTTCGGCGTCGGCGCGTACACCGCCGGCGTGCTGGTGATGAAGGTCGGCACGCCGCTGCTGGTCACGCTGCTCGCCTCGATCGGCATCACGGCGCTGTTCGGCGCCATCCTCGCGCTGCCGGCGCTGCGGGTGTCGGGCCCGTACCTCGCGATGGTGACTCTGGCGTTCGGCACGATCGTGCAGATCCTGATCAACGAGATGACCTTCCTCACCGAAGGCCCGATGGGGATCAAGCTGTCCAAGCCGAACCTGCTCGGCGTCAAGCTCGACGAACGCGAGTTCTACTGGCTCGTCGCGGTGCTGATGGTGCTGTCGCTGATCGTCGTGCACCGCGTGCTGCGTTCGCACCTCGGGCGCGCGTTCGAGGCGCTGCGCGGCAGCCCGGTGGCGTCCGATTGCATGGGCGTCTCGGTCTACCGCTACAAGGTCTACGCGTTCGTGATCAGCGCCGGCTTCGCGGGCCTGGCCGGCGCGCTGTATTCGTTCTCCGAGCAGTACATCTCGCCGAACACCTACAACTTCGAGCTGACGGTGCTGTTCCTGCTCGCGGTGATCATGGGCGGGCGCAAGAGCCGGATCGGTTCGATGGTCGGCGCGACGATCATCGTGCTGCTGCCCAAGCTGCTCGACGACATCGAGATGTTCCGCTACGTGTCGATCGGGCTGGCACTGCTGGTGATCGTCACGACGGTGCTGGGGATCCAGCGCGGCCGGGTGACGCCCAAGCAGATGGCCATCCCCGTGGTCGGCAGCATCGCGCTGGCCGGGCTGTCGTTCTGGCTGCAGACCATGACCGACTGGCGGCTGTCGATCTTCGGCGTGATCATGCTGTTCGTCGTGTACTACCTGCAGGACGGGATCGTCGGCTTCGTGCGCAACGCGTTCAATCTCGGCAAGCGCGGCGTCGAGATCGAGCCGGGCGAAGCCACGCCGGTCGGGGATGCGCTGAAGACCAACAGCGCAGCCGGCGCGCAGACCGAGATCCTGAACGCGAATCAGGTGCTGATGCAGTTCGGCGGCCTGAAGGCGCTGAACAACGTCGACCTGAGCATCAAGCGCGGCACGATCCACGGGCTGATCGGGCCGAACGGCTCCGGCAAGAGCACGATGATGAATGTGCTGACCGGCATCTACGTGCCGACCGCCGGCGCGATCAGCTTCGAAGGCCGATCGGTGGTCGGGCGGACCTCGTCGGACATCGCGCTGTCCGGTATCGCGCGCACATTCCAGAACGTGCAGTTGTTCGGCGAGATGACCGCGCTGCAGAACGTGCAGGTCGGCCTGCACCACAGCTTCGACAGCAATCTGCTCGATGTCGCGGTGCACACCCCGCGCTACGGCCGGGAGAGCCGCGCCGCCGCGGCGCGCGCGATGGGCCTGTTGCGCTTCGTCGGCCTCGAGAGCCTCGCCCACGAGGAGGCGCGCAACCTGCCCTACGGCAAGCAACGCCTGCTCGAGATCGCACGCGCGCTTGCGCTCGACCCGCAACTGCTGCTGCTCGACGAACCCGCCGCCGGCCTGACCGCGCCGGACATCAAGGAGCTGATCACGTTCATCCGCAAGATCCGCGACCACGGCATCACGGTGATCCTGATCGAGCACCACATGGACGTCGTGATGAGCATGTGCGATACCGTCTCGGTGCTCGACTTCGGCCAGAAGATCGCCGAGGGCGCGCCCGCCGCGGTGCAGGCCGACGAAAAGGTCATCGAGGCCTACCTCGGCGGCCAGG
>Ga0209023_10002705_pt1 | contig 21779 bp, 19 predicted proteins | sample LakOneMetagenome_FD_187468 | JGI IMG/M metagenome (GOLD analysis project Ga0209023, IMG submission 187468) | Freshwater and sediment microbial communities from Lake Erie, Canada (SPAdes) (version 2) | ecosystem: Environmental > Aquatic > Freshwater > Lentic | place: Lake Erie, Canada...
TTATCCGCTCGCGACAAGCCTGTGGATCGGCGGCATCCTGCAGGCACTCGCCAATTTCGGTTTCTCGTGGCAAGCGACCGTCGGCCACGATCCGATCTGGCTCGCATTCGCCATTACGCTTGAAAATTTCACCAGCGCCATCGGCACGGTGATTTACGTTGCCTATCTCTCGGCGCTCTGCCGAAATCCACTTCACACGGCTACGCAATATGCCCTGCTCACCGCGTTGTCGGCATTCGGCCGCACGTATCTATCGGCGGCGGCGGGCTATATCGCAGAAGCGACCGGCTGGGTGTGGTTCTTTGCTATCTGCGCTGCAAGCGCTCTGCCCGGGCTAGCCCTCCTCGCCTGGCTGCAGCGGCGCGGGCATTTCGAGACGCTCAAGCGCTAAATCACTTCCATGACCACTGGCTGACGCCGACATCGCCGACATGCCATGCCGTCTGCGAACAGTACAACGACCAAACGCGCACACGCACATTCTTGCCGAGCAGACGGCTCAGCGTCACACGGTCGGACTTGGTCTTCGTGAACAGATGGAAGGTAGTCGCCTTGGCGTCGGGATTGGCGCAGAAATCATCGCTAGCCGCCATCTGACGCGGTTTGCTGACAATCTGGTACGCCTGCATATCCGTGCCGTTGGGTTGCTTGGTGTGCACCAGCCGCAATATCCCTGACAGCATATCGCCGCGCCCAAGCGCATCTTCTGCAGACGCGCTGCCGGTGGCGACGGAAAATGCCGCTGCAAACATCAGCCCTGATAAAATTCCACGCATGATCGTCCCCTTACAAGCGTATCGCCATCAGCATTTATCGATACGAAGCTGTCCGCAAGGGGTTTCAGGCGATCTTTGCTTTTTCAGCACACGAACAGCTACGGCGTTGCTCGTAACGCTTAGTGCTTGGTCACAACGCTCCATTTGGTCACGATGGCGTCGCTCATCTGTCCTGCGGCTTCCGCGCAGGATAATTCATTGGCCTTCAGGTCAATGCTTTTGCCGATAAACGGCTTCAGTGCGGCAGCTTCAGCGTCGCTGTTGGTCACGATCTGAAAAGTCTCGGGTCCGATTTCCAAATTGCAAAGCCCGGCAGGCGCAGGCAGGCGGCGCGGTTCGCTGGTGAGCTGATAGGTGATGACGCGCTTTTTCTTCGGGCCGGACTTCATCGCCGTCAGCGCGCCGGATAGCACCTCTCCGGTGGCGATAGGCTTCGGTTTTTGCTGAGCCTGTGCGTGGCCGGCAAAAATGGTGACACAGGTGACTGCGAGAAGAGTCGCGACAGACTTGGAGTGAAAAATCATAGAGCTTCCGTGAGTTGTTATCAGAACAGCGTCCGCTGCCGCATGGCAGCCGACAATGTTCCTTCGTCGAGATAGTCAAGTTCGCCGCCCACCGGCACGCCGTGCGCCAGCCGCGTGATCCTGACATTGGCGTCCTGCAAGAGGTCCGTGATGTAGTGCGCGGTGGTCTGGCCATCGACGGTTGCGTTCAGCGCGAGAATGATTTCCGTGACACGCGAGTCATGCGCGCGCGCCACGAGCGCGTCGATAGTCAAATCCTGCGGACCGACACCGTCCAGCGGCGACAGCGTCGCGCCGAGCACATGATAGAACCCGTTTGTGGCATGAGCGCGTTCCAGCGCCCACAGATCGGCCACGTCCGCGACCACAACGATGATCGAAGGATCGCGCCGCGTATCAGTACAGACCGTGCAGGGATTTTGCGTATCGATATTGCCGCAGGTCTTGCACACTTGAATTTTATCGATAGCCACCTGAAGCGCCGCCGACAGCGGCGTCATCAATGCCTCGCGTTTCTTGATGAGATGCAGCGCGGCGCGGCGCGCCGAACGCGGGCCGAGACCCGGTAGCCGCGCCAGTAACTGGATCAGCCGTTCAATCTCCGGACCTGCAACCGCAGTCGCCATATTTAACCGAGGCCCAGACCGGGTGGCAGGCCAAGGCCGCCGGTCAACTCCTGCATCTTTTCCTGCATCGCGCCTTCAGCCTTGCGGCGTGCGTCATTGAGCGCGGTCACCAGAAGGTCTTCCAGGATTTCGCTTTCCTCAGGCTTCATCAGCGACGGATCAATCTTGATTCCCTTCACTTCCATCTTCGCAGTCATGCGCACGGTGACCAGACCACCGCCGGAAATGCCTTCGACCTCGACGTTTTCGAGTTCGTCCTGCATCGCCTTCATCTTGGATTGAAGCTGCGCCGCTTGTTTCATCATGCCGAGAAAGTCAGCCATGAATTGTCCTCTGCAAAACCAGTGTTAAAGATCGTCTTCTTCGGGAGGCGCGACCGGGCCGGTCTCGTCGCTGCCGGAGTCAGCATCGGGCGCGATGCGGCGGACATCCACCACCTGCGCGCCAGGGAAGCGTGACATCACCGCCTGCACCCGCGGATCCGCGTGAATGCCGTCGGTGAGTTTATCCTTCGCCGCCTGCGCCTGCGCGCGCAATGTCTGCTGACCGGTCTCATTCGACACGATCACAGTCCAGCGCCTGCCGGTCCACTGTTCGAGCTTGCGCGACAATTCGTTGACCATCGAACGCGCAGCACTCCGTTCCAGCGCGAGTTCGAGCTTGCCATCTTCCATGCGGACCAGCCGCACATCGGCTTCCAGTGCGGCCCTGATTTGCAGATCGCGCTTCTCTCCGGCCAACGCGACCAGTTCAGCGAATGTGTTCAGCCGCCGCGCCGGCGCGAGTTCAACCGGGGACGGCGCGGGCACGCTCATTTGAGCACGCGGCGAGGTGTCGAGCGCAGAGCGCGTGCTGGATGCAACCGCGCGGACTGGCGCACCATCGTTCGGCGGAGCCATTGCCGACGTGCCGCGTGGTGATCCGTTGCCGCCGCCATTTCCGCCGAGAAGCGGCGATGCGCCACCGCCCGCATCGATCATCTTGATGGCTTCGTCGGGTGTCGGCAGATCGGCCGCATAAGCAATCCGCACCAGCACCATTTCAGCCGCCGCCTGCGGCCTTGTCGCGGCCTGTACCTCGGCAATGCCCTTAAGCAGCATTTGCCACATGCGCGACAGCACCCGCATCGACAGCTTGGCGGCGAAGTCGCGGCCGCGCACACGCTCGGTTTCACCGAGTGCAAGATTGTCGGCGGTCGCAGGAACGACTTTGACGCGGGTGACGAAATTCACGAACTCCGCAAGATCGCTCAGCACCACCACCGGATCGGCACCAGTGTCGTATTGATCGCGAAATTCCTTGAAAGCGGCGGCGATGTCGCCACTCGCCAGTGACTGAAACAGATCGATGATGCGCGTGCGGTCGGCGAGACCCAGCATCTGCCGCACGTCCTCGGCACGGATAGTGCCCGCCGCATGCGCAATGGCCTGATCGAGCAACGACAGCGAGTCGCGCACCGAGCCTTCGGCCGCGCGTGCGATCAGACCCAGCGCTTCTGGTTCGGCCTTGACGCCTTCCTTGTCCGAGATGCTCGCCAAATGCGCCATCAGCACATCGGCATCGACACGCTTGAGATCGAAGCGCTGGCAGCGCGACAGCACCGTCACCGGCACTTTGCGGATTTCGGTGGTGGCGAAAACGAACTTGGCGTGCTCCGGCGGTTCTTCCAGCGTCTTGAGGAAGGCGTTGAACGCCTTCTCCGAGAGCATGTGAACTTCGTCGATGATGTAGACCTTGTAGCGCGCGCTGGAAGGCGCGTAGCGCACGCCGTCGGTGATCTGGCGCACGTCGTCGATGCCGGTATGCGACGCCGCATCCATTTCCAGAATGTCGATATGCCGGCTTTCCATGATCGCCTGGCAATGCACGCCCATTTTCGGCATGTGGATGGCCGGTCCTTTGACGGAGCCATCGGGCAATTCGTAATTCAGCGCGCGGGCCAGAATGCGCGCGGTCGTGGTCTTGCCGACGCCGCGAACGCCCGTGAGAATCCAAGCCTGCGGAACACGCCCCGCCTCGAACGAATTCGAGATGGTGCGAACCATCGCTTCCTGACCGATCAGATCGTCGAATGTGCCGGGACGGTATTTGCGCGCAAGCACGCGATAGCCTGCGCCGGACGACAGAGCGGGTGCGTCCCCAAGTGAATCGCCAAGTGCGAAACCGGGCTGATCGTTGGCGTCGGTGTCAGCGTCGGTCATCAATCGATCCGCGATTGTCGCAAAGGTCTTGTGGAAGACGCATTGCGGAGCGTCCGGCGTGAAGATCGCGACCGCGCCGCGCACGCATGGCACCGCATCGAGCGCACGAAAAAAGATGTAGGAGACTGACGAGCGACCCGATCCGGACCTCGTTAGGGCTGCTTCCTTCCGGACCTGACCCGGTTGGCGAGTGGCTCGTCCACCGCCAATCTCCCGGTCCCTATTTGGGGCCAAAGCCCAAGAAAATCAAGCGAGCAACGGCTGCAGCCGGACGGTGCTGCACGCCTTATTTTGCGAGGTTTCAGACGTCTTTGGCTGACCATTCCCGATGATTTGCACCCGACCGCATCAAAGGCATGGAAGCCTCGCGGAAAGCCGGGCATGACAGGTGTTGTTTGCAGCCCCGCACTCTGCAAAATTGCCGCATCATTTAAGAGAGCACTTATGTCCGATAGTCCCGCCTGGTCGCTCAATTCCCGCCTCGAAAAAGATACCATTAACATCGGCGATCTGCCGCTATCCCGCGTGCTTGTCATCAAGGACGCGAATTATCCGTGGCTGCTGCTGGTGCCGCGGCGGCCGGATGCGACCGAGATCACCGACTTGAATGAAATCGAGCAGGCGCAGTTGATGACCGAAATCAATCGGGTCTCTGTGGCGCTGAAAGATATTACCAAGCCCGACAAGCTGAATATCGCAGCACTCGGCAATCTCGTTCCGCAGCTTCACATTCACATCATCGCAAGGCGCAGCAGCGATGCGGCGTGGCCGCGTCCGGTCTGGGGCGCGGTGCAGGCGCTGCCTCACGACCCGCAGGAGGTAGAGGCTTTCATCGGTGCCTTGCGTAAGAAAATCTGGCTGAGTTAGTTCAAATCAAAATCGCCTCACGCAGCGCAATCAAGAAGACCAAAAATCAGGCTGACAGCATGACCGCCAACGATTCCTTTCCGCTCGGACAACCAGGCTTCGTCTCCCACCCCATCGACCGTGCCGCCCATGTCCGCACCGACGCCGATAAACTTTTTGCATTGGAGGCCCATCGTAACGCGCGCGCCTATGTGGTGCATCGCGATTCGCTGATCGTGACACAGGGCGCGGATGGAATGCGCGCACTGATGACGCTTGATGAGGCGCGCGGTTTCGGCGCCAATCCCGGCACCATCTTTCTCGGCCTGCAAGATGGCGCAGCCGTCTTCGGCATGGGCATCAGTGCGGCTGCCGCCGAAGACCTGATGGGCCGCTCCGACGTTGCGGTGGAGAACCTCCGCGCTGTCGCCGCCACCGGCGCAATTGCGGCCCGCGAACTGTCTACCATCGCCATGGCGAAATCGCTTGTGAGCTGGCATCAGCGCAACGGCTATTGTCCGAATTGCGGAACGCGCACATCGATGGCGGACGGCGGCTGGAAGCGCGTTTGCCCAAGCTGCAAAGCAGAGCATTTTCCGCGTACCGATCCGGTAGTCATTATGCTGGTGACGGCAGGCGACAAATGCTTGCTCGGCCGGCAGGCGCAGTTTCCGCCAACGATGTGGTCCTGCCTTGCAGGATTCGTCGAAGCTGCGGAAACCATCGAGAACGCGGTTCAGCGCGAGATTCTCGAAGAGGCCGGCATTCAGTGCACGGACGTGCAGTATTACATGACGCAGCCATGGCCTTATCCGTCGTCGCTCATGATCGGCTGCTCCGCGCGCGCCACGTCCACCGACATCGTTGTCGATAGAAACGAGCTGGAGGATGCCCGCTGGTTCACGCGCGATGAAGCTGTTGCGATGCTCGCCAAGCAACATCCCGAAGGCCTGACCGGCCCTCATCCTGTCGCGATTGCGCATCATCTTTTGGCGAACTGGCTGCGGCAAACTGCTTGAAAGCGGGAACCCGATCCCGCGTGTTCCGTTGACGCCATTCGGGCATAACAGCCATAGAGACACTTTGACGGGACGCATTGCCTATGAACATCGATCATTCGCGCACAGCAAAACCGCCGCGGATACTTTGCCTCGGCATGCCGGTGCGCGACCTGATCTTTCGTGTGCTGGACGTTCCTGATCGCGGCGCGAAGCAACACGCCAGCGCGTTCATTGAGCTCGCCGGAGGCAATTCGCCGAACGCAGCAGTGTCAATCGCTCGCCTCGGCGGACGCGCGTCTTTGTCCGGCCCGATCGGCGGCGCGCAGGCCAAGACCAGCGCGTATATCTACGATCAATTGAAAAGCGAGGGCATCGATACCAGCGGTCTTGTTGTTGTGGATGACGTGGTCACGCCGATCTCCACTATCATGATCGACCCGAGCGGCGAGCGCACCATCGTCACCTTCCGCGATCCCGGACTGTGGAATGTCACGCTGCCGCCGCCGTCAACGCTGCTCGACGGATGCGACGCTGTGCTCACGGAAAATCGCTGCGCTGAATTCGTCACGCACATCTGCGCCGAAGCGCATAGCCGTGGCATTCCTGTCGTGGTCGACGCCGACAAGATGATGTCGCTGCGCGAGGGGCTCTTGCAGGTTTCATCGCACATTATCTTTTCCGCTGACGCACTTCATGCGACCGCAGGAGAAAGCGACGACGTCGCCTCGCTGCGCAAGATCGCGAAATTGACCCCGGCCCTTCTCGGCGTGACCTCCGGGGCAAAGGGCGTCACCTGGCTGGACGCGCGCGGCGAACCTCGCCACGTGCCGGCATTCCCGGTCCACACCGTGGACACGCTCGGCGCGGGCGACGCATTTCACGGCGCATTCACGCTCGGCATCGCCGAAGGGCAACCGGTGGAGCAGGCCATGCGTTTTGCCGCAGCAACTGCAGCCCTGAAATGCACCCGCTTCGGCGGCGCGTTCGGATCGCCGCAACGCGTTGAAGTCGATGCGCTTTTGGCATCACGCCTGGCAGCCTTGCCTGCGTAGAGCGTCTCTAAAGGCGCCAATTTGGACTTGTCAGAGAAGATTTTTCTATATATGAGGTTGATAACCTTCATTTATGGAAGAAAGTTCTTCTAATGTCTGACGTTGCCGTAGCGATTATTGATGCCCCGCGTCGCCTTGACGCGATCGATCGCAAGATCCTGACCGTGTTGCAGGACGATGCTTCTCTTTCCGTCGCTGAGATCGGCGATCGTGTCGGGCTGTCCTCAACGCCATGCTGGAAGCGAATTCAGCGCATGGAAGCCGAAGGCATCATCCTGCGCCGGGTCGCGCTGGTCGATCAGAACAAGATCGGTCTGGGAATCTCGGTGTTCGTCTCCGTCGAAAGCGGCGACCATTCCGACGCCTGGCTGAAGAAATTCGCCGACGCTGTCAGCGCCATGCCCGAGGTGATGGAATTTTACCGGATGGCAGGCGATGTCGATTACATGCTGCGCGTGGTCGTGGCCGACATGCAGAGCTATGATATTTTCTACAAGAAGCTGATCAGCGCCGTGGCGCTGAAAAACGTCACGTCGCGCTTCGCCATGGAGAAGATCAAGTCTGTGACGGCGCTGCCGGTGCCAGCTCTGAGCGCGGCTTAAACGCCACGCTCAGTTTTTTCGCTGGGCCATATCGTCGGCGAATCCTTTGAGAAAGATTGCGCGGCGCGCGGTCTCGCGATTTATGCAATTGGCGATCATCGGATTGGCCATCGTGCCGTCGAAATAGTCGAAGTAAAAACGGCAGGTGAGTTCGCGCGAGACTAGCCAAGCGCGCTGCATCTCACGCAACTTCGTCTGCTGCTCGGGCTCGAGACCTTTCAACAGCGCCTGAAACGACGCGTTGAGAACCTTGTCCCATTGACGTTGCTCATCATCGAGACAAGCGACAACCTCGGAATCCCGCTTCGCGCCCTCGTCCGGTCCGATGCAAGGATTCGACGTCACGCCAATGCAGGTATCGCTGTTAGGCGGAGCCTTCGACGCCGCAAGGCAGGCCTCGACGGTCGGCTTTGCCTTCGGTGTCTGCGCGTGCGCCACGGTGATCGTGAGGAGCGCGGCGAACATCACAACATATGATCTCACGCCCGCCTCCTCTTTGACGCGTGCGCGTCAAATCTTCTGATTGTACTCGCCGACTTCCGGATGGGTACGCAGCACCGAGTCCATCGCTTCGAACATGTCGCGCATGCGCTTTTCCGAAACGGGGCTTTCCACCACCACGACAAGCTCAGGCTTGTTGGATGACGCACGTACAAGGCCCCAGCTTCCATCTTCGCATGTGACGCGCACGCCGTTGACTGTCACCAGATCGCGGATCGGCTGGCCCGCGACTTTCGCGCCCTTAGCCTTCAGATCCTCGAAATGCTTCACTACCTGCGTGACAATTCCGTATTTGGTTTCGTCGGAGCAATGCGGCGACATGGTCGGCGACGACCATGTTTTCGGCAACGCATCTTTCAAATCCGCCATGCTCTTGCCGGTGGCTCGATCCAGCATTTCGCAAACTGCAATAGCGGAGACGAGACCGTCATCGTAACCGCGGCCGACCGGCGCATTAAAGAAGAAGTGCCCCGACTTCTCGAAACCGGCCAGCGCCTTCAATTCATGGGTACGGCGCTTCATGTAGGAATGGCCGGTCTTCCAATAGGTCGTCTGCGCCCCCTGCTTTTGCAGCACGGGGTCTGTGACAAACAGTCCGGTGGATTTCACATCGACCACGAACTTTGCGTCCTTGTGGATCGACGACATATCGCGCGCCAGCATCACGCCAACCTTGTCGGCGAATATCTCCTCGCCGGTATTGTCCACCACGCCGCAGCGGTCGCCGTCGCCGTCGAACCCAAGACCGACATCGGCCTTATGTTCGAGCACTGCGTCGCGGATCGCGTGCAGCATTTCCATGTCTTCCGGATTCGGATTGTATTTCGGGAAGGTGTGATCCAGCTCGGTATCGAGCGGAATGACTTCGCAGCCGATCGCTTCCATCACCTTTGGCGCGAACGCACCCGCGGTGCCGTTGCCGCAGGCGACAACGACTTTCAGCTTGCGCTTGAGCTTCGGCCGCTTGGTGAGATCGGCGATGTAACGCGCCGGGAAATTCTCGTGAAATTGATACGCACCCGCTGGCTTCAATTTGAAATCTGCGTTGAGCACGATCTCCTTCAGCCGGTTCATTTCATCGGGTCCGAAGGTGAGCGGACGGTTCGCGCCCATCTTCACGCCGGTCCAGCCGTTGTCATTGTGCGAGGCGGTGACCATCGCGACACATGGAACGTCGAGATCGAACTGCGCGAAGTAAGCCATCGGCGTCACGGCAAGCCCGATGTCATGAACCTTACAGCCGGACGCGAGGAGACCTGAGATCAGCGCGTACTTGATCGACGCCGAATAGCTGCGAAAATCATGCGCGGTGACGATCTCCTGCTTCTGGCCCATTTCGCCGATCAGCGTGCCGAGGCCCATGCCCAGCGCCTGAATGCCCATCAGGTTGATTTCTTTGCCGAACAGCCACCGCGCGTCGTATTCGCGGAAGCCCGTCGCTTTCACCATTGGCTCGGATTCGTAGGCGTATGTATTGGGGACGAGTTCGGGCTTCGGCTTCGGAAACATCAATGGCCTCGCGGGAAATTATCTCGGTAAGTCCTGCAGCTTTAGCGAATGCTGTCAGCCGAGGAAAGGCGGGAGCCGCGCATTTACGAACCAAATGCGGCATATTGTTAGCCGATCCGTACAGCTCTCATTCATCCCGGTACATCATGACAGACCTTCGCCTCAAGGCTCCCGCGACCGGGCGCAACCGCGACGCCATCCTTGAGGTGCTGCGCGGCGTGCTGCCACTTACCGGCACCGTCCTTGAGATCGCCAGCGGCTCCGGCGAACACGCCGTCTACTTTGCACAGGCGTTTCCGGAGTTGATCTTTCAGCCGTCCGACCCTGACACCAATGCCCTGCGCAGCATCGCCGCCTGGACGAAGTATAGCGCTCTCTCCAATGTACGTCCGCCGGTGACGCTTGATGCCGCGTCCGATCGATGGCCGGTGGAAGCTGCCGACGCCGTTCTTTGCATCAACATGATCCACATCTCGCCGTGGTCCGCGACGGAAGGCCTGATGCGCGGAGCGGAAACGCTTTTGCGCGCGGGCGCTCCGCTTTATCTCTACGGACCTTATCGCCGCGCCGATGTCGTGACCGCGCCGAGCAATGAAGCATTCGATATATATCTAAAAGAGAAGAATCCCGAATGGGGATTGCGCGATCTTAAAAAGGTCGCAGCGCTGGCGCGGTCGCACGGATTTTCAGAGCCAGTGATCACAGAGATGCCCGCGAATAATCTGAGCGTGGTGTTTCGGCGGCTCGCGTGACGCTTACTGTTCCATCACCAGCTTGCCGCCGGCGAATTCGTACCGCTTGAGCTTCGACAGGAACGACAGTCCAAGCAGGTTTTCCGACAATGCTCCATCGGGCAGCACAAGTGCTTCAACATCACGCACCACAAGTCCGCCGATATCGACCGAGGCAAGGCGCGTGCGCGCGGCCTTGATGGTGCCATTGGCGGTATTGACGGTGGCGATGTAATCGCTGCGCATCGGGCGGATACCGACTTTTGCCGCAGAGCTTTCGTTCAATGCAATAACGGATGCGCCGGTATCGACCATGAAGTCGAGACGGCGGCCATCGACGCGGCCATCCGTCTGGAAATGTCCACGGCCGTCGCGCGAAACGGTGACGCTGCGTACGCCCGCGTTGGCCTGCGGCATCGCTGCGAAAGCATTCATGGTTTTGGTTTTGTCAGCTTTTTCGGATTTGGCGGCCTGCACCTTGTCGCTGCTGACCTTTTCCGCGACCTTGGCCATCGAGGTGCCGAGCACCACGAGAATGGCCGCAAGAATCATGATGCTACGCATACGCTCTCAGCCTACCTGCACGCACCCGTGTCCCACGGGAACCAGATCACAGCGGACTGAAAGTTGAACCTACGGACCGCAGCAAGGAGAGCTTTTTCCGCAATAAGGGTGAGAGAAGCGTTAACTTTAGCTGCGAAGAACGCGCTTACGTCCCGCGCGGCTTGACGCGGCGGGTCGGCGGCGCGGAGGCCGGGTCTTCCGGCCAGGGATGGCGCGGATAGCGCCCGCGCAGATCGGTGCGCACGGCAGCATAAGATCCGCGCCAGAAGCCGGGCAGATCGCGGGTGACCTGAACCGGGCGGTGCGCGGGCGACAGCAATTCCAGAACCAGCGGGATTTTCCCCTTCGCAATTGACGGATGCACCGTCAGCCCGAACAATTCCTGTAGCCGGACGGCAATGGTCGGTCCCTGCTCGGCTTCGTAATCGATCGGCAGTGACGTGCCTGTCGGAGCTTCGAAATGCGTCGGCGCCTCGCGATCTAGCCGCGCGCGCTGATCCCACGGCAGCAGCGCCATCAACGCGTCGGACAGATCGCCCGCGGAAAAGTTCGCCAGCGATGTTTTGTTGAAGAGTGCGGGGACGAGCCACGACTCGCACGTTTCGGCAAGTGCCACGTCAGAGAGATCGGGCCAATCTTCCGGCGACGCTGCGCGCAGGAACATGACGCGGTCGCGCCACTGTTTCAGCGGCTTCGACCACGGCAGCCGCTCCATGCCAACCGCGACAAGGCCATCGGCGAGCACGCGCGCGGTTTTCTCGGACGGTGACACCGGCAAGGTCTGTTCCGACAATGTGATCGCGTGAAGTTTCTTTCGGCGGCGCGCGCGCAATGCCATTGCGGAACGATCAAATGTCACGTCATCGTCGGTCTGAACATGATCGGCAAATTGCTGCTCGATTTCAGTTTGTGTGATCGGCGCAGCAAGAAGAATCCGTCCGTTCGCTGCCGTGCCCGTCAACTCGGCCACCGCAATGTAAGACGACTTCGCCAACGCCGATGTTTGCTCGATATTCGCGCCGCGCCCATTGGCCAGCACAAACGACCCGTTGCCGCGATTTTTCGCCACGCGATCCGGAAATGCCAGCGCAAGCATGATGCCTGTCGATGGAGAATGATCCTGCACATCGAACGGCTCATTCGCGGCGACCTGTTTGGCCCATCGATCTGCAAGTTGATGCGCGCTTTGCGCGCGCTGCGAACGGTCGCGGCGGAAGTTATCGAGGCGCGCGTCGAGATCGGCGCTGTCACCGCCCAATCCGCGCTCGGTCAGGATAGCCGCGATGCTCGCGGCCTCCTCGCCTGAACCCAAACGATGCGAATCCACAATCATGCGCGCCAGCCGTGGCGGCAACGCGAGCGCACGCAGGCTGTTGCCTTCCGGCGTAAGGCGACCGGAGTCGTCCAGCGCATTCAGTTCGCGCAGCAAAACGCGGGCTTCTGTTAGTGCCGGCAGCGGCGGCGGATCGAGAAACGCCAGCTTGGACGGATCGGCCGCGCCCCAATGCGCAAGGTCGAGGACCAGCGAGGACAAATCGGCAGAAAGAATTTCGGGTCGCGTATAGGCTTCCAGCGATGCAGTCTGCGGCTCGTCCCATAGCCGGTAACAGACGCCGGGTTCAGTGCGTCCGGCGCGGCCGCGGCGCTGATCCACCGCGGCACGCGAGGCGCGAATCGTTTCCAGCCGCGTCAGACCAATATCTGGTTCATAGCGCGGCACACGCGCCATGCCGGAATCCACCACGATCCGAACGCCCTCAATGGTGAGCGATGTTTCGGCAATGGATGTTGCGAGCACCACCTTGCGTTGCCCTTTCGGCGCAGGCGATATGGCACGATCCTGCACGCCTGCATCGAGCGCGCCGAACAGCGGCACAATCTCGGTGTTCGGATCACTGACGCGCTCGGCGAGAAACGTATGCGTGCGGCGGATTTCTGCAGCCCCCGGCAGGAACGCCAGAACCGAGCCCGCATCCGCGCGCAAGGCAGCGGCAATAGCATCGGCCATCTGTCGCTCGATTTGCACATCCGGCTTACGGCCGAGATACCGCGTATCCACTGGATAAGCGCGGCCTTCGCTGGCGATCACCGGCGCATCACCAAGCAGCTTGGCGACCCGCGCACCGTCAAGCGTCGCGGACATCACGAGAATGCGCAGATCTTCGCGCAGTCCCTGTTGTGCATCACGCGCGAGCGCGAGACCTAAATCCGCGTCAAGCGATCGCTCATGAAATTCGTCGAACAGCACGGCTGCCACGCCGGACAACTCCGGATCGTCGAGAATCTGCCGCGTGAAAATACCTTCGGTCACGACCTCGATCCGCGTGGCGCGCGAGACCTTCGAGCCGAAGCGCACGCGATAGCCGACGGTATGTCCAACCTTCTCGCCCAGCGTCTGAGCCATCCGCTCCGCAGCAGCACGCGCGGCGATCCGGCGCGGCTCCAGCACTATGATTTTTTTCTTGCCGACCCATTCCGCGTCGAGCAGCGCGAGCGGCACGCGTGTGGTCTTGCCCGCCCCCGGCGGTGCAACCAGGACCGCCGTATTGCTGCGCGCCATAGCTGCGGCGAGATCGCCGAGAACAGCGTCGATGGGGAGCGGTGAAAAGCTCACACCGCCCCGCGCCCGATGCTTTCATAGGTAAAGCCGAGTGCTTCCATTTCGTCGCGGCGATAGATGTTGCGTAGGTCCACGATCACTGGCTGCGCCATCTCGCGCTTGAGTTGCTCCAGATCGAGTGCGCGGAATTGCACCCATTCGGTGACGATCACCAATGCATCCGCGCCTTTGGCGCAATCATATTCATTTTGACAATAAGCGATGTCCGGCAGTTCGTGCTTCGCCTGCTCCATGCCAGCCGGATCGTAGGCGCGGACTTTCGCGCCGAGATCGAGCAGGCCTGTGACGAGCGGGATCGACGGCGCTTCGCGCATGTCGTCCGTGTCCGGCTTGAAGGTGAGGCCGAGCAGGCTAATGGTCTTACCGCGCAGATTGCCGCCAAGTGCTGCAGATACTTTCCGCGCCATCGCACGTTTGCGATTGTCGTTCACCGCGAGCACAGCCTCCACAATGCGCAACGGCACATCGTGGTCCAGCGCAGTCTTCACCAGCGCGCGCGTATCCTTCGGGAAACACGAGCCGCCAAAGCCAGGACCGGCGTTGAGAAACTTTGAACCGATGCGGTTGTCGAGCCCGATGCCGCGCGCAACCTCTTGCACATCGGCGCCGACCTTCTCCGACAGGTCCGCTATCTCGTTGATGAAGGTGATCTTGGTCGCGAGAAACGCGTTGGCCGCGTATTTGATCAGCTCAGCCGTGCGCCGTTCGGTGTACATGATCGGCGCTTGATTGAGGTACAGCGGGCGATAGACCTCGCCGAGAACTTTGCGCGCACGCTCGTCATCGGTGCCGACCACAATACGGTCCGGATGCTTGAAGTCGCGGATCGCCGCACCCTCGCGCAGAAATTCCGGATTGGACGCGACAGCAACATCGGCCTTCGGATTTGTCTCGCGAATGATGCGCTCGACCTCGTCACCGGTACCCACAGGCACCGTGGACTTGGTGACGACCACGGTGAAATCCTTCAAGGCTTTCGCGATCTCGCGAGCAGCGGCATGCACATAGGTCAGATCGGCATGACCGTCGCCACGGCGCGACGGCGTGCCCACCGCGATGAACACCGCATCGGCTTCGCCTACCGGGCCTTCGAGATCGGTCGAGAAATCAAGTCGCCCCGCCTTTACGGACGCAGCCACCAGCCGATCCAGATCGGGCTCAAAAATTGGTATCTCGCCCCGCTTCAGCGCCGCGATCTTGCCAGCGTCCTTATCAACGCAGGTGACCCGGTGGCCGAAGTCCGCAAAACAGGCCCCTGATACAAGCCCGACATAGCCCGTGCCAATCATGGCAATCCGCATGAGAATACCCGTCCGTTAAGCAGCAATACGATCACATTGTTTTCGCGGGCCTTTTAGCGCAATTCCGCGTGATGGGGGCACAACATTTGTATGAATAAAGGAGAATGAAACCCATCCGGGGGAGGATGGCTCAGAACTGGACCGAAACGAGACATGACGAGCAGGAACGGCACATCCGGCACACGTCCCTTGGCCGCCCCCCTTCGGGTGGACTGGGTCGATTATGCCAAGGGCATCTGTATCGTCATGGTCGTGATGATGCACTCCACGCTTGGGGTGGAGTTGGCCGCCGGCAAGCAGGGCTTCATGCACCTTGCCGTGGAGTTCGCCCGCCCCTTCCGGATGCCGGATTTCTTCCTGATTTCGGGCCTGTTTCTCTCGCGCGTCATTAACCGTGACTGGCGGACCTATCTCGACCGCAAGGTCGTGCACTTCGCCTATTTCTATCTGCTTTGGGTGACAATCCAGTTTGCCATGAAGGCGCCGGGCATGGCTGCCGAGCAGGGCTGGGCTTATGTCGGCGTCATGTATTTGCAATCGTTTATCGAGCCGTTCGGCACGCTGTGGTTTATCTACCTGCTGCCGATCTTCTTTGTGGTGACGAAAGCCACGTTGCGCATTCCTGCGCCAGTCATCTGGCTTATCGCCGCGTCGCTTGAGATGGCGCATATCACCACCGGCTGGACGGTGATCGATGAATTCGCCTCGCGCTTCGTCTATTTCTATTCAGGCTATCTGTGCGCGGACTACGTGTTCGCGCTGTCTGACCGCGCGCGCGCGAAACCTCCGCTGGCGCTGGCAGGCCTCGCCGCCTGGGCCATCATCAACGGCATTCTGGTGTTCAGCGACCTGAGCGTCCGTCCCGGCATTTCTCTCATGCTGGGATTTGCAGGAGCCTGCGCCATTATCGTCACCGGCACGCTGCTGGCCCACGCCAACTGGCTCGATGCGCTGCGCTATTGCGGCGAACATTCCATCGTCATCTATCTGGCCTTCTTCCTGCCGATGGCGCTGACGCGAATAGTCCTGCTCCACACCAACATCATCCCGGATATCGGGCTGGTGTCGCTGATCGATACCGTCGCGGGTATCGTTGGCGCACTAGCGATGTGGTGGGGTGCCAAACGCCTCGGCCTCAACTTCCTGTTCGAGCGGCCCGATATGTTCTGGATCGCGCCGAAGCAGCCGCGCGCCAAGCTTCAGGCGGCGGAATAACCAAACATTTCCGTGCGGAACTGAACGTCGGCGGGTGTCAATTCCGGGAGAAATCCCTAAATTGCGCCCATGCCGAAAAAGCCTGCACAACCAGCAAAATCCGACGCGAAACCCGCTGCCGCCAAAGCAGCTGCTGCTGCCAAGACGCCAGCCAAAGGCGATCACGTCTTTCTGGTCGATGGCTCCGGTTACATCTTCCGCGCCTATCACGCGCTGCCGCCGCTGAACCGCAAGTCCGACGGCTTGCAGGTCAACGCCGTGCTCGGCTTCTGCAACATGCTTTGGAAGCTGATGCGCGACATGCCGCCGGAAAACCGGCCGACGCATCTGGCGATCATTTTCGACAAATCCGAACGGACGTTCCGCAACGAGTTCTATCCTGAATACAAGGCGCATCGGCCGCCCGCGCCTGACGATCTCATTCCGCAATTCGCGCTGATCCGCGAAGCCGTGCGCGCGTTCGATCTTCCGTGTCTCGAGCAGATCGGATTCGAGGCCGACGACTTGATCGCGACTTACGTACGCGAAGCGTGCGAGCGTGGCGCGACGGCGACCATCGTGTCATCCGACAAAGACCTGATGCAGTTGGTGACCGATTGCGTGTCGATGTACGACACCATGAAGGACCGCCGGATCGGCATTCCCGAAGTGATCGAAAAATTCGGCGTGCCGCCGGAAAAAGTCGTCGAGGTGCAGGCGCTCGCGGGCGACTCGGTGGACAACGTGCCCGGCGTACCAGGCATTGGCATCAAGACCGCAGCACAGCTCATTACCGAATATGGCGATCTCGAAACGCTTCTGCAGCGCGCGCCCGAGATCAAACAGCCTAAGCGGCGTGAGGCGCTGATCGAAAATGCAGAGAAAGCGCGTATCTCACGGAAGCTGGTGCAGCTCGACGACCACGTGAAGCTCGACGTGCCGCTGGACGATCTCGCCGTGCATGAGCCGGACTCGCGCAAGCTGATCGCGTTCCTTAAGGCGATGGAATTTTCAACGTTGACACGGCGTGTCGCCGAATACGCGCAGATCGACCCTTCGGACGTCGACGCGGCCGCTTCCACGAAAAGCGCCTTTGCGCTCGCCGATACGCCTGTGGATTCGCTCAAGACTCCGGCGCTTGGCGGCGAACCCGATCTGTTTGGCAAAAGTATATCGAGCGCGTCTAACGCGGGCCAATGGGCTGGATCGGCAAAGCCGAAGCAGGCGGCGACTAACAACGGCCCGCAGACGCCAAAGGCGCTGGCGGATGCGCGCGCCGAGGAAGCCCGCAGCGCCAAATTCAACCGCGCGCAATATGCGACCATTCGCAAGCTCGACGAATTGAAACATTGGACCGCACGCGCGTTCGATATCGGGCATGTCGCGCTGACCATCGAGACCAGCACCCCCGATCCGATGCAGGCCGACATCTGCGGCATTTCGCTCGCGACCGGCATCAACCAAGCCGCCTACATTCCGCTGGCGCACACCAAGCCCGGCGACGGTTCAGGACTGTTTGCAGGCGGCCTTGCTCCGGATCAAATCAAGACCGCCGATGCGCTCGCAGCGCTCAAGCCGCTACTGACGGATGTGGGCGTGCTTAAGATCGGACACGATCTGAAGTTCGACAGCGTGGTGCTGGCGCAGCACGGCATCGACATGGCGCCCATCGAGGATACGATCCTGATTTCCTATGTGCTCGACGCGGGTCGCGCCAAGCACGATCAGGAATCGCTGGCCGAAAGCTGGTTCGGCCACAAGACCATCGGCTTTGGCGAACTGATCGGCAGCGGCAAGAACCGTATCACGTTCGATCAAGTCGCTATCGACAAGGCCACCGAATACGCCGCCGAGCGCGCCGATGTGGTGCTGCGTCTATGGCGTGTGCTGAAGCCGCGCCTGCTGTCTTATCGCGTCAACACCGTTTACGAGACTTTGGAGCGACCTCTCGTGCGCGTGCTGGCGCGCATGGAGCGGCGCGGCATTTCCATCGATCGACAAGTCTTGTCGCGTCTCTCCGGCGAATTCGCGCAGACCGCCGCACGTGTCGAAGCCGAGATTCAGAAGATGGCTGGCGAGCCGATCAATCCCGGCAGCCCCAAGCAGCTCGGCGACATCATGTTCGGCAAGATGGGCCTGCCCGGCGGGGCCAAAACCAAGACCGGCGCATGGTCGACCTCGGCACAGATCCTCGATGAACTGGCGGAAGGCGGACATGACTTCCCGAAACATGTTCTGGAATGGCGACAGGTTACCAAGCTGAAATCAACCTACACGGATTCGCTGCCCGAATACGTCAATCCGCAGAGCCATCGCGTGCATACGACCTACGCACTCGCCGCAACGACCACGGGCCGCCTGTCATCGAACGAGCCGAACCTGCAGAACATTCCAGTGCGCACCGAAGACGGCCGCAAGATTCGCAAGGCGTTCATCGCCGCGAAAGGCAACAAGCTGGTGTCGGCGGATTATTCGCAGATCGAACTGCGTCTGCTGGCAGAGATCGCGGACATTCCGGTGCTCAAGCAGGCGTTCCAGGATGGTCTGGACATTCACGCCATGACCGCATCGGAAATGTTCGGCGTGCCGATCAAGGATATGCCGGGCGAAGTGCGCCGCCGCGCCAAGGCGATCAACTTCGGCATCATCTACGGCATCTCCGCTTTCGGCCTCGCCAACCAGCTCGGTATTCCGCGCGAGGAAGCGGGCGCTTACATCAAAAAGTATTTCGAACGCTTCCCCGGTATCCGCGCCTACATGGATTCCACGCGCGATTTCTGCCGCGAGCATGGCTATGTCGAGACGATCTTCGGTCGCAAGTGTCACTACCCCGACATCAAGGCGAGCAACCCGTCGATTCGCTCGTTCAACGAGCGCGCCGCGATCAATGCGCGCCTGCAAGGCTCTGCTGCAGACATCATCCGCCGCGCTATGATCCGGATGGAAGATGCGCTCGCGGAGAAAAAACTCTCAGCGCAGATGCTGCTGCAGGTCCACGACGAACTGATCTTCGAAGTCCCGGAGGATGAAGTCGCGAAAACATTGCCCGTGATCCAGCACGTGATGCAGGACGCGCCGTTTCCGGCTGTGGCGTTGTCGGTGCCGCTGCAGGTCGATGCGCGTGCCGCGAACAACTGGGATGAGGCTCACTAGCCCTTGATGTCAGCTTAAACTGACCTCAAATCCACGCTTCACGCCGGGTCGCGCCATCATCGTCGCGTACCAGCGCTTGACGTTCGGAAAGTCGTCCAGCGAAATCTTGTGGCGCTCGTGCCGCCACGCCCAGCCGATGATCGCGAAATCCGCGACGGAAATTTTATCCGCGACGAATTCGTGTTCGGCCAGCCGCCGGTCGAGCACGCCGTAGAGCCTGCGTGTCTCTTTTGAAAACCGCTCGAGCCCGTAGCGGCGGTCCTGTTCATCCTCGAGCGCGACGAAGTGATGCACCTGCCCCGGCATCGGGCCGAAGCCGCCCACCTGCCACATCAGCCATTCCAGGACTGGAATGCGCTCCGCCAAATCTTTCGGCAAGAACTTCCCGCTCTTCTCGCCGAGATAAAGCAGGATTGCACCGGATTCGAACACGCTCACCGATTTACCGTTCGGGCCTTCCGGATCAACGATGGCCGGAATTTTATTGTTCGGGCTGATCTTCAGAAATTCCGGCGCGAACTGCTCATCTTTGGCAATGTTGATGGGATGTACTTTGTAGGGCAGGCCCATTTCCTCTAGCGCAACGCTGATCTTGCGGCCGTTGGGCGTATTCCAGGTGTAAAGATCCACGGTCATTTCTGTCCCTGACTTGTTCTTGCGCTGTTGACGTTGTGCGATCCGCTCTAGAATGTCCACGCGGTGAGAGTTAAAATCCGCGAAATTCCCCGCATCTAAAAGAGATCGCCTTGTCAAAATCAGCTTCACGCGCACGCCTCGCCGACATCATCCGCAGACGCTCGTTCGGGCGCGGCGAGATCACGCTGGCCTCGGGCCGCAAGAGCGACTTCTATTTCAACCTCAAGCCGACCATGCTCGATCCAGAAGGCGCTGCGTTGCTCGCGGAACTCTCGCTCGATGCGCTCAGAGACGACGAGGTGGATTACATCGGCGGGCTGGAGATGGGCGCGGTGCCGATTGCCGGCGCCATCGCGCAACTTTCATGGCTCAAGGGTCATCCCATTGCGGCTTTCTTCGTGCGCAAGAAGCCGAAGGAACATGGCGCGCGGCTGGCCGTCGAGGGTCTTGCCAAAGACGAAAGCCTCCAAGGCAAGCGCGTCGTCATTGTCGAAGACGTCACCACCACCGGCGGTTCCGCCATCAAGGCGGTGGACGCAGTGAAGGACGCCGGCGGCGAAGTCGTGATGGTGTTCACCATGGTGGACCGCGACGAAGGAGCGACGGAAAACTTCAAGGAAGCCGGCATTGCCTTCCGTTCGCTCTACAAGGCAGGCGAGTTTTTGAAAGGCTGACAATTGCTGTCGCGCTCCGCCTTGCATCGGCTCGCGGCCGCGTCCGCTCTTGTCATATTGTGGCCGGAGGCCGCCTTCGCTGCCGACGGACTGGATGGCGCGAAGCTATCGGTGCTGTGGGCGCTTCCGTTTCTCGGCATCCTGCTCTGCATCGCCACCGGCCCGGTGTTCTACCCCCACGTCTGGGAACATCACTTCGGAAAGTTTACTGCTTTCTGGTCAGCGCTGATCGTCGTTCCGCTGCTGCTGACAGTGGACATTTACACCGTGACGACCACCCTCGCACATACCGCGCTGCTGGAATATATGCCGTTCATCCTGCTGCTGCTCGCGTTGTTCACGACTGCAGGCGGCATTTATCTCGAAGGCAATTTGCACAATAGCGTCTTCACCAACACGGTCATGCTGGCTATAGGCGCAGCAATGGCCAGCATCGTCGGCACCACGGGCGCGGCGATGATCCTGATCCGGCCACTGATCCGCGCCAACGATGACCGGCGGTACAACGCGCATGTCGTGGTGTTCTTTATTTTTCTGGTGGCCAATATCGGCGGCGCGCTGTCGCCACTCGGCGATCCACCACTGTTCATCGGCTTCCTCAAGGGCGTGGATTTCTTTTGGACCACGCAGCATCTCTGGCAAGAAACGTTGGTGATTGGCGGCATCGTGCTCGCGATCTTCATGGCGCTGGATATTTTCCTGCACCATCGCGAAGGCGCTTTTACCCGCGCCAAAGACCCGACGCCTGACAAGCCGCTCAAGCTGCGCGGCAAGATCAATCTCCTTCTGATCGCGATCATCATCGCCGCCATCCTCATGAGTGCGCAGTGGAAGCCCGGCGTCAGCTTTCTTTTTGCAGGCGTCGAGCTTCGGATTCAGGATTTGCTGCGCGACGTGATCTTAATTCTGGTGACGATCTGGTCGCTGGCGCTGACGCGCAAGGCGGATCGCACCGCCAACGGTTTCGCATGGGGGCCGATCCAGGAAGTCGCGATCCTGTTCGCAGGCATCTTCATCTGCATCGTGCCGGTGATGGCCATGTTGCAGGCAGGCCCACAGGGACCCTTCGCCGCCCTGCTCGGCCTTGTCACCAACGCCGACGGCAGCAATAACGCCGCCGCTTATTTCTGGCTCACCGGCGGATTGTCATCATTCCTCGACAATGCGCCGACATATCTGGTGTTCTTCCAGCTTGCTGGCGGCGATGCGCAAGTGTTGATGACCGCGAAATCCGCGACACTGGCGGCGATCTCGGCGGGTGCAGTGTT
>Ga0209023_10002706_pt1 | contig 21776 bp, 23 predicted proteins | sample LakOneMetagenome_FD_187468 | JGI IMG/M metagenome (GOLD analysis project Ga0209023, IMG submission 187468) | Freshwater and sediment microbial communities from Lake Erie, Canada (SPAdes) (version 2) | ecosystem: Environmental > Aquatic > Freshwater > Lentic | place: Lake Erie, Canada...
CTCTCATAATTAATCGGCGGCGGCTCGACGATGACCGGCGGCGGGCTGTAATAGCCCTCGCGCGAAATATAGCTGCGGCTGGCCCAGCCACGAAGGCCATCAACCGCGACATCGCACCAGCTCGGCTGGCAACCCAGCACATCGATGCGTGAGCCTTCAGGCAACACACCGATGACCGGATAGCCGGTGCCGGGGCCTGCCCGCACATTGAGATCGGACGTGACGAAGGCCGTATAGGCCTGCGCCGCCGTGGCAAAGCCCGCCAGCATCAAGGCCGTGGCGCCGATAATGGATAGCCGTTTGAAACGCATCAATTCACCTCACCTCGCGTGAACGCCGGAACCGTCCGGACGTTCCCCATGGTGCATGATAGACGGAAATGTGCCGGATTTCCGGCGGCGCTCACTCCAGCGGTTTTTCCATCCCCGCGCGCAGGTCGGAGAGAATTTGGCGGAGCCCGTGAATCTGGTCGACGAGGTGCAGGATGACGTCGATCCCCGCATCATTCGCGCCGAAATCCTGTTTCAACTCGCGGATGAATCCGGCGCGCGCCACATCCGTGTCGGTGAACTCAAGGCCTTCCGCCGTTTCGCGCGGAACGAGCCAATGCTGTTCGATCCACAGTTCGAGCGTTTGCACCTGGATGCCGGAGGAGATGAGAAACCGCTGCTTGTCCATGCCCTTGTCCGTGCTCATGTCACGTCTCCCGCGGATTGAAGGTCTTGCCATTGGCCCAGCCCGACACGAATGCCGTGAGATCGGGATCGGCGGTTCTGGGCAAGACGATCTTGAGCTTGATGAGCTGATCGCCATGGCCGCCATCACGGCGGGGCGCCCCCTTTCCCTTGAGTCTCAGCGTGGTGCCCGTGTTGGAGCCGGGGGGAACCGTCATCGTCACGGCGCCGGTGGGCGTGGGGACGCGGATTTTTCCGCCCAGCACCGCTTCGGAAAGTGAAACGGGAATCTCGATTGAAATATTATCGCCCTCGCGGGTGAAGCGCGGATCGGGCAGCACCTCGATCTCGATCAATGCATCGCCGGGCCCGCCTGTGCCATGGCCGGGTGCGCCCTTGCCCTTAAGCCGCAGCACCTGGCCATCGGTGAGGCCGGGTGGAATCCTGACGTCGAGCGTGCCGCCTTCCGGCAATGTCAGGCGCTTGTTGGCGCCGGCGATCGCTTCGGCGAGGCTGATCGACAGGTGATAGTGGAGGTCGCTGCCGGGCCGGTTGGCGCGGGCCTTCTGGGCGCGGCGCAGAAGATCGGCGAAGGCATCCTCGCCATCCATGAAATCCGAATAGCCCGACGCATTGGAATAGGGCTGTTCCGGGCCATCCGAGGCATAGTCGCGATAATAGTGCTGCGGCGGCCGCTCATTGCCTGCGGCGTCGATTTCGCCGGCATCAAAGCGTTTGCGCTTGGCCGGATCGCTCAAGAGATCATAGGCGCCCGACACCTCCTTGAACTTTTCCTCCGCCGCCTTGTTGCCGGGGTTCAAGTCGGGATGCAGCTTTTTCGCGAGCTTCCGATAGGCGCTTTGGATGTCGGCGGCGGTGGCGGCGGGCGCCACGCCCAGTATTTCATAAGGAGTCTTCACCATCTCTCCCTGATCTGCACAGCACGGGGGAACTCCATCACTAATCCGGAGGGAGAAAAAAGACAAACCGCGATAAAGCCGTTGACCGGCGGAACCTCATCGCTCCGCGGCGTGTGTAGCAAACAGAGGAAGGAGCACGGCAATGACCCCCGGCATATTCCTGCGCGTTGCGTGCGGAATGATGATCAATGCGATTCTCTTCGGTGCCGGCATTATTGCCATTCTGATGGTACCTGGGTTTCGCCCCGATGACACCTCGCACATGGGCGACGGAGCCGACCTTGTGATCCTCGGTATCATAGATTGCCGCATCCGTGAGGATGGCCGGCGTCAGTTCGCTGGCAGTCAGGCGTGCGTGGCTGGTATGGTCCATGGAAGCCTGCTTTGCTGATGGGCTTCAAACGCCCTCTGCCATCGTCAGATGCGCCCATCCTGTTGAAAGCCAGCGAGCAGGGCGAGAAGTTTCCCCTCTCCCGCGGTTTCGGAAAACCGGTGGAGAAATGTCTGATACCCGTTCTCCGCCAGATGCTGCCAGAGTGCCGGGTCCGAGTAGGCCGCGAGGATATGCTCCGCCATCTCCTCCGCCCGGCCGGCGATCAGCACGTCCTCTCCGTGGCGGAGCGCCATGCCTTCGGCGGCGATGGCGCTTGCCACCACCGGCAGCTTGAGGCTGAGGCTCGAGACGATCTTTCCCTTGACTCCAGCCCCATAGCGCAAGGGCGCGATCGAAAGCCGGATTCCGTCGAAGAAAGTGGCCAGGTCGGGCACATGCCCGCGGATCACGATGTTTTCTTGCGCCAGCGCAGTTATTTCCGGCGTGACGAACGCGCCGGCGATCAGCAGGCGTCCGGGAAAACCCCGCGCCACGAGAAGAGGCCAGACTGCCTGGACAAACCATGTGATGCCATCCGCGTTGGGCCGGTGGGCAAACGCGCCGATAAAGGCGATATCGCGCCGGTTGGCGAAATCGGGTGCCGCGTGTTCAGGCGGGATGGGGCGCATGATGGGGATGAGGGTGACAGGCGTATCAGGAAGCTCCATACGCAAAATTTCCTGCTCTGCCGCGCTCACCACGATGCGCGCATCGGCGCGCGCAAGCAGGGACAACTCTCGAACCCGCATGTTCTGCGCGGATTGGGCAAGTGCCGGATCGCCGCTGATCTCCGCCTGCCGCCTCATGCGCAGGAAATGCAAATCCACGGGATGAAAGATGATGCGTGTGGCCGGCGAGACGGCGCGGATGATGTCAAATGCGCGCGCCGAAACGCCGGCGCGATAAAGAAGGGCGATGTCCATGCCTGGCGCCAGCGCCGTAACAGCGTCTTCCAGTGCCGGAAACGCGGGTGCGCACGCGGTCCTGATGCCCAGTGCGTTGAGGGCTGCAACATAGCGCGGATCGGCGTCCATGCGCTGGGGAATGAAGGTGATCTCATACCCCGCCCGCGACAGGATGCCGAGATAGGCCATGGTGCTGTTGGACCCGCTGTCCTGATCGGGTGCGGGCACGCGGAAGTCGGTGACGAGAAGCCGTTTGCGCATGATCAAAGCCGGTGAAAGTCGAGCACTGGAACGCCTGCTTCCGCGAGGGCGGCAATCAGCGGGCTGGGTTGCATGGCAATCGCCACGTCGATACCCGGCGGCGCGGGAACGGTGGTGCGCAGAAGTGCCTTCAGGTTTTCCGGCAGCGGAATACGGGTATGTGCGGCGCGCGCAATTTCCGGATCGTAAATCGACAGCTGGTAGCCTTCCTGCAACAGGCGCTGGGCCATGCGGACGGCGGGGCTTTCCGCCAGATCCGTGGTTTCCGGTTTGAAGGCGAGGCCGATGAGAAACACCCGCGCGGGAGAGGGCGCACGCTCCGCCACCTGCGCAAAAAGATAGTCCGCATGCGCGGCATTGCTGGGGAGAATGCTGGCGATGACCGGCGCCCGCACCGACAGCGCCTCCATGCCCCCCGCAAGCGCCGCCACATCCTTGGGCAGGCACGGGCCCCCGAAGGGCGCCCCAGGCCGCAAATAGGCGGCCGAGACATTCAGTACGTGGTCGGCCAGAAACATGTCCATGACCTCGCCCGGCGCGATCCCGGACGCGCGGCAATAGCGCCCGATTTCATTGGCGAAGCTGGCCTTGAGCGCATGAAAGGCGTTGTCGGCGTATTTGACCATCTCCGCCGCGGCAAGCGAGGTGCGGAATACCGGTGCGGTGATGTGGCGATAAAGTTCGGCCAGCCTATCGGCAGAGCCCCGCACGCGCTCGCCGATCACGATGCGGGAGGGCGCGCGGTAATCGGCGATGGCGGTTCCTTCGCGCAGAAATTCCGGGTTCGTTGCCACGTCATATGTGGTCCCCGGTGTTTCACCTGTGACCTCGATCAGGACGGGCAGAATCATGGTCTCCACCGTTCCTGGCAGTATGGTGGAACGGAAGACAAGGAGGAGCGGCGGCAGGTCGCGGGCGCGCAGCCGGGCAGCCTCTCCACACGTACGGGCGGCGGCGATGACATGGCTCGCATCAAAGCCGCCGCATGGCGCGGAAGGCGAGCCGACGCAGCAGAAGATCATGTCCGCGGCTGAGAGATCATGCGGTGTGTAGGCAGGCGTCAGCCGTCCTTCGGCATGGCCGGCCTTCAGCCGTTCCGCCACGCCGCGCTCGCTGATGGTGATTTTGCCGCGCGCGATAGCAGCCATGACGGCAGGATTGCTGTCCATGCATGAGAGTGCGTGGCCGTCTTCGAGGAGACAGGCCGCCATGACGTTGCCAATATGACCGAAACCGATGATGCCGATATTCATGCCGGGGCTAGGCCTACAGGCTCGCTTTCCCCCGGGCAAGCGCGCTGGCCAGGCGGGAAATGGATTCCGTGCCGATCGGCGGCGGGCTGCGGCTGGCAATCGCCTGCGCTCTCTCCGCCATGGCAGGCCGGAGGGCGAGGCCAAGCGCGGACCGGACGCGCGCGCGCGTCATGTGCCGGGGGTGAAGCATCGTGGCGGCGCCCAGATCGGCCAGCCGGCTGGCGTTGTCCAACTGGTCGCCCAGCAGCGGAAGCACCAGCGATGGCGTTCCGGCGCGCAGAATCGCCGCGACAGTGTTGATGCCGCCATGATGGACGGCAGCATCCGCATGGGGCAGGAGGCTGGTGACCGGAAATCGCCCGAATTCAAGACAGCCCGGCGTAATCTCCCGGACGGGCCGCATGTCACCCCACACGGCAAGGCAGCGTTTGCCGAGACCCGTCACCTCCGCCACTGCGATTTCCATGGCCGCGCGATGGAACCTGGTCAGCGATCCGAGGAAGACGAGAACCGGTGGAGGCCCGCTTTCGAGAAAACCCGCAACCGCGGGCGGCAGCGTTTCGATGCCGGGCCCTGGCAGCGTGACAAAATGATGGGCCGTGGCGGCGCGCATGAGAATTCGTGGAAACAGCGCCAGGCCTGTTCCCGCAACGCCGGGAAGCAATCCGCCGTCATCCGCCAGCCCGAGCGAAGATCTGAGACGCATCAGCCGTGGCGCCAGCGAGCGGAAATAGCGCAGTACAGCCTGCCGGAGGGCAGCAGCCTCCGCGGCAGCGCGGCGGCGCGCGGTGAGCCGGGGCCATCGGGTGAAGAGCGGAGGATCATCCTCCGCCATGACTGACAATGGATAGAGATGTAGCGGCACAACCGGCGCACCTTCCGCCTGCGCGGCGGCGATGACGCCGGGTGTGATCCAGCTTGACAGAACGCTGGTGATGCCATGCCGACGGATCAGGCATTGCGCCATTTGGAACTGTTGTTCAGCCAGCGGATCAATCCAGTGCCGCACGATTTCGCCGGTGATGTGAAGGCGGGGCGGCAGGCCCATGGACAGGTCGATCGACGGAAGGCGATGAAACTGTGCATCGTGCACGGGATAGAGATCACGGTGGGCGGCGCTGGCCAGAACATGGACCTTGACGCCCGCACTCTTCAGAAGCGCGCAGAGGCCTGCGGCGGGAACATGCTCGCCGGTGCTGCCCCATGCTGAAATCAGGATGGTCATGCGTCCGTGATATCAGCTTATGATGGAAGGCGTCATCAGAGCACTGTTCGGAGAGGGAGGCCAAGTGCAGGCGGAGGGCTATCGGATTGAGGTGCTGGAAGAAGGGGCCGCGGCGGAAGTGGCGGCGCTCTATGCATTCGTGCGCGGCCGCGCGCCCGAGGGTCATCTGGCCCTCCGGCAGCCTGAAGATTTTGGCGCATTATTTGCCGATCCTGACTCGCTCGTGGCCGTGGGGGCCTGGTGGGGAGAAAATCTGGCGGCCTATTCCCTGTGCCGGAAGTCCTCCGTCATTCCCTATGATCCGCAACCATTCCTGACGCTGATCCGCCCGGCCGGCGGTGACGTCTACCTCGGCATGGGAACCGTGGTGCATCCCCAGCATGAGGGGCGGCTGCTGATGGCAAGGCTGATGGCGATGCGCGGAGAGGCGCTCAAGGCGCGCGGCGCCCGTCATGTGCTGGGGCTTGCCGCTATCGGCAATCTGCCCTCGATTGCCAGCATCTTGCGCGCCCAGGCGGTTCTGGTGGGGCTTTCACGCGACGAAACCGCGATGAACTATATCGGCTATGGCGGGGTGCTGCAGGCTGCTGTCGATCATGGCGCGATGCCCACCGCCATTTCCCTGGGCGACCTGGCCGCGCAGCGCGGCATGTTTTCGCAAGGTCAGGTTATTGTTGCCGTGAACCGGACGGCTTCGGGCGAGAGATATTTTGACTTCCTGCCGCTTCTTGCCGAAAAATAAGCGGCCTAACGGGAGGCGGACCGGGATGAAGGTTGACTATGTCAGGGGAGCGCGCGCCTATATCCGCGCCGCTGACATGATCGCCGGGGCGCCGGTCCTTCCCGAGGCCACGCAGCTTCACTTCACCTTCCGCCATCTGATGCGCGAACCAGGCGTATGGATCGAGACCCGCGCCGCCGATGCTTCCGCAACGCTCACGGCGCGGACGCCGGGGGGCATCCGGACATGGAGTTTCACCGCCGATGCGGCAGGCACCAAGCTGCGGCGGATGCCGGATATTGACGAGGACGGCTTGGTGCGCGGCGTGGCGCTGGCCGGTGACAGGCTGACATGCCGCTTGCAGGGCGATGGTACGGTGTGGGACCAGATCGTAGCGGCCACGCGCATCGGCGGCGAGAAACTGTTTCCCGGCACGCAATGGTATTTGATCTACCTGCAGATCAACGGCGCTCCGCCGCGCCAGGCAGCCGAAGGTGCCACGCTTGAACTCAAGCTCGGGCGGCGCAAAGGTCAGATTCTCGAGTTGAGCTATGATCTCGATGGTCGTGCGACGGGGCGCATCGGCCTGTTCCCCCGCTAGGATTTGGCGGGCGCGAAGGCGATGGGCAGCGACTTGATCCCGGCGATGAAGTTGGAGCGCAGGACGCGCGCCGTGCCTGCCACGTGAACATCGGGAAGGCTGCGCAGCAGTTCGCGGATAACGCATTCCATCTGCAGTTCGGCGTAACGCCAGCCGAGACAGTGATGGACGCCGGCCCCGAAGCCCAGATGCTGCGGCACGGAGCCTCGGGCAAACCGGCACACGTCCAGCCGCTCCGCATCCGGCCATTGCGCCTCATCGCGGTTGGCGGAACTGTACCACACCACCACCTTGTCGCCCTTGGCAATCCTTTGCCCGCCGAGTTCGGCATCGCGCGTCGCCGTGCGGCGCACATGCATCAGCGGCGTGGCCCAGCGGATCAGCTCCTTTGCCGCCGCCGCAATGAGTGACGGCTGTTCGATGAGGCGCTGCTTCTCCGCCGGAAAGTCATGGAGCGCCAGCATGGCGGCGCTCAGCGCATGGCGCGTCGTTTCATTTCCGGCGATCACGAAGGCGCCGAAGTTCACCGTGAAGGCATCGAAATCGAGAGCCTCGCCATCCACGCGCACCCGGCTGAGGAGCGAAATGAAATCGCCGCCCGCGCCGTTCCTCCTGGCCTCCAGAAGCGGCTGCACATAGGCATCCATGTCGAGCACCGCTTTCTGGCGTATGTCGAGGGTCGCCTGATAGTCGGGATCGTCATCGCCCACGAAGACATTTGACCAGTGCAGGAGTTTTTCCGCATCGCGCTCCGGCACATCCAGCAGATCGACAAGCAGCCCGAGAGTCATGGGAACGGCAATGTCCGCCACGAAATCCGCTTTTCCCCGCGGCGCCAGGGCGGACACGAGGCGCTGGGCGCGGGCGGCGATGCGGGGGGCCAGCGAGCGGACGGCATCTGGTGCGAACAGGGGCTGCAGGACCTTGCGGAACTCCGTGTGCCGTGGCGGATCAAGCGACAGCAGATGGGCGCGCGGCGATGCCGTCACATCCTGAATGTTGAAGATGCGCATTCCGCCGTTGCGGGCATCGGCGGAGAAGGTCTCGGGGTCCTGCACGACGGTCACCACGTCTTCATAGCGGGTGACGGCCCAGAACCCTTGGGAATCGGACTCGGGGTTCCAGTAGACGGGATTGCCGCGCCGCAATTCCGCGAAGGCCTGGAAGCGCGCGGGACTTGACTGAAGGTCCGGGTTCTTGAGGTCAAACGGGCAGCCGGAAACCGTGGCCGCGCGGCGGCGGGCCGGCGATGCCGCCTCCTTGCTTGCAGAAGTGCTTTCAGACATGGGCGCTGTCTATGTGGCAAGCCATTGGCGGATTTCCCTGCCGAGCCATTCGGGGTGCGAAGAGTGCAGAAAATGTCCGCCGCCAGCAAGTTTTCTCATCGTCACATTCCGCAGCGACCGCAGATACGGCCCTTCCAGCATGGCGAGGGGAATGAAGGGATCGCGATCACCGTGGATCGCCCGGACGGGGCACGCCGGCACGGCAAGCGCGGTCCATCGCGCGAGATCGCCGGGAGCCAGATTTTCACGGTAGAGTGCGCCGACGGCGCGCGGGTCCGAGCGCGCCATGGCAACCTTGAGGGCGGCCTTTTCTTCAGGGTCTCCGGCCCAGAATGAAAGACGTTCGGGCAGGAAAAGCCCGGCGTCATCGTGCGCCAGGATGCGGTCCGCATAATCCAAGGGCGCTTCGGGTGGTCTCGCCGCGCGAAAGGATATGAAATCGGCGGGATGGGGTGATGAGACAAGCGCCAGGCGGGCAATGCGCTCCGGATCGCGCGCCGCGCACGCCCAGGCCACCAGGCCGCCGATATCATGGCCAAGAAGGCTGAACCGGCCGATGCCCAGATGTGTCATGAGCGCCAGCAGGGCGTCTCCCACCTCCCCGGCCCGCATCCGTTCGGGGCGGGAAGGGGCCGTGCTGAGGTTGAAGCCGGGCAGATCCGGCGCGATGATGCGGTAGCCGCTTGCAAGCCCATTGATCTGGCCTTTCCAAATCGCCCAATATTCCGGAAACCCGTGGAGAAGAACCACCGGCTGGCCGGACCCGAAGCACTGCGCATGGAAGCCAAACCCATTGTACTGGAAGAAAATGCACTCGCCCGTTGCCGCCATGATGGTGCAAACTGACACGGAATCCGCAAACCCGCGAGCCCCATGATCCTGCCGCTTGCACAAACTGAAAAACACATGGCGGCCAAACGGCTGCTGATCATCGTGTTTTCACCGCGCGACACGCAGTTTGAAGATTTTCTCCAGATCGCCCGCGAAGTGAGCCGCCTCTCGCCAGAGACGGCCATCAATATCGTGACACCGCGCGATACCTTCGAGGCGATTCCGCCAGCCCGCCGCGCGCTGCCGGCGCTGACGGTCGGGATCGGCACGGACCTAGGGCGTTTCATTCCGCCGCGCGGCGCCATCCGTGCGGCGCGCGCAATCCCCAAACTCGAACAGTTCGCGCGCTTCCGGGCGCTGGACATTGCGACGCCGGAAACCGCCCGCTTCGAGCCCGGGGGTTGTTATGATGAAGCGAAATGGGGAGAGTTCGTGGTGCTGAAGCCCCTGCCGCTGTCGCAGACCAGCACGGGGCTCGGACTGAAACTCATCCGTACACGGAGGCTTTCCGGCCTGACCTCGCCCGCCGCCGTTCATGCGCTAACGGGAGTAGAAGGGCCCATGCTGGTACAATCCTTTATCGACACGGGCGACATGCCAACCCACTGGCGGGTGCTTACGCTGTTCGGCAGGCCGCTCTATTCGATGAAGTTCCGCTGCCCCATCGTCAGGCCGCCGCTGTCCTCGGACGATCCGGTGATCGAAAGCGCCATCGTTGAAACCAAGCATCCCGATCTGAAGAAAAAGTTCGGCGTTTCGGAATTGCGGGAACTGTCCGCCGACCCGCGCGTCCTCGATTTCGCGGCACGAATCGCATCCGCCTTCCCGGCCATTCCGCTGCAGGGTGTGGATGTTCTGGAGGATTCCGCCACGGGAAAACTCTATGCCCTTGAGATCAACGGCGGCGGAAAGGTCTGGCATTTTTCCTCACCGCGCGGCGAACTGGCCCGCAAGGTGGGCTTGACCCGCGAAAAGCGCGTCGCGCAGTTTGGCGCATGGAAAGTCGCCGCCGAAGCGCTGGTTTCCGAACTCAAGGCGGCATCGTGATCCGCTATCATCGATTGATGCAATCCCCGCCGTCCAATTTGAGGCGTGGCAACACGCGGCAGATCGTAGCCGCGTGCCGGCGCGGCGGAAGTTTGAATTTCGTCCGGTGAACTTGGCGCGCCCGACAGGATTCGAACCCATGACCCCCAGATTCGTAGTCTGGTGCTCTATCCAGCTGAGCTACGGGCGCGCAACGGGGGTGTCTCTAGCCCGCACCGCCTGCAAACGCAAGCCCTGAGGGTGAGCCTCTTTCCGGCATCTTCACCGGAGGCCGCGAGGCGCGTTATGCTCAGGGAATGGCAAGCGAATATCCCGCTCATTTCGTCAGGCGCCTGGAAATTCTCTGGGGCAGGGGCTTCATGTCGCCGGGCGGCGCGGCCGAGGTGCGCGAGATCGTCAAGGGTCTCGACGTGGCGGGAAAGCGCGTGCTGGATATCGGCTGCGGCATCGGCGGCCCGAGCCTGGTGATCGCCGGCGATCTTGGCGCGGAGACCGTGACGGCCGTGGATGTCGATGCCGACCTGCTCGCCCGCGCTGCCGCCAATGCGGAAGCGGCGGGGCTCGGCCGCAAGATCGCCTTCCGCCTGATCGCGCCCGGCGCGCTGCCCTTTGCCGATGCGGGCTTCGACATGGTGTTCAGCAAGGAGGCCTTCCTGCATGTGAAGGACAAGCCGGCACTCTTCGCCGAAATCCGCCGCGTGCTCAAACCCGGCGGGGTTCTGGCGGCCAGTGACTGGCTGGCCGGTGAAAACCGGGAAACCTCGCCCGAATGGGCGGCCTATCAGCGCCTCGCCAGCTATTCCATCATCCCCGCCACGGCGCGGGAGTGCGCGCGCATGCTGGACGGCGCAGGCTTCCTCCATGTCTCAACCCGCGACCGCAACGCCTGGTATGCGAAGCTCGCGGCGGAACATCTGGCGCAGATCGAGGGGCCATTGAAGGCCGAGCTGATCGCCGCCTCGAGCCCGGACATCTATGCCGATTGGGCCAGGATGCGCCGCGCTCAGACGGCGGCAGTTGCTGCCGGAGCTATGCGCCCCACCCATCTGCGCGGGGTAAAACCCTAGAGGGCATCTTTTGACTCGACGAAATACCAACCGGTTGGTATGTTTTCCTTATGAGCCAAACGGAACATCCCTCCCGCGCCCGCATTCTCGATGCGGCCATGAAGATCATCCGCACCAGAGGCTATGCCGCGACGACGGTGGATCATCTCTGCGCCGAAGCGGGCCTGACCAAGGGCGGCTTCTTCCATCACTTCAAGGGCAAGGAAGATCTGGCGGTGGCGGCGGCCGGGCATTTCGGCGCCATGGCGGATCATCTCTTCGGCACGGCGCCGTTCCGCGATGAGCCTGACCCGTTGCTGCGCTATCTGGGCTACATTGATTTCCGCATCGCCATCCTGCGCGGCGAACTTCCGGAATTCACCTGCCTGCTCGGCACCATGGTGCAGGAAGCCTATGCCACCAGCCCCGCCATCCGCGCGGCGTGTGAACGCGAATTGTCGAGCCACATCGGCTGGCTGGCGCGCGATATCGAAGCGGCGCGGGAGTTCTATCAGCCCGATGCGCCCTGGACGGCGGAAAGCCTCGCCGCCCACACGCAGGCGGTGCTGCAGGGCGCGTTCATTCTCGCCAAGGCCAAGGGCGGGCCAGAGATCGCCGTTTCATGCCTTGAGCATTTGAAGCGCTACGTCGAACTGCTGTTTCACGTTCCAGCCAAGGAGGAGGAAAGACCATGAAGCCGTTTTTCTGGTACGATGTGATGACCACGGATGTGGGCGCCGCCGCGAAATTCTATTCCTCCGTGGTCGGATGGACGGCGGCGGACAGCGGCGTGCCCGGCATGTCCTACACGGTTCTCTCGGCCAATGGTCAGGGCTTGGCCGGCATCATGGCGAAGCCGGAAGGAGCGCCGTTCCCCAATATGTGGACGGGCTATATTTTTTCCGATGACGTCGATGCCGATGCGAAGAAAGCCGTAAAGCTGGGCGGCAAGATCTGCAAGGAGCCGGAGGACATTCCGCAGGTCGGCCGCTTCGCCGTGCTAGCCGATCCGCATGGCGCCATGTTCAACATCATGAAGCCCAACAGTGACCAGAAGCGCCCCGAGCCGGAAAAGGGCGAGGTGGGCACCATCGGCTGGCACGAGCTGCACGCCGGCGATCTCGCCACAGAGTGGACGTTCTACGAAAAAATGTTTGGCTGGCAGAAGCTGCGGCCCTTCGACATGGGGCCGATGGGCATCTACCAGATCTGGAGCATGACGGAGGAAAATCAGGACTCCGGCGGCATGATGACGAAGATGAAAGACATGCCGATGCCGGCCTGGGTCTTCTATTTCACCGTCGATGGCATTGATGCGGCCAAGGCGCGCGTGGAGGCGGGCGGCGGCAAGGTGATCATGGGGCCGATGCAGGTGCCGGGCGGCCAATGGGTGCTGCAGGGCTTCGATCCGCAGGGCGCCATGTTCGCGCTGGTGTCGCTGAAAAAGTGAGGTCAGTAGAAATGGTCAGTGTACAGAAGATCAGGCCGTGCCTGTGGTTTGAGGGTAATGCCGAAGAGGCGGTGAATCACTATCTTGGCGCGTTCGCGGACTCGAAAATCACCCATGCCGCGCGCTACGGCAAGGAAGGGCCGGGCAAGGAGGGCAGCGTGATGCTGATCGAGTTTGAGTTGGCCGGCCAGCAGTTCATGGCGCTGAACGGCGGGCCTGCCCAATTCAAGCCGAATGAATCCGTTTCGCTCGCCGTCACCTGTGATGATCAGGCGGAGATCGACCGCGTTTGGGATCATCTGCTCGAGGGCGGCAAGCCTGTTCAGTGTGGCTGGCTGGTCGATGCCTATGGCTTCCGCTGGCAGGTCTTTCCGCGCCGCATGATGGAGATGATGCAGCAAGGCACGCCCGCCCAGCGCTCACGCGCCATGGCCGCCATGATGAAGATGGTGAAGTTCGACATCGCCGAACTGGAGAAGGCCTACGCCGGGTGAACGGAACCGCGCCCGCCGCGCGGCGTTCTCTCACAAACCGAAGGAGGATCGGATGGCTTATGTCGATGGCGTGGTGATTGCGGTCAAGACGTCTGGCCGCAAGGAGTATGAAGCCTTCTCCCGCAAAATGTCCGCGGTATTCAAGGAGCACGGCGCGCTCCGTGCCGTCGATTGCTGGGGCGCGGACGTGCCGGACGGCAAGCTCACCTCGTTTCCGATGGCCGTGAAGAAAGAGCCGGATGAAACCGTGGTGCTCTCCTGGGTGGAATGGCCCTCGCGCGAAGCGCGCGACAAGGCGTGGGAGAAAATCCGCAAGAGCCCGGACATGCAGCCCGGCGGCGCGCCCATGCCCTTCGACGGCAAGCGCATGATCTACGGCGGGTTTGACGTGATCGTGGATGAATGATCGGCCCGTCAATATTCCAAACAAAAACCCCGGCGTTTCCGCCGGGGTTCTGCATTCTGATGGAGGTGGACTGGATTAGAAATCCATGCCGCCCATGCCGCCCATGCCGCCGCCGCCCGGCATCGCGGGGGCCTTGTCCTTGGGCTTCTCGGCGATCATCGCCTCGGTGGTGATGAGGAGCGAGGCAACCGAAGCCGCGTCCTGGAGCGCAACGCGCACCACCTTGGTCGGGTCGATGATGCCCTTGGCGACCATGTCACCGTACTCTTCGGTCTGGGCGTCGAAGCCGTAGTTGCCGGTCTTCTCCAGCACCTTGCCGACGACGATCGAGCCTTCGACACCGGCGTTCTCGGCGATCTGGCGGATCGGCGATTCGAGCGCCTTCGACACGATCTTGATGCCGGCCTGGATGTCGGCGTTGGGAGAGGAGAGCTTGTCCACCGCCGACTTGGCGCGCAGCAGCGCAATGCCGCCGCCCGGAACGATGCCTTCCTCAACCGCGGCGCGGGTGGCGTTCAGCGCGTCATCGACGCGGTCCTTGCGCTCCTTCACCTCGATTTCGGTCGAGCCGCCGACCTTGATCACCGCAACGCCGCCCGCGAGCTTCGCGAGACGTTCCTGCAGCTTCTCCTTGTCGTAGTCCGAAGTGGTTTCCTCGATCTGCGCCTTGATCTGGCCGCAGCGGCCTTCGATGTCGGCCTTCTTGCCAGCGCCGTCGACGATCGTGGTGTTTTCCTTCTCGATGCGGACGCGCTTGGCGCGGCCCAGCATCTCGAGGCTCACGTTCTCAAGCTTGATGCCCAGGTCTTCCGAGATCACCTGGCCGCCCGTGAGGATCGCGATGTCCTCGAGCATGGCCTTGCGGCGGTCGCCGAAGCCCGGAGCCTTGACGGCCGCGACCTTGAGGCCGCCACGGAGCTTGTTGACGACGAGGGTGGCAAGGGCTTCGCCCTCGATGTCCTCGGCGATGATGAGCAAGGGCTTCGAGGTCTGAACGACCGCTTCGAGAACCGGCAGCATGGCCTGAAGGCCCGAGAGCTTCTTCTCGTGCAGGAGGATATAGGGATCCTCGAGCTCGGCCACCATCTTGTCGGCGTTGGTGATGAAATAGGGTGAGAGATAGCCGCGGTCGAACTGCATGCCTTCGACGACATCGAGCTCGGTCTCGGCGGTCTTGGCTTCCTCAACCGTGATGACGCCTTCGTTGCCGACCTTCTGCATCGCCTGGGCGATCATGTCGCCGATGGCCTTTTCGCCATTGGCCGAAATGGTGCCGACCTGGCCCACTTCCTCGGAGCCCTTCACCTTCTTGGACTGGCTCTTGATGTTCTCGATAGCCGCGGCGACGGCCATGTCGATGCCGCGCTTCAGGTCCATCGGGTTCATGCCGGCGGCCACGTTCTTCGCACCTTCGCGCACGATGGCCTGGGCCAGAACCGTGGCGGTGGTGGTGCCGTCACCGGCGAGATCGTTGGTCTTGGACGCCACTTCGCGCACCATCTGGGCGCCCATGTTCTCGAACTTGTCTTCGAGTTCCACTTCCTTGGCAACCGTCACACCGTCCTTGGTGGTGCGGGGGGCGCCGAAGCTCTTGTCGATGACGACGTTGCGGCCCTTGGGGCCGAGGGTGACCTTCACCGCATTGGCGAGAATGTCGACGCCGCGCAGCATGCGCTCGCGGGCATCAGCCGAGAAGCGGACTTCTTTAGCAGCCATTGTGCTACTCCTTGTTTACAGATGAGATGATTGAAGTTTTGGACTTAGGCGGCCTTCTTGGAGGCGGACTTGCCTTCCATGACGCCCATGATGTCGCTTTCCTTCATGATCAGATATTCGGTGCCGTCGATCTTGACTTCGGTGCCCGACCACTTGCCGAACAGAACGATGTCGCCGGCCTTGACGTCGATGGGGATGAGCTTGCCGGCTTCATCGCGGCCGCCCGGGCCAACGGCGACGACTTCGCCCTGCATCGGCTTCTCCTGGGCGGTGTCCGGAATGATGATGCCACCCTTGGTCTTGGTGTCTTCCTCAACCCGCTTGACCACAACGCGGTCGTGCAAAGGACGGAACTTCATGGGGTAACTCCTTGTTTAAACTTGTTTTAGCCTGATTTCTGCCGGGCCTCCGGCGAACCGGGTCCGGGTCTGTTAGCACTCAAAGGAGTGGAGTGCCAGCAGTTGGCGGAGGAGATAGGGCCACCGCGCCAGAGCGTCAAGGGGGGGTTAACGGGATATGGTAAATTTCGATGGCCGGGGGCGGCGGCAACGGAAACCCGTGGGCGGGATGCGCACCTTGCCAAGCTCCCGCCGGAATTTTACCTTCCGCTAAGATAGGTTTTCAGCGAGGCTTCGTCCCATGGCGGATTATGCAACGCTTTTCGGCTTGCTTGGCGGCGGCTTCAGCCTGTTGGGCGGGCTGACCTATCTTCCACCGATTTTTGGCCGCGACCTTCTGTTGAGGCCCACCGGCCGCCGGTCGCAGCCGGTCCCCGCTACCTGGCTTGCATGGGCCGTCGTCGGCGCAATGACGGTTGTGACCTATGATGCGGCTGGCGCCGGCGCCACGCTATGGATCGCCATTGCGCTCCTCATCGAATATGTCGCCGTGACACTTGCGTCGGTTTACGCGCGCGCCGCGGATCTGCATCACCTGGCCAATCCGCGCGACGCGCTGCGCAAGCTTGGATTCGGATTGCCGGATCTCGCAAGCCTCGCCGGGGTGGCGCTGTCGGCATTGTTCTGGGTTGTTTCAGGCTCGGCGTTCATCGCATTGATGCTGATGATCCTGACCGATTTCTGCGGCGCCTGGCTGACCATCAAACACGCCTATGAGGCGCCACGCGAGGAACCGGTGGTGGCTTGGGTGTTGACGGTGGTGGGCGACATATTCGGCCTTTTTGCCATCACCGACTGGTCGTTCACCGAAGACGCCTTCGGCGTCTGGAGCCTGATCCTGTACTGGACGGTCGCCAACAGTTTCATCCTTCTGCTCGTGCTGCGCGGCCGTGTCCGGTCGCCGCTTGTTCCACTGCCGCCATAGACCGGTCGCCGCTAAGCCGGAGATTGCGTGCTGGCGTCATTGCGGCGGCTGACCCTGAGCCTGATACCGTTTTCAGACCGGACGGTGAGCCTCGCGATGGGCTTGGGCTCGAAGCCCGGCACCGGATCGAATTTGTAGCGCCGCACGAGGCCCGACAGGATGATGGCCGCCTCCTGGAGCGCGAAGGCCGCCCCCAGGCAGACGCGCGGGCCCTTGCTGAAGGGGATATAGCATTGCCGCAGCGCGTCCGTCGTGGCGGGATCGTCGAAGCGGGCCGGATCGAAGGTGTCGGGTTCCGTCCAGTAACGCCTGTGGCGCTGCATCAGCCAGGGCGAGACGGAGACCATGGAGCCCTTGGGCAGCACCTTGTCGCGCATCGGGCATTCATGCGCGGCGGCACGCGGCAGGAAGGCGACCGGCGGATATAACCTGAGCGCTTCGGCAAAAGCGTTGCGCGTCGCCTCCAGCCGCTTCATGTCTTGGAACTTCGGTTCCCGGTCCCCGAAAATCGCCACCGCCTCCTTGTGCATCTCCTCCTGCACGCTCTGGTCATTGGCGATGAGATAGAGTGTCCATGACAATGCCGAGGCCGAAGTCTCATGGCCAGCCAGAAACAGCATCGCCACCTGTTCGCACAATTCGCGGAGATCGAAATGCGTGCCGGTCTCGGGGTCTGTCACCGAGACGAGGGATTGCAGAATATCCTGATGCGTTTGCGCTTCGCCGGCGTGAAAACTGTCGAAGCGCGCTTTCACGATGGGGTCCAGCACGCCGCGGATGTCCGCCGCCGCCTGTTGCGACACGCGCGCGCCCTTGCGCATCGCCCAGCCGGGAACGCCGATGGCCTGCGCGATGCCCTTGGCGAAGGCGGCCTCCTGGAAGCGCACGAAGGCCGAGAAGATCAGCCGCGCCTCATCACTTTCGAGGGGCCGGGAGAAGATGGTGCGGAAAATAATGTCCGCCGCCACATGCATCATCTCCTCGTCGATGTTCATCGCTCCGCCATCGGCTTTTGCATCCATGCGCTGGAACAGCGCGTCCGCCGCCTCGAGCATGAGGTCGAACACGATCTTGATGCGGGCCTGCGCGAAGGCGGGGTCCATCATGCGGCGCTGGCGCTTCCACACCTCGCCATTGGAGACGAAGATGGAATCGCCCAGGAGCAGCTCCAGCATGTCGGAGATGACCTTGGCCTTTGGAAACTCTTCTGCCTCGTCCACCAGTACGCGCTTCACCAGCTCCGGCTGGTTGGCGATATAGACCCGGCGGCCAGGCGTTCCCAGTTCCCCCATGTGCATGCCATAGGCGCGGTCCGACAAAGACGAGATGGTGCAGGAGCGCGAGCGCAGGAATTTCGCCGGGCGCAGCAGGAGTTGCAGCAGCATGCCGCGCTTCCGCATCGGCTTGGGATAGGGCGGGATAAACTTGCTCATGCGCGGCCCAGCCGGAAGCGGTTGAAACTGGTGTTGCTTTGCAGATGCCGGAAACGCTGGGCAAGCGTTTTATCCCCGGCGGTGATCAGGAAATAATCATAGTCGCCGGCGATTTCCGCCGCCATCAGATACTGAAAATGGGTGCGCGAGAAATCCCGTTTCAATGCGCGGTAGCTTTCCGGCGAGAAGAGTTTGGGAAAACGCGCCGAGACGAGCTTGGGCGAGGAGGCTTGAGGAAGGCCAGACGCCGCGACAGGATCGGTGAGTGGAAAGCAGGCGCTGTCGATGGCAGCGGAAATGTCGATCCACGCAGTGCGGGGATTGTGCGCCACGGCGATGAGTTCCTGGCGGAATGTCTCCGCGCCCGGCTGCAACCCCAGCAGGGGAATGACGTGGCCCAGTGTGAGCAGCGAGAGACGCGCTGAAGGTCCCGCGCTTTTCATGGCTCTTGCTGCCGCTGCAACACCAAGATGAGCGCCGACGCTATGGGCCACCAACAGGACTTCATCCACAGACGGATCATCAAGGGCGGCGGCGATCCGTGCCGCAAAGACATCGAGGCGGATCTCCATATCCGCAGCCTTTCCATCGCCCTGATCCGCCGTGAAAGCAAACACGCGCGCCAGCCAGAGGGCATTGCTGCGCGGTTCGAGAAGAGGCCGGAGCGCGATCATGCCGATGAAGGCGGCCAGCGCAATGAGCGCCGCCCATGCGGCTTTCGTGAACAGCGCGGCGATTGCGAAAACGAGAAGCGCGATCACGACCGCCAGCAGGAGAAGCCCCGGCGCCAGTGTGATGGTGAGGAACATAGGCCAGGAGGTGACCAGCACCTTGGCGAACACGCCGCGCCGGATGAAGGCCCCGCTGTAGCGCAGAATGTCGTTCAGGACGGCGGGCGTCGTCTTGCTCCAGCGCGCGCGGATGATGTCGTCATAGCGGAGGAAGCGGTAGGTTGTTCGCGTCTCTCCCGCTGTGACGTCCCACTGGCTTTCGATCCCGTCGACATTGCGCCGTGGGCCAACCTTCAGCGCGAGGCCATTTATCGCCTGCTGCTTCGCTGCCTCGTCGCGGTAGAGGCGATGATAATGCGCAGGTCCGCGCGGATCATAGCCCTCGATATAAAACACCACGCGGTTTTTGACGGTTCCAGCCTCGTTCACGCCGCCACTTTAGGCGACGCTGTGAAATTCGTCATCCGGCAGTTCGTCGAGCAGGGCGTCGAGGGTGAGGCAGGCTTTTCGCAGCCCCTCGCGCGTCACCCGGCCACCGAAGCAGACGCGCACGCCCGCATCATCCACGCGGCGGTCGATGGCGAAGAGGGGGCCCGGTGTGACCCTGACGCCACGATCCTGCGCGGCGCGGACAAATTCGCCGGGCGTCCAGCTTTCCGGCATCTTCAGCCAGAGATAGGGCGCACTGGGCTTGCACAACACCTCGCGGCGGCGGAACGCCTCGATCGCGATGGCGCGCCGTGCCGTATTCTCTTCGATAATGGAGGAGAGGATGCGGCTCCCCGTATCGCTCTCGATCCACAGCCGCGCCACCTCAGCCGCAAGGCCAACGGCACGGCCGCTGGCGATGGTTTGATGGCGGATCAACTGGTCCGTCTTGCCCTGGGGCGTTGCCACGAAGCCGACGCGCAAGCCCGGCGCCAGCGTCTTCGACACGCTGGTGATATGATAGGTGCGCTCCGGCGCGAGGGTATAAAGCGTTGGCGGCTGCAGGCGGGGATCGAGCAGGCGGAAAATGTCGTCTTCCACAATCGTCACGCCATAGCGGCGCGCAATCTCGATGATCGCCATGCGGCGGGAGAGATCAAGCGTCACCGTGGTGGGATTGTGCAGCGTCGGCACCACATAAAGGAGCCGCGCCTCACCCGCCTTGGCGGCGCGCTCGAAACTTTCCGGCACGAGGCCATGAGCGTCCGATTCAAGCGGCGCCAGCGAAAGGCCGACATGGCGCGCGATGGGCTTGATGGTGGGATAATTCATGCCCTCGACAAACATGTTCTCGCCATGCTGGCTGAGGGCCGAGAGGCAGGCGATGAGGGCGGCGTGGGCGCCTGACGTGACCACCACCTGATCCTCGGGCACGCTGATGCCGCTGCGCTTGAGCCATGTGACGCCCATGGCGCGGTGCAGCGGGTGGCCTTCGGGCGGGGTATAGTCGAGAAGATCGACCCGCGAGGGCTGCTGCATGATCTGGCGCAGCGCCTGATCAAGATCCTGCGCCTCATGGATCATCGGCGGCGAAGCTTGCGTGAGATCCGCCCCTTCATCGCGCGTTTGGGATGATTCGAAGGCGCGCACCGGCTTGGCCGGCTCTTTCAGGAAGCTGCCGCGCCCGACTTCGCCCACCAGGATGCCGAGCTTCTCGGCCTCCGCATAGGCGCGCGTGACCGTGCCGGTGGTGACGCCGAGACGGTAGGCCAGATCACGGTGGGTGGGGACGCGCTCGCCCGCCTTGAGTTTTCCGGTGAGGAGATCGCTCCGCATCGCCTCGGCAATGGCGAGATAGCGCGGGCGTTCGGGATCGAGGCGGGGCATCCAACTTGTCATGGTGACAATGTTTCTATTGCACAGAATTGTACCCGTCAAGTATAAGAACAATACGATCAATCGAAAGGAATTGATCGATACAATAGAGACAATAGGTGAGATCATGCGCGATTATATTTTCAATGAAGCCCGTATCCGGAACAGCACCTTTGCCTTCCCGTGGCTCAATCGCGTGGTGAAAAACTGGATGGCCCGCCGTTACCTGCGCAAACTCGAGCAATTCGACGATTACATGCTGAGCGACATCGGCCTGACGCGGGATGATCTCTATTACGGCCAGTCGCTCCCATTCGATGTCGATCCGATCGGCGAACTGGAGCGCACGCGCAATCAGCGGGTGCGCGGCATCAGGCGCAAATGACCAATCTGGTTCAGGCCAACGCCTGAAGCTGGTGCATTTCCTCCGGGCCTGGCTTTCTGCTAACAGGAGGCCATGGTCCGGAAGGAGTTTTGACCCATGAACAAGCCGATGAATCCCGCAGGCGCCACTGCCTGGGAGCCTTCACCCAATAATCTTGAGCCGTTCTGGATGGGCTTCACGCCCAACCGCGCCTTCAAGAAGCGCCCGCGCATGATCGCCCGCGCCAAGGACATGCATTATTATGACATGTCGGGCCGCGCCGTTCTGGACGGCAGCGCCGGGCTCTGGTGCTCGAACGCCGGCCACTGCCGCGAGCCTATCGTGGCCGCCATCCAGAAATCGGCCGCCGAGCTCGACTTCGCGCCGACCTTCCAGTTCGGCCATCCCAAAGTGTTCGAATTGGCCTCCCGCCTCGCCACCATGGCGCCGGGCGATTTGAACTATGCCTTCTTCTGCAATTCGGGTTCCGAAGCCGCCGATACAGCGCTCAAGATCGCGCTCGCCTATCAGCGCGCGAGGGGCCAGGGCACGCGCACCCGCTTGATCGGCCGCGAGCGCGGCTATCACGGCGTGAACTTCGGCGGCATCAGTGTGGGCGGCATGGTGGCCAACCGCAAATGGTTCGGCGCCCATCTGGCGGGCGTCGATCATCTGCCGCACACCTATAACCGGAAAGAGCAGGCCTTCACCCGTGGCGAGCCCGAATGGGGCGGCCATCTGGCGGAGGATCTGGAGCGTCTCGTGGCGCTGCATGACGCCTCGACCATCGCCGCCGTGATCGTCGAGCCGATGGCAGGCTCAACCGGCGTGCTGCCGCCGCCCAAAGGCTATCTCAAGAAGCTGCGCGAGATTTGCGACAAGCACGGCATCCTGCTGATTTTCGACGCAGTGA
>Ga0209023_10002707_pt1 | contig 21775 bp, 20 predicted proteins | sample LakOneMetagenome_FD_187468 | JGI IMG/M metagenome (GOLD analysis project Ga0209023, IMG submission 187468) | Freshwater and sediment microbial communities from Lake Erie, Canada (SPAdes) (version 2) | ecosystem: Environmental > Aquatic > Freshwater > Lentic | place: Lake Erie, Canada...
CTCCCATCAGCCAGAGGGCATAGGGCTTGTCGGCGGCGGCAATGCACCAGTCATACATTCGTCTCAGCATGGCGCGATGAACCACCGTCCGGGCAATTTGTCCATGTGTGGAAACGTGTAATTTGGCCGCTGGTCAGCGGCGCTTTTTAAGGCGACTGCCCTGCAGCGCGACAATTGGCCGCCGCGCAATCGTCTCAGGGGCCGGCGGAGCCGCAATGCCGGCAACGACCATGGCCCGGAGCTGGTCGGGAGACATCTTGGACCGTGACTTGCCGGTTCCTGCTTTCGGCAGTTTCTCGGCAATGCCCTGTGCCCGCTCCCGGCGGTCCATTTCCGCCCAGACATCCTCGGGACGAACGCCTGCGGCCACCCAGAGCACCGACAGATTGTAGAGCAGATCAGCGCTTTCCCGGATCACCGCATCCGACTTGCCGTTGACCGCATCGATCACGACTTCGATGGCTTCCTCGGCGAGCTTCTTGGCCATTTTCGAAGGACCATGCTGAAACAGCCGTGCGGTACGCGACGTTGCCGGATCGAGATCCTTGGCCGCGATGATTGCGTGATAAAGCCGTTCTAGCGAATCACTCATGAGTCAAACCTAGATCAAATCCCTCGCCAGTGCGTTAACGGCCGGAACAACCGGCTGAAAACACGGCCAAAAAGCAAATCGCCGGGATTGCTCCCGGCGACTGGCGCAGGAAACCCTGCAAACGGTCAGTAATGCGGGACGGTGTAGAAGGGACCGCCACCGTAATAGGCCGGGCCGCCATAGTAACGGCCGCCGTAGTACGGGCCGCCGCCATAATAATAATTGTCGCGGTAGTAATCGCGGCGGCGCTGTTCGGCGATCACGGCGCCCATAGTCCCCAGTGCCAAACCCATGAAGGCCGCACCGGCAGCGTTGTTGTAGCCGCGGCGAACGGCCCGACGGCGCGCACGCGAACTGAAATCGGTCGCTTCGCTGGCACTCGCAGGCTCAGCGGAAGCAGCTTTCGCCGTGGATGCCGGCAAGGGCTGCGCCTGCGCAACCGGCGGCACCACAACGGTCAAGACCAGCGCAGCAGCCGTCGCCAGAACCACAGCTCGGCTGAAAGGCGAAGGCAAAGTCTTACGAATAAGCATTTCAACGTCCTCACGGGTCATCCCTGGCCTGAACAGGCCAGTTGGAGGATAACCCCAGTCATTACATTAGGTTCCTGAATCCGAATGCAAGCTGAACGGGAAATGGCCAAAATGCGGCAAACTGGAGCGGAAAGGGCCGGAAGGTGACGGACGCCGCGTTGTGTGCTTGTCATGATCCCGGCACAGCACATGCCCGAAAGCTGTGCGCAACAGTCCGCCAAACAAGAACAATCCAAGAAACAGTCCAAGACACGAATACTCCATGCCAGCCACCGCCCGCCCCCTCCTCCGCACGATCCTCCTGCCGCTGACGATGCTGGCCTGGGTCTGCGCGGGGCTGACGCATGGGATGGCGGCGACTGCCGTGCACTTCGCACTTGATCGCCCGATCGATGGTGCGGCGGCGCCGTTCGTGGTGGCGTCCGCGCGCGGCCTGTTTCGCGCCGAAGATCTCAACGTCACCATCGGACAGGCCAATGGCTCCGTCGACGCCATCGCTCGCGTCGCCTCGGGTAACAGCGACATGGCGCTCGCCGACATCAACGCGCTGATCCGCTATCGCGACAAGGAAGGCGCCGCGCCGGTGAAAGCCGTGTTCGTGCTCTACAACAAGGCGCCCTATGCGATCGTCGCGCGCAAGAGCCGTGGCATCGCGACCATGGCCGACATCGAAGGCAAGACCCTTGGGGTTGTCGACGGCGATCTCGCCGCGCGGCTGTGGCCGGCGATGGCTCGCCGCAACAACATCAGGCTCGGCAAGGTCAAGGCGGAGAAGATCAGCCCCGCGGTGCGCGAGCCGATGCTCTCCGCCGGCCAACTCGATGCCGTCACCGGGTTCTCGTTCCTGTCGGCGGTCAACCTGCGCGACCGCGGCGTGCCCGCAACCGATCTTGTCGTGCTCCGCTTCCCGGACTTCGGCAGCGAAGTCTATGGCCATGCGCTGATCGTCAATCCGAAATTCGCGGATGCCAATCCGGAGGCCGTGAAGGCCTTCATTCGCGCCACCATCGCGGGTGTTCGTCTTACCATCAAGGACCCGGCGCGCGCGATCGATGACGTCCTCACGCAGATGAGCGGCGGCTTGCGCGACCTCGAACTCGCGCGGCTACGCGCTGTTCTGGGCGATAACATCGTCACCGATGAAGTGAAGCAGAGCGGCGTCGGCGGCATCGACGACAACCGTTTCGCTGCTGCAGTCAGCCAGATCGCCGAAGATCACGGCTTCCGCAAGCGTCCGCTCCCCGCCGACATTTTCGATGAGGCATTTCTGCCGCCACCGAACGCGCGCAAGGTCAACTAGTTTGCAGCCGAGCGCTGTTTCTCAAGCTTCATGATTGTCTTGATCCCGTTCGTTTCCTTGATGGAATAGGAAACCTTGTCGCCGGCATGCACGGCATCCAGCGCCGAACGGTCCTGTGCCTTGAATTCTTCCGCGGCCATGCCCGCGCCAGATCCCACTGTTCCACTTTGCTCCTGTTGGATCGCAATGGTGCCGCGGGTGCGGTCGATCTTCGTCACCATTCCTGTCAAATCCTGCTGAGCCAACGCCGGTGAGTTCATGAGCATGAGTGCCGCAGCACCCGCCAGAACGATGTTTGCGCTTTTCATGTTCACGCTTTTCATGGCGGCCTCCGGTTTGTGGATGTGATCGACAAACCATGCCGATCCAAATGGTTCCGCCGCAGACCCACACGCAAATCAATTGGTGCATAACATGGCTGCGCATTTGCCTTCCGCACTGTATTCGCTGGCGAACCCCGGCTAGGATACCGCTGTTGCCAGACTTGCAAGGCCATTCCATTGATCCGTCTTTACATTCGCGTTCTTGAACTGCTCGGAAAAGAATCCCGGCTCGGCTGGTTTCTCGCCGTGGCCAACCTGCTGCTTGCCGTGGCGCAGTTTGCCGAACCGGTGCTGTTCGGGCGCATCATCGACGTGCTGTCGGGCAATGCGAATGCGACCGCAGCCAGGATTGCCGGGATGGTCGGCGCAGCGCCGAACTCGCCGTGGCCGCTGCTGGGCGCATGGGTCGCCTTCGGCCTCCTGACCATTATCATCAGTGCGTATGTCGCCCTGCAGGCGGATCGGCTGGCGCATCGCCAGCGTCAGGCCGTGCTCACCGGCTATTTCGAACACATCATGCAACTGCCGCTGACCTTCCACACCGGGACGCATTCCGGACGCCTGATGAAGGTGATGCTTCAGGGCACCGATGCGCTGTGGCGGCTCTGGCTGAGTTTCTTCCGCGAACATTTCGCCTCGATCGTATCGCTGGTCGTGCTGCTGCCGCTGTCGCTCTATATCAACTGGCGGCTCGCCAGCCTGCTGTTCGTGCTGTGTGTGGTCTTCACGGTGCTGACAACGCTGGTGGTGCGCAAGACCTACAGCCTGCAGGAGCAGGTCGAGAACTACTACGGCGATCTCGCCGCCCGTGCGTCGGACGCACTCGGCAATGTTGCTCTCGTGCAAAGTTTCGTGCGCATCGATGCGGAGGTGCAAGGCCTGCGCGGTATCGCCAACAACCTGTTGTCGGCGCAGCTTCCGGTGCTGTCATGGTGGGCCCTGGTCGTGGTGATGACCCGTGCGTCCACCACCATCACCATCCTCGCGATCTTCGTAGTTGGCATCATTCTGCATGGCCAGGGCCTCGCCAGCGTCGGCGAGATCGTGATGTTCGTGAGTTTCGCGACCATGCTGATCCAGAAGCTCGAGCAGGTCGTCAGCTTCATCAACAGCATCTTCATGGAAGCGCCGCGCCTGCGCGAATTCTTCGATGTGCTCGATGCAGTGCCCGCCGTGCGCGACCGGCCCGATGCCATCGATCCCGGCCGCCTCACCGGCCTTGTGGAATTCAACGACGTCTCGTTCTCCTATGACGGCAAGCGGCCCGCGGTCGAGGATGTCTCGTTCACCGCGCTGCCGGGACAGACCTTCGCGCTGGTGGGCGAAACCGGCGCGGGCAAATCCACCGCGATTGCGCTCCTTCACCGCGCGTTCGATCCGCAGTCCGGCTTCATCAAGATCGACGGCATGGATATTCGCGGCATGACGCTGACCGCGCTGCGCCGGAATATCGGCGTGGTGTTTCAGGAAGCGCTGCTGTTCAACCGCTCGATTGCCGAGAATCTGCGTGTGGGCAAACCCGACGCGACCGATGAAGAATTGCGCGCCGCCGCCGAGGGCGCGCAGGCTCTCGACTTTATCGAGCGCAGCGATCTGAAATTCGACACCAATGCCGGCGAGCGCGGCCGCATGCTGTCCGGCGGCGAGCGCCAGCGCCTCTCCATCGCGCGCGCGCTGTTGAAAAATCCACCGATCCTGATTTTGGATGAAGCAACCAGCGCACTCGATGCGGTCACCGAAGCCAAGGTCAATGCTGCCCTCGATACCGTCATGCAGGGGCGCACCACCTTCGTCATCGCCCACCGGCTCTCCACCATCCGCAACGCGACGCGCATTCTGGTGTTCGACAAGGGCAAGGTGATCGAAAGCGGAACCTTTGATGAACTGGTCGCCAGCGGCGGCTATTTCGCCAAACTTGCGAGAGCGCAGTTCATGGTTCAGGACGAAGCGCGCGCCGCTGCATCTCCGGGCTGACGACGGCCACAAAAACGTGAGCTTGATGCGGCTGCAGCGACATATCCAGCCATGACACATCATCATGTGGGCATCGTCGAATTTTGGCCCATTTCATGCTTGATTGAGCCTCGAAACCCCTGTTCGGAGGGGCACTGTCCGGTATAAGTAGGATGCCCGACAGCGCACCTGATTTGCCGCTTCGGATTGTTCTCCGGACTGTGCTCTGAACTGTGCTCCGAATTGTTCTTGGAAACCCGCATGCAACACGCCGAGGAGACCATGGTTTCATTCGCCGCAGGCATGCTCTCAATCTCCGGATCGCGGTAGTGGCATCGCTCTTCGCTTCATTCCGTTTCACATCGTTGCTGTTGCTCGCAGCGACGATGCTGCTTGCCGTGGGAGCGCCGCGTCAGGCGCAGGCCGAGGCGCTGCTGCTGATCGAAGCCGACACCGGCAAGGTGCTGCAGGCGGAGAACGCCACCTATCCGTGGTATCCGGCGTCGGTCACGAAGATCATGACAGCCTATGTCGCGCTCAAAGCGGTCAAGGAAGGCCGCATGACCCTCGATACGCTGCTCACCGTGTCTCCGACCGCCGCCGCGCAGTCACCCTCCAAGATGGGCTTCAAGCCGGGCACGCAGGTCACGCTTGATAACGCGCTCAAGATGATGATGGTGAAGTCCGCGAACGATATCGCGGTTGTCATCGCCGAAGGCGTCGGTGGATCGATCGACGGCTTCTCTGCCGAAATGAACAAGAACGCGCAGCGGCTCGGCATGACGCAGACCAGCTACGTCAACCCGAACGGCCTGCCTGCGGAAGGACAGATCACCTCGGCGCGCGATCTCGGCATTCTGGCCCGTGCGATCATCCGCGACCTGCCCGAGTACGAATATTTCATGCACGTTCCGGCCATCAAGTTCGGCCGCCGCATCACTGCGAACTTCAACAAGCTGATCGGCCGCTATCCCGGCGCCGACGGCATGAAGACCGGCTTCATCTGTGCTTCCGGCTTCAATCTTGTCGCCACAGCAACGCGCAACAACAAGCGGCTGATCGCTGTCGTGCTCGGCGCGCAATCCTCGTCGCAGCGCGCGCTCAAGGCGGCGCAGTTGCTCGAGCGCGGCTTCGGCGGCAACAAGCTCTCATGGCTCAAGCCCTCGCTCGGCACTGTCGATGCGCTGGCGCCGATCGACGCCTCGCCGCCGAACCTGCGGGATGAGATGTGCGGCCCCAAGCGCAAGCGCATTGCCGCGGAGAACGAGGAAGACGATCCGGATATCGTCGCCGACAGCAACAATGCCGACTCCGGCGTCTCGATGTTCACCGCCGGCTTGCAGGCTCCGACCATGAAGGTCTCCGAACTGCTCGCCATGCCGGCCGCCGCGACAACACCGGTGATTGTCTATACCGGCCCAGCGCGCACCGGCGCGGCTGTGCTCGAGGCCGACGCTGCGGAATCCGCAGCCCAGGCCGCGAATGTCACCAAGCGCAAGAAGGGCGGGAAAGCAGCAAGGCTGGCGGCCAAACCGGAGGCTGAGAAGCCCGAGAAGAAGAAAGAAGCCGCAGCAAAGCCGGATGCCAAACCGGCTGCGCCCAAGCCCAAATCTGCGGCGGTGACACCTGCGGCCAAGCCGGCAGCAGCCCCGAAAGCCGACAAGAAGCCGGCTGCGGCTGCCAAGCCCGCGGCGAAGCCTGCTGCCGCAAAACCGGCCGCGGCCCCTGCAGCGAAGCCTGCCAATGCCGCTAAACCTGCCGCAAAGCCGGCTGCCCAGAAGAAAACCGACGCGGCCCCGCGCGGATAAAATCACCGGGACGTGATGGTGCTTTGCAAAAACAAAGGCGCGGCACGCCGGTAACCTACAAAGTCTCTAAACTGCGTCGTTAGCACGCACAGGCTTGCTATGCCGCGCTGCTTCGCTCAATACTTCCCTCAATACCTGTGTAAAGCCGCGCACCCCGCCTCAAGACGGGGGCCGTCAGGAAACAATCCGAGGGGAGTAATCATGGAACGTATCTGGCTCAAGCAATATCCGGCTGGCGTGCCCGCCGACATCGACGTCAATCAGTATCCGTCGCTGGTGGAACTGCTCGAGGAAAGCTTCAAGAAGTTCGCTGACCGCAAGTCCTTCATCTGCATGGACAAGGCGATCACCTATCGTGACCTCGACGACATGTCGTCGGCGCTCGGCGCTTACCTGCAGAGCAAGGGCCTGAAGAAGGGCGCGCGCGTCGCCATCATGATGCCGAACGTGCTGCAGAACCCGATCTCGACCGCAGCGGTCCTGCGCGCCGGTTTCACCGTGGTCAACGTCAACCCGCTCTACACGCCGCGCGAACTTGAGCATCAGCTCAAGGACTCCGGCGCGGAAGCCATCCTGCTGCTGGAAAACTTCGCCACCACTTTGGAAAAGGTGCTGCCGAACACCAGCGTCAAGACCGTCATCATCGGCTCGATGGGCGACCTGCTCGGCATCAAGGGTATGATCGTCAACTTCGTCGTGCGCAATGTGAAGAAGATGGTTCCGGCCTTCTCGATCCCGAGCGCGGTGTCGTTCAACGATGCACTGGCGCAGGGCCGCAGGCTGAAACTGGCGAAGCCCGCACTCACCGGCGACGACGTTGCCTTCCTGCAATATACCGGCGGCACCACCGGCGTCTCGAAGGGTGCGACGCTGCTCCACCGCAACATTCTCGCCAACGTGCTGCAGAACGACGCCTGGCTGCAGCCCGCGCTGAAAAAACCGCCGCATGTCGAGCAGTTGTTCATCGTCTGCGCGCTGCCGCTCTATCACATCTTCGCGCTGACCGCGTGCTATCTGCTCGCGGTGCGCGCAGGTGGCGTGAACCTGTTGATCCCGAACCCGCGCGACATGGCGGGCTTCGTCAAGGAACTGTCGAAGTATCAGGTCAACAGCTTCCCGGCGGTGAACACGCTCTACAACGGCCTGCTCAACACGCCGGGCTTCGACAAGCTCGACTTCTCCAAGCTCAAGAGCTGCTTCGGCGGCGGCATGGCCGTGCAGAAGCCGGTGGCCGACAAGTGGACGCAGGTGACGGGCGTGGCGCTGTCGGAAGGTTACGGCCTGTCCGAGACGTCGCCGACCCTGACCTGCAACCCGGCGGACACCGACAAATTCTCCGGCTCGATCGGCATTCCGGTGCCTTCGACCTGGCTCTCGATCCGCGACGACGACGGCAACGAAGTGCCGCTCGGCGAGCCCGGCGAAATCTGCGCCAAGGGCCCGCAGGTGATGGCGGGTTACTGGAACCGGCCGGAAGAAACCGCCAAGGTGATGACCGCCGACGGATATTTCCGCACCGGCGACATCGGCATCATGTCACCGGACGGCTACACCAAGATCGTGGACCGCAAGAAGGATATGATCCTGGTCTCCGGCTTCAACGTCTATCCGAACGAAGTCGAGGAAGTGATCGCGAGCCATCCGGGCGTGCTGGAATGCGCCGTGATCGGCGTGCCGGATGCGAAGTCGACCGAAGCCGTGAAGGCCTTCGTGGTCAAGAAGGACCCGAACCTCACCGCGCAGGACGTCATCAAGTTCGCCGCCACCGAACTCACCGGCTACAAGGTGCCGAAGCATGTCGAGTTCAGGACCGACCTGCCGAAGACCAATGTCGGCAAGATCCTGCGCCGCGAGCTACGCGACGAGAAGCCGAAGGCCGCTGCTGCCGCAAGCTGATCCTTCAATAACCAACCTGCACAATGGCCGGGCCTCTGCCCGGCCATTGTCGTCTTCGAGGCCATAGTCCATGAATTCCACAGTCACGCCGCAAGACATTGTCACCTTCTGGCGCAACGCCGGGTATGAGCGCTGGTATGCCAAGGACGATGCGTTCGATCAGGAGCTGCGCGACCGTTTCATGGGCACATGGGAAGCCGCGCGCGATGGTAAACTGAGCGCGTGGCAGGACAGCGATGACGGCGCGCTGGCGCTGCTGATCGTGCTCGACCAGTTTCCGCGCAACATGTTCCGCAACGATGCGCGCGCATTCTCGACGGATGGGCTCGCGAGAAGCGTTGCCGCGCGCGCCATCGCCGAAGGCCGCGACCAGCGCACCGAGCAAGGAATGCGCAGCTTCATGTATCTGCCGTTCGAACATTCCGAAGATATGGCGGATCAGGAGCGCAGCATCGCACTGTTCGAGCCGCTCGGCGCCGACAGCCTGAAATGGGCGGTGCTGCACGCCGACATCATCCGCAAATTCGGCCGGTTTCCTCATCGGAACGCGGTGTTGGGCCGCACCACGACACCGGAAGAAGCGGCGTTTCTGGATGATGGCGGGTTCAAAGGCTGACGATCCGGTTACCCGATCCAACCAAATCTTAACGAATCCTTGCTAAGGCGCATCCTGCCGCCATGTGGGCGGAGCAGGATGGAATGCCGTGGCGGTTGTGGAAGCTCAAAGCGCGTCGGAAACAAAGCCCGCGGGCCTGATCGCACGGCTTCGCGGTCTCTTTGGCGGCGTACTGACCGGCACCTCCGAAGCCTCATTAACCAAGCGGCTTGCCGGCACTGTCTTCCTCATTCGCGTGCTGAGCGCGGGCCTCGCTTATTTCTCGCAGGTGCTGCTCGCGCGCTGGATGGGCGGTTCGGACTACGGCATTTACGTCTATGTCTGGACCTGGGTGCTGTTGCTCGGCAGCGTGCTCGATTTCGGCATCGCCGTGTCCGCGCAGAAAATCATTCCCGAATATCGCGCCAGCGGCGAGCTTTCGATGCTGCGCGGCTTCCTCTCCGGCAGCCGCTGGATGACATTCGCTGCTTCAAGTGCGGTGGCGCTGCTGCTCGCGGCCATCGTGACGATCCTCTCGCCGTGGATCGATGCGCACACCGTTCTGCCGCTCTACATCGGTTGTCTCACCCTGCCCGCTTTCGTTGTCGCGAATACACAGGATGGCCTCGCGCGCTCCCACGACTGGATGCGCCTCGGCCTGATGCCGCAGTTCATCGTGCGGCAGACCCTGATTATCGGCTTCACTGCGGGCGCCGTCGTGCTCGGGATGAATCTCGGCGCGACGGCCGCGATGATCGCGAGCGCCGCCGCGGTCTGGATCGCGATGATCGGGCAGTTGATCGTGCTCAACCGCCGTCTCAGTGCCAGTGTCGCACCGGGACCGAAGACCTACGAGATCCGCGCCTGGCTGAAAGTCTCGCTGCCGATCATGATGGTCGAAGGCTTCTACCTGCTGCTGTCCTACACCGACGTGCTGGTGCTACAGCAATTCCGCTCATCGGAAGAAGTCGGCATCTACTTTGCCGTGGTGAAAACGCTGGCGCTGGTGTCGTTCATTCACTACGCGATGTCGGCCACGACGGCGCACCGTTTCAGCGAGTATCACGCCTCCGGCGACAAGGAGCGGCTCGAGGCCTACATCGCTCATGCGATCAAATGGACGTTCTGGCCGTCTGTCGCGGCGACCGCCGTGTTGCTGGCGCTGGGCGAACCGCTGCTCTGGCTGTTCGGCCCGCAATTCACCGCCGGTTACGGCATCATGTTCGTGGCGGCGATCGGCCTGATCGTCCGTTCCGCGATCGGTCCGGTGGAACGGCTGCTCAACATGCTCGGCCACCAGAACATGTGCGCGCTGGCCTACGCACTGGCGTTTCTGGTCAATCTCGTGCTGTGCGTCTTGCTGGTGCCGCGCTTCGGCGGTTACGGCGCTGCCGCAGCAACCTCTATTGCACTGGTGTTCGAGACGATCCTGCTGTTCTGGATCACCCGGACGCGGCTCGGGTTTCACGTCTTCGCGTTCGGGAAGCGCTGAAACTAATTTCCCATCCCGTCATTGCGAGGAGCGTAGCGACGAAGCAATCCAGCTTTGTTGCTATGGATTGCTTCGCTTCGCTCGCAATGACGAAAAGATCACGCCGCCGTCCAGCCACCGTCGATGGACAGGTTCGCGCCGGTGATCTGCGCCGCATCGTCGCCGCAGAGGAACAGCGCCAGCGCCGCGACCTGCTCGACTGTCACGAATTCCTTGGTGGGCTGCGCATCGAGCATCACATCGTTGATGACCTGCTCCTTGGTCATGTTGCGCGCCTTCATGGTGTCAGGGATCTGCTTCTCCACCAGCGGCGTCCAGACGTAACCGGGTGAAATGCAGTTGCAGGTGATCTTGAAGGTGGCGAGTTCAAGCGCAACCGTCTTGGTCAGACCCGCAATACCATGCTTGGCCGAAACGTAGGCCGACTTGAACGGCGAAGCGACCAGCGAGTGCGCCGACGCCGTGTTGATGATGCGGCCCCAGCCGCGCTTCTTCATGCCGGGCACCGCGGCGCGGATGCTGTGAAACGCCGACGACAGGTTGATCGCAATGATCGCATCCCACTTCTCGATGGGAAAATCCTCGATCGGCGAAACGAACTGGATGCCCGCATTGTTCACGAGAACGTCGACCGATCCAAAAGTCTTTTCGCCGAGTTCGATCATGCCGGCGATCTCAGCGGGCTTGCTCATGTCGGCGGGTGAATAGGCGGCCTTCACTTTGAAATCGGACTCGATCTTCGACCGCTCCTTCTCGATGTCAGCCGGTGTGCCGAACCCGTTGATCACGACATTGGCGCCAGCGCTTGCAAAAGCGCGCGCATACGCAAGGCCGATACCGCTGGTCGAACCCGTCACAACCGCCGTCTTGCCGGAAAGAGTACCCATTTATTCGCTCCTGTTTACCGCTTGATATATTCCGATCCGTTCTCGCACAGATCGTAGGTGACCATGGTTTCGTCGGACTGCGGCCGGTTCAGCCATTCGGGATGAGTCATTGACGCATAAACGTCGCGCTCGCCAGCCGCCCAGTGTTCCATCATGCCGAGGCGGGAGAAATCGTAGTCCTTCGACGACGTCTCATGCATCTTGCTGCGATAGATCAGGTGCACCACCGTCACCGTGTTTTCCTTCGCCGCTTCATTCAGCGTGGCGACCAGCGGATCGTCCTTGAAGCTTTCCGGAAGCTTGGCGATCAATTCACGCACCGCCTTCTTCGCATCATGAATCTTCTTGTTCATGTCGGTGTTCATGCGGGTGCGGCTTGAATAACGGATGTCTTTTTCCCGCTCCGCCGCTTCCAGCACGGTGGCCGGGACCTCTCCCCGCGCACTGAACAGATCGACCTGGAAAATCAGAAGGTCATGGTCCCGCTCGCGCTCAAGCACATAGTCCAGCGGTGTGTTGGAGACGATGCCGCCATCCCAATAAAACTCACCCTCGATCTCGACCGGTGGAAAGCCCGGCGGCAACGCCCCCGAAGCCATGATGTGCTCGGGGCCGATTGACTTGCCGCGTTTCCTGAATTCGTGATTGTCGAAATACTCGAAATTGCCGGTCTTGATGTTGACGGCGCCGACACTGAGGCGAATCCCGTCATTGTTGATGCGGTCGAAATCCACCAGCCGTTCCAGCGTCGCGCGCAGCGGCGTGGTGTCGTAGTAGCTCTGCGATTGCGGACTGCCCGCGGGCCAGACCGGCGCAGGCGGAAAACGCGGCGTGAAGAAGCCCGGCACGCCGAACGTCGCGATCAGCGCGGCGCTGGTCTCGTTGAACACCGAACGGGCCTGATCGGTTCGCACCAACGGCGCCCATGGCATCGGCGAAGCCGACGACACCATTTCCCAGAATTCCTTCAGCTTGCCGACACGCGCCTCGCGCGGATTGCCGGCAATGATGGCTGCATTGATGGCGCCGATGGAAATGCCCGCCACCCATTGCGGCTCGAAATCATGATGACACAACGCCTGATAGGCGCCGGCCTGATAGGAACCGAGCGCGCCGCCACCCTGCAGCACCAGCACGCGCCGGGCCTGCGACGGGATCGATACGGCCGTGTTTGTGGAGGGAGAAAGCTGGTCCATGGCGGCTACTCACAGCATCGGTGGGGAACCGATGCTGCAGCACGGTGGCCTCACTTCGCAGCCGCGTCAATTGGCGAAAATGTAAGGAATGTCACAGAAGGTTTATCTGGATCGGCCTAGCGCGCGTCCGGCGCAGCCAGAATCAGCGTCCAGAACACCTTGTATTTGGTATTCGGCACATAGACCGCCGAAATGCCCATTTTTGTGACACCGCTGGTCAGCATATTGGCCTTGTGGGGCGGCGAGTCTCGCCAGCCCGAGAAGGCCTCCGCGAGGGTGTGATAGCCCGCCGAGACGTTCTCGACCGCCTTGGTGGCATCGAAACCCGAAGCCTTGATCCGCTTGTCCAGCGTACCGGCCACGTTGTGATCGAGCTTGTTGCGGGTGGCCATCGCCTGCGACTGCGCCTCGGCAGCTTTCATCAGCAGCGGATCGACCTGCACCGCGCCAAGGCCGTTGTTCTGCCGGTAGCCGGAAATCATGGAGGCGGCGACGTTCGGATCGAGCTTTGCGCCCGCATTAGCCATGCTGACATAGAAGGCCGGCTGCTCGGTAGACGGCCCGTTGTCGGACGTGCACCCCGCCAGAATTGTCAGCGCCAGAATGGCCCCCGCCACGCGTATCATATGAATTCCCCAACCGTTTGGTCAGGGTTTGTTGCACACCAACAGTGGCTGAAAGGTGAACGGAAATGGGGCTGGAGGGGAACTTCGAACACAATGCGATGCCCTCCCTCTCCCCGCCTGCGGGGAGAGGGTTGGGGTGAGGGGCAAAGCTGCATAACGAGAGAAATGAACTAGCCCCTCACCCGGATCGCAGGAGCGATCCGACCTCTCCCCGTAAGCACGGGGAGAGGTAAAGAAGCCGACTGTGCAACAATTACGACTGCGCCGGGAACAGCCGGTAACGCCGGGGCTGCAGGCTGACCACATCGCCGGGCTTGAGGTCTCGGTCGCGCGGGGCGTCGATCTCGATCAAGGTTTCGGTGGTGCCGTTATGCAGCACCACATCCGCACGCTGGGTCGGGCCGAACGCGCGCACATGCTTGACGTCGCCTTCAAGGAGGCCGCTGCCCGCCGGGACAATCGACACATCATGACGGCGGATAAAAAGATTCGATGGGCCGGATGTTGCGTCGCGCGGCTCAAGGTTCAGCACCTTCTCGCCCAACCGGACCTTGCCGTCCGACACCTGCACCGGCAGCACGATGGACTCGCCGATAAAGCCGTGCACGAAGGCGGTGGCCGGATTGTCGTAAACGTCACCGGGCGTGCCGATCTGTTCGATCTTGCCCTTGTCCATCACCACCACGCGGTTGGCGACTTCCAGTGCCTCTTCCTGATCGTGGGTGACGAAGATCGAGGTGACGTGAATCTCGTCATGCAGCTGGCGCAGCCAGCGGCGCAGTTCCTTGCGCACCTTGGCATCGAGTGCGCCGAACGGCTCGTCCAGCAGCAGGATGCGCGGCTCGATAGCGAGCGCACGCGCCAGCGCGATACGCTGGCGCTGACCGCCGGAGAGCTGGCTCGGATAGCGATCCGCGAGCCAGTCGAGTTGTACGAGATCGAGCAATTCCTTCACGCGCTTTTTGATATGCGCCTCGTCCTTGCGGATCGCGCGCGGCTGCACGCGAAGGCCGAACGCGACGTTCTCGAAAACGCTCATATGCCGGAACAGCGCATAGTGCTGGAACACGAAGCCGACATGGCGCTCGCCCGCGCCGCGCGACAGCGCATCCTCGCCGTCAAAGATCACCGAGCCTTCATCCGGCCAATCGAGACCCGCGATGATCCGCAGCAGCGAGGTCTTGCCCGAACCGGATGGGCCGAGCAGCGCCACCAGTTCACCAGTCGCCACCTTGAGATCGACATGATCGAGCGCGGCGAAAGAGCCGTATCGCTTCACGATGTTGCGAACTTCAATCGTCACTTGCGGGCTGTCCTTCTTCGAGATGGCTTTCGAGGACCGTTTTCACGATCAGCGTCACGAGCGCCAGGAATGCGAGCAGCGACGCGATCGCGAACGAAGCCACAAACTGGTACTCATTATAGAGGATTTCAACGAGCAACGGCATGGTGTTGGTTTCGCCGCGAATATGGCCGGACACCACTGACACCGCGCCGAATTCACCCATGGCGCGGGCGTTGCAGAGCAGCACGCCGTAAAGAATACCCCATTTGATATTGGGGATGGTCACCCGCAGGAAGGTGCGCAGGCCGGATGCGCCGAGCGAGATTGCCGCCTCCTCCTCCTGCGTGCCCTGCTCCTGCATCAGCGGAATCAGCTCGCGCGCCACGAACGGGAAGGTCACGAAGGTCGTGGCCAGCGCGATGCCGGGCACGGCGAACAGGATCTGGATGCCATGGGATTGCAGCCATGTTCCGAAAAATCCCTGCGCGCCGAACAGCAGCACGAAGACGAGACCCGAAATCACCGGCGACACCGAGAACGGAAGATCGATCAGCGTGATCAGGAACACCTTGCCGGGAAATTCAAACTTGGCGATGGCCCAAGCCGCGATCACGCCGAACACGAGATTGAGACCCACTGAGATCGCGGCAACCGTGAGCGTCAGCCGGATCGCCGAGAGTGCTTCCGGATCGGACAACGCCGACAGATAAGCGCTGACACCCCTGGAGAAGGCTTCGGTGAACACCACCACCAGCGGCAGCACGACGAACACCGTCAGAAACAGAATGGCAATCGAGATGAGCGTCCACCGCACCAGAAACGGCTCGGTGCGGATTTCATGCGCGGACGCTGTCTTTGGCCGGTTGATCACCATGGCGGCACTCAGACCTGAACCGCAACGCCGCGAGTCTGCGCCCAGCGTTGAATGCGGTTGATGGTGAAGATGATCAGGAACGAGACGATCAGCATGATTACCGCGATGGCCGTCGCATCTGCGTAACGGAATTCAGACAACCGGATCACGATCAGCAGCGGCGCGATCTCCGACACGTTCGGCAGGTTTCCTGCAATGAAAATCACCGAACCGTACTCACCGACGGCGCGGGCGAAGGCCAGCGCGAAACCGGTGAGGATCGCAGGCGTGAGGCTTGGCAGGATCACGCGGCGGATGATGTCCCAGCGCGACGCGCCGAGCGAGGCTGCCGCCTCCTCCACTTCAATCTCAAGATCGATCAGAACCGGCTGCACCGTGCGCACCACAAACGGAAAGCCGATGAAGATCATCGCGACGAAAATGCCGATTGGCGTGAAAGCAACCTTGATGCCCATTTCGGCCAGCGGCGCACCGAGCCAGCCCTTCTGCGCGAACAGCGCGGTCAGTGCCACGCCTGCAACCGCGGTCGGCAGCGCGAACGGAATATCGACAATCGCATCGAAAATACGGCGGCCGGGGAACTTATAACGCACCAACACCCAGACGATGATCATTCCCATCACGAGATTGACCAGCGCGGCCAGAAACGCGAGGCCGAAGGAAATCTTCAGCGCATTGAGCGTGCGGCGGGCGGTGAGAATATCCCAGAACTGAAGCAGGCTGAGTTCTGAGGTTTTGATGAAAAGGCCTGCGAGCGGAAGCAAAACGATGATCGACAGCCATGTCAGCGTCAGTCCCATGGTGAGACCAAAGCCCGGCAATGCCCGTCGTCGTCCTGTCCCTCCGCTCACGATGCCCCCATCAATCCGCGTTCTGGATCAGTTCTTGTAGATCTGATCGAAAACGCCGCCTTCACCGAAGTGTTCCTTCTGGGCCTTGGTCCAGCCGCCGAACACGTCGTCGATCGTGAAAAGATCAACCTTTGCAAAAGAGTCCGCATACTTCTCACCGACGGCGGCATCCCGCGGGCGATAGAAATTCCGCGCTGCGATTTCCTGACCTTCCTTGGTGTACCAGTATTTTAGGTAGGCTTCGGCAGCAGCGCGCGTGCCCTTCTTGTCGGCAACACTATCCACAACTGCAATCGGCGGCTCGGCGAGGATCGACAGCGGCGGCGCCACGATCTCGAACTTGTCCTTGCCGAATTCTTTCACCGCGAGGAAGGCTTCGTTTTCCCACGCCAGCAGCACGTCACCGACGCCGCGCTCGACAAAGGTCACGGTCGAACCGCGCGCGCCCGTATCGAGCACCGGCACATTCTTGAAGATGTCGCCGACGAACTTCTTGGCCTTGTCCTCGGAGCCGTACTTCTTCAGGCCGTAGCCCCACGCCGCCAGATAATTCCAGCGCGCGCCGCCCGAGGTCTTCGGGTTCGGCGTGATCACCTGCACGCCGCTCTTCACCAGATCGTCCCAATCCTTGATGCCCTTGGGGTTGCCCTTGCGCACCAGGAACACGATGGTCGAGGTATACGGCGACGAATTCTGCGGCAGGCTCTTCTGCCAATCCTTCTTCAAGATGCCTTTGTTGGCGATGGCGTCGATGTCATAAGCGAGCGCCAGCGTCACCACGTCGGCCTGCAATCCGTCGATCACCGAACGCGCTTGCGAGCCCGAGCCGCCATGCGACTGCTTGATCTCGATGCTCTTGCCTGTCTCCTTTTGATAGGCAGCGGAGAAAGCCTTGTTGAAATCCACATACAGCTCGCGGGTCGGATCGTACGACACGTTGAGCAGCGACACGTCCGCAGCAAATGCAGAGGTTGCGAGGAGCAAACTTCCCATCACCACAAGACGGCCGATCACAGAACTGGGGCGAACCATTTCAATCTCCATTCGATGTGACGACCTTATCGTCATCAGGAAGGCGGAAACTCTGGAAATCAGGTGGTTCTGTCAACGAAACCGGATTTCATTCTTATCAGGATTGCTGGACAAACGTTCCAAGAAATCGCGGCTTTCAAGAAGACAAAATTTTACGGAGTTTTGGTGACGTGAATGCCGCACTCCGTCTTGCCCCTGTCGCGCCAGCGGCCAGCGCGCGCATCCTCGCCGGGAAGCGTGCGGCTCGTGCAAGGCATACACCCGATCGAGGTGAATCCTGATGCGACCAAAGGATGCGGCGGCAGGTTCATGGCAGCGTATAATGCTTTCAGCTCATCCTGCGAAACATTGGCCAGCGGATTGAATTTCAATCGTGCACCGTCCGCCTCGACAACCGGAATCGCAGCGCGGTCGCCGCCCTGAAACCGCTTGCGGCCGTTGATCCAGCCATCGAACGATGAAAGCGCACGCGCCAGCGGCTCCACCTTGCGGATGTTGCAGCACTGATCGGGATTGGAGAACCAGAGATCACGATCCTTGTCCTCACGTGCGAGCGTATCGCTCAACGGATGGATCGTGCGCACATCAGTCAGTCCGAGTAGCTTTGTCAGCGTGTCGCGATAGGCCAGCGTTTCCTCGAACAGCCAGCCGGTATCGAGAAACACCACCGGGATCGCCGGATCGACATCCGCTGCGAGTTTCAGCAGCGCTGCCGACTCGGTGCCGAACGACGACACCACCGCGAGCCGGTCACGTCCGACCTGGCGCACAGCAGCCGCGATGATCTCTGTCGGCGAGGCTTTGGCGAGCGCGCGATCAAGCTCGGCAGCTTCAGTGACAAGAAGCGACGATGAAACATCGGCAGGTGTTGGCGAGAGAAATGACGGCGCAGCGGCAGTCATGAGCGCACTCCTTCCGGCAGGCGCATCAGCCGGCGGTGAAACGCCGTCACGCGGCCATCGCCGGTCGGCTGATAGAACACCGAATAACGCTTCGCCACATTCGCGAAGGCTTCCGCATCGCTCTGTTTCTTGACTTCGAATGCATCGAAACCGGCGCGCAGCATGAACACAAACTGGTCGCGCAGCACCTGACCGGTGGCACGCAGCTCGCCGCGGAACTTGAATCGTTCGCGCAGCAGCCGCGCCTGCGTATAGGCGCGGCCATCACGGAACACGGGGAAGACCAGCGCGATGACCGCCAGCCGATCGAGATATGGCAGCAACTCATCCACATCGCGGTTGTTCGGCCAGATCACGCCGGTTTTGCCCTTGCGCGACAACGCGGCCTCCGAGTCTTTCAGAAAGCGCTCGGCAGGAACCAGCACAGCGCCGTCGGCAGGAAGCTCCGCATCGTCGGCAAGGTGCGCGAATTCATCCGCAACAATGGTGTTGCCCTTAACGAGTGGCATAGACCCGCTCCTTGAAAGGCTCGACACCGAGACGCTTCACCGCATCGACGAACAATTCGCCGGGCCGCTGGCGCAGCGCCAGATAGGCCTCGACAATGTCCTCGATGACATCGGCGACCTGATCGAACGGCACCGCAGGCCCCACGAGATGGCCGAGCACGGCCTTCTCGTCGGCACGTCCGCCGATGGTGATCTGATAAAATTCCTCGCCGTTCTTCTCGACGCCGAGAATGCCGATATGGCCGACATGGTGATGGCCGCAGGCATTGATGCAGCCGGAGATGTTGATATGCAGCCGGCCGATCAGGTTAGCCGTGTCGGGATTGGCGAACCGCCGTGTGATCTCCTGCGCGATCGGTATCGAGCGCGCATTGGCGAGCGAGCAGTAATCCAAACCGGGGCAGGAAATGATGTCGGTGACGAGATTCACATTCGGCGTCGCGACACCGATCTTGTCCAGCGCGCGCCAGAGCGCAGGCAGATCGCGCTGTGCGACATGCGGCAGCGCAAGGTTCTGCTCATGGCCGACGCGGATTTCACCGAATGAATACTTGTCGGCGAGATCGGCGATCTCATCCATCTGCTCGGCGGTGGCATCGCCCGGAGGCCCGCCGACCGGCTTCAGCGACAGCGTGACAATGCTGTAGCCGGACTGCTTGTGGGCCGCGACGGAGTTCTTATACCAGGCTTCGAAGTTCGGATTCTGCAGAGCCTTGGTCAGTTCAGGCGGCATATCGCCAAGCTTCACATAGTTCGGATAGAAGAAACGCGAGCGGATATCCTCGATCTCCGCTTCATCGAGCGCCAGCGCGCCGTCGCGCATCTGCGCCCATTCCTCCTCGACCTCCTGCTTGAACTTCTCGATGCCAAGCTCATGGACCAGGATCTTGATGCGCGCCTTGTAGATGTTATCGCGGCGGCCGTACTGATTATAGACGCGCAGGATCGCCTCGACATAGCTCAGGATATCGCGGCGGCTGACGAATTCGTTGATGGTCTTGGCGATGAAGGGCGTGCGGCCAAGCCCGCCGCCAACCAGCACCTCGAAGCCGACTTCGCCCGCGGCGTTCCTGTACAGGCGCAGGCCGATGTCATGCACCTTGATCGCCGCGCGGTCGTGATCCGCCGCCGTGATCGCGAACTTGAACTTGCGCGGCAGGAACGAGAATTCCGGATGCAGCGTGGAATACTGGCGCAGGATTTCCGCCCAGATGCGCGGGTCCTCCACCTCGTCCGGCACGACACCGGCCCACTGGTCCGAGGTGACGTTGCGGATGCAGTTGCCCGACGTCTGCATGCCGTGGATTCCGACCTTGGCCAGATGCTCCAGCGCGTCGGGAATTTCCGCCAGCTTGATCCAGTTATACTGGATGTTCTGCCGCGTGGTGAAATGGCCATAGCCGCGATCATATGTGCGCGCGACATGCGCCAGCGCACGCAACTGCTTTGACGACAGCGTACCGTAGGGGATCGCGATCCGCAGCATGTAGGCATGCAGTTGCAGATAGACACCGTTCATCAGCCGGAGGGACTTGAATTCGTCCTCGGTCAGTTCACCGGACAACCGGCGCGCGACCTGATCGCGAAACTCCGAAACACGTTCGTTGACGATGGTCCGGTCGAGTTCGTCGTAAGCGTACATCACACTTGCCTTGAAGCTGTCGCGGCTCAGGCCGAGACGAGAAGATCGATCGTGACGCCCTGCTGGCGGATTTTCTCACGCAGGTTGCCGGGCTGGATGCCGTCCTCGCCGATTTCCACCGGCGCGATATAGGCCCCCACCGAGCCGACATCGTCGGCGATGGATTCGGCGAGCAAGGCGCGCGCATCGTCGACAGTGCGCACCACAGCGGCTTCGGACAACCTGTCCGACCAGTCATGGGATGGAGTCCGGTAAATCACCGCGCCGTCACGGGTGCGGTTGGCGGTGACGATGGAAGGACCGGAGATCTTGATTTTCTGTTGCAGAGGTGAGGTCATTCGGCAGCCATTAACAGGTCAGAGATGAGGTCATCGGGGGTTTGGAATTGTCCGTTCCGCCACGGAGCGGAGCGGGAAACGACGTCGCCAATGATCAGGATGGCGGGACCGGCCTTCACCTGATCGGCAAGTGACGGCAGATCGCGCAGCGTGCCGACCACGGCCTGGGAATCCGTCCGCGTCACGCGCGCGAACACGCCGACCGGCGTCTCAGGCAAGCGGCCCGCAGCCAGCAGACCTTCGCGAATGGCTGGAGCCGCCGTCATGCCCATGTAGACCACGACGGTCATCTTGGTGTCGGTCAGCGCGGACCAGTCCACATTGCCGGCATCTTCCGCCTTGTGCGCGGTGAGGAAGGTGATGCGCAGCGCTTCCTGGCGATAGGTCAACGGCACTTCGAATTGCGAAGCAGCACCGAGGCCGGCGGTAATGCCGGGGATCACAGCATAAGCCACGCCCGCCGCGCGCAGCGCCGCGATTTCCTCGCCGCCGCGCCCGAAGATGAAAGGATCGCCGCCCTTCAGCCGCACCGCGCGCTTGCCGGATTGCGCGGCCTCGATCAGGAGGCGATGAATCTTGTCCTGCCCGATGCCGGGCTTGCCGACGCGGCGGCCCACCGGCACCCGCGCAGCGTCGCGGCGCGCGCGGTCGAGAATTTCGGGCGACACCAGATCGTCGTAGAAAACAACGTCGGCGTCCTGCAGCGCGCGCAGCGCCTTGACCGTGAGAAGGTCCGGATCGCCCGGTCCTGCGCCGACCAACGTGACAATGCCATCGCCGCCGCTTGCCGCGAACGCGACGGGATCGTGAAGCGATGTCAGCTTGCGGTTGGCGTCGCTGATACGTCCGGCAAGCACATCGGCACCAATCGGGCCATCGATGACGCGCTCCCAGAACAGCCGGCGCATCGCCACATCGGGAAGCCGCGCCTTGATCGCATCGCGCCAGCGGCCCGCGAACGATGCGAGATCGCCGATCCGCGCCGGCAGCATCGCCTCGATCCGTTCGCGCACACGGCGCGCAACCACAGGCGACGCGCCGCCGGTGCCGACGGCAACAACAACGTCGCCGCGATCGACAATAGCGGGGAAGATGAAAGTCGAATGCGCGGCTTCATCCATCACGTTGACGGGGATACCGA
>Ga0209023_10002708_pt1 | contig 21774 bp, 21 predicted proteins | sample LakOneMetagenome_FD_187468 | JGI IMG/M metagenome (GOLD analysis project Ga0209023, IMG submission 187468) | Freshwater and sediment microbial communities from Lake Erie, Canada (SPAdes) (version 2) | ecosystem: Environmental > Aquatic > Freshwater > Lentic | place: Lake Erie, Canada...
TACTTGACATTGCCCGGGAGGAGAACCTGCAAAAAGTATATTGGCCAAGCAGCATTGCTGTTTTTGGCCCTACTTCACCAAAACAAAACTGTCCGCAGCAAACCATCATTGAACCCACCACGGTGTACGGCATCAGCAAATATGCCGGCGAGTTCTGGTGCAATTATTTTCATCACCGCTATGGGGTTGATGTACGAAGCCTGCGTTACCCGGGTCTCATCAGTTATAAAAGCGAACCCGGCGGTGGTACCACCGACTACGCAGTTGATATATTTTATAAAGCAAAGCGTGAAAAAACGTACGAATGCTTTTTAAGAGAAGATACCTACCTGCCCATGATGTACATGCCCGATGCCATACGGGCCACCATCGAATTAATGGAAGCACCGGCAAATAAGATCTCGGTAAGAACATCGTATAATTTGTCGGGGATGAGTTTCTCTCCCAAAGAAATTGCGGCTGAAATTAAAAAGCATGTGCCTGATTTTTCGATCAGTTACAAACCTGATTACCGCCAGCCCATTGCCGACAGCTGGCCGCAGAGCATTGACGATGCCGTGGCAAGAAAAGACTGGGGATGGAAGGAGGAATTCAATTTGCAGCAGATGACGGCTGATATGCTGGAGAACCTGGTGCTGTAAAAGAAAATATTCAATAAGCAATGTTCAATTCTCAATGTTCAACGAAACCCGTTCTTGAAAGGGGATGCTTATTGGCTGAAAATTGAATAATGATCGTTGTGTATTGAACAATTAAAGCGAAGGCAAAATGTATACTGAATAACCTGGTGCTGGAAAATAAAATATTCAATAATCAATTTTCAATTCTAAATGTTCAGCGAAAGCCGTTCTTGAAAGGGGATGCTCATTCATTGAAAATTGAATATTGTACATTGGGTATTGAGCATTTGAAATAATAGCCAGATACATACAGGAGAACCAGGGACCAATTAACTAATTAGCGGATTAATGTGCCTCAGATAAGTTTGTGCTCATATGCATACTTCACCAGCCCGATCACACTGGCGGTATTGGTCTTTCGGAAAATATTCTTGCGGTGAGTTTCCACCGTCCGTTCGCTGAGGAATAATTTTTCGGCGATCTGTTTGTTGCTCATTTCTTTTTCGATCAGCCGGATGATCTCTATTTCCCTTGCGGTAAGATTTACTTCTTCGTTCTCTTTTTTCTTTTCGCTGGCCCTGGTCATTTCTTCCAGCACTTCTTCACTGAAATAAATGCCGCCGGTTGAGATCTTTTCCAATGCCTTCACCAGTTCCTTCTTGCCGATATTCTTAAGTACATAGCCGGAGATATCTGCATCTTCGATCATCTGGTTCACCAAGTCGCCCTGGCCGCTCATGGAAAGCGCCAGTATCTTTATTTCAGGAAATTTCTGATGAACGGCTTTGGAAAGTTCGGCGCCATTGAGGCCGGGCATCATAACATCGGTGAGTAAAATGTCGATGTGTTTTTTACTGATAAGATCGGTCATCTGCAGGGGCTGGGTGCACTCGATCACTACTTCAAACTCGTCGTACCCATGCAGTAGAGATTTTAATCCGTCTATTACAATCTGGTGGTCATCTACAATCCCTAATCTGATCTTTGTGTTTTTCATTTTCTGCGCCTGAACGTCTTTTACAACATGCTAAATGTAGCGAAAAGTTTTTAATGCACTGCCGGTATGTGAATGGCCACCAGCGTTCCTTTGCCCGGCGAACTGTCAAAGTCAACCGTGCCTTTCAGGAATTCAACCCGTGAGCGGATGTTCTTCAGGCCAATGCCGTCGAATTTCTGTTTATCGGTTGTATCAAAGCCACGGCCATTGTCTTCCACCGTAGCGGCGATGCCGTCTTCATCTTTGATCAGTGAAATGTCCAGGTTGGTTGCCCCGGAATGTTTGATCACATTGTTCACACACTCCTGTATCACCCGGTACAAAACGGTTTCGGTATTGCTGTCGAGCCGGTCATTCAGCCCTTCGGCGTGCAGGTTTATCTTGATGATGCGGTTGTCTATCTTATCAATGAATTCTTTTACCGCACTGGCGAGGCCGCTTTTCAATAACGCGTTGGGCATCATCTGGTGACTCACACTCCGTATCTCTTTGCAGCTTTCATCCACCAGCCCGATCAGTTTTTCAAAGCTCATCTTCTGCGTTTCATCTTTAAAAGCTATTTCAGTTTCAAATGCAGAGAGGTTCATTTTTGCAGCACTCATCATCTGGCCAACGCCATCGTGCAGGTCGGCGGCAATGCGCTTGCGTTCATTCTCTTCGGCATTGATGATGGCCCGGGTGGCAATATCCTGTTGTTTCATTACGGCATCCTGTAATGCCATCCTGTTTTGTATCTGTCGCCTTCTGTAAAAACCAGTGCCCGACAGAATTAAGAATGCCACGCCGGCTATTAAACCCCATAACAGGTAATTCTTTTTGGTGATCTCGGCCTTTTGCAATTTCAGCTGCTGCTCTTTTTTCTCTGTCTGGTAAACCGTTTCCAGTTCGGCGATCTTACTCTCGGTGCTTTCATTAATGATCCTGCCTTTTATGGAATAGGCTGTTTGCAGCGATGTGAATGCCTTTTCGTATTGATTGGTTGCTTTATACAGGTCACTTAAAATCAGGTAGGCCGAATATTTGCCTTGTTTATACCCGGTGCTGTCTGCCAGGGCAATCGAATGATTTAAATAAGTTTCCGCATCGTTGTATTTCTTCTGCATCAGCATCAGGTTACCAAGATTAAGGTAGGTGTCTGACATCTGTTTTTTATTATCAAAGGAAGAATCTATGCCGAGACATAAGTGGAAATATTTTCCGGCTTCTGCAAAGCGGTTGCTGTACATGTAGCAATTCGCCATGTTATCGTAGAAGGATGACTTTTGAAAATTCGCATTTTCTGCTTCGCAGAGTTTCAGCCCCACGCTGTCCAGTTCAAGGGCTTCGGCATATTTGCCTTCCATGCCATATACATTGGCAAGGGTATGCAGGGTGTTCACTTTTATTTTCAGGTCCTCAATTTTCGGAAGCAGGAGAAGATTTTCCTGTAAGATCTTTTCTGCCCTGGGCAGATCATCCTTTAACTGGTACACCTGCGACATAAGCACCCGGCTCTTCAGTATCCCAACGGCATCATTCTTTTTTTCAAAAAGTTTTATGGCAGCCAATGCATTTTCGATGGACAGGTCGTAATTGCCTTTGTTATAATCGTACGAGGTGAGCACGAGTAATGCGTACCCTTTTAAAGAGTCGCTGCTTAACTTATCTGCAACAACGATCGCTTTCTGTGCATTCTCACGGGAAAGTTCATACCTGCCTTTTACCCCATTGGCCAGGGCAATGCATAAATAAGAAGTTCCTTCACCATATTCATAGTCTTCTTTAATAGCAAGTCCCAATGCTTTTTCAGCAAGTGACAGCGCACTGTCGGCATTGGTTGATCTTATTTCCGACGCAATTTGGTTGCTGATGTCAATTCCTGATCTTGTATTGGTAGTTGCGGACAGCAGTTTGTAAAGCGAATCAAGTTTTTTATTTTGTGCGCCGCTGTTGAAGCAGGCGCCAATAACTACCAGGAAAATGAGCAGGCTTGGTTTCATAGGGGTCAGGTGATCTTAAGCACATCCTTCATATTGTAAATTCCTTTCTTGCCGTATAAGAATTCGGCAGCCAGCACTGCACCCAGCGCAAATCCCTGCCGGCTGTGTGCCGTATGTATTATTTCAATGTCGTCAATGGCTGAACTGTATTTAACCGAATGCGTTCCGGGCGCCGGGTCTTGCCGTTTGCTGAGAATGATGAGGTCTTCTTTATTGGCGGAAACCTCGTTTACCCATTTTGTCTTTCCCGGTATTTCATGCAATACCTGTTCGGCAAGGGTGATGGCCGTTCCGCTGGGCGCATCTTTTTTCTGTGTGTGATGAATTTCTTCCAGCGAAACATTGTATTCGCTTTGGCTCTTCATCAGTTGGGCCAGTTTTTTATTCAGCTCGAAAAAAATATTTACTCCCACACTGAAATTGCTGGCGTACAAAAAACTTCCGTTCTTTTCTTTGCAAAGATCTTCAACCTCAGCGATATTTTCGAGCCAGCCGGTACTGCCGCTAACAACGGGTGTGCCGGCATCCAGGCATTTCAATATGTTTTCCTTAGCACTGTGCGGACCGGTAAATTCGATGGCCACATCGCATTGGCTGAGATTTTCTTTGGTAAATGAGTCAATGGTATCGATGTCTATTTTTAAGTTCACGGTATGCCCACGTTGCAGGGCAACCTGTTCAATGGTCTTACCCATTTTACCATAACCGATCAATGCAATTTTCATTGTTGTAATTCTGCTGTTAGGAAATAGTTCTCCTTACGATGAAGGTAATTATTTTGAATGATTTTTACCGATGTTAAGCACCAGGCTGATCCCATTTGTTTGTGCAAGCTGGCTGTAACCGGGCCGTATCTGCAGGCTCAGGTCGTCGCTTACATCAAATGTTTTCAGGTGGGCATCCACGGTGGCATCCACCACATTCAGTCCCCAGAAGAGGATAAAGAACAGAACAGTATAATCAACATTCTGCCTTACCTGGTTGCGGAAGGTCCTGATGCGTTCGGGTTGATCCTTTATTGAATAGTAAGGCTGTGGAATTAAATAGTCATTTGAAGGATCAAGATCTGTAGCATTAATATAGGCATCTCTCGATTCCCGGTATTGTTTTACATTCCGGAAGAAAATAACCGTGGTTGTTCCCAAAGCGGCATACACCACCGGTATCTTCCAGTATTTTTTATTGGTGGCCTGTCCCCATCCCGGCAGGATGGCAGAACGGTAAGTGGCAATGCGTGGGTTGTATGCTTTTGCAGGATCGGGCTTTCTGAAAATACCTGTGTTCTTCTTTTGAACACTGTCTTTTTGAGCCAGCGCCTGTTTGCAGAAAAGAAGGGAGCTTAGGAGAACAAAACAGGAAATTACTTTCAACATCAGTTTACTTTAATGTTCAGTTTATCCAGCAGGGCATTCAGTTCTTCGTTAGAATAAAATTCAAATAAGATGCTACCGTTGCCTTTTTTGCCGCGTTGCAGTTTAACACGGGTATTAAACTGCGATGCTAAATTATCTTCAATCCGTTTAAGATCGGGTGGCAGCGTTTGTTTTACCGCAATTTTAACAGCGGGCGTATATTGCTTTCTTACGAGTTCTTCGGTTTGCCTTACCGATAAGCCACGCTTTTTTATTTCATTAAAAACATAGAGTTGCTTATCCACCATATCCACATTGATCAATGCCCTTGCATGGCCCATGGTAATTTCGCCATTGCGGACAGATACCTGTATGTCGGGCGGAAGCTTAAGCAGCCGGATATAATTGGTTACCGTACTTCTTTCCTTGCCCATTCGTTCGGCCACCTGCTCCTGGGTATATTCCAGTTCATCCATCAGGCGTTTGTAACTCAGTGCAACTTCCATTGCATTGAGGTCTTTCCGTTGCAGGTTTTCCAAAAGAGAAAGTTCCAGCAGTTCGGTATCATTTGCCTGCCTGATGTAAACAGGTACGTCTTTTAACCCGGCGATCTTTGATGCCCGGAAACGGCGTTCGCCGGCGATAAGCCTGTATTTACCATTGGCCAGCCTTGTAACGGTAAGTGGCTGGATGATGTCGTGCATTTTTATGGATGAGGCCAGTTCATTCAAGGCTGTTTCATCAAAATCACGGCGTGGCTGTTTGGGATTCACTTCTATCTGGGCGAGGGAGATGCGCATGGAAGTGGAAGCCTGTTCAATGATCTCCGGCTTCAGACTTCCGGCCGTACTCTTCAGATCTGCATCAATATTCTGAAGCAGGCTGCGGATCCCTTTTCCCAATGCGTCTTTTTTATTTGGAAGCGACATATTTGTAGTTTATAGTTTGTGGTTTGTGGTTAAGTAACTATAAACTACAAACCACAAACCTGAAACAGTTATTCCAATATCCGGTCTTCTTCTTTTATTTTAGTAAGGTTATTTTTTTGCAATATCTCTTTGGCGAGGTTCAGGTAATTCACTGCACCCTTGCTGTCGGAATCATACAGGATCACCGGTTTTCCAAAGCTGGGGGCTTCGCTTAGTCTTGTATTGCGGTGAATGATGCTGCTGAAAACGATGTCATCAAAATGACGGCGGACTTCACTCACTACCTGGTTGCAGAGGCGCAGGCGGCCATCGTACATGGTCATAAGTATCCCTTCAATTTTTAACGCCGGGTTAAGCCTGCTCTGAACGATCTTGATGGTGTTGAGTAATTTGCCCAGCCCTTCCAACGCAAAAAATTCGGTTTGTACCGGAACCACCACGCTGTCGGCAGCGGTTAATGCATTAACGGTGATCAGACCCAGCGAAGGCGAGCAATCGATCACTATAAATTCGTAATCATCCCGGATAGGCTCGAGTATTTTTTTCAAAACACTTTCCCGGTTGGGGTAATTGATCATCTCAATTTCCGCACCTACCAGGTCGATATGGGAGGGGAGCAGGTCGAGAAATGGAATGTCTGTCTTCAGGATCACATCTTTTGCCTGTGCTTCATTCACCATACAGTCGTACAGGCTTTGGGTGATATTGTGCAGGTCGAAGCCGGTACCGGTGGTACTGTTGGCCTGTGGATCGGCATCTACCAGCAGGGTTTTAAACTCCAATACGGCAAGACTTGCCGCCAGGTTAATGGCCGTGGTTGTTTTTCCTACGCCTCCTTTTTGATTTGCTACTCCAATTATTCTTGCCATAATATTGTTGATCGTTGTTCGATGACCGTTGTTCGTTACGCAGCTGCTTTACGGCCAGTGATCAAGGGTCAATTTTCAGATGCCAAAGGTATCGCAATGTAGCGCAATTCCCCTTATTGTTTTCACCATTTTACCTACGTTCGGGGCCCTTTTCCATAAACAGCACATTATAAAATATTTTACATTCACGATCGTCTGGTTTAAGTAAACAGCCTGAACTTTGCTTCCAGGCCGGCAAATTTAACCATTCGGCATAAAACCGGGAACAAAGCGGCTGCTTAATTGTAATATTTGCAGGAATCAGGATACTGGCCATTGATGAAAACATATGCATATTAAATTTTCAAACCCTAAACTCTAAACCCTCAACCCTCCATGCGTACACCACTGGGCCTGTCCATCTCACTTGCCATCATGCTGCTGCTGGATACTTATATTTTCCAGGTCGTTAAGGCAGTAAGCCAGTCTGCATCGCCAAAAGCAAGAACGGTCATTTATTCTGTGTATTGGGGAATTACTGCATTGGCCATCCTCAGTTTCCTGCTGTTTGTTTATACCGACCAGAATTTTTTAGGAAAGAAGGTAAGGACCTACCTGTTCGCAACAGTGATCGGTTTATCGATGGCAAAAATGGTTGCGGTCATTTTCTTTTTAGTGGATGATGTGCGAAGAGGTATTCAATGGGTTGCCGGGAAACTATTTTTCAACAATACCGATGTGGATGGCATGAGCGGCGATGGCATCAGTCGCTCAATGTTTTTAAGCTGGCTTGGGCTTGCGGCCGGCGGAACGCTGTTCGGGAGCCTGGTTTATGGGTTTAGCAATAAGTATAATTATAACCTGAAAAAGATCCCCCTGGCTTTTGATAATCTACCTGCAGCATTCAAGGGATTAAAGATCATTCACATCAGCGATATACACAGCGGAAGTTTCACTGATAAAAAAGCCGTGCAGCATGGCATAGAAAAAATATTGAAAGAAAAGGCCGATATCATTCTTTTTACCGGCGACCTGGTCAATGACCGGGCAACGGAAATGGAAGATTATATGGATGTATTCAGCAAACTGAATGCGCCGATGGGAGTGTTCAGCACATTCGGTAACCACGATTACGGCGATTATGTAAGCTGGCCATACAAGGGCGTTAGCCGGGAACAGAACCTGGAGAACCTGAAACAGGTGCATGCCAACCTGGGCTGGCGTTTGCTGATGAATGAACACGTGGTGCTGGAAAAGAATGGTGAGCAGATCGCCTTACTGGGTATAGAGAACTGGAGCAACAAGGCAAGGTTTCCCAAACATGGCCGCATGGACCTGGCTCACCCCGGCTCTGAAAAATATCCTTTCAAAATTTTAATGAGCCACGATCCCAGCCATTGGGATGCAGAAGTAAGAACAAAATACCCCGATGTTGACCTGATGCTGAGCGGCCATACCCACGGCATGCAATTCGGCGTTGAGATACCCGGATTTAAATGGAGCCCCGTACAATACATGTACAAGCAATGGGCAGGATTGTATGAAGATGGCAAACAAAAACTCTATGTGAACCCCGGCTTTGGCTTTATTGGCTATCCCGGCAGGGTGGGGATATTGCCGGAGATAACGGTGATTGAGCTGGTATAAATGCAAATGATCAATGTTCAATTCTCAACGATCAATTTTCAATGAATTAGCATTCCATTTGATAAACGGATTCCGTTGAACATTGAGAATTGAACATTGATCATTGAATATTCTTTTTCCTGTAATCATAACTCCTTACAATGGTCTCGTCCCCTGCAAAATTATCCAGGCTAACTTTACCTATCTGTGCCTGGATGCATTTCCATTCGCCGTTCTCTTTTATGTAGGTATCGGTATACATCCAGTAACTGATCAGTTCTTTCCCGTCTTTTATAACAATGCATTTGTTTTGTGAATGCACCAGGGCGGTACTGCCGAATATCGTGATGTCCTCATTGCGGTAGTCCCAGTAAATAACACCATCAAAGCCATGCGCCCAGTTTTCCAGGTATTGTTTCCGGCCTGTGAATTCCCCGTCGCTGGAGATGCGGATAAAATCTTTGTGAATAATGCGATCGTGCGATGCAACGTCATTCGTTACAAAATTGTGAATGAACATTGCGTTCAGTTTTTTTAACTCAGCCATGTCGGGTTCCTGTGCATCTGCATGCAACAAGCCAAGCGTCATGATACCTGTGTTGATGATCTTTTTCATTTTAATTTTTATTCTGTTGTTAGTAATTGTTCAAAGAATCCCCCGATATTATTTTGCCTGTCCACAAATTGAATTTCCAGTATCCAATGTCTTTTGTTTCCATATTTGTCCAATAGTAAAATGCTGCTGTGGTTATCCGGGTGAATATCCAATCCCAGGTCGGCAGCGTCATCTGGCTGTTCATGCGGAAAACGGCCTACAATATGACCGCCTATGTCTCCGCCAAATTCCCATCCGTATCTTTTTGCAAGCTCAGTGATGTAATGAAAGTATGCTGCGCCTGTAAGATCCTTCTGCCGGTAATACCATTCATTTGCTTCATGCCAGGCATCTTCAACATCTTTTTTTAATTTCAGTTTTAACGGATCGTTGCCTATCACATAGGTCCTTCCCAGGTCTGCTTCCCAGCCGTTGAAAATGGGCCCGAAATCCAGGAATACAATATCATCCTCCTCAATAACCCGGTCTGGAGGATTTCCATTGTATGGGTGAAGGGTATTAACCCCGGCCCGTACAATTTTTTTATGCCAGAAGCTTTCAATACCAAAAAGTTCTTTGGCAAGATTCACAATTTCGGCTGATAATTCACTCTCCGGTTTTCCGGCAATGATCAATTCCCGCTGTTCTACGGTGTTGAATAATTCTTTTGCTTTTTGTTCGGCAATTAGCAGGTTTTGTCTCGCTTCATCCATAATGTCTATTTGAATTGTTGTTTTATAAAATCTGTTGTTACAACCTGGGCAAACTCTTCATGTAAACTTGCCAATGCAGTTTCGTGAATGAGTTCGGCCGGGTAATTTTTTCCGCCCGGCCCTTTTTTATTAAATGTTGCGGTGGCGTCAGAAACGAGGAATGTATCAAAACCAAGATTGCCGGCCATTCTTGTAGTTGTTGAAATGCAATGATCGGTTGTCAAGCCGGCTATGACCAGTTTAGAGATCTTTGCATCATCGAGCAGTTCTTTTAAGCTTGTCCCGATAAAAGCGCTGTTCACATTTTTTTTAATGATTGCTTCTCCGGCAGCAGGGTTTACCATTTCTTTAAATTCATTTCCTTCATTTGCCTCGTTGAGGGGAGAGGCCGGAATTAAAGAGCAATGCTTAATATGGAACACCGGCAGGTTATTCTCTCGCCAAAGCTGAAGGATATCGCTTGCATTTTTCTCTGCGTTGGGATTGTTTCTTTGTCCACCCCAGTAATTTATATTGTCGAACCCTTTTTGAATATCAACCAGGATCAGTGCCGGGTTGTCGGATTTTTTAATATTCATTTTAATTTTTGAAGCACAAAACTAAAACCGGGGAGGAGACATCACTTGTGAAATCCTGCTGTTTTTTTCTTACTTGTCCGGAAGGCGGTTGGAGAGAGTTTGTATTGTTTTTTAAAAGCGGCAGAAAAATAATCAATGCTGTTGAAGCCAGACTGGAAGGTAATGTCAGCAACGGGCAATGCCGTGCCAAGCAACATTTCGGCATGTTTAAGACGCATCAGTTGCAGGTATTGATAAACAGAATAGCCGGTGAATGTTTTATATATCCGGCTGAAATGGAAGGGGCTGATACAACAGTACGTTGCCAGTTCGTCCAGGGAAATATTCTTCGCCAGGTTCTCGCTGAGGTATTGCTTTGCTTTTTCAATGGTTGCCAGATGATGTTTCTTTAGCCTTGCCGGAAGCACACGGGGCATTTCATAATTGGTGAAACGGGAAAGCACCTCGTCGAGAATTTCCATTACAATACCATCCATTTCAAGTTTATCGGGAGGTCTGTGTTTTGCAGCCTGTAGTAATGAATAATGAAGTTGTTCCAGCTGGGGGCTTGTTCTTAAAAGCAGCGACTGGATGTCTTTGTTTGTAAAGAACCAATGTGCTTTCAACTGGAGCTGCTCTTCAATGTCTTCATAAAAAGCCTTTTTAAAAATGATGATGGTACACTCATCGGGCGCATCGCCGGGGTGCTTTACACTGTAGTCATAGCCCGGTTTTGATATCAATACCGACCCGGTATAGGTATCCAGTGTATTACGGAATGCATTGTAATAAAAATTGCCCGACCGGGTTATGCAGAGAGAAAGATGTTCATTGTATTCTGTCTTCGACCTTGTACATTCATTACATAGGCACCTGAAATCGCAGATCTCATAATGATCAGAAGAGAACAGTATGTGTACTTCGGCTTCCATTGAAATGCAGCATTAATATCGAAAGTGAAACATCCTGCTATATAAAAATATTCAACAATTAATGTTCAATGTTCAATTCTCAATGATTGAACATACCGTTACAAAGCGAATGCCGTTGAATATTGAAAATTGATCATTGCATGTTGAACATTTCCCGGTTTATATCTTACCTGAAATTTCCTCTTTCTTTTGCAGCATAGGTTCTTTTTCTTTCTCTTCCTTCATCACTGGGCCTTTTAAAACCGCCGTCGGCTTCGTTCATGCGGATGGTGCGGTTGTTGTAACGCTTACCATCCAGTGCATTGATCATTTTCCCTGCAGCATCTTTATCGATCTCCACCCAACTGTTCATATCCCTCATATCAATTTTTCCCAGCACTTCTTTTTTAAGATTGCTTTCGTCTAAAATGAATTGCAGGAAGCTGGCTTTATAAAAACCATCCTTGATACCGAGGTTAACGAATAAACGGGTATAACCGTTATCACGCCTGTTGAAACTGGTCCGCTCTTTCCTGCTGCCGCTCATATCCTCCCGGCCCGGTTGCCTTCTGTCGCCACGTATGTCGGCACGGTTCAGGTCTTCGGCATTTTCGTAGTATTTCAGAAAATGACTGAATTCCAAAGCAGCTACCCGTTGCAATACTTCTTCTTTACTTACTTCGGCAAATTTGGTCATCAGGTCGGGCATATAGGTTTCGTAGTCACCATGACTGACATCGGCCTGCATCAGTTTATCCATGAAATGGAAGAACTGCTTACGGCAAACATCTTTACCTGAAGGGATATCCACTTTATTAAACTTTGCATTGATCATCCGCTCCAGCGATTTGATCTTATAACTTTCCCTGCTGTGGCAAATGGAAAGACAGATGCCCGTTTTACCTGCACGCCCTGTACGTCCGCTGCGGTGGGTGTACACTTCCATATCGTCGGGTAATTCGTAGTTGATAACATGCGTGATGCCGTCCACATCAATTCCTCTTGCCGCCACATCGGTCGCAATAAGCAGTTGCAAATTCTTACTGCGGAAACGCCCCATTACTTTGTCACGCTGCTGTTGAGATAAGTCGCCGTGCAATGCTTCGATCTCGTAACCCGATTTTGCCAGGCGTTCAGAAATATCCTGTGCATCGGCTTTTGTCCGGGTGAAGATGATGCCGTACATACCGGGATTAAAATCGATCAAACGTTTCAGTGCTTCATAACGCTGGTGTGCGGGAACCACAAAATACTGGTGATCGATGTTTACGTTGCCGCTGTTCTTTTTACCAACGGTAACTTCTTTCGGGTTCTCCATATAATTTTTAGAGATGGCCCTTACTTCCGGCGGCATGGTGGCGCTGAATAACCAGGTGCTTTCACGGTTGATGGTATTCTTCAATACAAAATCAATATCATCCCGAAAACCCATGTTCAGCATTTCATCGGCTTCATCAAGCACAACGTATTTTACTTTTTGCAGGTCGATGGCTTTCCGTTCGATCAGGTCGATCAAACGGCCGGGTGTTGCCACCACGATGTGTACACCCTTCTTCAGGTTGCGTATCTGCATCATGATGGAGGCGCCGCCATAAACGGCTTCGGTAAAAATATTGCGGCTGTGTTTTTTAAATGTTTCAATGTCGTTGGTGATCTGCAGGCAGAGTTCCCTGGTTGGGCAAACAATGAGCGCCTGCGGGTGTCTTTGTCCCGGTTCGATCAGTTGCAATAAGGGTAAGCCAAAAGCAGCCGTTTTGCCGGTGCCGGTCTGGGCAAGCCCGATGAAATCGGTGGTGCCTGATAATAAAACAGGAATGGCTTTTTCCTGGATAGACGTGGGTGTTTCAAATCCTAATTCGGTAACGGATTGTACCAATTGTTCGTTCAAGCCTAAGGCTTCAAATGCATTCATGAAATTTGTTTTGCGATAGCCACATGCAGTTTCCTGATCGTACTGAACTTATCGAAGTACCAGGATGTCATGCTTTCGGCCGTTGTATCAATCCGGTTACTATCGGATGCAGGGGTGTCAAACTCCCCCGGGGATAGATCTGTTTTCAACAGCAACTGAGCATGTCATGTAATTCTCAGTTATTAATTAATGGGCGCAAAGGTAAGGCTTTTCTGGTCTAAAACAATGTAAACAGCAAACTATACGTTTAATGGTGGCTTTTTACTGGTTGGTTAAACTATTTTTGATTTTTCTAATCTATATGGGGCCACACTCAACCTGTATGTATAAAATACTGAACCTGCTGCTCGCAGTCTTAGCCAGTTCCTTATTATATGGACAAACGGATTCTCTTTCCAAAGCGGACAAAGCTGCATTGGATTCCATGTTCAAAAATGATGAGTTCATTAAACTGATGATGGGCCCAAAGAAGCATAAAAGTTACGTTGATCTGAACCTGGGCATTGGCAATGGCATCTTCAGCCTTAAGAATAATTCGCTGAATGCGGGACAATCAATTACCAGTAAGATATTTTATACAGGATCGGCAGGATATTATCATAAGAGCGGTTTGGCACTTATTGTAACCGGCTTTATGGCGAATGATGAAGGAAAATTAAAAATGTACCAGTATGCCATCAGCCCTTCCTATATGTACCGAAGTAAAAGTATTGACGCAGGAATATCTTACACCCGGTTCATGGAAGGTACTGCTGCCAGTTTTGATGTAAGCCCTTTTAAGAATGATTTTTATGGCAGCTTTACGTATAAAAAGACATGGATAGAACCCGGGCTTGCTGTGGGTTTTTCATTTGGAAAACTAAAAGAATATTTTGATACCGCATTCTGGTTCTTGAACAGGGTGGTACATATAAGGGATACGATCACTACAAGATTGTATGGTTTATCAGCCATATTATCCGCCTCACATGAATGGAATTTTTACAAACTGTTTAATAAGAAAGATGCCATTCAGCTGCAGCCAACAATTATGCTTAATGCCGGATCACAACGGTGGAACATTTCTCACTCCAGCAGCATTAATAAACGAAGACCGCTTGTGCAGAATTATCTTAAATCAAGATATGGCAACGGGACCAACTCTGATTCTTTTAAGATACAATCCCTTGGCTTGCTTGCAGAGATGACCTATTATTATGGTAAGTTCTATTTTCAGCCACAGGTTTATTTCGATTATTACCTGTCATCAACCACGGAGAACAGATTGACCTCTCTGTATTCTGTTGTAGCCGGTTTTTCTTTTTAACTGCTTGATTCTCTTAACAAATAATTGTAAAACACAGACCTTTAATGGCATATTCCTTGCGCCATACCCGCGAACCAAATAATTTTATATGAAAACGAAACTCCTTTCACTGGCAATTTTGATCCTAATCAGTTCTTCGGCAGTCGCACAAAAAATTCACATCGGCTTTAAAGGCGGAGCTTCCATCAACAAACTTACAGGCAAATCATTTAAAGAAGAATTTTCTTTTGGCTATCACCTGGGTGGTTTTGTTGAAATAGGACTGGGTAAAAAATTCGCTATCCAGCCCGAAATATTGTTCAGTCAGACCAATATTGATACATCCAGTACATTCAGCAGCGTTTACCAGTTCAAACAACTGGATAAAGTACAGTTGAAATATTTAAGCTTCCCGATTTTATTGAACATAAAGCCTGTTAAAGCACTTACATTGCAGATCGGCCCGCAGTTTGGCATTCTTACCAATAAGAGTAATACGCTTTTACAAAATGGTAAAGAAGCATTCAAGAGCGGGGACTTCAGCATGCTGGGTGGTGCACAGGTTAATATCGGCCATCTGAATATTTACGGCCGTTATGCCATTGGCCTGAGTAATATCAACGATATTGATAACAATGAGAAGTGGAAGAACCAGAGTATTCAGTTAGGTATCGGGCTTACTTTATAAATAGTTTTTTCAGGGACGTATGATGTTGAGAGAGCCATCAGCGTTCCATTTTACAACTGCAGAAGGTAATGCAGGCGTTGAGTCATCCTGGCGGTGTTGCACTGTATAGTCAACACCGTTTTTTATTTCTACATCAATATCGGTGAATACCGATGGCGCCGGGTAGCCGGAAATATTTGCCGAAGTGGAAACAATGGGTTTGCGGAAACGTTTGATCAGGTCTTTGCAAAACCGGTCTTTGGTAATGCGTATGGCAATGGTATTGTTTTGCGGGGTAAGATTTTGTGCAAGCCCTACAGCGCCTTCATAAATGATGGTAGTAGGCTTGTGAATGCCTTTTATGTAATCAAATACTTTTGGATCGGGTTGGGTAACATATTGAATGATGTCTTTTTCATCGGCCAGTAAAATGATCATGCTTTTTTCATCGGACCTTTTTTTGAGCGCATAGATCTTTCCCACGGCCTCCTCATTTGTAGCATCGCAACCAATACCCCAAACGGTGTCGGTGGGGTAGAGGATCAATCCTCCATTTTTTAAGACCTGCAGGCATTGTTCAATATCGTTATCGTAACTAAACATCTGTCATTATTTTTCCAGCGTTTCAATAAGCCGTTTTGTGTCTATAGTAAGTGCGCATTTAAAATGCTGTTGCGGACAGGCTTTATGTCCGTGAAGCCCGCAGGGGCGGCAACTTAAATGCTCTTCTGTCTCAATTACAAATGACCTGTCCGACAAAGGCGTAAAACCAAAAGCCGGAACGGTAGAGCAGAACAAGGCCGTTACCGGTGCATTCACTGCCGACGCAAAATGCAGCGGGGCCGAATCATTCACGTAATTCATACTCGCCGATTTCATAAGTGCGGCTGACTGTAAAAATGAAAGTTTACCGGCCAATACCAGCACGTTGGAATTTGCAGCGCTTGCTTTAATGTGTTCACATTCCGCCATATTTTCTTTTCCACCCAATAAACAGATAGTGTACGCTTTTGGAAAATTGCTGATCAGTTCGATCCACTTATTGACGGGATATTGTTTGGTGAACCACACGCTGCCGGGTGTCATGGTTACATAGGGCCCGGAAGTATAGGGTTCAATGGCGGAAATATCGTTGGCTGACGGATACATTTTAGGCCGGTTGAAAACATCATCGGTAAATGAACGAATGAGATCGTTATTCCGTTCCACCTCATGCTTAATACCATTTTCTTTGCTGATGACATGCCTGACCTTTGTACTGAATAAAAAGCTCAGTGGATTTTTATCAAACCCAACACTTTCTTCTGCGCCGGAGAAGGCCGTTAATAAGCCGGTGGCAAAAAAGCGTTGCAGGTTTATTACTTTATCGTACTTATTCTTTCTTATTTGCGAGAGAACGGCAAAAAGATTTTTTATTTTTTTCTCTTTCTTATTCCATATCAAAACTTCGTGCAGGTGGGGGTTATTCTGCAACAGGCTTTCATTTCCTTTTCTTACCAGGAAATCAATTTCAGCTTCCGGGTAGTATTGTGCAAGTTTCTCCACCAGAGCCGTGGCAAGCACCACATCACCTATAAAAGCCGTTTGTATCACGAGAAACTTTTGCATATTATCTGTAAAGTTATTGATTAAAATGCTTTTTTCTTTCTTGGCTCAACAATGTAAGTTTGCAAAAAATAGAATAAATGGAATTGAAAGAAATGATACTGGCCGCCTGGGCAAACCGGGATCTTTTAAAGGAGACAGCCTATGCCGATGCAGTGCGGAATGTGATCGAAGAGGTGGATAAGGGTCGTTTGCGTACGGCAGAACCCGTTGACCCTTCGGCTTCCGCTCAGGGTAACTGGCAGGTGAATGAGTGGGTGAAACAGGCCATATTAATGTACTTCGCCATTCAGCAGATGCAGACATTTACCTTGCCGCCTTTTGAATTTTATGATAAAATGAAACTGAAATCTGATTATGCATCGTTGGGTGTACGGGCCGTGCCGCATGCGGTGGCAAGATACGGCGCTTACCTGGCAAAGAATGTGGTGCTGATGCCAAGCTATGTCAACATCGGCGCTTATGTGGATGAAGCAACGATGGTGGATACCTGGGCAACAGTGGGCAGTTGCGCCCAGATAGGAAAGGGGGTTCACCTGAGTGGCGGTGTGGGAATTGGCGGTGTACTGGAACCCTTGCAGGCGGCCCCGGTGATCATTGAAGACGGTTGTTTTATCGGCAGCCGTTGTATTGTGGTGGAGGGAGTGCGGGTGGAAAAAGAAGCCGTACTGGGAGCCAACGTTGTTCTTACACAATCAACAAAGATCATTGATGTAAGCGGGGCAGAACCAAAGGAAATGAAAGGCATTGTGCCACCAAGAAGTGTGGTGATACCCGGCAGCTATACCAAAAAATTCCCGGCAGGGGAGTATGGTGTGGGCTGTGCATTGATCATCGGACAACGCAAGCCTTCAACCGATCTTAAAACAAGTTTAAATGATGCTCTGAGAGATTTTAATGTTTCGGTGTAGTGCCTTATATTTGCAGCCCTGAATGCAAAATGCCCAGGTGGCGAAATTGGTAGACGCACTGTGTTCAGGTCGCAGCGTTCGCAAGGATGTGCTGGTTCGAATCCAGTCCTGGGCACTAAAAAGACTCAACAAACCGTTGGGTCTTTTTTATTTAATAAGGAGTATGCATTGCAACCCCGGTACCTTTTAACCCGCTTTTAATGTTGATTTAAGAGGCCTATAATTCTGCTGGCTCAGTTTTGTAAAACAAGACATTCCGCTTGGTCTTATTAATTTCTCAATAATATTTTTAATTCAGGCAGATCGTTCTGTCAGATAAAAGCAGGGATGTTCTGGACAGAATAGCTTGGTCGAAAATTAACGTAATATATATACTATGGAAGAAGGAATAATTGAAGTAAGGAACCTTACGATCGGTGATTATAAATCATTGAAGTCAACAATGATCAAAGCTTATGAAAGTATTGGCGGCCAATACTGGAAAGAAGAAACGATCCAGAAACTGATCGATAAATTTCCGCAGGGACAGGTTGTGTTGATCTGTAACGGGCGGGTGGCCGGATGTGCCCTTTCCATCATTGTTGACTATGACAAATTCGGCGACAAGCATACTTACCGGGACATAACAGGCAATTTCAGTTTTGATACCCATTTCCCAAAAGGAGATACACTCTACGGGATCGAGATATTTGTTCATCCCGAATTCAGGGGCATGCGGCTGGCAAGAAGGTTATACGATGCACGAAAAACCCTTTGTGAACGGATGAATCTTAAAATGATCATTGCCGGGGGTCGCATACCTAAATACCATTTGTATGCCGATCAACTTACTCCGCGGGAGTACATAGATAAGGTTCGGCAGCGGGAAATATTTGATCCCACACTTTCCTTTCAGCTTTCCAACGATTTCCAGGTAAAGAAGGTTCTGCGCAATTATCTTCCCGAAGACAATGAGAGTAATGGCAATGCTACTTTACTGGTATGGCATAATGTGTATTACGATTCTGAGAAAAGCATTCTGTTGCGTAAGAAAGATATTGTGCGTATCGGGGTGGTGCAATGGCAGATGCGTCCATATTCCAGGATGGAGGATTTTCTGCAGCACGTGGAATATTTTGTGGATGCAGTGAGTGATTATGAATCCGATTTCATTCTTTTCCCGGAATTGTTCAATGCCCCGCTGATGGGGGCCTTTAATAATATGGACAGCCAGCATGCCATCCGGGAACTGGCCGGGTTTACACAACCGATCGTGGAAGCCATGAGTAAAATGGCCGTTTCATATAATGTAAATATCATCGCCGGAAGTATGCCTGAGGTACAGGACGATAAAGTATATAATGTATCTTACGTGTTACAGCGCAATGGAAGGATAGACAGCACAAGCAAGATACATATCACTCCTTCTGAAGAATACGACTGGCATATCCAGGGCGGTAACGAGATCAAAGTGATCGAAACAGATGCAGCCCGTATCGGTGTACAGATCTGTTACGATGTTGAATTCCCGGAAATGAGCCGGATACTGGCAGAACAGGAAATGGAGATCCTCTTTGTTCCCTTCCTTACCGATACGCAAAATGCTTATAACAGGGTACGCTTTTGTGCCCAGGCCAGGGCCATCGAAAACGAATGTTTTGTTGCCATGGCAGGCAATGTGGGAAACCTTCCTAAAGTAACCAATATGGATCTGCAGTTTGCCCAGTCGGCCGTGCTCACTCCTTCAGATTTTGCTTTCCCGGTTAACGGGATCAAGGCAGAGGCAACACCTAATACCGAAATGATCATAGTAAGCGATGTGGATCTTTCCTTACTCACTGAGTTGCATAATCATGGAAGCGTGCAGACCATGAAAGACAGGCGGAGTGATCTGTACCGGGTACAGGAATATTCAAAAAGCCGGCTGCAAATTAAAGATGAACATGAAATGCTCATAAAAAGTTAATTTGGGGTAAATAATCAGCATGAACTGGTTTCAGAAAGTGTTCAATATAAAGAGCGGTACCGACTACATCAATACTGCCACCGAAATATCAGATGGGATACACATAAAGGGATATAATGTGTGGATGATGATCTGTTCTGCCCTGCTTGCGTCCATCGGGCTTGATACGAATTCAACGGCCGTGATCATCGGCGCCATGCTTATTTCTCCCCTGATGTCGCCCATCCTTGGCGTTGGCTTTTCGGTAGGTGTACACGACCGGGAACTTTTTATCCGCTCTATCATTAACCTTGTTTATGCAACCTTATTCAGCTTATTTACTTCGGTGATCTATTTTACCATCACTCCGTTGGGAGAGCCCACTTCTGAAATACTTGCCCGCACCCAGCCTACCTTATTGGATATAGGCATCGCTTTTTTTGGCGGTGTGGCCGGCATTGTATCGGGCAGCCGGATGGAAAAAACAAATGCATTGCCCGGGGTAGCCATTGCCACTGCCTTAATGCCGCCGGTATGTGCATCGGGATTTGGACTGGCAACCGGACGGTGGGAAATTTTTGGCGGCGCCTTCTACCTGTTTTTTATCAACGCAGTATTCATTGCTTTGTCCACCTACCTGATCGTTAAGTTACTCAGGTTCCCTATTAAAACCTATGTTGAAAAAGGGAAAGAAAAGAGAATGGCAAGGATGGCGCTGGTTGTTCTGATCCTGATCAGCATTCCCAGTTTCTGGTTTTTGTATACCGTGTATGAAAAAAATAAAACAAGGCAGGTTATACAGGCACAGATCGTGAATGACTTTCATAGCCACGGCAACGAAATACTGAAGTGGGAGATTGAAGACCAGGATACTGTAAAGCTGGTGAAAACTTTTTTTTCGGGTGCCCCGGTACTGGAAACAGATAAACAGTTTTACGATAAAAGGCTTAGAGAACTGGGATTAAAAAAATACAGGGTCAGGTTTTTCAGGATGAATCTGTCCCGGAGCGAAATGGATAAGATGAGCAGCGAAATGACCAGCAGCATCATGAAGAATATGGAACTGCAGAATGCAAAAATGAAGGATTCGCTGCAACAGGTTTACAGCAATATTGATGAAGGGGCTTTGTACGATGAGATCAAGTCACTCTATCCGAATATATCCGGGTTAGGGATCTCGCCCATGACTATCAGGTCTGCGGCGAAAACAGATACGGTATGGACCGCTTACCTGGAATGGGACAGCCTGGCCAAACGGGTTAATAAAACCGAAGCGGGTGAAATGCTGCAACGGTTTCTGAAAAAGAAATTGAAAGCAGATACGGTATGGTTGCGGCAGGAAGAACCGATAAAAAAATAAGACCTGGATATGGAAGAAATTAAAGTATTGCTGGTTGAAGATGAAAAAAAAATTGCCGACAGTATTTCAAAAGGGCTGAGGGAGCTTGACTATCATGTGGAAACAGCTTATGATGGAAAGATCGGGTTGCGGCTTTTTGAGAACGGGAACTTCAATATCATCATTGCCGATATTAACCTTCCGGGTATAAACGGATATGAATTTTGTAAAACAATACGCTTAAAAAATCAGCACATACCCATCATCATACTTACTGCCCTAAGCGCAATGGACGATAAGATCGAAGGATTTGATGCAGGTGCAGATGATTATATGGTAAAGCCTTTTGAATTCAAGGAACTTATTGTGCGTATACGGGTTTTGCTTAAACGTACCATGAACCAGCAGTTGCCGGCAGGAAATATCCTCAAAGTGGAAGACCTGGAACTTAATGTAGACAGTAAGGAAGTGACAAGGGGCGGGAAGCCCATCAGCCTCACCGCAAAGGAATTTCAATTGCTGGAATATTTTATGCGTAACCGGAACCGGGTGCTTTCCAGGAGCGACATCGCCGAAAAAGTGTGGGAACTGGATTTTGATACAAAAACAAATGTGATCGATGTGTATGTGAATTTTCTCCGCAAAAAGATCGACCGGGATTTCGACGAGAAACTGATCCATACGCAGGTTGGCATGGGATACATCATGAGGGGTCATTAGTATGAGTATAAAATATAAAATAGCTGTTCTCTTTGCTATTATCGTAAGCGTGATTCTTTCGATCGTTACAGTGTCTGTTTACCTGTACAGCAAAAAGGAGAGGGCCGACTCGTTTAAGACACGCCTCAAGAACAGGGTATGGAGTACTGCCAATATTGTTTCAGGTATTCCCGATGCTGATTTTTCCCTCATCAGTAAACTCGATACGGCAGGATTTTCCTCCCTGTACGATAAAAGTATCACCGTATTAGACGACAGCAGCTACAGGCCCCGGTATACATATA
>Ga0209023_10002709_pt1 | contig 21773 bp, 17 predicted proteins | sample LakOneMetagenome_FD_187468 | JGI IMG/M metagenome (GOLD analysis project Ga0209023, IMG submission 187468) | Freshwater and sediment microbial communities from Lake Erie, Canada (SPAdes) (version 2) | ecosystem: Environmental > Aquatic > Freshwater > Lentic | place: Lake Erie, Canada...
TGACCAAAGACACACAGGCAGATGATTTCGCTGTAGCCTGACGGGCAGGGAGCAGTTCAATTAATTGAGGGAGGAAGTACGGATGCGTCGTTTCGTCGTTCTGCTGGCTGCATTGCTGGCCGGAGCCGTTCTGGTCGGAGGATTCACCAGCGCCGCTTCAGCCGCAAGCAAATCCAAGCCAGCCAAGCCTGTGGTCAAGATCCTGACCCCGAAATCCAGTCAGCTTTCGAAGGGCAAGATCAGGATTCACGTAAAGGCCAACAAGGGCGCGAAGGTACGCCTCTCGGCTGTCTCGAAGACATTCGACAAGCCGAACCTGACTCTCTTCACGGCCAGGACGCTGAATCTCCGCCGGAAGAAGAGCATGGCGATCAGCATCAGCCTGACCCCCGCCGCGAAGGCAATCGCCAGCGGATGCCAGGCCAACACGCTGGTCATCACCGCAAAGAACGGCAAGAAGCAGTCGAAGATCAGCAAGTCGGTCAATCGCGATCTCTCCAGCTGCAACCTGAGTGACGTAAACCTGAGCAGGGCAGATGACTGCGACTTCATCGCCCAGCCGAAGGAAGGCATGTGCATGCTGCCTTTCCCGAACGACTTCTACACCGTCAATGACCCGGACAGTCCGACCGGAAAGCGGGTCCATTTCACCACCGGTGCGATGCCGCAGAACCGTTACGACACTCCGATTTCGCCCGAAAATTACGATCTCTCGGACGGTTTCAGCCAGGGTCAGGGCATCGTGGTGAAGATCCCCGGACTCGATTCGATTCAGGCTGCCGACGCCAATGACCTGGTGCCGATCAACCACATCGGTGACTACGCCGACCCTGATCAGCGGGTGGTCGTGATCAACACCGATACCGGTGAGCGTCATCCGATCTGGGCCAATGTCGATTCCAACGCCGACACCAACTCCGACCGGGTCCTGGAGATCAAGCCGGCCGAGAACTTCGACGCCGAGGGCCACTACATCGTCGCCCTGAGAAACCTCACCGATGCCACCGGCAAGCCGCTGGCAGCACCCAACGCCTTCCGGTACTACCGCGACTCGATCAAGTCGGATCAGCCGGCGGTCGAAGCGCGGCGCGCCCACTTCGAGAAGATCTTCAAGGATCTGAAGAAGGCCGGAATCGAACGCAGCGATCTCTACCTCGCGTGGGATTTCACCACTTCGAGCAACGAGAACAACTACAAGCGAGTGCTGAGCATGCGTGATCGCGCATTCGCCGAACTCGGTGACAACACCATGGGCGACCAGATCGTCCAGGGCGACGCGCCCGAGTTCCACGTCGACTCGGTACAGAACTACACCCAGGGCCAGAACTCCCAGGTCGCGCGCAAGATCACGGGTACCTACGAGGTGCCCTGCTTCCTTTCACCCGACTGCGGCCCGGGCAGCACGATGGACCTCGACTCGAATGGACTGCCGACCGAACACGGCACCTACACCGCGAACATGGTCTGCATCATTCCGAGAGTGGCCCTGGACGGACCCAACCCCGTGAAGACCCGTCCGATGGTCTTCGGCCACGGTCTCTTCGGAGCGGCCGACGGAGTCGATGGCGGACCGAACCCGCCGCTGGCCCAGACAGGTATGTCGATCTGCGCGACCGACGAGATCGGAATGTCGACCAATGACGTCGCGCCGGTCCTGCTCCAGGCCCTGCCGAATCTGTCGAACTTCGACGTTCTGGCCGATCGTCTGGCGCAGGCGATCCTCAACGAGCTGTACCTGGCCAGGCTCATGTACCACCCCGACGGTCTCGGTTCGGACCCTGCCTTCCAGGACGGCAACGGCACCGATCCCGGCGCTTCGGTGATCAAGACCGATCATGTCTACTACATGGGTGCCAGCCAGGGCGGAATCCTCGGCGGACCGCTGACCGCGGTGTCCCCCGACTTCGTCCAGTCCTCACTGCTGGTCGGCTCGATGAACTACTCGATCCTGCTGCCGCGCTCGATCGACTTCGATTTCTACGCGGCGATCCTCTACCCGTCCTACCCGGACGAAATGGTCCACCCGCTGCTGTTCCAGCTGATGCAGATGCTCTGGGACCGCAGCGAGCCAAACGGCTACGCGCATGTCATGACCGACAACCCGCCGCCGAACACTCCGGAGCACCGGATAACCCTGCAGATCGCCGTCGGTGATCACCAGGTATCCAATTACGCCTCCGAAGTGATGGCGAGGACCCTGGACATGAAGACCAATCCGGTCCCGATCGATCCGGGCCGCTGGCCCGACTACGACGTTCTCTGGAACGTCCCGCGCCTGACCGCGGCCGATTACCCGTACCACGGCAACAACATCATCTACTTCGATGGTGGACCGCCACGACCGGATCCGAACAATCCGTCGAAGACGATCGGCACCGTGACCCCACCGTTCGAGAACCTTCCGAACCGGATTGCCCAGGATCCGCACGGAGCCCCGGGTGGAGCGAGCGTGGCGGTGGCGCTGACCTCCTCGTTCCTGCAGCCGAACGGGTACATCACCGATCCCTGCTCACCGCATGCCTGTTACGGCGACGCCTGGGACGGCAGCCTGCCGTAGCCGGTACTGATCAGGAGAAGTTCCGAAAGGCCCCGGGGTGGAAACACTCCGGGGCTTTTCTTTGACCGCAAGGCTCTGGTCAGCGAACGGCCGCTAGGGGACCGGGCGGTAGATCATGCGGTTTCCGAGCAGCTCGGAAACCGTGACCAGCTTGAAGCCGCGATCGCGAAGACCGCTGATCGCGCCGGAAAGGGCATCGACGGTGCCGCCACGCGGTCCGCCGCCGTCATGCATCAGGACGATCGAACCGGGCCTGGCCTGGCCGACGATCGTCGCCCGGATCGCAGCTGAACCGGGGAGCTTCCAGTCGGTCGTGTCGACGTCCCAGTTGACGACCTTCATCCGGTCGTCCTTCGCGGAGCGTTTGAGGCTGCTGCTCACCGCGCCGTAGGGCGGACGGAAAAGGCAGGGCCGGAAACCGGTCACCCGTTCGATCGTCTTCGTCGCGTGACGAATGTTCGAACTGCCGGGCAGAAGATCGTGGTCGTAGCTGTGGTTGCCGATCTCGTGACCCGCAGCCAGGACCCGACGGGCATAGGACGGATAGCTCGCGACCTGCTGGCCGAGCTCGAAGAAGGTGGCTTTGGCGTGCTTTCGACGGAGGATCCGGAGGACGTCGGGCGTGTATTCACTCGGTCCGTCGTCAAAGGTGAGGGCGACGAGTTTGCGGCCCCGCGGTCCATGTGTCACGAACTCTCCGTTGCCGCCGGTGCAGCCGACCACCTGAACCGGACGCAGGTCGTAGACCGCCCGGTGATTCGGCGGGAAGTAGCTGAGACATTCGGCGGATGGCACCGCCCCGCCACCACCCGAACCACACTGGCCCGAATGATCGGCGATCCGCCATGCGTACTTGCCGGGCGGCAGTCCGGCATCGCGCGGGTCGAAGGTGGCAACCAGCTTCAGGTCGTCAACCTTCTTCACCTCGGCCCGGATCACCTTGCTCGACCTGACCTTCCCGGCTTCCGAGGTCCGGGAAACCCCCAGCGAGGTGTATGTCCCGTTGCGGCCGCCGAAGCAGATCCGCACGACAGTGGTGCCTCCACGCGGGTTCATCTGAAGACAGAGGTACCGGTGGTTGGTGTCGGCGAAATCAGGCCGGCGGTCGAGCTTTCCCATGTTGACTTCCTGGCTGGTCCTGACCTGGACGATCAGCGACCTGCCCTTCTGGGTCAGCTTTCCGGACTGGATCGGGTTCTGGCCAGCACTGTTCGCATTCGAAGGAATGAGAATTGCGAGGCCGGCGATCAACAGGAAAAACGCCAGCAGGGCCAGTTGCTGACGAGTGCGATCGGCGGACCGGAAGTTGCCTGTAGAGCCGGTCGTCATCCACCTGCGAGTATAGGCAGGCCTGCGGTCCACGAATGGACCGCCCTCACAGAACGATGAACCTCTCCACCGCCCTCAAGTCCGGAATCGTCATGTTCGTCCTGGTCGCCATCCTCGCGGTCCTCCTGGCCGTGCTTTTGCCGAAGTCTTTCTTCGAAGACTGGGGATGGCTTTCCGGTCCGGCCGCCCTGTTTCTCTGCGCATACGGCACCGCCAGAATCCTCGGGCTTCCCGTACCCCGAACCCTGCTCGGAGTGATCATCGCCGGCATCCCGGGACTGCTCGGGGTGGTGATCGGTGTTCACTGGCTCGGCACCCTGCTGGCCGTGATCACCTTCGCTCTCTGGTGCGGTTTCGGACCGGAGCCCCGCCGGACCCGCGTCTGAGCCCCGCTCAAGATCAAGCCGGCTATTCAGTTCTCCCCGAGAACCGGCGGCAACAGAATCTCGGCGAATACCGCCTTGTGATCCGAGCCCGGCAGTTTCACGACCTCGTACTCGGAGAAGGAGATGCCCTTTTCGGCCAGTACATGATCGATCGTCACCGGCGGCGGAAACTGAATGGTTGAGGGCCAGGTCGGCACAAGGCCATCCCCGATTACTTCGCCCGCGTCCCTGTACCCCGTGTCGATCAGGTCGCGCAGATTGTCGTGATCCAGGGTCGCGTTGAAGTCTCCGGCCAGGACGATCGGAACCCTGGCACTGAAAGCCGGTGGCAGGGCCTTGTAGTCCCGCTCCCACAACTTCATGTCCGAGCGGTGGATCGGAGCCGTGGGATGAACGGAGACCACTTCGATCGGAATCGAATCCGGAACCTGGATATCCGCCCTCGGTTGTTCTTTCACTGGGAGCGGTTCCCGCCGGACCAATGGCCACCTGGACCAGATCGCATTTCCGAACTTGTCGCTGAAGCTCATCACCTGATGCGGATAGGCAGCTGCCAGTCCGGCCTGATTGAGTTCCTTCGCCTTGTTCCTGGTCAGCTCCTGCAGGAAAACCAGATCGGCCTGCCTCCTCGAGGCTTCATCGACGACCGATTGAGTGTCGGCCCTTGACTTGGCCAGGTTGAAAGTGAGGATCCGGACCGGCCGCGAGTCCGGCACCGATTCCGGACCGCCGATCGCTCGCGGGATCACGGCAAGGGAGAGGGCGATCACGGCCAGTCCGAGAAATCCTGCGGCAAGCCAGCGTCGGCAGAGCACCACGAAAAGCAGCGCCAGAAGCGCCAGCATCAGCACATACGGCGTGTAAGCCATCAGCTGGACCAGCGGGTAACCCTGCTCCAGTCCGCCGATCCTGAAGATCGCCCAGAGCATGAAAAGCCCGGCCAGAAACCAGCAGATCGCGGATACCCACTGACGCCGCGGCGTTTTGTTGCTCCCTTCCAAGCCGGGGATTATCCCCGGCGAAAAGTAAAAGGGCGTTAAGCCGATACCGCCTTGACCCGTTTCGCGAAAGGACTACTTGCGGCGCGGAGCCCCGACCAGCTTCACCTTCGGCCGGGCGGTCAGGGTGTTTTCGGCGCCGTCGGTGACGGTCACGATCAGTTTCGGAATGGTTCGCTTGCTGCCGAGCAGAGCAGCAGCGAGCAGTCGACCCTGCCCGGACTTCTTCGGAACCAGCCTGAGCGTTGCCGTTCGACCGGACTCGACGGTCAGACCGATCACCTTGAAGGCGACGAGCAACCTGCCCTTTCTGGCCGAGCCGGAAGCCTTGACCTTGACCTGCTCGCCGGCCTTGACCTTGACCGCCACCGAGATCTTGCCGCGCTTCTGTTTCTGGACCTTTGCTGTGGTCACCGTGGCATCGACCCTGGTGTCGGGACCGGGTCCGGTCTGCTTCACCATGAACGAACGAATGGCCGGGGTCGGATCGACGTTGTCCCAGGCGTCGATTGCTCGGACCTTGAAGCTGTGGTCACCGACCCCGAGATCCGTGTACTGCTTCGGCGAAGCGCAAGGCACGAAGACTCCTTCATCCATCGAACACTCAAAGGTGGAACCTGACTCGTCCGACTCGAAGGTGAACTCGGCCGAGGTCGCGCTGGTCTGGGCCGGCGGTCCGGTCAGGATCGTGGTTTCCGGCGGGGTCGTATCGGCCACGCCGAAATTCCGACCTGGCGCCTCCAGGTTCGATCGGTTGAACCGGTCGTACCCGATCACTTGGAAAAAGTGCCCGCCGACCTCAAGGTTCTCGTAGGTCACCGGGCTGGTGCATTCCTGGTACTCGCCATCCAGCCCGCAGTCGTAGCTCGAGATCGCCTTGTCGGAAGAAAAAGTGAAGGTGACGCTGGTCTCGGTGATATTGCCGGAAGGCCCCGAGTCGATCGTGGTCACCGGGTTCTGGCCGTTGTCGCGGTCAAAGACCGTGATACCGCTTCCGCTACCGGCGTAAAGGCTGTTGCCATCTGGCGAAACGGCAATCCCTCGCACCCCGCCAATCGTGGAGAGTCTCCGGCAGTTTGCAAGAGGGGACTGAGCCCAGCAGCCGGAGGGAACGGCCTGGGTCAGGCTGCCGTCGGAGGGGTTGCGGCTGAGAACGACCATGGCGCTGGGAGCGGCACCCTGACCCGTCCCCTGGTCGGCATTTCGTTCCTGTGAACCGTAGTAGACGGCCTCGTCGGTAGCCGTAACCGTCAGGCCTCGATAGAGACCCGAAGTTGTGGTGCATCCGAGGGCCCCTTCGGCCGCGAAGCAACCCCGGCGGGTCAGGGTTCCGTCGTCCGTGTCCCGATCGAAGGCAACCATCGGAGCGACATCGGGCGCGTCCTCGAAGTTCGGGAGGTCGGTTGCCACATAGACGCTCTTGCCATCAGGGGTGATCGCAATATCGACCGGTCGCTGCAGGCCCTGGGCTACGGTGCACGCACTTCCTGATCCGGTTTCGCTGAAACAGCCTGCGAGACCGGCTTTCTGAGTAAGTGAACCGTCCGGGTTGACATCGAAAACGGTGACCGTGTCCCGGTCACCGGCAACGTTTCCGGTGGAATAGGAAGCGGCGTAAAGGTTCTCGCCATCATCCGAGATCGCCAGGGCAATGGGTTCCAGGTTGTTGCCGTCCGTGCAGAAGCCTCCGCTACCCGTGTCGCTGATGCAGCCCGCTTGCGTCGTCGGAAGCGTCTTCTGGGTCAGCACGCCATCCGCGGCCCGGTCGAACACAGCTATCCCGCCGTTGGGGAGGTTTCCGGCCGTGTACACCGTCGCACCGTCGGGAGACACGACCACGTCCCTCGCGGTGGCGAGGCCGCGAACGTCTGTGCAGCCGACCACGGCTGCATCGGTGAGGCACCCATTCGGGGCAACCTTCCTGGAGAGCGGACCTTGCTCACCTACCGAGTCCTCGCTCGGAAACGCCAGATAGTCGAAGACCGTGACCGAGCTGGACCTGCGAGCGCTGACGTAGACGTTCTCGCTGTTGGGGGAGACGGCGATCCCATTGGGCGCGTTCAAGAAAACGGCCTGCGATCCACCCTGGCTGCAGTCCGGGCTCGGAAAGGCGGACCGGCAGGCATTTGCCCTTGGGTCGACTTCCAGCGAGCCTCCCAGAGGATCTCGATCGTAGGTGGTGATCGAATCACCGTCAGTTGCCCCCAGGAACGAATCGAAGCCGAGCACGAAGACCCGCTTGCCATCCGGGCTCACCTGAAGCGCCGAGACGCCATTACCCAGACCCTTGCCGTCGACGCAGGCGTTCTCGTTGCCAGCCCCGTCCTTGCCGTCCTCGGAGACGCACCATCCGTTACCGGGAGCGAGGGCGTCGATGCCTCCAGCCGCGAAGGAATTACCGGTACCTAACAGGAGACCCGCGGCCAATACCACGACCGCAGTCGCGAGAACGGATCGAAACCGTCGCCTGCCTGTGCCCATTGCTTCCCCCGTAACTTCCTCGTCAATTGGCGATTCGCGCCTGGCGGATCTCCCGTAGGTCCACTCTCGCATGAACCCCGCCTGAAGGCAAGCTTTTCGAGTCCGGAACGCAGGAAGCATCGGACCAAGCTGGCTAGAGTCAGTGAAGCTTGGGGAATCTCCGTCAGACATCCAGGTTGATCGTTTCGCTGGTTGTTTCCGCGATCGTGCTTCTGGTGGCCGCTTCGTCGGGATCAGCCGCGGTCACCTACGTCACCCAATGGGGAACACTGGGCGGCGGGAACGGGCAGTTCGGGGGACCGATCGCCGTGGCCACCGCCCCCTCCGGCAAGGTCCTGGTCAGCGACCTGTTCACAGCGGGCCTCTCCCAGACCGCGAGGGTCCAGCAGTTCAGCCCGAGTGGAACCTGGGAGGCCACCTGGGGTTCCTTCGGCACGCTTCCCGGCCAGTTCACCTCCCCGGGGGCAGTCGCGACATCCCCGAACGGGGATTTCTATGTCGGCGACTACTCCCTGAACCGGATCCAGCGTTTCAGTTCAACCGGTCTGCTTCTGGGTTCGTGGGGAACCGGGGGTTCGGGCGATGGCCAGTTCGCCGCGCCCTGGGGAATCGCGGTCGACCCGCAGGGCAAGGTCTACGTGGTCGATTACGGCAACAACCGGATCCAGAAGTTCGGTCCGTCCGGCAACTTCCTCGCCCAGTGGGGTTCCTTCGGCTCCGGTGACGGTCAGTTCCTCGCGCCGTCCTTCATCGCCACCGACTCGTCCGGCCATGTATACGTGGCCGACAGCGGCAACAGCCGGATCCAGAAGTTCAGCTCCGGCGGCAAGTATCTGGATCAGTGGGCAAGCCCGGGACCCGGGGCCGGAGTGGCTGACTTTCCTCTCGGCATCGCCACCGATCCGAAAGGCAACGTCTATGTGGTCGGGACCAACTCGATCCAGAAATACAACCCCTCCGGTGTGATCCTGACCAGGTGGGGCAGCTACGGGAATGGCAAGGGCCAGTTCCGCAGCCCGCAGGGCATCGCTGCCGATTCAAATGGCAACGTTTATGTCGGTGACAGCGGCAACAGCCGGGTCCAGAAGTTCCATGACCCCGGCCCGCCATATCCCGACCCGGGTACGGCCCGGCTCGGGCTTCGCCAGCCCGCAATGGTCACGGTCAGAGGCGGCCAGTCGGCAGTGATCGTGGTCAGGGTCCGCAATACCGGGTCTAACCCGGTGAAGAAAGCAGTGGTCTGTGTCCCTCCGACCTTCAACACGGGACGGCGCGTCAGCAAGGTCGGCTGCGCCCGTCCTGGTTCGATTGCGGTCGGCGAAAGAAAAGTGGTCCGCCTGCGGGTGAGATCAAGATGCCGGACACCCGGCCTGACCCGTCTCGGACTGCGAGCCAGCGCCGCGAATACCCCGGCCGCCACGACCCGGGTTTCGATCCTGGTCACCGCCTGTCCCGTCCGGTCTCAGGAGCCTTTGCCGGAAGGCCTCGGCTGATGAAAAGGCTCGTTCTGAAATTCCTGCTCTGCGGCTCGCTGGTCACGATGGTCGCCGGATGCTTGCTTGCCCCTGCGGTTTCCACCGGTTCGCCGACCGGTCGCCCGGCCCCGCCCAGGCTGCCGAAGAACTTTGACGCGCAGGGCCGGTATCTCGTGCCGGATCTGGGGATCGACGTCCCCTTCACCTTCCGGGGCAGCAACGACAACGTGAAGATGGTCGCCGGCGGCCAGAACTATCCGATCTGGTTCATGAACATCATCTATGGCAAACCCGGCCAGCCGAAGAAGCTCTACACGGTCACCTACCGCTGGCCGGGAGTGACCCAGAAGACTCCCTGCGGGGCGATCGGCAATATCGGCCGTGGCTCGCTCAACTCCTGGCTTGCCAGATCCAGCTTCGTCGGCCGAGAAGTCCTGCAGGGCAACCCGAACCGATATGTGAACCACTGGCGAGTCACGGCGGTCCTGCCAGCCCTGCCACCCGGCAGCTTCTTCCGACTGCCGATCGCCCTTGGCGATGTCTACGTCGACCAGAAAAACCCAACCACCTGGTGGAAGGTCCTCCACTTCGGATTCCAGAATCTCTTCGACCCCGAATTCGACGAGTGGTTCGAGCTTGACACCTTCAGACACAAGCCGGGCAAGGTCACATTGCCTAAGGGTTGCCCGACCTGATCCCGACTTCGAGGGAATGGTGGAGCACTGGGGTTTTCCAGTCCTCCGGTTTGGTTTTCTCGATCCGGACGGTGGCCTTCCGGCCCTTGATGTCGACGGTTCCGATCTGGTTGTCAAAGGTCGGAGGTTCGACGAATTCCCACCGGACCGGTGGGTCGGGGACACCGGCACGCCTCGCAAGGAACCTCGTGAATCGGCGGGCAGGGTTGCTCAAGGCCGTTTTCATGAAGGTCCGTTCGTGGAAGCCAAGGGGATTGCGCATGGGTGAACAGACCGCCTGAATCACCGCGCTGCTCACCCCGGCTTCGTCGCTGAATTGGGCTTCGGCGACGTACGCATGGTGAACGTCACCGGCGAGCAGGATCACGCTGGCCGGCGGGTCTCCCCTCTGACCCGAGCCGACGGCCCGAATGTCATCGATCAATCGTTCGAAGCTGCTGCGGAATGCTGGCCAGTGCTCGAGGTCGACCGCTCGACGAAGCCATTCCGAAGGGCCTACCGCATGTGGGCCCCAGGCACCGGCGCAGAGTGCTTCGTTCCAGGTCTGCAGGTTGTGGATGCCGGGTGACATCAGAAGGGGAAGCGACGTCGCGATCAGCACGTGATCGAAGTCGCCGACCAGAGTCCGGTCCACCCACTCCCACTGCTCGTCGGAAAGCATCTGTCGATTGGCGTCATCCGCGACGACACGGCCAGCCCGGGTGTCGAGCGCTATCAGACGGGTCCGTCCGAAATCACGATGGAAGCTCCATCTGGTGGCCGATATCTCATCGGCTGCCTGCTCCGCGAACCGGCGCAGGATCGGTTCGGCATCGCCTTCTGTCCCACGGACCTCGGCCAGGGTGGGGTCCTCCCGCAAGGTGGCCGGGGACAGATTGCCGAGGTGCTGATAGATCCAATAGGACATGTAGGCCCCGATCAGCCGCCCCCTCCACCATTCCTTTTCCCTTTGCTCGCGGACCCAGCTGCCGGAGGTGTTCCAGTCGTCGGTTACGTCGTGATCATCGAAGACCATCATGCTGGGCAGCGAAGAAAGCAGCCAGCGAATCTCGGAGTCACCCCAGGATTCGTGGTAGAGCCAGGTGTACTCCTCGAAGTCGGCGATCTCTTCTCCGGCGCCCTCGTTGATGTCTCGTCGGTTGGCGATCTCCTCCTTCACATCTGGCGAGACCTCATCCGCGTAGACCTGGTCGCCAACCAGCATCAGGGCGTCGGGCCAGTCCTCCTGGCCCTGCCGGGCCATTCGCGCCTGGAGTGCACGAAGAGCGTCTACGCCCTTGCCATGCTTCGGACTTCGATCGCGTCCGTGTGCGTAGGGAGGCTCGTGGGGGACGGCGACACGGCAACTGCCGAAGGCGAGCCGAAACTCCGAGTCCTCAGAGGCGGTCCGGATGACGCCTTCCGGTTCACCGACGGATGGCCAGACGACCTGGCCGTCGAGCTCGACCGAGTACGGGTGGCTGGTGCCGGGCTCGAGTCCCTCGATGATCACCAACCCGTAGTGATGGCCGGCCACGCAAAAGGTCGGCGAGGACTGACCGAGCACCCGGACTTCACAGGCGCGGTCGGTCTCGACCCAGATCGTCGCTTCCGTCTCGTCAACGAACCGCTGGATCGGGCCGAGGACCAGCCGGGGCAGGGGATTCTCGACTTCGGATTGATGCACGGGAAAGTCGGTACCCGAATGGCAGGACATTCAAAGCAGCGGAGAGAGACCGGGCACAGATTTTTCAAGCCGGGGAACCATCACCGAGTCTGAAGCTGCATCCGTCGACGCAGTACCCTCCAAGCGGGAGGGTTGCCGCGATCGATTCCAGCAGGGATACGACTGCCTGAAACGGGCGCCCGTCCACGAACGCGCCACGAAATCATTCGCAGCCGAACCAAAGGGGAAAGTATGTTCACTCGTCCATCAAGTCGAACCACCATGTGGTCGATGAAAGTCCTGATTGCTGTCACGTTCAGCTTCATGTTGCTCGCGGGGGCCTCCGGCAAGGCGACAGCGGACGTGGTCTACTGGACGAGTGACAGTTCGTCCTCGATCGGCCGAGCTGACTCGCAGGGAATCAATCCGTCCTTTGCGACGGGCGCCGATCCCACCGGCGTTGCGATCGGGGATGACCTCTACTGGTCAAATTTCTTTGGCTCGATCGGTACATCAAGCCTGAGCGGTTCGGGCGTCAACAACTCGCTGGTTACCGGTGGAAGTACCTTCAGGGGCGGCATCGCAGTGAATGATCAGCACATCTACTGGGCCGATGCCGGCGGAAACCGTATCGGCCGATCCGACCTGGACGGATCGAACGTCAATCTCAATTTCATAACGGGTGCCAATAACCCGGTGGGACTGGCCATCAACAACGCACATGTCTTCTGGTCGAACAACTTCGGGAATTCAATCGGTCGGGCGAACCTCGATGGATCCGATGTGAACCAGAACTTCGTGTCGGGCGTGGTCTCACCGAGAGGCGTCGCCGCTTCGAACGATTTTGTCTACTGGGCAGCCTCGATAGAAGGTTCAATCGGCCGGGCGGATACCACGGACGGCTCCTACGTACAGGACCCCTTCGTAAGCGGAGTTGGAGCCTGGGGAGTCGGCCTAACGCCCGCACACGTCTACTGGACCAATCGCTCCGGCGGAACCATCGGAAGAGCCAGCCTTTTCGGCGCCTCCGTCAATAACTCATTCATCACCGGCCTGGATTACCCGGCTTCCGTCGCAGTCACTTTCGAACCCAGGCTCGGTGCGAACCCGGCATCCCTTTCTTTCGGTTCGCCCACCCCGGTGCCGACCGGTTCCGTCAGTCCGCCCCAGGAACTCACGATTTCGAACACGGTCGGCATACCGGTGAACATCAGCCGCCTGGCTTTCGAGGGCGTTGACGCCGACGACTTCTTCATCGGACTCGACAACTGCCGAAAGGAGCTGCCGGTGGACGGCACATGCAGCCTTTCGATTCGTTTCAATCCTGGTGCCGAAGGCGACCGGACCGCGACCCTGCGGGTAGAGACCGGGGAAGCGGAGGATCTCCTGGTTCCGCTCACCGGGACGGCCGGCTCTCTGCCCACCGGACCGACAGGACTTACCGGGCCAACCGGCTCCACCGGCCTGACCGGGGCCACCGGAGCCACGGGACCAATCGGACCGACTGGCGCCACCGGCAATGCAGGACCGGTCGGGGCCACCGGCAAGACCGGCCCTCAGGGCAAGCCGGGACGCAACGCCCGGATCAAGTGCAAGGTGATCCGCAACCGCAGGACCAAGCAAGTCAAGAAGGTCAAATGCCGGGTCGTGAAACCGAAGAAAAAGGCCGGTCAGAAGTAGAGGATGGGCGGTGAGGGACTTGAACCCCCGGCATCCTGCGTGTAAAGCAGGCGCTCTACCAACTGAGCTAACCGCCCGAATCCGGCCGGGTGGTGCCGGCCGGAAGGGTGATTATGCCCGCTGGACCGGTACGTCGGCGGCTGACATCTGATCCGCCGGCCGGGCCAGGGTGCCGTAACGGTTCTTCACGACGAGGATCCAGATGGTGCCCGCGATGATCATCGCCAGGCTTTCGAGCTGCGCGGTGGTCAGTCCGAGTGCGGTGTCCGTGTTGCGACGCAGGAATTCGACCAGGAAGCGCTCGGCGCCCGCGTAGATCAGATAGATCGCGAAAAGGATGCCGAGCCGGAACCGGTCCCTGAGTCGCCAGAGAATCCAGGCGCCGAAACCCATGACCAGGGTCTCGTAGATTGGGGTCGGGTGGACGGTCACCCCGGGCGGGGTCGGAACCGTGCCGTCCGGATAACCCATCGCCCACGGACCGTCCCAGGGCTTTCCGTAATCGCCATCGCCGGAGAGCTGACAGCCGATCCGGCCGACTGCGTAGCCGGCGGCGAGGGCCGGTGCTGCGAGATCCAGCAACCAGAGGTTGAGGAACTTGCGCCACCAGGCCCAGAGGATCACCCCGATGGCACCCCCGATCGCGCCTCCGTACCAGGTCAGGCCCGATCCGCTGAAGATGTTGCCGAGCAGATCGTCCTTGACCTCGCTGTAGTTGTCGGCGAGGAAGTAGACCCGCGCTCCGATCAGGCCGCCGATCAGTGCCGCGAAGACCATTTCGTAAGCCCAGTCCGGCGGCTTGCCGATCTCGCCGAGACGCATGTGGACGATCCAGCCGGCCACGATGAACGACGCGGCGAACATCAGACCGAACGTCTGCAGGGTCAGAGGGCCGATCGAGATCTCCGGAATCACGAACCGGACCCTACCCAAAGGCCGGAACCTGACCGGAGTCGCCTGCGACAGGGCAGGCCTGCGGCCATCTGGGAACCGTTACTGCGAGAAGTAGCCCCGGCGGGAGTCGAACCCGCGTTTCCAGGTTGAAAACCTGGCGTGCTAACCGTTGCACCACGGGGCCACGCGGCGGTCATTCTCTCAGTTGGGGGCGAGTCAGGCGTTCAGGTCGCCAGCAGGTACTCGAGCAGGGCCTTCTGGGCATGCAGGCGGTTCTCCGCCTGATCCCAGACTGCGCTCCTGCTGCCGTAGAGAACATCGGCGGTTATCTCTTCACCCGGGTGGGCCGGAAGGCAATGCATGACGATCGTTTCCTGCTTGGCATGGGAGAGCAGATGGCCGTCGATCCGGAAGGGAGCGAGGTCGGCGCGGCGCTGATCGGCGGTCTCTTCGTCTCCCATGCTGACCCAGACGTCGCCGTAGACGGCATCGGCCCCACGCACCGCTTCGATCGGATCGTCGGTCAGCCTGGCCGGAACCTCGGTTTCGAGCTGATAGCCGGCCGGGGCGGCAACGACCACCTCGACCCCGGTCAGCGAACCGGCGACCGCGAGTGAACGGGCGACGTTGTTGCCATCCCCCACATAGGCGATCTTCAGACCGTCGAGACCACCGAACCGCTGCTTCAGGGTCTGGAGGTCGGCCAGGGCCTGGCAGGGATGAAACTCCGGAGTCAGTGCGTTGATCACCGGCACGCTCGCATGCTCGCCAAGGGTGACCACGTTCTCGTGGGATCCGGACCGGATCACGATCGCCGAGACGAAGCGTGAAAGCACCCGGGCGGTGTCCTCGACCGACTCGCCTCGCGAGAGCTGCATCTCGTCGCCGCGCAGGATCACAGGATGTCCGCCAAGCTCCACCACCCCGACTTCGAAAGAGATCCGGGTGCGGGTCGAGGGCTTCTCGAAGATCAGGGCCACGGACCTGCCGGCCAGGGCCGAGGCGCCCTCGGCGGGCCGGCCGGCCTTCAGTTCTTCCGCCCGATCGATCAGGTTGACCAGCCGTCCTCCGGAGATTTCGCGGCCGTCGATGTAGTGCCTGGGAAGCGTCTGGGTCAAGACGGGAATACTACGCCCGCTTTCAGCCTGAGATAGTGGAGAGTCCAATGTCTGCAACGAAGCCCTCCAGCCCGCCCGTCCGCCTGCGCCGCGGAGAGACCTTCGAAGGTGAAATCGAAACCCTCGCCTACGGCGGCCGGGGAATCACCAAACCCGGCGGTTATGTCGTCTTCGTGAACGGCGGACTGCCCGGGGACAAGGTCCGGGCCGAGATCACCAAATCCAAGCGCGGCTACGCCGAGGCCAACGCGATCGAAGTGATCACTCCGAGCCCGGATCGCCTGCCGGACACCGACCTGCATCAGGGCGAAGCCTGCCCCGGAGCCTCGTGGCAGGCCCTGAGCTACGAGCAGCAGCTCGCGTTCAAGGAGGAGCACGTAGCGGATGCCCTGACCCGGATCGGCAAACTCGGCGACGTCAACATCGATCCGATCATTCCGGCCGACGAGCAGTGGCGATACCGCAACAAGGTCGAATATTCCTTCGGCGAACAGGATGGGGAACTGGTGCTCGGCTTCCACCCCCGCGGCCGCTGGGATGAAGTTCTTGACATCGAGGATTGCCACCTTTCTTCCGAGGCGACCAACCAGGCCCGCAACGAAGTCCTGGCTTGGGCGAAGGCCGAGGGCCTCAACGCCTACGACCCGCATGATCATCGCGGCACCCTCCGCAACCTGGTCATCAGGGAAGGCCGCCGCACGGGTCAGATCCAGACCCGCCTGGTCACCTCCCGGGCGAATTTCCCGCGCCCGCCGGTCGACCTCCACACGATCATCGACGGTCCTTCCGGTTCGACTTCCGGCCCGACCGGGGTCCTGGGCGAGGAAGTTCTCAAGGAACGAATCTTCGACCTGAACATCGAGCTCTCCCATGACGCCTTCTTCCAGACCAACACCGAAATGGCCGAGAAGCTTTACGGGCAGGCCGCCGAGTACGCCGGATTGACCGGCAACGAGAAGCTCTTCGATCTCTTCTGCGGGGTCGGCACGATCGGCCTGAGCATGGCCCGCCAGGCCAAACAGGTCTGGGGTCTGGAGATCGTTCCCGATGCGATCGAGAACGCCAAGCGGAACGCCAAGGCGAACGGAATCACCAATGCCCGTTTCGTGGCAGCCAATGCCCGCACCGGAATGCGACCCCTGATCGAGGAAGCCGGACGGCCCGATGTGGTCACGATCGACCCGCCCCGGGCCGGACTCTCGGCCAAGATCGTTCGCCGGCTGATCGAATGCGAAGCCCGGCGGATCGTCTACATCTCCTGCAACCCGACCACGCTCGCCCCGAATGCGGCCCAGCTGGTCGAAGCCGGATACCGCTTGACCAGGGTGCGTCCGGTTGACATGTTTCCCCAGACCCCGCACATCGAATGTGTCGCCCAGTTCGACCTGATCGGTGAGGTCAAGTACGTGGAATCCCCCAGTGACCGCAAACGTCGTGAACGAGACGAGCGGCGCGAAGCCACCAAGGAGGCAAGCCAGTGACCCGTCCCGCCCAGCAGCGCGCTTTCGGAGTTGCAGCCGGATTGCCGGAAGAAGTCTGTGCCCCGCTCGCCGCCGCCTGCGAGGAAGCCGGCTATTCGTCGATCTGGGCCAACGACCATCCGATGGCCAAGGGCCTCGACACCCTTGCCGAGTTTGCAAAGGGTGCTGACGGAATCGAGCTGGGGGTCGCGGTGATCGCACTCGATCGCCAGGGCCCGGAGGTGATCGCCGCCGACATCGACAAGCTCGGACTTGATCCGTCGCGTCTCTGGATCGGGGTCGGTGCCGGTTTCAGCAAGAAGCCGCTGACTTTCATGACCGAACAGATCGGCGAGCTTCGCGACAAGCTGCCGGGCATCCGCGTGGTCATGGCGGCGATGGGCCCGAAGATGTGTGCCCTCGCCGGCGCCGAATATGACGGTGCTTTCTTCAACTGGATGACTCCGGATTTCGCTGCCGGTGCCCGGACCAAGGTCGAAGAAGGTGCCGCCGAGGCCGGACATGAAACGCCACCGGTTTTCGGTTACGTGCGCACGGCGGTCGGCCCCGATGCGGCCGAGCGGCTGGCCAAGGAGGAGTCTTTCTACCGGGACCTCCACGACGGCTATCGCAATCACTTCGCCAGGCTCGGCGAGCCTGAGGGAACGGTGGGCGTCGCCGCCTCCGATTCCGCCGATGTCCAGCAGAAGCTGGCCGCCTACGAGGGCCTCGACGTGGTCGTGGTCCGCGGCCTCGCTTCGGCCAGGGTCGAGCCGATGGTCGAGCTCGCCCGCGCCGCCGCGCCCGCCTGAACGTACTTAGTCCGGAATCGCACTTGGGGAGCGGTTTTCCGCCGCTCCCTCTGGTTGGATTCAGGCAATGTCCGTTCCCCCTCCCGACCTCGCAACCAGCCCTCCTTCACCTCCGGACGACGACCGTCCGGGCATGAACGTGAGCCACCCCCGCACGCCGGCAGGCGCGATCGGCTGGTCGATCTTCGCCAGCCGATGGATCCAGGCGCCGCTCTACCTCGGATTGATCGCCGCCCAGGCGATCTACGTCGTGAAGTTCTGGAAGGAACTGATCCATCTAGTTGCCGACTTCGGGAGCCTGGACGAGAACGATGTGATGCTCACCGTCCTGGGACTGGTCGACGTGGTGATGATCGCCAACCTGCTGATCATGGTGATCATCGGCGGCTACGAGACCTTCGTCTCCCGGATCAAGGTCGACAACCATCCGGACCAGCCGGAGTGGCTGTCCCATGTCAATGCGAACGTGCTCAAGGTCAAGCTGGCAATGGCGATCGTCGGCATTTCATCGATCCACCTGCTCAAGACCTTCATCGAGTACGGCACCGAGAACACCGGCCTCACCTCGACGGAAGTCATGTGGCAGACGATCATCCACATCACCTTCGTGCTTTCGGCGATCGGTCTCGCCTACATCGACCGGTACCTCTCGCCGACCAAAGACGACGGTCTCTAGCAGTCCCGAAACCTGGCTGGCACTCCGGGTAGAGTCGGGTCATGCCCGATCGCGAGAAGATTTCCCGATACGCCAAGGCCACCGCGAAGTCCGGTCAGGGAGGTGAACTCGCCGGGATTCTGCTCGAAGCCGCCGAAGCCAACCGGGCTTTCGAAGGCTGCCTCCAGTACGAGGTGCACCAGTCCGTCTTCGATCCGGACACCGTCTGGGTGACCGAAGCCTGGGTCGACCAGGAATCGGTCAAGGCCTCACTCGAGAACGAAGGCAACAAGGAACTGATCACCAGGGCACGACCGCTGATCGAGGACATGGAAGTGATCGAGCTGGTCCCGCTCGGAGGCATCGAAGCCCGCCTCGCCGACCCGCGTGCCGCGACCCCGAAGCCCGGATACAAACTGGTCCAAGTCGAAGATGTCGAGGACGCCGCCAAGGGGCACGGGCTTGATGCGATCCAGGAAGCGCGATTCGCGACCGGGGCCCTGGAAGCCACCCAGGTCGGGGTCACCTGGTTCCGGCTTCATCCCGGCCAGCGCCAACCCTTCGGCCATCACCACAAGAAGGCCGAAGAGGTCTACTTCGTGGTTTCAGGTTCGGGCAGGGTCAAACTCGACGACGAGATCATCGACCTGCCCGAAGGCAGCCTGCTGCGGGTCGGCCCGGAAATCACCCGCTGTTTCGAAGCCGGTCCCGAAGGAATGGTCTACTTCGCCACCGGCCAGCACATGAAGGGCGACGGTGGAATCGAACCAGGCTGGTGGACCGACTAGTCGAGTCCGCCGCCGTCGCCGCCGAAGGCGATCATCAGGACGATGAAGGCGACGATCAGGATGATCGTTGCTAGCACCATCAGACCGACGGTGACTCCACCCAGAATGGCGCCGATTCGGGCCTCGGACAGGCGACGATCGGTGACTCCACGCCTTACATCGATCCAGGCAATCGAGCCCAGATAGGCGGCGGCTGATCCAAAGGTGAAAGCCATTAGCGGCATCAGCATCCACCAGGCGCCCGCATCATCGAGGGCATCGATCTCGAAGATCATGAACGCGGCCAGTGTGGCCAGATTCGCAAACCCGAATATCCCGAAGATCAGGGAGACAAGCGCCTTGCCGTTGCCGGGCGGGGCCTCCTCCACGTGGGCTAGTACGGCGGGAGGTCGTCGTGCCAGCGGCCGAGGGTGCGGAAGGCTCGCCAGAAGCGCCGCTTGGCGGTTTCCTCGTCGAGGGCGCCGTCGATGTCGGGAGTGAAGATCGCGTCGCAGGCCGGGGTGAAGGCCTGGATTTCGCCCTCGCGGGGCTCCAGGGCGCGGGCCAGCGGCAGGGCAAGACTGTTGATCGTCTCGAGGGCCGGTACACCCATCACGACCATGATTCGAGGCTGGACGATGTTGAACTCGTCGGCAAGACGGGCCACGCATTCCGGGTCGGCCTGGGTGGGATCTTCGACCGGACACTTGGCGCAGACGGTTCCGTAAATGACCAGCGGGTCGATCGAGAGCCGCTTGAACGACTTCATAAGTGCGTTGCCGGCCCGGCCGTAGAAGGCGACGCCCTCTTCGACCTCGGCGGTGCTCGGCGCGAACTTGACCAGCATGATGTCGGCCTGGGGATGCCCGGAGCCGAGTACCGGCATGACCTTGGTGGTCATACAGGCATCGCAGCTCTGAAGATCCCGGCTGAGCTGGTTCAGCTCCCGGATCGCACGTTCCAGATACTTCTCTTTGATCTCGTTATCGGTCGCAGGCATTGATGGACCTGTATTTGACGCTACCGGCGCCGCTCCTGCCGGATCCCGGCCAGGGCCGGGCTCATGCATCAGCTCTTGCCTGCTGCACGTTTTGACCCACGGGACGGTTTCGCCCCTCGGGCCTTGCGGCGACCGCCCTTGACCGCCTGCGGATCCTCGACTTCGCGCTTGGCCGCCTTCGGCCTGCCCTTGGTCTGGATGAACTTGAGAGCCTGGACGTAGACCAGGTTCTTGTGGCGGCGGGTGATCTCCGCCTCACGCATCGCCTCGAGGAATTCCTCGGGGCCATCGAAATCGTGAAGCTGGTTGCGGACCGCTCCGAGCCCCTGGGCGACGTGGCTGTCGGACCCGGCCGCGGGAGTGATGTTGTACTTGCGGGCGAACCGTTCCGCCTCTTCGTTGAAGGAAGAAATCGCGACCCGCGGGTTGAAGACTTCCATCAGATCGATGTCCTCGACGATGTCGAGCAGGTTCTCGTAATCGGGAACCGAGTGAAGACGGTCGAAGGGATGCGGCACGTAGACCAGCCCGCCCTGGCGCTTGATCTCGGTAATCGTGTCCCGCATCGAAGTGCCCTTTGGAATCTTCTCGGTCAGGAAGAGCCCGATCACTTCGCCGGCGTCTCCGGTCATCACTTCCTCGGCGACGATGATCTTGAAGTCATCCATCCCCTCGGTGACCTTCGCGGCTTCCTGGGCGCCGGAAACTTCATTGTGATCGGTGATCGCGATCGCACCGAAACCCCGGTCGCGGGCGGTTTCGATCAGCACCTTGACCGGCGTGGCGCAGTCGCTCGAATGGTCGGTGTGCATGTGAAGGTCGACGTCGATCAGCGGGCGATCCCGCAGCTTCCGGCGCAGATCCTCATTGCCCGACGGGTCGTGCCGGCGGACGGCGAGACGCTCGTAGATCTCTTCGAAGCGTCCGGCGACTTCAGACCAGGTTTCCACCTCGAACTCGCTGCCGGCCTTGCGGAAGACCTCGCGCAGTTTCGGGTCGCCGGCCAGCCTTTCGATCTGTCCGGCCAGGGTGACCGGGTCACCGGCCGGGAAAAGCAGCCCTCGCTGGCCGTCGCCGACCAGTTCCACGTAGCGGCCGATCGTCGTGGTGACCGGTACCGCGCCGGCAGCGATCGCCTGTCTGACCGCCGCGGGGTCCGTGCGGGGTCCGTTGGAAGCGGCCACGAAGACATCCGAATGGGAAAGCAGGTCCGCGAGCGACGCCTGGTCCGGGCCGATCACCTTTATCCGTTCCCGGATCGCCTTGGCCACCCGGATCTGGACCTCGCCGGGATCGTCCGCATAGATCGTGGCCGTCCAGTCGAGCCCGACCGGCAGACGACGAAGCGCCCTCAGGAAGAGTCTCAGGGCACCGGGTTCCTCCCGCTCGGAGAAGGCGATCTTCAGCGGCGCCTCGCCGGTCTGGGCCGGCTGGACCGGATCGACTCCCGGGTGGGTGACCTCGTAGGAACCGGGGAAATAGCGGTTGAGCAGCTTGGCCGAGGTCTTCGAAGATGCGGTCCGGGCGTCGAGCCGGCCGAAGAAGATCTCGAGCAGAGGCCGGGCGAACTGGGTCGCGAAGGGTCGCTCTTCGGTTTCGTGGAATGTGCCGACGTTGAGCGAGAAGGAGTGCCTCAGGGCAGTCGAGGAAAATCCCGGCACGAAAGGGTCGTGAACGTGGACGATGTCGAACCGTCCCTGTCCGAGCAGGGCTTCGACCCGGTTGCCCATGTCCACCGAAACCGGGGCCTGTCGCTTGCCGGTCCGGGGGAGTTTCACCCCTCCCCCCATCGAGATCACCCGCGGTTCTTCGCCGGGGGCG
>Ga0209023_10002710_pt1 | contig 21773 bp, 21 predicted proteins | sample LakOneMetagenome_FD_187468 | JGI IMG/M metagenome (GOLD analysis project Ga0209023, IMG submission 187468) | Freshwater and sediment microbial communities from Lake Erie, Canada (SPAdes) (version 2) | ecosystem: Environmental > Aquatic > Freshwater > Lentic | place: Lake Erie, Canada...
TCAGTGTCCCCTGATCAGCAATTTCTCCGCCGAGAGTGATCTGCTTTAGCTGGAGCTCATCATAGCCTGGCACCATGAGAATTCTTCGCCACAGTGTTGGTGTTGCAGATAAATGTGTACAGCCCTCTCGCACTAGTGTGCCAATTTGCTCAGCGAGTGGACTTTGCGTATCTACCGCGATCAAGGAGCCGCCACCCACCAAGGCTTGCAGAACCACCTGCAACCCTGCAAATCTGGTGGGATCGTAGAGCAGTCCCCAGACCGGTGAATGTTGGCTCGAAAATCGGTAAACGCTGCGCGTTAGCGACCTGAGGCTGTGTGGCACAATCTTGGGAAGGCCCGTCGTGCCGGACGTAGTCATCAGCCACCGCGTTACCAGAGCCTTTTTGCGCCGGATTGATCCAAATATCGAAGACGGATGCAGAACGGGAGGGCCGTTCAATATCTCTTCGATACAATCGGATACTATCACGTCACATTCCCCAACCTGGGCGAGTTCGGATGCGGATCGCAGGGATAACGAAGACGAAAGTAGCATGATAGTAGAAACCTGACCGTCAAGAGCGATTAAGCTCCGGATCAAGTCAATCGGATCGCGGACGACAAGCGCAACACTGGAGAACTGAGTTGCTTTGCTACTCAGACCAAGAGCCACGAGATCGTCCAGTGCTGCAGTTCGGTTGTGCGGAAATCCCACTAGAGGTCGATCAGCATTCTTGGCGAGCTGCTCAACCAGCGCGCTCATGCGTTTGGCCGATAGCGTTCATAGAATGCAACAAACTCTTCAAAAGTTTGGGGATAGTAGGCATCCTCCGAAAGTGTGAATGGGTCGTATCCCAATGCTTCTTCAAGTGAGGAAACAAAGATCGCAAATCCGAGACTATCAAGTCCAGACTCGAGCAAGATAGTTTCGTCGCTGAGCACAGGTGCGCGACCTGCCTTTTCGTGGTGCCAAACTTCATCAAAAACCCGGCGAATTTCGTCTTTAAGTGGACTCATTGTATCCTCAGTGTTTGATGGAACGCTCGTCGCCCTTGTCAAGACGAATGCCCCAGTGACCAGTAACGATGTTAATTTCCACTACCCGCGCAGGATTCCCCATCACGACGCAGTTAGATGGGACGTCGCGACCAACAACCGAGTTGCCAGTTACGATGACAGAGTCGCCAACAGTCACACCAGGCAGGATAATGGCGCCAAAACCGATAAAGCAGTTCCTTCCGATTCGTACATCCTTGTATTGGCGATTGACGAAATCGTGGGTCAGGATGGCGGCTCCCGAAGTAACCGCAGTGTAGTCGCCGATGTGGATACCTTGAGGGTTCGTCCGATCCAACCTGGCGCCCAACGAGATCCGAACGCCATTGCCAATATCCATACCGTACAACTTCCGGTAGAAAAACAGCATGCCGGGCTGAACGATATTTCTGTGCGCGAGCGTTCTAAGCTTTGATAGCAATGACATATCTAACCTCAATTTCAACGGCGTATACTTCGTTTCTCCGGCTCGGGCAATCAGAGCTATCTCGCATGTGGTTCACAAGCAAGTCCCATCGACCGCCGCGTGCGCCGCGTGATCGAATGGCTCTGCCGATGAAGCGACGGGGATGGTCCGAAACACCGTCAACTAACTACGCCCCGTTTGACGATCTACTTCCTCAACCAGCTCGGGTATGCAGTGTAGCTCTACCCCGAAGCAGCAGATACCAGTAGTCCTTACGCCCACCCTCTGAAAGTTTATCATGCGGCAGTGCCTTCCAACGCACCATGAGTATGCTGCGAGCAAAGAGGCAAACATCCGTTAACCTTTTGTCTAGCACGCCGAACCGCCGGTCATGAAACACTTCCGATCAGGGGAGCAGCCAGTCGCTAAAGTCAATCAACTTCGCTTCCTTTTCAACGACGAAACCTTGTTCTCGTCATTGGATCGTTTCTTACCGGAAAACGAGTATAGAGAGAAGTCTCTGGATGATTTTCAGTCATTTCTTCCTTCGTAGTCTGTTTGAGATAATCGCGACTGAAAACGGGATCCGCTGTTCGCATCGTCCTCGGCTGCGCCAAAACCTTCCGCTGATAAGTCAATTTTTGCCTGTTATTTATTCCTGTGCTCTCAATTTTCCCAGAGCTCCCTTCATCCTCTGGAGAGTAGTAGGCAATCCAGATACCAGCACCATAAAAAAAGAAAACAAACGAATAGATCGCCGTCCAGATGTGCACGGTAGTCATAGTGAAACTTAAGCCACAAAAAGTTATCATCCAAGCAAGCCGAAGGCGTGAAACTCTTGGACTAAACTCAAGCATTCGACGTCCAACTTTTACAAGCCCCGCAAAGTAGCCAAGTGTGACCAAAGTGAATCCGGGGATGCCATACTTCATGGCCATAACGAGCCAATAGTTATCTACCGAGCCAGTTTTCATGTAGGCCGGGCGAAACCAAGTTCTTAGTCCCAATCCGAAAATTGGATTTGCCCAAACATTTCGCATCCCGTAGTCAAATATAATGCTTCTATAATATGCTGTTTGCGAAGAAAAAGTTGCATAGCTCATGAACACCTTAGTCGGCGTTCGGTTTGACAAAAGATCAATTGCCATATATCCAAGTGCAATTAATCCCAGCAAATGAATCCATTTCTTTTTATTCTTCCGGAAGGCAAACGCCCAGGCTAAAAGAAAAACCTGCAGCATTACTGCCAAGAGGGCTCCACTCGACAATGACAAAAAGACCGAAATCAAAATTATGCCACACCCAATTAAGCGCTTGGATAAGCTCAAAGTTCCATGCAGTCCAAGCAGGACCGTCGAAAATGCGGCTGAACAGAATAGTCCGTAGTGGATGGGATGGGCGAAGACATTCTGCGCCCGAAAAAGACCCATCCGTCTAGGTATGTCAATCTGTTTGACCGTTCCGAAACCGGGTATGCTTTCAACAATATGAGGTATGACTGCGCGACCGCCAATTGACTCGGGGACGGTGAAAGGGAGAAGGCCGATAATTATGACCAATAAAACTTTGATCAGCTCTTCAAATTGACCAGGAGTTCTAATGTAGGCACGTGCAATTAAATAACCACCCAAAAATTCGACTGCAGCGGAGCCTACATTTTCCACAACTCTACTAGGGTTGTTAATAGCAACTGCGAGTGTGGCCCATGCTATGTGCATGAAGAAGAGATAGTCAACCGCCATCACCTTGCCATATTGCCCGGAAAACAGCCGTCCTGTCAGGGGAATTACCAGAAAAAGTAATAAAATTCGCAGAGGCGTCATTACAATAGTACCAAAAGCAAAATTAATTGGTGCAATCACGCAAATCAAATATATCAGTACAACCGCTGGAAGTTTGGCGTCATCTGCCGCATGGGCAATCGTGTGCGACTGCCATGGCCTCGAGATTTCCGTCTGTGTCTTTACGGGCGACATTTATATCCACCTGATTCGTTAGCAAAACACATTTCAGAACCCTTTGCCGCTCACTATAGGTAGTATCACCGATGAACGCGACTCGCACCTGAGATCGAGGACGTATTTTCCATCCATCTTATGCCACAATAGATTTCAAAATTGGCCACAGCTTCCAGGTGCCAACTGCTGAGCTGCAGAAAGCTTCCGATCCGCACCAACACCGATTGTCGCGCTAACACATCTACGTCGGTGTGGACCGGGTAGATCTTATGCATTATCAGGGAGAACAAAGTTCGGGATCACCTGAGGTGGATCTCTGCTAGCTACGTCTCCATTGAAAACAAAGAGAATATGCATGACAGTCACCTACTCCACGGTCATCGCCACTAGGAACAGAGCACAGTCTCTCGAGAAATACCTGCCGCTACATATCCAACAGGAACACTTGCCAGAACGCATTGTCATCGTCGACAGCTCAGATTCTACACATTTTCAACGAAACACTGAGATGATTGCAGGTCTCCGAAAGTTGACCAAGTGCGTGATTGATCATGTGCAGTGTGCACCGGGAACCTCTCGTCAGCGAAACCTGGGGTTGGACCGTGTCACATCCCAAGTCACCTTCATGCCTGATGATGACAGTGTCATCCTTCCTGGTGCTGTTGACGCAATCATAAATGTCTACCAACGTGATCGATTGATGCAGATTGGCGGCGTCTGCAGTCGTGAAGCCACGAGTCCTTCGAATATCGAAATCACGGGACAGCGCTCAAGTGTGGATACACTTCGCGTCAAATCCGGCCGCCTACGCAACCGGCTCGAAGAGTCGCTTTTGCCCGATCCAATGAAAGTTGCAGCACGAACCTTGCAATCTAGATTGCAACCAGTTGACTGGCTCTCAGACGCAAACGCCGTGCCGGTCGAGTGGATGACCGGTTTTCGCATGTCATTCCGAACCAACGTTATAAAGGACGTTAAATTCAACGAAAATTTAGGTCGGTATGCACTGTACGAAGACGTTGATGCAGGCCTGCAAGCGATGAAGCGCGGCTTTCTGATAGTTGCAGCGTTGGATGCAAAGATATTCCATGATCGGGATCCCGGGCGTCGTGACAACGGGCGCACTATCGGCGCCGCCAATATACTTAACAGAGCATACACCGCCCTTCGAGCAACGCCGGACAATGGAACAATCCGCACCACAATAAGAAACCACGCGCTACTCCGCCTTGCTCAATTCAGTTTGGGAGCGAACAGTGAATTCGGCACAGAACGACTAAAAGGCGCATGGGCCGGATATCGTCAACTTCCGCTACTTTTAAATGCACACAGCGAAGTGCTCGACGAAGCCTATCTAAGCGCCCGGAAGAACCTCGATATTTAATTGGAATTCTTTCCAAGTTTCGCAAGATTTGCCACCGCCTAAATCTTCACTGCAATTATCGTTTGGTTTGTCTTAGCACAGATCAAGCACCTTCAATTTTCGGTATAAGATGGTAACTAGTATTTTAGTCCGCCTGAAAGGCTCCAGCGTCGGGCGTTTTCCCCTCAGGGCGCGGCAGACCAAGAATGTCAGTTGGAGGGGCGAACTCAATCGCTCCCATAGCTCGAGCCTTTGCAGTTTTTGATAAGGTAAAATCCTGATGCTCAACCGATGAGAATTCACTGGTTAAATTGGTGACGGTCACATTATTCGCAACTACGATATTTCTATCTTGATCCGATTTGACACGTACTGCATTTGATATGTTGTTTGCCACAATAACATTAGACGAAAGTGTTCCATTTTTATGGGGTGCGACTTTTATTCTCGGGAAGGGTGTAGATTTTCCAAAAGAGTTTACAACAGTATTTTGCACAATCACAGCACCCTTTACACCCGATACCGTGATTCCGTGATACCCAGAGACGGAGATCAAGTTATTTCGAATGGCAATATTTTCGTACATTCCATCAAAGAGACCAATACCCTGCAGCTTACATCGAAGGGGATTTACGAGTTCGGATCGCCATTCAAATATCTTGTTGCCTTCTACAACAAGATTGCGCACCGTTCCAGTACCTGGTTTCCCCGAAGGGCCGCGAGAGAAAGACTGAAAACCATCATCGTGATTTCCGCTGATGTGAAAGCAATTCTGAAGAAGATTGCCGCGAACGGTAGAATTGTCTCCCAAGGCGCGCATAGCATCATTACCCCAGCCATCAATAAAATTGGCCTCAATCAACGCGCTGGGTCCTTGCGCTAGTATAGAATTTGCAGTGCCGGTGAGCCTATTTTCAACGATTTTTATCCTTGCTCCGTCGACGAGAAAACCACCACGCGTATTTTTATTCCAACCGGTGATATCCCATTCCAAATAGTTGTCGGCCGCCGCTACTGAGCGAACGTCCAGTTTTGCAAACGTTATGTCATGCGATCCTTTGTCGGTCCGAATAGCAGCGACCTGAGTGGTTCCCGGGGAAGTTGCCCAGACTTTCAGATCTCTAAAAATAATATTTGAAGATCCCCGAACATTGATGCCGTCGACCTGGGCGATACTACCCGGCATAGCAGCAATTATTACGTCAGTTTTAAAATCAATATTTTTTACCAGAATTTTTCCGTGATGACCACCCTGGAGGAATACGCGATCGCCTCCTCGCAGTCGCCCTGACTGAAGGAGTGCATCGAAGCTTGGGTAGGTCAATCCGGGCTCAGGTGCGGAGAGCGCAGGTATTTTAACATAATTTGAGGGGAGGGCATCGACTCCGCTAACATTTTCATCCAGAACTTCTTGCTGATCCTGCTCACCGGGCGAAGTATTGTTTTGCTCTGCAGGCAACTGCTGTTCGTTATTCTTGGAAAATACCACTTCGCCTTTGGAACTATCGAAATCCTCCCTTGGCACAACGAGGCCAGTTGGCGCCACAGGAAGTGGGGCAATGGCCTCAACATAGTAGTCTGCCGCACATACATTAGATATTGGATAACACGTAAAAAATATTGTAAACGTAAGGCAAATAGAGCGTTTCATCTAAATTTCCTCGCATAGAGTTTTGCCCAAAAGGGGTAGCGAATTGCCGATTCTTCAACATTTCCGAGTTCGCTGCGAGCACCTGTAATGCAGCATACATTTTCATGACACGCTGTCGCTCAATGGCCCAGCTTCGACCTAGCGACTACTTGAAGTGACCTACAAAATGCCCCGCGCAGAAACATACGGCGAAGGGCATTTTCGCCCCTCAGATCAACAGATCTTCAAGCTTGCGGCCCGAGGAGAGGGCGTCCGCCACCCAGAGCGGCTTGCGGCCCCTGCCCGTCCAGGTCACCGAGGCGTTGTCGGGATGGGCGTATTTGGCGCGGGCTGGCATGCGTTTTCTCGGGGCCGTTGCGGCACCGAGAAGCTCAGAAAGCGCAAAGCCGTGTTGTTTGGCGGCGGCTTCCATGGCCGCAAGGGCTTCAGAACGACGACGGTCTTCAAAGGAGGCAATCGCCTTCGCGACATTTGTTTGCAGTGCTTTTAACTCTGCAAGCGAGAGTTTCGAGAGATCGTTCGACATGGGGCAGTCCTTTGGTTTGAGTGGGGACAATTCATAAATGAGAGACGTCAAAAGCAGCTCCAGATTTAAGGGGAAACAGTCGCTCTGTGAAGCGCACCACGATGGTGTAAATGACGCTGATATCATTAATTTCACCGCAGCCACGACGTATAGGCATAAATGTGCCAGCTTGAACAACCTTCGAGCGCTTTCTTTCCAAGAACAGCCTCCGGGCTGTTGCTGCTCACCTTGACGATATTCGATTGATACTCAGACGATTTTGCCACTGCGCGCGCCGGAAACAGCATTCCCGCCTGTCAAGGTGCCGTCGCACCATGCGGAACAAGAATTTTCCCCGAAGCTGAGCCAAAAGGCAGATGGAGGAGGAGCAGCGGATGGTGTCTGTGATGGACCGGGTTGGCGGAAGGGGCGCTGGTCTTATGCGTCGGGTGCTGGCCTAGCCATGCGCACCATCGGCATATTGACCCTCGTCATCTTGCTGACGCTCTGGGGCGACTATCTGATCAAGCAGGCCGCTGACCGGCCCAATGGTGTGACCTCCTTGGCCCTGCTCGTCGGAGGACTGTTCTATGGCATCACCGCCATTGGTTGGTTCTTCCTGATGCGCAGCCATTCTCTGGCTGCGGTCGGCGTTTTCTATTCGTCGATGAGCCTCTTGCTCCTTGCCGGACTTGGCTATTTCGCCTTCAAGGAAGCCTTCGGACCGCGTGAAGCCGTGAGCGTCAGCCTGGCGCTTCTCTCGATCATCGTGATGGGCGGCGATCATTGACCTTTGACGCACTCCCGGCACAACCGGGCCCAATGCGCGCTGAGAGCGGCGGGATGGCCACGCGGCACGCCTCGCTCGATGGGCCACTGGTGATCATTGGCTGTGGCTCCATCACCCGGGGACTGCTGCCGCTCCTTGAGCGTCATATCGGCTTTGACCACAAGCTTTGCACGGTCATTGAGCCAGATTGTCTGCAAGCCGGGTTCCTCAGCGATCATGGCGTCCGGCATCTGCGACTTGGGCTGACCAATGAGACCTATCGGGCTGTTCTCGGCCCACTCCTGTCGCCGGGAACCGGCTTCCTCCTCAACCTCGCCGTCAATGTCAGTTCCTATGATCTCATGCGGTTTTGCCAAGAGCGCGGCGTGCTCTATCTCGATACGGTGACCGAACCCTGGCCCGGCTTCTATTTCGCTGACAACCGCCCGTTGGCCGGGCGGACCAACGCCTCCCTTCGGGCACCAATCCGCGCGCTCAAAGCGCATGACGCCCGCGGCCCGACGGCCGTCTCTTGCTGTGGTGCCAATCCGGGGGCAGTGTCCTGGTTGCTAAAGGAAGCCTTGCTGCGTCTGGCACATGACGGCGGTCTGCCAGATGAGGCCCCTGCCAGCCGCGACGGCTGGGCGCGGCTGATGGGCGCTCTCGGTGTGAAAGGCGTCCATATCGCCGAACGCGATACACAGGTTTCAGCGCGACCCAAACCCGCTGGCACCTTCGTCAACAGCTGGTCGGTCGATGGTCTCCTCTCGGAAGGCTACCAACCTGCCGAACTGGGCTGGGGCAGCCATGAGAGGACCCTTCCGCCGGGTGGTCAGCTTTCCGTTGAAGGTTATTGCAACAGTCTGTGGCTGAACCGTCCCGGTGCCGAGACCCGGGTGCGGAGCTGGTGTCCTGGTCATGGGGCGCAGATGGGCTATCTCATCACCCACAATGAGGCGCTGTCGATTGCCGACTATTATTCGATCGATGACGGCAGCGGTCCCGTCTATCGCCCGACCTCTGCCTATGTCTATCATCCCTGCAATGATGCGATCCTGAGTTTCCACGAGACGAGTGGCGCCGGTCGCCTGCCTGACGCAAAACACATCCTTACCGCCGAAGAGATTGTCTCCGGCGGAGACGAGCTTGGCCTCCTCCTCTATGGACCCGAGCGTGCGCTTTGGTATGGCTCCCGGCTCTCGATCGACGAGGCGCGACGGCTGGCACCAGGACAGAACGCCACCACGCTGCAGGTCACCTCGGCGGTGCTCGCGGCCATGGTCTGGGCCATCGAGAACCCGCAAGCCGGAATTGTCGAAGCCGACGAGATGGATCACGTGCGCTGTCAGGAGATCCAACGACCTTATCTCGGCCGGGTGGAAGCCCGCTATACCGACTGGACACCACTCACGTGCCGGATCGGCGGGTTGCCACCCGGTCCTGATGACACAGACCCCTGGCAGTTCAGCAACTTCCTCGTGGATTGAGGGTGGGTTGGGCAAGAGCTGATCATGCTGGCGACGCTGCCCCTTCGATCAATGAATACGGTGCCGAGAACGGGTCTGCTGCGATCAAAGCCTCCGACGCGGCACTGGCACCACATGGTCATGAAGACCGGTGCCCTCAGCCTTTGGCGGCATATTTCTGGAAATGCGTCGGGATATACGGAAGATATTCACGTATTGTCGCATGGGGCAGGCTCTGGATCGACCGCACCACACCGCGGCAGTTCTCGCTTTTGCAGGTGCAATCGAGAAACCAGTTCAGATCAATCTCGGTGATCGCATAGTCGAGTGTCAGCTCCTCGCCCAAGACTATGTCTCTGATGGCGTGGACTTTCCGAGATCCCCTGATGCCGCAGTTCGGTGCGCAGGAATGATTGATGTATTTGAAGGGAGGAAGGGTATCGATCCAATGGTTCTTCCGAAAGCCGATCCAGTCCGGGCCACAGAGAGAGTCCTCTGGGGACATAATTACTTTGAAGATCACAGGGCCCTTGATGAGGCCGATGAAGGCGCCTTTGGCGATCCTGGTGGTGGCGATCAAGCCTTGGCCATTGATGGCGCTGGCACCCAGTTCAAACCTCTTCACTCTTCGGCACCTGCGAATGCTGCAAGGCCGGAGAGCCGCCGCATGAGATCCGCCTGATTGCTCGCGCCGATTTTTTCTCGCGCCGCTTGCAGCTGATTGCGGGCGGTTGCGAAAGCACTGCCGCGAGATCGCGCGATCTCGTGCAGCGGACGTCCGTCGGAAAACGCCAGGGCGACGGCGGCTTCAGCGGAGGTGAGACCGAACCTCACCTGCAGATCCTGGACTGGCGGTCGCAGGCATTTGTGGGCATCAAGCCTGATCAGGGCGGCAAGGCGTTCGGGTGCGGCACCGTCGGCGTGCTTGGGCAGGCGATAGTCCGGATCATCCAAGGGGAAGATCAGCAGGCGATAGTCCAGATCACCAGAGACAAAGGTCAGTTTGCCAGACTTTGTGGCCCGGCCACGGCGACAGGGAGCCAGACAATCCTGCAGAGACCTGTCAGCAGAGGGATCGACGCAGCGAAGCCGTTCTGCGCCATCGAGATAGAGGAGCAAACTTTCGGTGAGGAAAGCGCTTGCGCCCCGATCGCTGTGCAGGAGGCTACCCCGATAGCCAACCACCCAAAGAGCAGCGCCGGGCGAGTTGGAAACGAGGTCAAACATTTGGAACCAACGCGCTGCGACTGTCCACAGCCGTCACAAAAGGGTTCCCTTTTGTTAGCTGTATCATGGAGAGAGCCGGACGTCAGCGCACCATGTCAGATCAAGCCCTTAGAAGGCCAAGGTTGGCCCAAGGATCATCGAAAACACCTCGGTCAAAAGGGAACCCTTTTGCCTAGGGGGAAATGACATGGGCCAGCGCTTCCCTCCGGATTGGCCAATAATTCATAGTTCTATGCGCAAACAAACAAAGGCGGCGGATCAGAAGACCGGCCGCCGGCTCGGCTATGTCCGCGTTTCTGACGAGGACCAGACCGAAAACCTGCAGCTTGACGCCCTCAACGCAGCCGGTTGCGCCGCTATCTATCGCGATCACGGTGTCTCAGGAGCAAAGGCACATCGCCCCGGCCTCGACGTGCTCCTCGCCGATCTTGAACCCGGCGACACGCTGGTGGTCTGGAAGCTCGACCGGCTCGGACGCTCGACGTTGCATCTGTTTCAGATATTGAGCGAACTGCGTGAACGGGACATTGACTTCGTCTCGCTCACTCAGGGCATCGACACGACGACCGCCGTCGGTCGCATGCTCTATGGGCAACTGGCTGTCTTTGCCGAGTTCGAACGCGAGCAGATCAGCGACCGGACCAAGGCGGGAATGTCGGCGGCGAAGAAAAGAGGGGTGCATGTGGGGCGGCCACGAAAAAACAGGGAATAGTCGTTTCGAACCTGAAGCCGTGGCTCTGCAAAAACATCGAATCCCGATCTTGGGATGGGCGTCTCATTCAGTGGGCCGATCTGGACTACTTTTCGAACTTTTCGGGGCACAGAGTCAAAACAATTCACAGAAGGAGCATAACCAAAAATGCGGCAAAAACGGCATCTACGCAAAAGCAGCCAACACAATAAGAAAGACAGAAAGGTAGAAGACAATTAGATGGGAGCTATCGGAAATCACCGACTTCCTATCCACCAAAGTTGAGTATGCTAACACTGCAACAGGTAGCGTTACCAAAATAGACATATAAAAGCCAACAGCGAAGTATATGGTTGGCCTACTGAGCGCTGTCCGCAAGAGAATCACCAAAAGAGGCGAGAAACCAATAATGATAATATTGATGATCACAAACCTACTCACCGCCTTATAATACAGGATCTCTCAGCTTTCAGCAAACCGCCGTTCACAATTACGGAATTGTGGTCAGTACAACGCCGGGCTGCACAGCCGGCGTCGAGTTTGCCGTGGCGAAAGCTGGGTTATTTACATAAGAGATGGCCGCACCAATAGCCAAACTTCCGCCGGAGCCCGTTTGGAAGTTTATCTGCTGTTGCGCCAGTCCTGAAAATAGTTGACTGCTGTGAGATCCGAACGCTATTCCAAAACCGGTCAATGAGGCCAGTGTTGAGCTCTGATTGATGGTAATTGTGGTACCCTGAGTTAACAACCCTGGGGAAACGCCGCCACCGGCGACAACCATATTCAGCACGTAATTACTTCCGCCCGGCGGATTAGCCGCGCGAACTACTGACGATGGGTCAAACGTCACCGTTGGTGTCAGTGTCATTGAACCAGCGTAGCTGGCCATTCCTCCGCCCATAGAGTGACCAGTTAATTTAAGACTCGGATACTGTTTTTTCAATGATGCTGCCATTGCATAGGCAAAATCGAAGGCTGCGACATTGGATGATCCGAGTATCAGGTTAGGGATATTTGTGGCGGAAAAATCGGTGTTGAACGCCGACAAGCCAGTCGTCGACGTTCCTTCAAATGCAAGAATTGGCTGGCCATTTACTATGTATAGGACCGCATTGAATCCCATTGCATTCATCTGGTTAATTTGCCAATCTTGTAGACCGGCCGACTTAGCCCACTGCTGCCACGTAAGAGTTGGCACTAGAGATGAATTGGCGTTCGGATAGACGCCGATCATTGCCTGTATGTAGGGGCTTAAGTTTCCGACAAGTTGTCCTGCAGTTACCGGTCCATTGTTCCCAATCCACATTCCAAAACCCGGCACCGCCAGATAGTTGAACGACGGATTTGGTGCGGCTGAGGAAGTGCTGACGGTGTTGTTAGTTGCCACCGTGGAGACGGTAGGGGTGGGCAGGACTGGTATCTGGCCTTGCTGCACCACCTGCTGCAATCCCGGAATCGATGTCGTCGGAGGCGGCGGAGGTGGAGGCGGCGGAGGGCCATTCACATATGGAATTGTGTTTGCCTGTTGCCAGCTCAAGTAGGGATAGGAATATCCCGGATTGATTGACCATACGCTACTGGAGAAACCGGCTGGCAGGGCAGATGTCAGTTGGGCAGTCGTGAGGCCTGTGCCACCATCGCTGGCGGGATTGCCGGTCGCTTGGGTATCCCAGTAAGAATTGGTTACCGTACCAAGCGCGATGCCATTCAGGCCCATGCCGCCGGGACCGGCCGTTCCGATAGCATACGAAGTTGCTATCGCGCCAGTGTTCTCACCGGCTAGACCCGCATTCTGACCAAAATTGAAAAACCCAGTCCCGCCGCTGACGCTCACCGCCGCGTATGAATTGCTGATACTTCCGCCTGGCGTCGTGAAGAAGCTCCCATTGAACCCAACCAAACCGCCATACGCCGAGACATACCCGCCGTTCATAACCGGTGGACCGTAGGTGGACACGGTTCCGTGAGCGAAGACCTGGTCAATCGATCCGGCATTCTTTCCGGCAACGGTGCCGCAGAAGATACCAGCAGCTGCGTCCGCGCATGAAATATGTGCGTTCATCACGCCGAATTTCTTGACAACACCAGAGTATCCTATCGCTCCGAACAGCCCGCTGACACCGTTTCTGGCATCTGTAGCAGTCAACCCATCTATTATGTGCCCTTGGCCGTCGAATATGCCATTAAACCCAGTGCTCCATCCAATAGGAATGAACCCTTCACCGCCATTCCAGGCAGCCGTTCCCGACGCGCCAATGTCGCTGGCCAATGCAAAGGAGCTGCGCAGCAGCGACTGGCTCGCAATGCCTTGCAGACCGTAAACGTCAACAATCTGATAGGGGCTCGACGCAGCGCCGGTTCCCCCACTAACCCGCAGAAAGGACACGTTCGGATCCGATCCCAACGTGGGTATGTCGAAAATATTCGCGTGAAATGCGGCAGTGTTGGGAAAAATCTGCTCCCACTGGCCATCGAGAAGCGTAAAGCGATCCACCCAGACCGACGCTGGGGCATAAATCTTGTTTACGGCAGAAATCAGAAGCCCACCACTCTGGGTGAAAATTGGTGCGTTAATTGAAACGCCACCTGCCGCATTCAGCGTTAGCAAGGCGTTGGTTGACCAGCTGATCGCTGCATTTACCGTAATGTTGCCTGCCTGGGCACCACCTCCCACCGTATCGACGGCAACATTCTGGCCGGCGCTCAGAGCATTCTGAACGACACTGACCGGGAGCACTGAGGGCCCGGGAGCAACCGGGTAGTACTGCAATGATTGATAGCTGCCGCCCGAAGGCAGGTTGTAGGTGACGGAGGGAAGCGATCCCCAAAAACTTGTTGCCTTCGCATCAGCGTCGATCGTGATATCTTTGGGGTCGAGCAGCCAAGTCCCGCCGGTTCCGTTTGGTGCCGACGCATCCGCAGCTTTTGCCACCTGCAAGTAGCCGCCGGAGGTTTCGATGAAGCCGCCATTGCCGGACTGTACGCCGCCCCTGGCAGATATGTCTGCCGCGTGCCCGTTTGCGGCCACGTCTGCGGCGCTCTGACAGCCCCTCCTCCCGGTAAATCCGATAGAGCTTCTTCCCGTTCATGATCATGCCCTTGCGCTCCAGCATAATGCCCACACGCCGATAGCCGAAGCGACGACGCTTCTCGGCGATCTTGTGCATCTCCTCACGGATTTCCGGGTTATCGGGGGGCCTCTCGCGCCGCACCGTCTTCGGATCGACACCGATCAGGACGCAGGCCCGGCGTTGAGAGATCGGATGACCCTTCATCGCCCGCAACACCGCGTCCCGCCGCGCCATCGGTGTCGTCAGGGTTTTCCCAACAGATCCTTCAGAACCATGTTGTCCAGCATCGCATCCGCCAGCAGGCGTTTCAGCTTCGCGTTCTCGTCCTCAAGCTGCTTCAGCCTCTTGGCATCGGACAGGTCCATCCCACCATACTTGGCCTTGAGCTTGTAAAACGTCGCAGGGCTCAGCCCGTGCTTCCGGCAAAGCTCGGCGGTGGGCAGCCCGGCCTCCTGTTCCTTGATCATCCCGATAATCTGCGCCTCGGTGAAACGGCTTTTCCTCATGTCGTCTGCTCCTTCTCAGGTTGGGCAGACTCTACATCACGGCGAGGGAACTTCCGGGGGGCAGGTCACCAACTGGAGCCGTGGGAAAAGTTCGAGTCTCGTGAGGGTCTTGCCAAGTACGATTTCCAATCGTCTCAGAATGGCTCTGTTGAGCCACGTACATACGAAAACACCCCTGTTTAGGGGTGTTTCGTCTGGTGCCCCAGAGCGCGACAGAGGTCGAACTTTGGGTTAGGAAAGTGATCCAAACCAGAAGGCTTTGGCTGAACTTCTGAAAATGTTTGAACGATGTATTCCACAAAAGCAAAACACCTTGGATGAGCTTGGCGACATAGATGGTAAAACGCTTTGAAACGAAACACACAGAACTTCGGCCACCGCATCTCTGCCACGTGCTACAATTCAACAATGCAATTCGATTGTCTCACGCCATGTGCCTTCATATCAGTTAAACTCTGGAAAAGCGTTATGTATGTTTTTGTCGCAGTTGCGTGTTTCATGCTTGGATTCTTTGCTGGGCAGCAATCCCTCCGCAACATCCAACAAAACTCCCCAATAGCAGATCCCTCAGGCAACCACACCAGAAAAGATAGCTCCACTGGTCACGTTGAGAATCTCGGAACTGGCCGAGTTCAATTCACAACCTATGTCACCTGTGATAAAAAAGTAATACCGTTTGCCGACGCGGAGACGTTTTCTCGGACCGACTTCAGTTTGGAAGGTGGCTTCATAAAAACACTTTGGTTCCCTCATGCGTACGAGGACAACACAAGATACTATGTCCTAAGTAATTCCGACGACTGTAACTCACTCGTTTCCCTCGACAAAGAGACTTTTGTTCAGATCGGAACCTCTACTTACTATCGAGACAAAAATGACATTTACTCTTACATAACCGGAATTGATACCAACGACCTCCACCCGCTCCACGCCGATACATCCACATTTGAAATACTACGGTACGGATTTGCTCGTGACAAAGACTACGTCTACTACCCCGCTGGCGGGGACGGCACCATCGGTGCAATTGTCAAGGGGGCCGACGCAGGCAGCTTTGAGAATTTGGTAGGCCCATACGCAAAAGACAAGAGCCAAGTCTACTTCGTGAATCAGCCCTCTGAAGGGTTTGCCAAAGTAACAACGATCGAAGGTGCAGACACGAAAACGTTTGAAATAGTTAGGAGTGGAAATGGGTCGGCTTCCGTTGCCAAGGATAAAAACCGCGTCTATTTCCGAGATACAGAGATAGCAGGTCTCAGTCCCAGCACGCTTCGCACTTTCAGTCTTTCCCCGCGCTTGCTGGCAGACAATCTTGGTGTTTACTACAATGGAATGCTAATACCCGAGATCGAGGCATCAACGTTCTCTATTGGTACAACCACTGGAGAGGTAACACTAGCCTCGGACATACACCACAACTACCAAATCACCAAGGATGGATCCGATGCGCAGTTGCTAAGTCTTAAAGTTATTAGCACACATTGAACTACTTCCCAGCGAAGACAAATCTCGCGATGCTGCTGCCAAATGACCAATTTCTTGCACGCCGCTTCGCCCCAAGAACGCCAAGTGCTCCGATCAATAGCAATGCAGTGGCCGGCAGAGGAACCGGGGCAATAGATGCGTCTGTAACGTTCGCAATAAACCCACCAGAACCCAGCGGAAGAACGGACATTTTGATGCCTGTCGGCAAACCTAAGAAATTGAACTTCGTTCCGCCAAAATTTGTGGAACCAGAAACATTAAGAAAATTGAACGTATCTCCAGCTTTCGGCAAAAACCCATTGAGGAATGAAAAGTTGATCTTCCCTCCTAAAAACGCAGCATTCCCGAATATGTTGAACACGTCATAAGAACCAAGCGTCGTGCCCGCGAATTCTATGTCAAGAATTCCACCTGTCATTGTAAAATCACCGTAGTGCGTTCCAATGCCCGGCGAGGAGCCGAGCAAAAGCACCCCACCAGTCATAAACAGGCTGCCTTGGGTAGTTCCATTTTTATAGCGCAAGGAGCCTGCGCCGCCGACCCGAAGCGTTGTGGCTTTGAGCTGGCCGCCGCTTTCAACTTCAACAATGCCAACTCCGCTGTTCATCGTTGATCCAGTGGGTGAACTGGCTCCTATTCCTATGAATGAACCGCCGTCTACAATCGAATTATTATATATTCGGAGATAGCCCTGTCCGCCAGAATTTTTGCCAAGCAGTATCGACTGGGCCGACACACTTGCCCCATTGACGACATACATCTCCCCGTTCGAGCTAGTTCCAATTGATAGTGTGTTATGAACGTCTAAGGAAATTGGCCCATTCACTATGGTCTGCCCAGGGGCCGTGACTCCAATACCAAACTGATTTGAAGTGGAGTAGCTAAGAACACCTTCGGCACCCGGGCTAACCTTACCCCTATTTGCAATGAACCCGTCGACAGCTTGTGTGCCATTGGGAGCAAGTGCAAAGTTCACCAACTGTTTTCCGCCAACCGTTATGCCTTGAAGCTGGGTCACTGCTATGGAGCTATCCCCTGTGCTAGGTCCGTTACCATTGATGTCATACAAGACCTGAAAGTGTAGATGATCGCAAGATGGCTGATTTGCTCCACCACAAGGGACGGGGTTTCTATTGTTTCCCCCGATTAGTGTCCCCAGGATATCACCTGCGGCGACTGACATGCCAATTGAGAGATTGTTGAGAGTCGAGAATTCACGATACTCAGTGTAATAGCCATTCCCATGATCTATAATGGCACAGACTGGTTCAGAACCGCATTTGCCAAACCCGCTAATCGATACTATAGTCCCAGCAGCAGCGGCCAGAACGTCGACCTTATCGGTCACTTGGTTTTTGTCTTGATCTTGATTAACGTCGAAGTCGACTGAATAATATGCGGCTCCTGGGTAGTGATTAGGGTCTGGAATGCCATCGAATGCATTTCCTCCAGCAATTGTGTTGGTGAAGACGTAGTCTAGACCAGTTAGGGGAAAGGCGAATGCCGGCGCTTGAGATGGGGGCGGCACTGCCTTTCCGATTACAAACGTCGCTGGATCAATGGTGAACCCAAGCGAATAACCGCCGGTCCCCGTAGCATTGCTGGTATCAATGATGCCTGCGCCACTGAAGTAGTTCACGCCTGTCGCACTAAAGGACGAAGCGGAGGCAGATGTCGGTAGTGCAGTGGAAGTCGTGAGCGTAACTGGCGCACCATTGTTGTTTCCGGCGAAGACGCGCACGTCAATCGTGTTGTCTCCCATTCCACCCGGGAACGATGACTGCGACGATTGGTGGGATCCGCTGTTGTAGTAGAAGTGCAGGCTATCGTTCACGGCAGCGTTGTAGCCCATCCCGTCGTAGCTGGTATCATTGACAACGGTTACATCCATCGATGGGCCGCTTGCCCAGGTCGTCGTGCCGTACGACAGTTTGATGCCTGATCCCGCCTGGGTCGCCGAGAAGAAGTACTTCTCTATATCGGGCAGTCCCAAGCCATACGGGATAGCGTCGTTGGCTTCGTATTGAATGGTGCCGGTCAGTTTCGACCCAACACCAAGGCCGCTCGGTAAAGCACTTGGGCTAGACCCTTGTGCAAAATTCACATCGGCAAGGAAATTGATATTCAACGTTGTTGCGTCACTGGGAGTTGTACCCACCACAACCGCCAGCAGCGATGCGCTGCACAGTAGTTGGATAGATCTTGCCGATGACAGAGAGACGTTTGCTATTGGAGATGATGTCGAAACATTTAGCGCTCGCGAGTATGACCGCACAGTTGTCTCCCCCGATAGTGTTCACATGACCGTGAACATCGGACTGGGGGAATCTGATTCTGTCAATGAATATGGCTGCTTTGTGGCAGATTTCGCCGAAAGTGCGGGCCAACACTGAGGCAAAGTCCGTCTGTGTTCTCCGTTTGGCAACAAAAGAGAGCGTTGACAGGACATGGCTTAGCTTGCAAACGCCCCTCCCAGCGCCTATCCAAAGGCAGGTCTGACGACCCAACCGGCTCGGAAATGAGTGACTAAAAAGTGACTAGAGCCGCTAAGTCATTGAGGCCCCGTAGCTCAGGGGATAGAGCGGCCGCCTCCTAAGCGGCAGGTCACAGGTTCGAATCCTGTCGGGGTCGCCACAGTCTGTCAGCAGACGAAGGAACAGGCGGAAATGCAGCACCGAGGGCTCCGCGCCGTTCCTGACCCAACATCGCCGGGTCGGATCATCAGCCTCGATATTGCGCGGACCGTCGCCCTTGTCGGCATGGCGATCTATCATTTCGGTTTCGATCTGGAGTCATTCGGCTATCTGCAACCGGGCCGGATGATCACCGGGTTTTGGTACTATTTCCCGCGTGGTGTCGCGTCATCATTTCTGTTCATGGTGGGGCTCAGTCTGTGGCTGGCGCACGGGCGCGGCATCCGCTGGCGACCCTTCCTGAAGCGATTGGCACAGATTTGCGCGGGCGCGCTTGCTGTGACCATCGGCACTTACTTCGCCTTCGGCCCATCCTTCGTATTCTTCGGCATCCTGCATACGATCGCGCTGTCGAGTTTGATCGGGCTGGCATTCCTCCGCCTGCCGCCGCTTCTCACGCTTGCCGCTGCGCTCGGCGTCTATCTGGCGCCACAGTATCTTGCCACCGGCCAGTTCGACAGCGTCTGGCTGGTCTGGAGTGGGCTGACGACGTTCCGTGTCTATTCCGTCGACTTCATCCCGACATTTCCTTGGCTTGGCCCGGTGCTGGTCGGGATCGCCATATCAAAACTCATGGACAGCGCAGGGGTATGGCAAAGGCTCAGGTTGCAAGGTCAATTAAGCCCGGCCAAGCAAATATTGGCACTGCCGGGCCAACATAGTCTGATGGTTTACCTGATCCATCAGCCGGTGCTGATCGCTCTGGTCTGGGCGAGTACACTGGTCCTTCGGCCATAGCTCTGCGAGGGACGCTGTCCCTCGCGCTCCCTGGGGTAACTCTTGGCCGAAAAATGGGGGCTCGGGCCGTCAGATCATACGGATCGCGTCTTTGCTGACGGCAAGCGTGTAGCCGCGGCGGGTGATGTTGCGAACCAGCAATTCGGACACCATCTGATTGCCCAGCGCATCCCGCAGGCGCTTGATCCGCATGGCACCCGACGCTTCGTCGCAATCGACCTCCTTGCGACCTGAAATGACGGATTCGATCTGCGCGCCGGTCAACACGTCATCGTCGAGCCGCGCTTCTGCCAGAACCGACAGAGTCTCGATGGCGGCTTCGGTAAGCTTGAACTCCATATCGTTCAGCACGACGGCATTCTCGGCACGGCTGATGATCAGTGACGACACCTGCATACCTTGCTTCTGGATTGTCTCCATCCGCCTGTTAAGCTCAACGATCATCACAAGGAACACCAGAGCCGCAATCAAAAGGGCGGTCGAAAAGACCAGAAGCACGAAAATGATGCTGCGGTAACTGGTCAAAACCTCGGAAAAAGAAGTGCCGGACTGGGCCAGGATTTCGAGAAGTTTCAACTGGTCGCTTGTGGTAAGTGCATCGTTTTCGACAAAAATCCGTTCGACGCGGGCGTTGAATGCGTTCGCGTCGGGAAGCGCGGTGAACAACAGGATCGCGGCGATCAGCAGGATCGCGACGATGGCGGCAATGCCCCATACAACGACGCGGTTTCCCGATCGCAAGGCATCTTTGGCTCCGCTTGGCAGTACCGGCACGTTTCCCCCTGCTTTCCGTCGGTCTTACTGCTGAATCGCAACGATGGCGAGCAGCGTCCAGCCTTTTGACGCAAGGATCGGTGCAAGGGCGGCGGCGGCGGCACTTTCAGAACCACAGGCTTCCGCTGGAAGTTCGGCGGTTCCAACCTCCAACTTGAGGGGATTGTCCTGCTTGGCCTTGTACTTGACCGTACAGGCGGCAGCGGGGCTGGTCAGCGTCAGAGCGGCTATTAGGGCGGCAAGGGCAAATCTGGTCATCATGGGCGAAAACCTGCTCTCAGATGCGCGGCTAAGCAATAGCAAAGGCGGGTTCTGGCCGAGGATCATCGTTGTTATCGGATAGCGTGGTTGCGTTATTGCGAAGCTTTGCGGCAGGTCCGACATGTGACCCATCAGCGGACCGGGGGGTCTGCAACAAGTTTACGGCCGCGAAAGGTTCTCACCATGAAACGCCAAATCACCGCCTTTGTAACCTGCGTCGCTCTGGCGCTGTCCGGCGTGGCTGCCACGCCAGTTGAGGCCAAAAGCAAGAAGAACAACGTTGTGCCGCTGATTCTAGGTGCTGCAGCGTTGGGGCTGTTGCTGAACGAAATGAACAAAGGCAAGGCGCAAGCTGCCGTGCCGACACGGGGCTATACGCCTTATGACGACAGCTACGACCCATATTACAATCCAGTGCCCAAGCAGAACCGCAACCGGGTCGTGCCGGCCGAGTGCCTGTTCGAGGTCAATGTGAACGGGAGCGGCCGACAAGTCGTGTCGCAGCGCTGCATGACTGAACTTGGCATGGCAAAGCGCCTGCCTGCGGAATGCGCCTTCGACATCCGGACCTACTCGGGCAAGCGCACCGTTTATGGCGAGCGCTGCCTGCGTGACTACGGCTACCGGATCGAAACCGCGCAATACTAAGGGGGCTTGCATATCGAGCAGCCGGTGCCCTTATCCCCCATGTGGCACCGGAGCAGGGCGGACACCTCCCGTGTCCGCCCATTTTCATGCAGGTTTGCGGTTGCGCGTCAGGCAGTTTCTGGCAATCAGTCGAAGCATGATGGATGCTCCGGACTATTCCTTTGAACGTGCCGCTCTGGATCGCGGTCTGACCCTGATTGCGGGGGTCGACGAGGTTGGCCGAGGACCGCTTTGCGGGCCGGTGATCGCCGCCGCCGTGATCCTTGACCCCTCGCGCATACCGTCTGGCCTGAACGATTCCAAAAAACTGTCCGAGAAAGTCCGGGCCAGACTTTTCGATGAGTTGATGGATGTGGCGATCATCGGCATTGGTGCCGCCACGGTAGAAGAGATCGACCAGATCAATATTCTGCGGGCGAGCCATCTGGCGATGGAGCGCGCTGTCGATGGTTTGGCCAAGTTGCCTGACCATCTCCTTATCGACGGCAATCAAAGGCCTCGTGGCTTACAGCTTTCTTGCGAG